>JAEEGL010130105.1_pt1 | contig 13378 bp, 5 predicted proteins | sample 9134231 | NCBI WGS metagenome assembly JAEEGL01 (sample SAMN16246548, study PRJNA631951) | gut metagenome | biome: gut microbiome; feature: rumen; material: fiber-attached | host: Bos | place: Iran: Karaj | collected 2018-10 | reverse complement strand
TAGCTTTATTAGAGAAAAATGTCGAAGTACCAGATGAGGCAATAATACTAAAAAATTCAAGTAAAATGGAATTAGATAAGAAATATACATTCTCAAATGATGAATCAATTATATTAAGAAACAGAGCAAATTTAGAAGGTTTTACACTTAATTTTAATGATGTAACAAAAAAACGTATTCAACAATTAAAAGTTACCAAAACAAATAATGGATGTGGATATAGATATGTTGCACCTGGAATTAATTTATATGGTGTTTGTAATTGTAAGGATTGTAAAGCTTTTAATAAAGAAGTTATTGAAATGATTAATCATAATGAATTAGATTTAACAAAACAAAAAGGAATGATGCATTGTCCTATTTGTAAAACTATGATTAATTGTACTACAGTTGGATTTTATAAATGTTATTATAATATTTATGGAATGAAATATAATGAAGATTCTGATGAAAACGAAAAATTTGGTAAAAAAATTCCTAATTTTGATTCTATTACTGTTAATACTGATGATACTGTTATGGTTAATGGAGATAAATATAGAGTTGATAAAACTAATGGGGAAAATCTTTCCAAATTTGAAGAAACAAATGGAGAAGCTGTTTTTATTAAGTTAGTATTTCAAGTTAAAAAATTTTAATAGTTTCTTTTATTACTAAATAAATTTTATTGAAAAAAAATTTGTTTTCATAAAATCTAATTATTGAAATAGGGAAAAAAAATAATTTTTTAAAAAATATTTTCACCAAAAAAAAAATAAAAATAAAATAAAAAAAAATAATGCCTTAAATTAATAATTAAATTAATAAATGATATCTATCGAAAATTGAATATAAATTAAAAAATGTCAGATGAAACAATAAATTGCAAAATAGTAATAGTAGGTGAATCATCAGTAGGAAAAACATGTATATTAAGAAGTTTTCTAGGAGAAGAATTTCAAGAAGAGCATATATCAACAATGTCAGCAGAAACAGAGAAAAAAGATATAATAGTAAATGATGAAAAAGTAAAAGTATCAATATCTGATACAGCAGGACAAGAAATATTTAGAGCAATAACAAAAATGTATTATAAAGGAGCTGATATAGTAATAATTGTTTATGATATTACAAATGAAAAAACTTTTACTGAAATTAAAAAGTATTGGATGAATGAAGTACTTAATAATTCAACTGATTTAAAAGGTAAAAAATAAAATTTTTTTATTTTTTTTTTAGTTCTTGGAATATTTGGTAATAAAGCAGATTTAGTTGATGAAGAAAAAGTTGATGAAGCACAAGTAAGAGAATATACTAAAGAAAATAAAGCCATTTTTGCTAGAACTTCTGCAAAAACTGGAAGTGGAATTGAAGAATCTATTAAAAAATTAGTTGCTGAATTTTTAAAGGTTAGGGAGAATAAAATTAGTCCATTTGCTCCTGTTAGAGATGAAGAACAAACAATAAATAATGTTAAAATTGAAACTACTACTACTCAAAATAATGAAAGAAAAAAATGTTGTTTGTCAAAATAAAATTAAAATATTTATATTTTATATTTAATTTATTTATTTTTTACTTTTCAATTGTGAAATAATATGTTAATTAAGAGTATTATTTAGATTATTTTGGATTTTTTTTTGATAAATAAAATTCAGAATAAAATAAATTTTTAATAATTTGAAAATTTAATTTAATAAAAAAACTAATAATTAATTTATTAAAAATGTATATTTTAAAATATATATTTAATGCTTGAACCTAATATGGATGAACAACCATTAAATCAAAATAATATTAATAATAATAATATACAAAATCCACTACCACAAATATTAAACAATAATAATAATAATAATTTAAATAATCAAACTCGTTTAATTATAAATAAAGACTTTTTTATGCCATTTTTTTCTTTAGGTTCATCATTTGGTATATATAATGATTATTATAGTATTTATAAAAATAATCCAAGAAAAAAGAGTTTATTTTATTTTTTTCAATCATTTTTTTTTCCAAATCTAACTTTACATCAAATAACATTTTATATATCAATAATAAATATATCAATTTATATAATAACTCTTTTTTTTGGTATAGAAAAAACAAGTAAAGAAGACTTATTAACAATAAAACATTCAACTTTAAATAATTTTGGTTCATTTAAACCAAATATAATAAAAGAAAATAAATTAAATTTCATAAGAGCATTTACTGCAAATTTACTTCATTTAAATTTAAAACATTTAATATTTAATACTATGACTTTATATATTTTTCCTTCATTATTTGAAATTTTTATAAAAAAATATGAATATTTGATTATTTATTTCTTAAGTGGATTTTTTTCATATGTTGATATTGGAAACAATAATAATAAAACTAATTTTTATGTTGGACCTAATCCAGCAATTTTTTCTATTATTGGTGCTTTATTATCTTATTTAATTTTTAATTGGCATGAATTAAATAGAAGTTTTGGTTTTTTAGGAAAAATTTATCTAATTTATTTTATCATTATTTATTTTATTGTTTATTCTCTTTTTTTTATTAATAATTCTTTTATGGATCCTGTTATTCATTCTTGTGGTTTTACTTTTGGATTTTTAATTTTTTCTGCCTATAATAAACCTATTAATAATACTAAAATTAAAATATTTTTTAGATTAATGATATTCTTTTTATTGTGTTTGATTCTTTATGGTGATTTTTACAGTTATTTTAAATAAATAATATATTAAATCTGAAATGAAATAGTATATTTTTTTATTCTAAATAATTATATAAATAAAGTGAAATAATTTATATCACTTAATTAAATATTATTTAATCTAATGATGGAATTTTTTATTAACAAAATCAATTAATAATAAGGTATTTCAATAGACTTTTTTTTCAAAAAGAATATAATAATTCAAAAATTATATTTAAATTAAAACAATATAAAATAGGTAAAAAAGATATAAATAAAATAAGATATGAAAACTTAAATTAAAAAATACAATTAATTAGATAAGAAAATTTAAACATAATTTATAATTTTTGATTATTTAATAAAATTTCGATAAATCATTTTATTAAAAAAAAACATAATTAATATCAATTAAAAAAATATTTAAAAACTTTATTTTTATTTATAATTTTTTATATGTTTAATAATTTAATTAATATATATAAAATTTCCTATTACTTATTAATTTATTTATAAAAATACATATTATTTTAAAAAATAAATATTTGATATATTACTTAATTTCATTGTGAGTTACTTGTGTTTTATTATAAACAACAATAAATGAAATTAATATTTAAATATTTAATAATCTTCTTATTTTATCATATAATTAACATAACAATTCATATTTTTTCTAAAATTTCCAAAATTAAAAAAATTTCATAAATATTAAAAATTTGACTTTTGCTTTTTGTTTTTTTCTTGACTTAAATTTATTTTTTCCCATTCTAATATACTTATTAATTTAAATTTTAAAATCCTATCCAATATTTTGAACAATTAAATTAAACTTCTATCTATATTAAGATTATTTTTCCTAATATTAATTTTACATAAAATTTCACAATAAGTTATAATTATCTTAATAATTTTACTTTTATGAAATTTCCTGTTTATAACATATTAAGAATTAACAATAGTAATCATTTAATTATAAATAAAAAATTTTTCAAATAACTGAACATATCAATATTGAAAAAATAATGATTACCAATTTTCTAAAACATCTTGAAAAAGTAAATTATTTTCAAACATTATGTTTTTCTCTTCAATTAAAAGTAATAAAAATTTCAAGCATATAGGATTATTGTTAATATATCACCATTAACATTTTTATAGATTATATCAGGGTATATTAATTCAAATTCAATCAGTTTATGATATTTAAAATTAGTGAATAAACCTTTTTGACTTTAATAAATTGAAAATGAAAAATAATAATTCTTTCTTAAAAAATTAAAAGATAATGAAAAACCATAATTTTTATAAATATCAATAATAGAGTAAGATATAATATAATGATTAATAGAATATGAAAGATAAATTAATTTCAAATTTTATCAATTTCTTCTTTATTTTTACAAATAATATTAGAATATGATGATATAAGGTAATTTTTAGGAAACTAAAACCAATTTTTGTATCACCAAATCTTCTATAAATATACTAATTTGATCCTTTCTTAATACAAACATTAGTATTAATATTATATCCTTTTTTAAGAATTTTAAAATTTTAATTTGTATTATTTATTTTACATTCTTCTAATTAAATTTCATTATACAGTGAAATTATAATTTTTTCCATTAATTAATACTCGTTTATTTATTTATTTGATAAATTAATAAATTATTTACTAAAGTTGGATAAAGTTTTAATTAATCCATTTAAATCTGAAAATGAAAATAAAATAGGTATATTTGAAAAAATTAAATAATAATCTCCTTTAATTTTATTTGTATTGGCTGTTAATAAAATGAAGATTTATTAAATAAATCTAAAGTAATAAATAATGAAACTAAAATTAGGAAAATATATATATATGAGAGAATACTTCAAAATATTCTTAATGTTGTATTGAATTATTTTTCTTTTTTATAGAATAATGGAATATTTATTCTATATATATTTATTGATTCAAATATTGTTAGTGTTTGTGAAATATAGTTTTTGGCATTTAATTAATTATAATCTTTATATTAAATTGTTTTGTAAAAAATCTTATTATGCATAAATAGTAAATAATAAAAATAATTTCATTTGAGAAAATAATAAAAAATTTTTATACATTAAATTATAAAAGAAATTTACACAATAATCCATAATAAAAAAATCAATTTAATATATATAAAATATTTAATTGAATTATAATATTCAAATGTGTCAATTAACAATATAAAATGTCGATATTTTAATTTAATATTTATAAATAAAAGTAAATATAATAAAATATTTTTTATAAAGACACATGTATTATACATTCAATTGATTTCAGAAATTCATATTAACCAAAGCTATAATTTCAAAAAGATATATCAAATTGAATCAACTTTACTTTTAAATAAAATTTTACTTTGATCTTTCATACTTCTTATATTTTGTATTTTTTTATTTAATTCATCTTTATGTTCTTGAATTTCTTTATTCTTTACATAATTTGAATTATTAATAAAATTTTCAATTAACTGAGTAGAAGTAGGAGGTTCATGTATATTAATTCCATTATTATTATTTTCTTGATTATTTTTTCCATTAATTAAATCTAAAAAATTAAATTTTGGATTTTTTAATGAAGCAAATGATATTATATTATCAGATGATTTTTTCCTTTCTTCTTGATTTTTCATTTTCTTTTTTTTTAATTCTGCAGAATATTTTTTTTTAATAACTGAATTTTTTTTTGCTATTTGGTTGTGTGTAGAATTTATTGAAATTTCTGTTTTTTTAGTTGATTTATTTGTTTGATATTTTACAAATTCATTTTCAAAATCTAATTCTTTTAATATTGATTTAATTTTCTTTCTTAATTTTGGTGTTTTAGAATAACGATAATCACTTAATTCATCAATATTTTCATATTTACTACTTATTGAAAAAGAAATTTCAGTAGAACATATAGAAATATTATTATTATTATTATTATTATTATTATTATTATTATTATAATTATTAGAATTATTATTATTTAGAATTGTATTATTTTGAATATTATAATTTATAGAAATTATTTTATTCCTTTTATTATCACCTAAATTTTTATTTTGGATATTATCATCACTATTAAAATTAGTATCATGAAAAATATTAAATTTCATAAAATTTTGATTTTCATTTGGATAAATTTCCTTATTAATTTCTTCAGGTTTATAAGGAGTTAAATCACTTCTAATTGAATTAATATTATCATTATTAGTTAAAATATCAGAAAATTCAATATTTCTATTAGATAAATGTTCCATTTTAATAGTCATATTATCCTTATTATTAGTTCTATTTGACTTTTTAAAATTACTAGAATATTCACTTCCACTTTCAAATTTTTTGGTAGCAGCATATTCTAAATCTTGACCAGAAACTTCAGAATTAATAAAAACACTATTTACAATTGATTTTGAATTTGAATTTGAATTTGAATTTTCATTTTCAGAATCTTCAATAATTGTACCTTCTTCAATAGTTTTTAAATTTTGAATTTTACTAGAAAATACTTTACTATTTCCATGTTTATGATTATTTACAGTTTCATTAAATTCTGACATTGTTGGAATTGGTTGTAATTCATAATCATTAGAATCTTCATCATTTGATTCATCATCATCATCATTTTTTCTACTTGAAATACCATTTGAATTATAAAAAATTTTCATTACTTTTGCCATTAATCTTTTTATTTGTTTCATATTAAAAATTGATTTTTTTTGTATTTTTGACCAAATTTGAGGAAAATTTTGTGAAATTTCAAGAGCATCTTTTTTATTTAAATAAAACATTTCTGCTTTTCTAGATTTTACAATTGCCATTAATGGAGATCTTTCATGAGATAACATTAAAACATCACCAAAATGTTCATTTTTCCTTATATCTAATATTTTAAAATTTTGATATTCTTCAATTTCTTCTTCATCATAATCTTCTGTAAAATTCGTTCCAATATTATTATATGGTACTTTTGTACTTGTTGTTTTCATTATATTTAAATTTTGAGTTGTGTTTGCTTGAGTTGAATAACTATTTAATCCTAAATTATTATTTATATTTCTTTGGCTTTCATATCCTTGATTTTGATTTATTTTTATTGGTAATTCTAAACTTAATCTTCCTTTTTTTACAAATATTATATCTTCTATAAAATCACCATCTTTTATTAATACATCATTTCTTATTGCTAATATTGGTTTGAAACAAAAAATAACTTTTACTATGAAGTCTTTATTGTCAAAGTTTTTAAAAAATATAAAATTTTGTATTATTGGTTCATACATATTGTAAACAAGAGTATTTTTTAAACTAATTGGAAGTTCATCAATTAAATTTTTTTCTTGTTCTTCATTAATTTGTTTATTTTTTAAATATCTAACAATTCTTTCAAATAAATCATCAGAAAGGTCTTTATAAGTCATTTTTATTTTTTCTAAAATTTGATATTTTTTAAAATATTCATCTTCTGCATCACTTTTACTTTTAACATAATTACTAATAGAACTAACAACCCAAGAATAACCAAAAATACCAACAATTTCAACTAATATTCCAAATATTTTTTCTTTTGGTGTAATACAAGTCAAATCACCATAACCAACTGTAGTAACTGTTGTAATAATATAATAAATACCAATAAAATATAATTTACCAAAGTTATATTCTGTAAAATTAAAATGAATTATCCAACTTGGATAATCATTTCTACCTATAAAAATTAATATACATGTAACTAAATGAATTGTAATACAAAAAATATAAAAATCTAAATAAAAACTAAAATAATTATTATAATGTACATATTTATCTAAAACTTCATCACAATATTGTAAAAATTTATTTTTATGTAATCTAAATGTTTTTAATAATCTTAAACATATTAATAAATAATGAAATTGATTTTGATATTTATATGAACTTAAAAAACTAATATCCTTACATTTTGTATCATAAAAAGAAAAAATAGTTTTAAAAGGAATTGCAGATAATAAATCAATAAAAAACCAACCTTTAAGATTATTAATAATAATAGATAATAAATCTGTTTGTAAAATATCTTCTTCATTATAAAATCCAACAAAAAAATGAATAAAAAAATCAATAACACAAATAAAATCAATAATTAATTCAATTATATTAGTAAAAGTATAAAAACTTCCAATTCTACAATAAATTTCATTAGAACCTAAAAATAAAGGAATATAAATTAAATTATAAAATACACTAATTGCAACAATACAATCTAAAACTCTTAAAAATTTAGATTCAGGATGAATAAAAAAAGTAGAAATATCTTCATCATTATATTCATCTAATGAATCATATACAATTGTTGTTCTTTGTAATTCTCTATATTTTTCTTTTTCTCTTTTTGTTTTTTCTTCTTCTTCTTTTTTTTTTTCTTTATCAACTTCATTTTCACTTGATTCACTTTTAGAATCTTCATTATCATATAAATATTTTTTCTTATCTAAATCACTTAATTTAAAATTTGTTAAATTTTTATTATTAGTTAATAAAATACTCTTTCTTACATTTCTTGCAATTTTATTTAATTCTAAAATATTTTTATTTGATAATTGACTAACTTTATATAATTCTTCATTATTATCATTTATATTAATCATTTTATTTGAAATATCAGTTTTTTTTTGTTCTTCTTCAAAATATTCTGGTCTTTGAAAAAAAGAAAATAAACTATTTTCTTTATTACTTTTTCTTCTATCTTTAACTTCACTCCATCTTCTTACAGGATTATTAAAATTTCTTTTAGGTTTATTTAATAAAGTATTTGTTCTTGTTGGTAAATCAAATTTAACTGATTTTGTATTTTTTCTATTTAAAGTTGTAGTTCTATTTTGAAGAAAATTTGAATTTTGATTATTCATATAACAACTAAATCTTCTTATCTCTTTTGGTTTAAATGAACTTTTTTTTGTTAAAACATTTATAGAATTTATATGACGATATCCAATTTGTGATTGTGATAAATTATCATTTTGATTATCATTATTTTCATTCATTTTATTAAATTTTTCTTTTTCTTTTTTTAGTAATATATCTTTTGCTATTGTTAAATTTCTTTTTAATCCTTTATTTTCATAATTAATATGAAGAAGATTATTATTTTTTTTATTTTTACCACTTCTATTTGTTAAAGGAGCATTATTATCTTTTTTATTACTTCTACTTGAATTATTCCCTTTATTACTCCTATTTGATTTAGGATTATATGTTTTTCTACTTTTTTTACTTTTTCCACTTTTATTTGATAACATAGTTAATTTTCTACTGAAAGTATTTTGTGGTTTTAATTTATTATTACTTGTTTCAATACTTTGTTTCTTTTTTGGTTCTATAAATATATTATTAAAATCATCCAAAATTGTTTCTTTCATTTCATTTACTAATCCTGATAAATAATAGTTTGCTTCAGAAATTTTTGAACTTTCTATATCAAGATAACTATCAAAGTTATCATTTGCATCATTTTTTTTATTGTTATTACCATCAATTATTGTTTTTTGTAAGAAATCAAATGTTGAATCATCTTTATATATTGATAATGTTTTTCTCATTTTTTATAGAAACAAATTAGGAAATTATTTTAAAATAAATATTTGTTTTTAAAGGATATATTTCAATTTTTTTTTGGTATTTTTATTTTTAAATTAAATTGTTTGTTCAAATTTAATGTTATATTTGGATTAAATTTTTAATTCATATTTATTTGAATGAAATTTCTTTTTAAATATTTTTTAAATGATATTTAATATATATGTAAATTTATTTTTAAATATCAAATATTTAAATATTTAATTGAATTATTTATAAAAATATATTGAAGTTATTATTTAAAATATTAATACCATTTTCTCTTTTATTTTCATAAAAATAGTTTATTGAAATTTTTATTTATTTTTAAAAAAAATCACCATATTATTTAAAGTATAATTAAATTTGTTAATAAAAAAGAATTAACTAATAAAAAACTAATTTATATAAAAAATAAAATGATTTAAAAATTTTATTCTTATAAAATTAAAGAATATATAAAAAAAAAAAAATTATTTAAACAAATTTAGAGATATAATGATATAAAAGAAAAATAATTTTTCTTAAAATAATTAGAATAATATTTTTAACAAATTAATTTTTAGTTAAAATGAGAAAAATAAAGAAAAAATAAATTAATAATTTGAATTATTAAATATTTATATATTTTTTTTCATTAATATAATGATATTAGAAGTAATAATAAATTTTAAAATAAATAAATAACTCATTATTAGTTAATTTAAAAAAAATTAATTAAAATTAAAGAACAAAAATTTTTTAATATATACTCTTTCTCTAATTTAAGTAGTTCATTATTTCATTATTATCAATAATATAATGATTCAAATATAAAAAATTCATTTAAAATTTTTTTTAATATAATATAAAAATAATAAAAAATATTATTTCTCAATAGATAAAAAACTCAAATATGTATTTTATTTTTGTTTTTAATAAATATAAAACAAAGATATAACAAATTTAAAGCACAAAAATAATTTAAACTTATCTAAGATAATAAATTCCTTTAAAATTAAAAAATCATTAAAATTCATTTTTTATATAAATAAACTAAAAAAATAATTTCTAAAAAATCCAAACTTAAAGAGTATATTATGTATAATAGGCAACAAATAAATAATAGAGAGCATACAAGAAATAACTTAGATAACCTCAAAAATAGAATAATAGTTGATTTCTGTAATTTTCTTATACATCTATTAAATAAATACACTCAAATATTTTTCAATTTCCAAAGAGTAAAATTTCGAAAAATTGAAAATCAATTTAAAAATGTAAATTCAATATTTAAACTAATGAATATGACATTAGAAGAATTTTGCCAAATTAATATATCAACAAAGTATAAAAGATTTGATAAACATCAAAATTTCAAGTCTTTTGGGGTGTTTAAGAAAATATCTAATAACACATTAATTAATTTCAGATTAAAAGATTTGTTTGAAAATTTTTATTTAAAAGATGAAAAAATCAAAATTATGAATAATAAAGGGAAATATGTTATTATTGATGATTTAAAAAACTTTGAATACTTGAAAAAAAACGAAAACGAATTATATATTAAAAGATTAATTGATGCATCAACAAATTTAATTGAGCTTTCTAAAAAAAATTATTTAAATAACGATAATGTTAATTTAAATTATGAAGAAAATGATTTTCTAATTTTATTAAATGAAAATGATAGATATTCAGATTTTACAAATATTTAAATTATTTAGCACAAAAACTTGATAATTCCCTTAATTTAAACTATATAATAAATATTTTGTTATAATATCAGGAAATTTATATAATTTTAGACATGATTCTAATATTAATGTTAAGAACTTTTAATATAAATAAAATCTCAGTTTTAAAAATATTATAATGTATATATCTTTAAATTTTTTCTAAATCAAAAAGAAAATCCAAATATTAATTCAGTGGTTAAAAAAAATTATTAAATTAAAATAATAATTTTAAAAAAAAATAAAAATATTTATTTTAAAACAGTTTGGAAATTTTATATTAATAAATTTAAAATATCTAATTTCATTATTGAATTAAATTTATTTCTTCTCAAAAATTAAACCTTTTGGGCAACATTAGAAAAAAATACTTTTTTTCCAAATTTATCCACAACTAACATATTTAAATTGATGTTGAAATAAAAGGAATAAATAATTTTGCATTTAATAATTTCCATCATTCTATAAAAATGAAAAAATTGATTTGTATTTCTTTCTTTACTTTTTTTTTTAATATACGAAAATTCTATAAGACTTGAAATACTACTACAATATAATTTATTATCTTGAAATAATTGATTATTAATATTGTAAATAATTTTTATTACTTATTGAATTGAAAAATTTTTAGATTTTATCTAATTTAATTCATACTTTCATTTCTTTTTCTTCTGAATTTTTTGTTTGTATTAAATTTTATTAATTTTAAGTATTTAGTAGATATTTACTTGTATTAATATTTATTAATAATATATTATTTTTAACTTAAAAATAAACAAGTAAAAAAATAAAATTATATAAAGCCTTATAATTTTAATATTTGAAATTTTATAAACAATAATTTTCAAATTCGAAAGCAAGTGATTTATAAAAATTATAATTATTTCTTAAATTTATCCATTTTAAAAAATGCTCATTTATAAATAAAATAGTAGTATAAAATATTAAATAAAAAAAACAATTAAATGAATAATTTAAATGAAAATGAAAGTATTTTAAATCCTCTTTTGTCATTAAATTGTTATAAAATGGATAAATTAAGAATAATAAAAAAAGGAATATCAAAAGAACTATTTATAACATGTGAAAAAATATTAAATAATTTTATATGTCCAATTTGTAATTTAATAGTAAACAAACCAAAAATTTGTGGAATATGTAATATGTTATTTTGTGAAAAATGTTATTTAAATAATAATTGTCCAAAATGTTTAATTAAAAGTCAAGGAAATATTCCAAGAATAATAAAAAATATTTTATTTAATTTAAAATTACATTGTATTTTTAATAAAAATGGTTGTGAAGAAATTTGCTCTTATGAAAATTATAATAAACATATTTCAAATTGTAAATATGGTTTTTTTCATTGTAATGATTGTGATTTTATTGGTAATTTTTTTCAAATTGAAAAACACTTTCAAGAATGTCAATTTAATAAAATAAAATGTTCTTTTTGTGGAAATGAAATTTTAAAAAATAAAAAAAATGAACATAATAAAAAGTGTATTAAACAATTTACAATTTGTAAAAGATGTGGTTATGAAATATCTAATTTTAATTATGATGAACATATTAAATATTGTGATTATGTAATATATGATTGTGAATTTTGTGGTAGAAGTTATATTCAAAAAAAATTTGATGAACATAATTGTATTGGTTATTTAAAAAAATTAAAAAAATTTGAATTAAAGAAAATAGAATGTTTAGAAAATAAAATTAAAAAAATAGATAATAAAATAAAATACCTTAAAAAAAAAAGAAAAAAATTATAATATTAAATATTTATTTTTATTTTTTTATTTCAAAAAAAAAAATAAAACTATAAAAACAATTTAAATTAAATTTTAAAATAATAATAAAATCAAAAAAAAATAATGCATACATCTCATTCAAACATTGATTATAAAAGTAATTATATAGGAGATTATATAATAAAAGAAACAATAGGAACAGGAACATTCAGTAAAGTAAAATTAGGAATAAATAAATACACAAAAGAAAAAGTAGCAATAAAATTATTAGAAAAATCAAAAATCACAGAAAAGGAAGATTTAAAAAGAATAAATCGAGAGATTTCAATAGTAAAAAAATTATCTCATCCAAATATAATAAAAATAAATGAAATATTTGAAAATGAAAAAAATTATTATATAATAATGGACTATTGTTCAAATGGAGAATTATTTGATTATATAGTAAAAAAAACAAAATTAACAGAAGAAGAAACATCATTTTTTTTTTATCAAATAATAAATGCAATAGAATATATACATAAAAAAAATATAGTTCACAGAGATTTGAAACCAGAAAATTTATTATTAACAGAAAAAAATAAATTAAAAATAATAGATTTTGGTTTATCAAATTTCTATTC
>JAEEGL016873186.1_pt1 | contig 13379 bp, 10 predicted proteins | sample 9134231 | NCBI WGS metagenome assembly JAEEGL01 (sample SAMN16246548, study PRJNA631951) | gut metagenome | biome: gut microbiome; feature: rumen; material: fiber-attached | host: Bos | place: Iran: Karaj | collected 2018-10 | reverse complement strand
GGATGAGGCTTTCCTTCTTCACGCCATGGCCGTTGTGGAGCCATTTGCCCACCTCATAGAGGAACTCGCGGCTGCTGTAGGGACGGCACTCGAGGGTGTCGGCGACGTCGCAGGTGGCCTGGTCGCAGGCTTGCAGCTCTTCCTCGTCGATGAAGGTGTCGTAGATACGGTCGATGTAAAGCTCACGCAACTTGGTGTCGGGGATGACGTTCTCCTTGGTGCCGATGTAATGCTTGTAGCCCAAGGCCTCGAAGAGGTCCATGTCGATGATGGAAGCGCCCGTGGAGACCACCGCGTCAATCATCTTGTTCTTGACCATCTCCACATACACCTGCATACATCCGGCAGCCGAGGTCGAACCGGCGATGGTGAGGATGTTCGTGCAGTCTTTCTCTGCGATCATTTGGCAGAGGATGTCAGCAGCGCGGGCCGTGTCACGCGAGGTGAACGACATTTTGCGCATGGCGTTGATCAGTTGGGTCGAGTCGTAGCTCTTGATGTCGATGTGTTCAACAACATCTTTCAGAAGGTCTTTTTTCTCCATTTTTTGTTTGTGTTATGATGGTTTTACTTTTGATTTCCGTAGTCGGAAATGCAAAGTTAATCATTTCTCAATAAAATGCCGCAAAATTATTTTTTCTTCACCGTCTTGCGCTTGGTGGTAGCGGGCTTGGCTTCGTCTTGCACCATCTTCAGGCAGTCCTCGTAGGTCAAGGAGTGTGGGTCGGTGTTCTTGTCGATGCGGTAGTTCTTCTTCTTATAGGAGATGTAAGGTCCGAAGCGGCCGTTCAGCACCTTCATGTCGGGATCGTTCTCGAAGGTCGCCAGGGTGTTTTCCTCGTCTTTCTTGCGTTTCTCGTGGATGATCTCGATGGCGCGTTCGATGTCGATCGTGGCCGGGTTGTCGGTCTTGGCCAGGCTGAAGAAGGTGTTGTCATGCTTCACGTAGGGACCGAAGCGGCCTACAGAGACGCTCACCTCCTTGTCCTCGAACTGACCGAGGATGCGCGGGTACTCGAACAGCTTCAGCACCTCTTCCAGGGTAATGTTCTCGATGCTCTGATCTTTGTGCAGGCCTGCGAAACGAGGACGTTCCTCCGACTCGGTGTCGCCGATCTGGGCCACAGGACCGAAACGACCGACTTTGACGTAGACGTTCTTTCCCGAGGCGGGATCCACGCCCAACAGCTTCTCGCCGCTGAACTTGCCGGAGTTCTCTGTCGTGCTCACGATCTGTTTGTGGAAGCTGGCATAGAACTCTTTGATCATCTTGTTCCAGGCACACTTGCCTTCCGAGATCTTATCGAACTCCTTCTCCACGTTGGCGGTGAAGTTATAGTCGATGATGCTCTCGAAATAGTGGAGCAGGAACTTGTTCACCAGGATGCCGATGTCGGTGGGCAGTAGCTTGCCTTTCTCGGCGCCGTAGTTCTCCTTGCCGGTCTTCTTCGTGATCTTGTCGTTCTTCAGCGTGATGACATTATAGGGCTGGCTGACGCCTGGGACGTCGCCGCGGGTGACATATTCGCGTTTTTGGATGGTGGAGATGGTAGGCGCGTAGGTGGAAGGACGTCCGATGCCCAACTCTTCCATCTTCTTCACGAGGCTGGCCTCGGTGTAACGGAGCGGGTGGCGGGTGTAACGCTGCTGGGCTTCCATCTTCTCGAGGTCGAGCGACATCCCCACTTCAATAGGAGGCAGGACGCTGGCTTTCTCCTCGGCGCGGTCGTCGTCGTAGCTCTCCATGTAGACCTTCAGAAAGCCGTCGAAGAGGATGACTTCGCCTGTGGCGGTGAATTTCTTGTCGGAGGTGGAAATGCCGATGTTGACGTTGGTCCGCTCGATCTGCGCATCGGTCATCTGGGAGGCGATGGTGCGTTTCCAAATCAGCTCGTAGAGCCTGCGCTCGTCGGCCGTGCCTTTGATGGTGTGCTGGTCGAGGTAGGTGGGACGGATGGCCTCGTGGGCTTCTTGCGCTCCCTTGGACTTGGTATGGTATTGTCTGGTCTTCACATATTCGGCGCCGTAGTTCTCGGAGATCTCTTTCTTTGCCATGCCTAAGGCCAGCGTCGAGAGGTTGACCGAGTCGGTACGCATATAAGTGATCTTTCCTGACTCGTAGAGTTGCTGGGCGAGACGCATGGTGTTGGCCACGCTGAAGCCCAACTTACGGGCGGCTTCCTGTTGCAGGGTGGAGGTGGTGAAAGGCGGGGCGGGAGACTTCGACGCAGGTTTCTTGTCGATGTTCTCTACTTTATAGTTCGCCTTGACGCACGACTCCAGGAAGGTGCGGGCTTCCTCTTCGGTGTCGAAGCGGTTAGGCATCTCAGCCGAGAGGTTGTATTCCTGTCCGTTCTGGATGAAGGAGAACAGAGCCACGATACGGTAGGCACTGGTCTGCACGAAGTTCTTGATCTCCTCCTCGCGTTCCACGATGAGGCGCACAGCCACCGACTGTACACGACCGGCGGAGAGTGATGGCTTCACCTTCTTCCAGAGCAGGGGTGACAATTCATAACCCACGAGACGGTCCAGCACACGGCGGGCCTGCTGGGCAGCCACCAGGTCCATGTCGATGTTACGCGGATGTTCGATGGCGTTCAGGATCGCCGTCTTGGTGATCTCATGGAAGACGATACGTTTGGTGTCTTTGTTCTTCAGGTCCAAGGCCTCGTAGAGATGCCAGGAGATGGACTCTCCCTCGCGGTCCTCATCGGATGCCAGCCACACCGTCTCCGCCTGATGCGAGAGCTTCTTCAGTTCAGCCACCAGCGACTTCTTGTCGTCGTTGATCTCGTATTCCGGTTCAAAATCCTTTTCGATATTGACGCTGAGCGTGTTCTTATTGAGATCGCGGACATGTCCGTAGCTTGATTTCACAGTGTATTCCTTGCCCAGAAACCCTTCGATGGTTTTCGCTTTGGCAGGGGACTCTACGATTACTAAGTTTTTTGTCATAGTTTGCTTTCGGTTATTAAAATAGCTTCCAAATCGGAAAAATTCGGCGGCAAAATTAGTAGAATAAAAGCGGATAAAAATCGAATTTTCGAAAAAAAATTCTTAATTTATTAATTAATAAATTAGCGTTACCACACCCCTTCCAGGGGATGTTATATCTGTAGGGGAAAACGGTTTTTTATTATTTTTGTGGTATGAAAAACCTAATTAACCTCGCCATCCAATCCGCCCGCATGGCCGGCCACGCCATCATGTCCATCTACGCCCAACCCTTCGAGATCTATACCAAATCCGACGACTCCCCCGTCACCCAGGCCGACCTCCAGGCGAGCGCCATCATCAAAAACATCCTGGCACCCACAGGCTTACCTTTCGTCAGCGAGGAGGACCTGCCCCAAGACCGTTCGCATTTCGGCCGTTATTGGCTCGTTGACCCCCTCGACGGCACCGTGGAATTCGTGAAACGCAACGGCGAATTCACGGTCAACATTGCTTTGATTGACCATAAACGCCCGGTTTTAGGGGTGATCTATGCTCCGGTCATGGACCGGCTCTGGTACGGAGGGGAGGGTGTTCCCTTCACGGAGGATGGCAACGCCGATTCTTCAACAACCTTGAAGACCCCTGAGGCTTCGGAATCCAACGATTCATGTAACGCCCATCGCCCTTTTACTGTCCTAGTCAGCCGATCCCATCGCACCCATGAGGTCGATGAGTACATTGATCAGGTGTTACGTCCCCAGCATCCAGACCTAGTCATCGACACCCAAGGCAGCAGTCTGAAGTTCCTCCGATTGGCCGAAGGCAGTGCTGACGTATACGTATGTTACAGCAAGACGAAGGAATGGGACACCGCTGCTGCCGAGGCCATCCTTACCGCTACGGGTGGCAAGGTGCTCCGCATTAGCGATGGGATGCCTTTGGAATATGACAAGGAAACCTATCCGAATCCACCGTTTGTGGCATATACCCGTTCTACCGAACCCGGGGCGCTGCCCCGGGCTACCGTTTCTACCGAGTTGTAACCCCTAACGAGGTAACTTCAAACGCCAAACTTATAGCTGGGCCTCGATTTCGGTCATCAGGGCTTCGCCGGCGAGGTTGCGGGCGACGATCTTGCCGTCCTTGATGAGGGCGTTCTGCGGGATGAAGGAGATGGCGTACAAGGCGCCGGCAGCGTTGTTCCAGCCCTGGAGGTCGGAGACATGCGTCCAGGTCAGGCCGTCCTTCTCGATGCCTTTCAGCCAGGCTTCCTTGTCGGTGTCGAACGACACGCCCAGGATGTCGAAGCCGCGGTCATGGAACTTCTGGTAGGCCGCCACCACGTTGGGGTTCTCCTTGCGGCAGTCGGGGCACCACGAAGCCCAGAAATCCACCAGTAAGAGCTTGCCCTCGGCGAGGGTCGAGAGTGTCACGGGGTTTCCGTCGACGTCGTTCATCGTGAAGTCGATGATAGGCTGTCCGGCTTGAACTCTTTCCTGCTTCACCACATAATCCTCCGCCAGGGTCAGGTTGGTGGAAGTCAGGGTGCTGTCGGCTTGATGGATATTGTCAAGCATGTTACGCATCTCGCAGGGACCGAAGGCCCACTTGTAACGGTAGAGCACATAATGCGCCACGGGGTCGGTGGGGTTCTCCCACACATAGTCGAAGCAGTGCATCTTCAGCATCTCCTCCGCGTCGGCGGGATTCACCGTGTCGAGTTTCGCCTCCAACTCGTCATAACTCGCGACAAAGGCCTTCAACCGGTCTTGCATCTCCGAGCCTTGGATGCTGATGTTGTTCGGGTTTTGGGCATCGCCTTCGAGGTACATATCCTTGTAATCCGTGAAGAACGACACCGGACGGCGCCAGCCATTCATCATGAGGCTGTACATCTCGTGGTCGTCGCAGATGGGCGTGCTGAATGCCGCATCCCAGTTTTGGATGACCGCCGAGTCGAGCACTTGGTCGCCTTTTTGCAGATAGACGGTCTTGCCGTCAGCATTGGCGAGGTTCACTTTGATGTTGAAGGAAGGCTCCTTGTGGCTTGTGCAGGCCGCCATCATCAGGACGGGGGCAGCCCATAAGAGTGATTTTGCTTTCATGATTGTTCGTTCGTTAAGCGCCGCAAAGATAATGCTTTTTTGCTCACTTTGAACGAAGTGCGTCAATCCATGATTCTATTTCGATATCCCGACCGATGATACGGCTGAGATCCTTGTTTTTCCTTTCCAGTTCGTCGAGACGGACCAGCGTCTTGCTCTTGTCGCTGGCGCGATGATCGATATCGTCCTGCATCGTGGCCAGTTCCGATTTGATGTGGCTTCGGCTGATGCTTCCTCCAACGAACAATCCGACGAACAGCAGGAGGATGATCAAGGGAAGGATGAGGTTGGTCCAGCGACGTTGGTTGTCCTTGCGGATCAGGCTGAGGATCCAACAGATGCCTAAGAGGATCGCTATGACGATGATGCTGATGATGAGGGTTTTCATGATGGCGTTGTGTTTGGGTTAGACTTTCTTGGTGGTTTTGGTGGTGGTGGAGACCGTGGTCTTGTCGCCGTTGGTCTTGGTGGTGGTGACCGTCTCCGACTTCAGGGTGAGGCCGAGCGTCTGCAAGGTGCCGCACCAGGTGAGTCCCGCGCAAAAGGCCGTCTTCATGCTGGTTGGTTCCATGATGAAATAGGCGAGGGCCGTGCCGATGAAAGGCATCAGCAGCGCGTCGAAGATGAAGTAGAAACGTTCCGATTTGTTGGGGATGAGCTTCTTCAGGAAGGTCTTGCAGCCGATCATGTCGGCGTAGATGGAAAGCAGCTCGGAGATGAGGGCACCAGCGAAGGTGATCAATAACAATACGTAATCCATGACTGTCGATTTATGGGGTTTCACTTCCTTCCTAATGTTCAAAAACCTTGCCACCGGGGGCGTGAGCCCCCGGCTGTAGTCTTTCGCCCCTACGGCTCCCATTTTTTATAGGGACAAACCTTACCTCACGACTTTTTCAATACTTTGGAAATCAACAAAATAAAATCGGACATCCCAAAAATATAGGGACATCGGCGGTTGAAACCCCTCGTACCCTCTTGACAAGCGTTTTTTCTCTATAATTTTGCATTGACGGATTTGAGACCACTCAACTCAACGCCTATGAAAACAAAAATGAAATACTTAATCCTCGTCACCCTCGTCCTCGTGGGTCTGGCCTCGTGCGACTCGCCGGAGGAACGACTGCAACAAGCGCGCACCTTGTATAGGGAAGGGGTCGAACTGCGCGAGCAACGCCTTTCGGAGGAGGCAGCCGAGCGTTTCCTGCAAGCGCTCTCGCTGATGCGTGGGTGCGAGCCGACCCCCGACAACCTTCAACTGGAGGGTGACCTCAAGGAAAGCCTCGGCACGATGTACAACAAACATGGCCTCTTCAACGACGCCCTCTTGGTTTACAACGAAGCTATCGAGTGCTACCGCCAAGTGCCTGACTCGATGGGCATGATGACCGCCTGGCGTGACGCCGGTCGAGCCTCGACGATGCTTGAACAATACGCCCAGGCCAAGCAATACTATGACTCGGCTTTCCAGATCGCTTCCGTCCTCAAGGACGATGCGATGATCAGCGACCTCTATCTTGAGATTGGCCGCGACTACTACCTCACAGTCAATAACTTCCCGGAAGCCATCATCTACGTCAATCGTGCCCTGCAAGGGGGTCTCGACGACAACAACACCGACGTCGCCAACATGACGTTGGGTGTACTGCATTACTATACAGGCCGTTACGAGGAAGCAAAGACCTACCTCAACGCTGCCTTGCGCACCGATAGGGCGGGACTGAAAATGTCTGTGTATCAGACGCTCTACGCCATCGCCTACAACGAAGGTGACTTTAAGCAGGCCATGGACTACCAAGATCGGTTCATGGAAAACATGAGGCAGGCCGACAAGGAACACAACAATGAGACCATGCAACGCCTCAAGGCAGAATATGAACTGAAATCCCAGAAAAGCGAGATGGAGAGCCTGCTGCGCAACCGCAGCCTCAAACTCTGGCTCATCATCGCCCTGACGGTGATCGCCCTGCTCATCATCGTGCTGATTGTGAGGAAGAAGGTGAGTGACCATAAGATGGCGGAGGAGCGATTCCGCAGTCAGGTGGAGCGTGATCAAAACCGCATCCACGAGTTGGTGAGCGACATGGAGACCCTCATCCGGACCAACGACGACCTGCGCCGTGACCGTCAGACACTCTCGCAGAAGGAACTGCTGATGACCAACAAGATCCTCTCGCGCAACAAGATCGTGGTCATAGCCCAAGCCCTCAGCGAACAGGTGAACGCCGATACACTGAACTTCAACCTCAGTGACGACGACTGGGCCGACTTCATCAGCCTCACCGACTTGGTCTATGACGGCTTCTCCCAGCGACTGCTCTCCCTCTATCCTAGACTCGGATCCTGGGATGTGCGCATCTGCTGCCTCTCGAAGAACGGATTCTCCAACCAAGTGATTTCCATCCTCTTGGATACCCAGACGGACTCTTTCTACAAACGTAAGACCCGTATCAAACAGATGAAGATGAACCTCCCCGACGACAAACGTAGCTTCGAGGAGATAGTCAACGCCGTATAATCAATAAAAAATCAACATAATGAAAAAGCTCATTTCAATCATCATCCTTTGCCTGGCTTGCCTTGGCGGCCTTGAGGCACATAACTACTGGGAACGCATCGACCATGTAGGCATCTTGTTGGGTGTAGGTCCAGACGGAAGCATCTATTTCCATGAAGGTAATAGTGGCATTTCCCGTATGCAAGAAGTAAACGGCCCTTGCCCCATTGTGATAGGCCGAGAAACAGGTTTCCCTTATCTATTCAACGCGCATTGTTTCTGTGTCAGTCCGGAAGGGAGAATCTTTGTTTTCAACAATACCCTGAATGCCGTGATGTATTCCGACGACAACGGCGACACCTGGCAGCAAATGCCACAGGTTTCTTCCTGCGCGATGGAAGACGTTGCGGGTTTGTATGCCCCAAACAATGAAACCGTTTTCGGATGGTCTCGAAGTGGAGAAATCTTTTGGACCATCGACAGCGGTCTCTCGTGGGGGGGCTCGATCCCTGTTTTCTTGACTACGGATAATGGTCCACTCATCAACGACCTGCTGGTTAATCAGACCGGTGATGTCTATGTTGGCATTCAGACGTTGTCTGGAGGAGAGGGCATCTATCATTTGACGCTTTCAGATATGCAAGAAGGGCAACACGTTGAGCTTAATGGTAATATTAGCGATATGGAATTCGACCCCGAAGGGAATGTGGTGGCTTGTGGCTGGATTACCGAAGGAAGCCTCGAGTTCCAGCACATTCCAGGTTGCTATTTGTTTGGAGGCAATAGTTTGGCCATCAGCGATAACGGAATTGTTTACACGCCTTATTTTACAGGTCATTCGGCCGTTCTGTCCTATTCCCTTGACCATGGCGAGCATTTTACTACCATTGGCGAGGAACTTCCCATTGCTTATGATTTTGTTCCCGACGATAGGACTACTTATCTCTTCAAGGGTGCGGACAATCATCTGTATTATGTCACGGGTTTGGAATATTGGAAATGCCTCCCCAATGCCGATAGCATCCCGACGTATAATCCATTGATTGGCGAAAAAATCTATGACGAGGCCAGTGGCTTGTATTACAACATCACTTCCGTGAACACCGTTGAAGTGACTTACGATCAATGGCATTTCAACACCTACGAGGGAGATATCGTCGTTCCGGAAACGGTGACTTACGAAGGCGTCACCTACGCGGTCACCGGCATCGGTGAACGTGCGTTCCAGAATTGCGAAGGCGCTTTGACTTCCGTGGTGGTCCCCAACACGGTGAGATCCATTGGAAATTCGGCGTTCGCTTCCAGCAGCAACCTCCGTTCTGTCGTCTTGACCGATTCGGTGGAAAGCCTTGGTGAGGCGGTCTTTGAATTCTGCATCAGTTTGGCTTCCGTGAGGGTGCCTCAGAACATCACCAGCATACCTCCCAGGACGTTTGCCTACTGTGAAAGCCTGACTTCTATCGATATTCCCCCCAGGGTGACCAGTATCGGCAAATCGGCATTCGCTCGCTCGGGAATCACCTCCATCACCCTTCCTGAAACGGTGACTACCATCGGAGAAATGGCTTTTGCCAATGGTGAATCTCTCTCTTCCTTGGTCATTCCTAATGCGGTAACATCCATAGGTGAAGCCGCATTTCAATGGTGCAGTGCGCTGACATCCATACAATTGCCTGAAAACCTTGAGGTTATAGAAGCACATCTGTTTGACCGTTGTTTGAATTTGCCCTCGATTGAGATCCCTGCTTCGGTGACTGAGATCCGTGAAAGTGCATTTGAGTGTTGCTACGAATTCAAGGAATTGACCATTCCCAATACGGTTCATGTTATGGGTGACAAGGTCTTTTACGACTGTAAAAACCTGGTTTCCGTGACGCTTCCTTCGGGATTGCAACGTATCGGAAAGAGCTTTTTCGAAAGATGCACGAGGTTGGATTCCATCACGCTACCAGAGGCGGTGACCTCCATCGGAAATTGGTCGTTTTATGGTTGCCACGCGCTCCATGAGATTGTCATTCCCGAATTGGTGGATTCCATCGGCTTTGGGGCTTTTGAGGATTGTACACACTTGAAGCAAGTGGAGTTGGGACAGTCGGTTTCATTCCTCGCCGAAGAGGCCTTCAAGACTGGCAACAACAACGACAAACTGACCCTGATCTGTCACAATCCCATTCCTGCCCAATGTGGTATCACTACCTTCCCCAATGCGGCACATCAGGAAGTCGTGATCACGCCCTGCGGGTGCGAGGAGATCTATCGTTCGGCTTGGGGTTCATATTGGCAGAGCGGTAGTTTTGAAGAAGAATGTGACCCATTAACAGAATGGTATTATGAGATTGAAAACGATAACGGTAGCATCACCTACCAGTATTTAAGATACGCCGAGGATACCGTAGTCAGCCACAAGGACGTGAAGATCATCATACGGGTCAACACCTTGTACGACAAAGGAGATCATACGGAGACGACCCGTGAATATATCTATGAAGAGAACAGCAAGCTTTATTGGTGGAACAAAACCCTTGGCGAATTCACCATGCTCTACGATTACCAGGCCAACGAAGGCGACGAATGGGAGATTAAGGTGGGGGACGAAACGATTACCGTTCATGTGGATGCCGTGGAGGATGCCTATGAATACAACGGACAGTTATTCAGGGTGTTGCAAGTTGGCGATGATAACGGTGTGTTCAATGGCACCATCGTCTGTGGCATCGGTCACCTGACGAGTTTCTTCCCGGAACGACTGATGAACCGCGGCAAGAGTTACCGTGTGGAAGGCATGCGCTGCTATTGGGTGGATGGCGAATTGATGTTCAAATACGGCGAAAAGGACTGCGATGAGGTGTATGAGGAATTGCATTACAGCACGGTTGAATTGCCGGATGACGGGTTGATGGTTTATCCCAACCCCACCAATGGCGTTTTGTTCGTAACCGTTGGGGCGGCCGCCGAATACCGTATCGTCAATACCATGGGCCAAACCCTGATGACCGGCACCCTCACCGGCGAAACCCAACAAATTGATGTTTCAAAATTGCCCAAAGGCCTGTATTTCATCACCGTTTCCGGTGTGACACAGAATTTTATTCTACAATAATTAACCCTTTTGATCGTTATTATCAAACCATTAAATGTGAAAATGATGAAAACAACACGAAAGATAACGGCTTTCTTCGCCATGGCGATGCTGGCGTTGTTCACGTTGAGTTGCGGAAAAGACTCACTGGTACAGGTCACCACAAACGAACCCACCGATATTACCGCCACCACAGCCGTTTGCAGCGGTGAATTCACCTTCACGACAGACGAAATCGGTCCCTTTACGGTTGGCATTTGCTGGAGCACATCCTCCAGACCCAACCACAACGACCAGCGTGTCATTTATCCTTATCAACAAGAGCCATTTGTCATGGGACAACCCAACCCATGGGAGTGTGTCATCACGGGACTTCAACCGAACACCAAATACTATGTCCGCGCCTTTGTTCACCCTTCACATGACGATTCCCATTGGGGAAACGGTTATCATTATGGGGATCAGGTGACTTTCACCACCGCTGGCAACGGCGAAAGTGGTAACGTCATGGACGGGGCTGTCAATGCGCGGTTTTCGGTGAGCGGCAATAAAAAGGTCTATTTCTCCAAAGGCAATCTGCAATACCAAGCCTCAACCAACACCTGGCGATTTGCGGAACGCCAATGGGATTATGTGGGTGATGAAAACACCCCGTCTTCAACGGATGAGGGCTGGATCGACTTGTTCGGTTGGGCCACCAGTGGCTATTATTACGATGGAATCTGCCACTATCCTTGGATGACTTCGCTGACAGGAGGATATGAAGCTTACGGAGATCACTACGCCAATCTTGACGACGAGACCGGTGAGGCTGATTGGGGCTATAACGCCATCAGCAACGGAGGCAATAGGATTGGCCAATGGCGCACCTTGTCAGAGGAGGAATGGAACTACCTGCTTTCCACCCGCAACACGGCCTCGGGCATCCGCTTTGCCAAGGGTACCGTCAACGGCGTCTGCGGTGTGATCTTGCTTCCCGATGACTGGAACAGTTCCATTTACGCATTGACGAATCCCAACAACGCAGACTTCTATTCGGCCGCATACGAAGACAATGTAGTTTCCGAAGAGACCTGGTTTTCCGTGATTGAGCCTGCCGGCGCAGTTTTCCTTCCTGCAGCGGGTAATCGAGAGGATCATCACATCTACTACGCCAATGCAGAAGGACATTATTGGACTTCAAATGGCGGCAGTATTGCAGTGGCCTTTGGCCATCAGGGTTATGCTGTGGCTCTTGAATTCGGCAATAGTTGGCTCCACACGAATGCAGAAAGCCGATGGGGCGGTCGTTCCGTTCGTTTGGTCCATGAGGCGGATTGAGTTTTTCGGATTGTTATTTCCTTAGATCAGTAATCACAGTGTAGAACAGTAATCACAATGAAAACAATAAAGAAAATCACGATAATTTGCTGCTTGCTGTTTTTCCAAACAGCCGCTTTTGCCCAAATCACGCCTTCGGTGTATGTTGGAGGTGGATTGAACACGAATCTTGGGGGAAGGATCGGTATAGGAACCGAGGTTCAATATAAGAATATCTCCGCTAATGCCGCCATAGGAGGCTCTTTCTTTCAAAAGCCCGAGAATCATGAATATGTCGGAGACAACCCTTATTTAGGATTCGATGTAGGCGTGAAATACTATTTTTATAAAGGGCTTTTTGGCGGCGTGAATTATGGTGTTCTTGGCAAGGATCACGATACCACTGATGTTCCAAATGTCTATAACGTTGAGAATTGCTATGGTTTTTCTTTTACCGTGGGGTATAAGTTGACCTTCCTTAAAAGATTCTATGGCATGACCCATCTTGGGATCACTTCCAGAGAAGAGGTGAACCGCTTTTTCGGCGCAATTTTCCCGAGATTCGGATTGATCCTTGGCTATAATTTGATTTTTTAACAGGTTGCATTGATGCCACGGGATGGGACTGTATGGCTTACACAAGTTGATTGAGCCACCGGCAGAAATCCTTGGTCTTCTTGAACTCGCTCAACACCCAATCCACTAGATGGGGATCGTAGAGATGCTGGTCATCCACCTCCTTGACGAGCAGCCAGTCGCGTTGCTTGAAGAAGTCAGCATAAGGATGGTCCTTGGGGTAGCCGTTGGGTACCCGTTTCATGGCGCGACCGGTGTCGAGGGTGAAGCCCTTGGCCTTCTGGATGGACTGGGCCAGTCCCTCGCCGTCGTAGAGGACCTCCTCACGGATGCTTTTCAGGGTCTCGGGGTAGGGCATGTACATCCCCGTGCAAAGCATGTTGCCGCTGAAGTAATCCTCCGACTCCCGGGGCTGCACCTGGAAGTAATATCCACTGAGCATCGACTTCTTCCCACCCTTGCATACAAACACCCCAAAATGGGTCTTGTAAGGCCGCTTGTCCGCCGAAAAACGGGTGTCGCGGTAGAAACGGTAGGTGCAGTCCTTCAGCGTCAATCCCCGCATGTCGTCATCAAACTGTTGGACGCCGGCGATGATCTGCTCAGCAATGGCGTTGAACTTCTCCAGGGCGTTTTGATATTCCTGTTTGTGCTCATGAAACCATTCGCGGTTGTTGTTGTGGAGCACGTTGGTGAGGAATTCAATGATTTCTTCCATAATTGAAGCATTTTGCCAACAAATATACGTTTTTTGATGGTTTTTGATGAATTATTTCGATACTTTTGTTCCCATGAAAAGATCCTTGATTATCGTTGTGCTGTTTTGCCTGGTTGGAAGTCTTCGTGCTCAGAATTTCTATCGGACCAAAAGCGGGCGCTATAT
>JAEEGL016793251.1_pt1 | contig 13379 bp, 7 predicted proteins | sample 9134231 | NCBI WGS metagenome assembly JAEEGL01 (sample SAMN16246548, study PRJNA631951) | gut metagenome | biome: gut microbiome; feature: rumen; material: fiber-attached | host: Bos | place: Iran: Karaj | collected 2018-10 | reverse complement strand
ATATGGTTTTGGGCTATCTCTTCCGTATTCGATGGGAGGGTTTCTATGATCATCTGAACGGAAAAGGCTTTTGTGTTCTTCTCTGGATCTTGTATCTTTTTATTGATTTCATTTTTCCTGCGTGGGTCGGGGGTCTCAGCAGATCCGTCTCCCTGTTCTATTATTATCTGAAAGCCTTATGCGGAATCAGTGCATTTGTCTCACTGAGTAAGCTCATTCCATTTAACCGCTATATGGATACTGTCGGGCGGAATACATTGATCTACTATGGCTTGCACGGGAAAGCGGAGAGTGTTCTGCAGCATATGCTGTGGAAGATCAATGCGGATTTCTTCAGCTGGCTACAATGGGGCGGCACTGAATGGGCTGCCTTGGCAGCTGTTCTGGAAGCACTGGTCATTTCCGTTTTGCTGGTTCCTGTTGTCTTGATCATCAATCGCTGGTTCCCATTTTTAGTTGGCAAAACAAAGCAACAAAAAACCATGCCTGCAAAATAACAGGCATGGCTTTTACTTTTTGGTTCCTGTTTGTATCAGGCTTTGATAGCCTCCACTTCGTTTTTGAACGCCTGGATCAGGATCGACGCGTCCAGGCTGTAGGCAATACTGTCAAACCCTTTTTCCAGCCAGATTTTCGCGTTTTCCACGCTGCTGCAGAAAATGATTGATTCTTTCCCTTTGTTTTTGCATGCTTTTAATATACGCTCAACGGCTTCTGTCAGGATCGGATTAGTAAACTCCAGAGGGATGCCGAGTGAGATGGAGAGATCGCAAGGGCCTACAAAAATGCCGTCTACACCATTTAAAGCCGCGATCTCTTCGATCTGCTCCAGCGCTTCTGCGGTCTCACACTGCGGATATACGCGTACTCTTTGGTTACAATCTTCCATATACGAGAATACATCCGTTACCCAAGCATCAGCGCCCCATCCGCATGTCCGGTTCGGGCAATAACCCCGGTTGCCAACAGGAGGAAACTTGGCATTCGCAACCAGTTCTTTCACTTCTTCAACGCTCCGGATATTTGGAACGATTAGTCCGCGGGCACCGATGTCGATCATACGCAGCACATACGGCCGCCGTACATCTCCTATCCGGACATAGGGCTTCAGCCCTCCGTTTTCAGCCGCACAGATCAGATCGGCTGTGGTCTCCTCTGAAAAGCATCCGTGCTCCGTATCAATGATCACGTAATCCAGTCCCGTTCTGCACAAGGCCTCCATTGCGCCGCGTCCGCCCAGTTCAAAGAAAGTACCGATCTCCGCCATAATTATTCCTCCTTGTAGATAGAAGTTCCATAGCGTAATTGTAAGATATCGCTTTCTGCCGGTCAAGTTCTTTTTCCGAGAATCTCAATCCTTTCGGATCAACGAAAAAAAGAAATTTTTACTCTTGCTTTTTTGAGGATCTTGTGCTAATATAGCAAAGCTTTCAGAAATGCGCGATTAGCTCAGCTGGATAGAGCGTCTGGCTACGGACCAGAAGGTCAGGGGTTCGAATCCCTTATCGCGTGCCATTTTGAGAATGACCAGCAATCCTTGTGATTGCTGGTTTTTCGCGTCATTACTGGATTTTTTGGACTTCGCACCCCGTAAATTGATTTACGTCAGCGAAAGAAAATTTACCCTAAAACAAGCCATTTTTTCACAAAACGTCAATGAAAATGTCAATGAAATCAAATGGGATTCTGCCCGTCATAGCTGGGTTTTTCGGACCTCGCAAAAATCAAAACGTCAATGCCGCCCGATTTTTGAAAACGGGCGGCATTTCGTTGCTGTATCTCAGACCTCGGGCAGTCCCGTGGCGATGCTCGTCAGGATCGACAGGACCCCGGCCAGGAGCGAAGCGCTCCCCACCATGATCCAGTTGACGTCCTGCATCATCGCCGTGGTCCCGATCGTGGCCACAGCGGTCTGGCAGAAAGTCCGCAGCGCGCGGATCCCTGCCGCTTTCCAGAATTCCATGCTCATGTCACTACCTCCATTTCCTGTACCTCTTTGTTGATCTTATCAATGAAGCTGTTGCCTCCCAGTGCTTTGTACGCCGCGTACATCAGGATAAAGTTCTCGAACTCGTACTGTCTCACCTTGTCTCCGGCGTCTTTGCCGCCGTAGTAGATCCGCAGCATCTCCGCGCGCAGCATGCACTTCTGCCCGTCTTCGATCTTCTTTGTTCCGAACAGCCATTCCCGGATCGGCTTCGCCAGGATCGCCACCGCCGCTGCCAGCGATGTGACCAGGCTGCACACCTGCAGGATCACACTAAGCATATGACTCACTCCCTTACCACCTCAGTTTCTCCCATGTCCTCGGCCCGGCGACTCCGTCCGCCGCAAGGCCGCTGTCCTTCTGGAAGGCGATCACCTTCCTCTCCGTGTCGTCACTGAAGTAGCCGTCGATCCGGCATCCGTAACCCCTGCAGTTCAACACCGCCTGCAGCAGCGACACGTCCGCTCCGCTCATCGTCTTGTCGATCATCCGCGGCGGCCAGTATTCGTTCACCGGCCGCTCGTCTGTCTTCGGATCCAGTGCCGGCACCGTGCCGGCGACCAGCTTCTCATACCACTTCTCGCCCAGCGCTGTCCGGTATTCCTGTACGGCCACGCTCTGATCCGCCGGCTGTTCGTACCGCATCAGCACCAGATTGCTGGCGCCCCGGACGGATGTTGCGCTCTTCAGAAAGCTCCACACATTGGGATAGTATTCCTTCATCTCCCACAGGAGATAGTCCACCTGCCCTTCCAGCGACCCGATCGACCCGTATCCCAGGCTCTGGATCCGCTCGAGCAGCATCTGCTTCCGGCTCCAGTAGGTCCACTGCGCAAGCCCGAACCCCGCCTGATCCCGTATAAAGTTCCGGTACGTGCCGTTGTTCACCCGCTCCACGTACTCCGCATCCGTCATGCCGAAGCGGGAATTGTACGTGTTCTGCAGGTTCGTCGGCTCCAGGCCCGACTCCGCTTCCAGGTTTCCCAGTACGCCGCACGCGCCTTCCGGCGTCATCCCCGCCTGCGTCAGCTGCCCGTAGATGTACCGCGCGTTCGCTTCCTTGTTCATCTCTTCCGCTCCTCGTCGTCCCGCGGCCCCCACATCTCGTCGGTGTCGTGCGCCGCTGTCAGCAGCGCGAACCACAGGAACCCGACCGCTCCTCCGACCATCGCTCCGATCATAAAGGTGATCATGCTTTCTCCTCCTCGAAGTACAACTCCCGATACTGCGCCGCCTCCGGATAGTCCCGGGCCAGCAGCTTCACGCCGGCCAGGATCACGCCCAGGCAGAGCCACACCTCGTTCCTGTTCGACCGCGTCATATGGATCTCCATTTCGCGCATGCCTGCGTTCTCCCGCACTTCTCCGTCCCAGCTGTGCTCAGCTGCCGTCGCTGCCAGCGTGCACCACAGCGTACTCATCGCCGCGCAGACGAGGTCCTCGCCTGCCGGCGCCGTGCCGGCGTGACCCTCGAACCGGATCCGCACCGTGCGCCTGTTCCCTTTTACCAGCGTTACTCTTGTCATGCTTTCCTCCTGTGCCCGGATCTTTTTTCGCTTTCATGGTAGCAGAGGCTTCTTTCCGAATGTCAACCCCCGCTCCCCTGTTTTTTTTACTGCGGCTGCCCCGCCGACGCCGCTCGTTCCCTTGCGTTCCTCGTCCTCGTATCGTCGCCCTGGCTCGCCGTGATCGCCGCGCTGTTTGTCTCTTCGCTCAGGCTGCCTCCGCCGGGAGCTCCGGCCATCCCCGGCGCCGCGCCGCCCATGCCGAGCTGCTGCGCAAGCATCGGAAGATTCTGCGGCTCGTACCGCTGCGCCAGCGCCATGGCCGCCTGTGCCGCCGCCTGGAACTGCTGCAGCAGCTGCGCGTTCCTCGCCACCTTCTGGATCACGGATTCCTTCCCTTCGAATTCCATCATCTCAAGCGCCGGCATCGCCGTGTCGCCCATCTGCGGGGCGAACATTCCGGCGTTGTAGAGCTGCAGCGCAAGCTCGTTCTGGCTCAGTCGGGAGTAGGCATTCTGCTTCTGCTGGGAGATCTTGATGTCGAACAGCGGGATCCGGTACCCCATGTCCTCGCCGAAGTCCGTGCCCTGATACTGCGGCATGATCCCGGTGTTGTCGTAGGACACGAACTGCATCTCCCCGTTCTCGCCCGTGATCCGGAACTGCCGCTGCGTCGTGTAGAACTGGCGGATCAGTTCCAGCACCAGCAGATCCACCTTCCGGCAGGCGCGGTAGCTCCGCTGCGTCGAGTCCGCGGACCCCTTGCCGCTCGCCTCCTGCAGCGCGGCGATCGCACTGGCTGCCGTCACGCCGTAGTTCACGGATCCCGTCGCAGTCTCCGTGTTGCCCGATGTCTCGCGCAGCTCCTGGATCACCTCGTTCAGCGCGTTGATGTAGTTGCCCGACAGTGGCTTAAAGTCCACCGTCCGGATGTACTCCTCCGTCACCGGTCCCTTCACCGGGATGATCTCCCGCGTCACGTCGGCGAAGTCCTCCGCCGAGAACGCGCCATCCTGCCGCACGAAGTATCGCGGCGTGGCGCCGTTCACCATGTTCCGCACCATGGCGTTGCGCATGAGGTCGATCGCCGTCTGCGGGTTCTTGCACAGGTCCACGAATCCGTAGCCGCACGGGCTGCCCTCGATCGGGAACAGCACGTCGAACACGAACGGGAATTCCCCGTGTGCGTAGAAGCCGTTCTCCTGGCAGTTCGGATCGTCCTCGGAGGCGTACAGCACCTGATCGCCGACGTACTGGCAGTAGTGCAGCAGCGCCTTCCGGCTGCCGTCCTCCTGCTCCGTCATCTTGTGGTAGTACACCTCGATCACCGTGACTTTGTTTTCGTTCTCCGGCGTGTCCTCCGTGTCGAACTTCGACGGCCGGAAGACGTCTCCGCCCTTCAGCTTTGTCTTCAGCTCCGGGTACTGCTCCTCCAGCAGATCCCTGTCGCGCCGTTCCGTCTGGAAGAAGTACCGGCTCTTCTGGATGTCCTTCACGCCCGGCTCCCAGAACAGGTTCAGGATGTCGCAGGAGTAGATCGCCACGTCGCCCAGGCTGTTGTACTTTCTCGGATCCCACACCACCTTGTACACGCCGGTTCCCGTCTTCAGCTTCGCCCAGACCACCTGGCTGTACACTTCCTCGAAGTCGTTCTGCTCCAGTACGCACGGGATGATGCTCGACAGCATTTTCGCCTCGCCCCTGTCCCCCTCTTCCCGGGGCAGGATGCTCGGCTCCGGATACGCCTTCAGCGCGTCGGCGTGCTTCGACACGATCACGTTGTGCAGCCAGGCTGACCGGCTCTCGAATCCGCGCGGCCCGCGCCCCAGTTCCTTCTGTTCTTCCTCCGCGTTCCGCAGCCGCCACCAGTTCTCCGCGCTTTTCACGCGTCCCTCCAGCCTGCTCTTTCCGCTCCGGTACCGGTTCAGCACCTTCGTCCATTCGGTGAGCTGCTCGCGCTTGATCCGGCTTCCCTGCTGCTGCGGCTGTGCGGGAGGCGCAGCTTCCTCCCGCTCCAGTGTTACCATCTGTTCATCCATTCTGTTTCCTCCTTAGTGCCACGGCGCTGTGTGGATCGTCTTCTGCGAGTAGTTGAAAGCGTCCAGATACAGCGCGTCTTTCTTCTCCGGCGGGATTGCGAGCCCGTTGATATATCGCAGGATCTTCTCCCGCTTCGATCCGTTGATCGTCTCGCCGTTCGCGTCCTTGTCTGCGGTCATGCCCTTGGTGTCCGACCAGATCTCGTACCATTCCTTCTTTGTGAACCCTGCACTCCGGAGGCTTCCGTTCCAGGTCGTCACCATCGCCTCGGTCACGTCCTTCATGCTGCTGTCGCTGCCGATGAAGTCCCAGCGCGTCAGCGTGCTCTCCGCCTCGTCCGGCGTCTTGCCGCCGTACCGCTGCAGCATCGTCCGCATCTGCCCCCTTGTGAACTCGCCGGCGGCGTATGCCAGGCTCAGGTCGTTGTACTCGTAGCCGGTCTCCTTTTCGCATGTCCACTTCGCAACCAGCTCCTTCGCGTCTTCCTCCTTCGCCCCACCGTACTGCACGCGCATGTTCTGCGCCTGCTGTGCCGTGATCTTTCCGTCGAGGTACGCGTCCTTCAGATCGTCGTACGCGATCCCCGTCACCACCTCGCAGGTCCACCGCTCGGTCGTTGCCTTCGCCGCTTCCCCGTTCATGCCGGCATACTGCTGCAGCATCTGCAGCGTTTTCTCCTTGGAGATCCGCACGCCGTTGTCGTCTCCGGTCAGATACAGGTCCTTCACCTCGTTCTTCACCGCCTGGTAGATCGTCTTCGGATCGAACCCGTATTCGATCATCTCGTCCACCGCCGCCGTGAATTCCGCCGTGTCTCCGCTGCCGAGCGCCTCCATCACCCGGGTGTACTTCCCGTTCTCCTGTCCCCAGACGAACGCCATCTGCCTGGCTTCCTCCTCGTCTGCCGCCAGCTCGTACTTCAGCAGCCATTCCACTGCCTCGTCCTCGGTCAGATACCCGTCCTGCACGGCGTACTGGATGCTCTTCTCCTCGCCCGGATCGTAGGTGGATACCTTCATCCCCGGCGCGAAACCGCCCACCGTCGTGTTCCAGATGGCCAGCACGTCGCGCGTGAGGTTCGCCATCGGCAGTCCCGTCAGCTGAGAGGCCGCCTTCAGCGTGTTGTAGATCTTCCCCCAGTCCGTCATGTTCCCGTAGTAGGTGATCTTGGTCGCTTCCTCCTGCAGGCCCAGCTGCAGTGCGACCGTCTCCTTCCAGATCGCGCCCGCTTTGTAGAGCGACAGCATCCACTCCTGGTCCATCCGGCTGGTGGATCCTCCGCCCATGATCGACACGAAGTCTTTCAGGATCGGCACCTTGTTGTGCAGCAGCACGTCCTCCGCGAAGTTCGACGGGAACGCCTTCAGGAACCGCTCGGCGTAGGTCGCGTACTTCTCATCGTCCCTTGCCGCGTCGATCAGGCTCTCCGCCAGCGCCGCCAGGATCGCCGTCGAGAGATAGGCGACCGTCGTTTTCTTGATCAGAGGCTTCGCCCGCTGCCAGGCGTCCGCTTTGTTCGCGCCCTGCCGCAGCTCCGATTCGTAGGAAGAATACGCGTCCATCACCATGTTGAACGTGAGCGTCGGCTCCGACATGAACGCCGTCACCATGCCGGCGTACACGCCCTTCTGCCGCATCATATGGCTGCGTGTCATCGTCGAATCCATCACCTGGCTCGCGTATACCACCTCGCGGAAACGTGCCGCTGTTGCCTCCAGAAGCGCTTCTCCGTCCAGTCCTGTGCGCTCCTGCTGCTCTGCCTTGCACGCGTTCCAGAGCGCGCCCCACGTCACCTTGTCGCCCATCTCGGCGCCCTTCATGCTGGCTTCCTGCACCCGGTCCTTCCAGGTGTCCGTGTGCTTGATCATCTCGCGAAGGCCGGCGTTGATGTTCGTGTCGTAGAAGCCCATGTCCTTCCACACGGCCGTGCCGCTGTAGGTCATGGCTTCCTCCCGGCCCTGCCGGTTGTTCATCCGGAGGCCCGCGCGCAGATGCTTCGCGTCCAGTACCAGACCCGCCCGCAGATAGCTCGTCGGCTGCAGCAGCGCCACCCGGATGTTCGCGCCCACGGCCGCCACCTTGTAGCTTGAGAGCACCCTGCTTCCCAGATCCTCGCCGCGTCCGCCCTCGCGCACGCCGTTCAGATCCTTCATGAACGTCGTGAAATAGTTCAGCGCCTCTTTGCCGTAGGCCGCCTCCACCGCCTTCTGCATGCTGCGGTAGCCGTCGGTGATCTCTCCCTCGCTGTTCCGGTTCGTCGACCAGCTCATCCACTTCATCGCGTCCAGCATCGCAAGGCCCAGGCCGTTGTACTTGGCCATGTCCGCCATGTGGTTGGCGTAGGTATCGAACACGTCCGACACCACCAGCGGGTTGCTCGCCTCCCGCACGGTCTGCTTCGTGAAGCTGGAGTTCAGGAGCCGGAACAGGTTCGCCTGGTCGCTCTCCGGGTTCCGCAGCGTCCGGGTCCTTGGATCCGTCTGGATCGGCCAGTAGTTCTCCTCCGTAAAGCTCCGGATCCCGAAGCGCTTCATACTCACCTCGTTGCCCCAGTCGGAGCCCACGGTGTTCATGTGCCGCTGCAGCGTGTCCACGATCTCGCGGTCCCGCGCTGAGAGCACGCCCGTGATCTTCGCCACGTCCTCGAGGTCCAGCAGATAGTTCTCCGCCTGCGTCACGGTCCTTCCCGTCTTCGCGTCCTTGTAGTCCGCGATCCGGATGCCGGATCCGGCGATATGTCCCTGCGCCTGTTCGCGCTTCCACAGGGCGTACAGGCTCATCACCTGCGCCTTCGTCATCGTCACCTTCTCGGTCGTCACGTCCTCGTTGAGGTCCGTGCGCCGGCGCTGCAGGTCGAAGGTGTACACCGTCTCCTCCGCTTCCCTGGCTTCCTCCGCCGTGTAGGCGGACTCCGCGTAGTCGATCACCTGCTTCGCGTTGAAGGCGAACTTGTCCCAGCCGTTCTGCAGGTTCCGGAAGATCGCCTCGCCGGCCTTCCCGAATCGTTTGAAAAAGTAGTACGGCGTCGTGTTCTGCCACCGCAGGAACTTATGCAGCTTGTCCTGCGCCCCTGTGCGGTATTTGTCCGGACCCAGCTTCTCCAGATCCCGGATCCCTTCCTCCGCCAGCGCCGATACCTGCTGCCCCTTCCCGGCTGCCAGGATCTCGTTCGCGTTTTTGATCGACGTGGCCACCACGGTCAGCATGTCGTCCAGCGTCTCCAGCTCCGTCAGGTTCATCTGGTACGGATTCCAGATCACGCCTGCTGCCTCCAGCATGTCGGCCTGCTGCCGCACATGGTCCAGATGCTCCTGCAGCTGCTCCATCATGCCGGGCGGCAGGTCGAGGTACATGCCCTCCCAGCTCTCGCTCTCGCCGTTGAGATACGCCTGCTGCTGCGCCACGATCCGGATCACGTCCTGCATGTCCCGCTGGTACCGCTCCTGCGCTCTCCGCTCAAGGCCGCGGCTGAGATCCAGATCCATCAGCAGGCTGCCCACCGCTTTCTTGAACGGTTCCGGCACGGGATTTTTGTTGCTGTTCTCCGTCAGGTACTTGAGCAGCCGCCGGCCGGTCTGGCTGATGTTCTTTCGGTGCCGCTCGATCTCCTTCCGCTCGTTCATCCGATCGCGCTGGTTTTTCAGCGCCTCCCGGATCTCGAACTGCTGCAGCCGCTGCAGCTCCGCCATGCTCTTCTTCGTTTCCTTTACCTTGTCCTCGGCCTTCTGCAGCCGCTCGCCCAGCTGCCGCAGGCTCAGGTCGGCGGCGCTCAGCTCCTGCCCGATGTTGCCGAACAGCAGCGTCTGCGTGATCTCGTTCTGATACCACTGTGTCGCCATGGCCGCGCTGCCCGGATCCTGGAAGGCGTAGGCCGTCTGCGGCTGCATCCGCTCCAGCGCCGTCAGGATCTGGTAGATCTGATCGCTGCCGGCTGTGATGTCGCTCGGGAACCAGTATTCCCCGAACTCCCCGTTCAGGATCTGGTACACGTCGTCGATGCCCATGCCCTCCTTGTTGAAGAACAGGGTCCCGAAGTTGTGTTTCCGGAAGTAGTTGAAGTCCGGGATGTCGCTGGTCCAGCTCGCGTCCGGCGCGATCCTCAGCTCCTGCAGTCGCGCCCGCAGCGCCTCCCGCGTCTCCGCCTGGGTATCTACCGTCAGATAGCTGTTGTTCACGATCTCCTCGGCGATGGCCTGCGCCATGCCGTTGACCGCCGCTGAGCTCAGTCCCTCGCCGCCGTCGTTCGATACGATCATGTCCGCGAGCTCCTGCAGCTGCGTCGTCAGTTCCGCGGCGCTCCCCTGGTATCCGCTCGAGGCGATCAGCTCCTTCGCGAACTTCTGCACGTCGCTCCGCTTCGCCTTCTGCTCGCCCGGTTCCGTCAGCCTCGCCTGGTCCCGCCAGTAGTCCGCGTACTCCTGCAGCTGTTTGTTCGTCTCCCGGAGCTCCCGGATGAGCTTCGCCGCTTCCTTCGGATCCGTCTCCGCCCAGGCTTTCCGGGCTTTCGCCACGGCCGCCTTCCAGCTTCCGTTCTTCTCGATCCGCTCGATCGCCTTTGTCGCTTTGTCCAGCTTCTCCTGCACCTTCCCGATCCGCTCGTCCAGCTTCGCCATCGCGTCCGATTTCACGGTCACGCCGTCGTCGATCCGGATGTTCTGGAAGAACGAGTCGTCCTGCTCCAGCGCGGCCTTCTGCTCCTGCAGGCTCCGCAGCTCCTGCTGCAGCCGCTCGGATTCCAGGACGCGCTTATGCCACCGCTCCACCAGCGGATCCTTCGTCTCCGGCCTTGATGCCCAGTCGCGCATCAGCTCCCGCTCGTCGACCTGGTGCTCGCGCTCGGAATAGAGCAGGCCCGATCCGATGCCTTTCAGCTGCTCGTCCACCGCCTGCAGCATGTCCTCTGCTCTGGCTCTGTCGCTCTCCGGGAATTTGTTTTGTTCCAGCATCGTTTCCAGATATCGTTTCTCTTCGAACAGCGTGTTCCAGTTCCACCGGTGTCCTTTCTCATAGTAGCCCGGGTAGTAAATGTTCGGATGCCGGTACTCATACCAGGCCGCGAACTTCGGATCCCGCGGCTCGTACCTGATGTTCTCTGTCCAGTTTGCGGCCGTGCTGCTCGGCATATGCTCCACCAGCGCTTCCATCAGCTGATAGATCTGCGTCTTCTTCACGCCGTTATAGGCGCCTTTCGCCAGATGCGACAGGCTGATCATCACGTCGTCCGGCGCGTTCATGTCGCCGTTGACGAAGTTGCCGTAAGGATTCACCTCCAGCAGGTCATCGATCTGTTCGTCCGTCAGATGCCACTCGCTCTCCGGGTTCACGGTGCGGAAGTATTCCTTCATCCGCTGCCGCAGCGTCTCTCCCTTCTCCAGCCGGTCCCGGATCGAGGCGTGCGTCTTTCCGCTGTACGCGCCATAGGTGATGTCGTCGAACGTCATCTGCCCTTCGCCCGCGTGTTCCCGCTCGGAGTGCTGCAAATAATCCTTGCTTTTTTCTTCTTCTTGTGATAACTTTAATTCAGACGCAGAATCTGTTGGTGCAACGAGCCTTCCATTACCGGTAGCGCCTTGCACACGTCCGGATTCTGTGTCTTCGTTTTCTCCGAACTCAAGCGCAGACCCATCTTCTTTCATAAATCTGTGTGATTTATAAAACAGCCCTGTCGTGTTCTGGACGACAACAGCCATATATCCTGGAACGCCATTGATTTCTACAGGTGCAGCAAATGTCCATGACTCAACGTCTTGCGTCGTGCTCACCCTTCCGCCCTTATGTCTGTCGTGGTGGTTAATTATCTTTCCTCGTTTAAGCACATACGGAATCGCAGGAAATGCAGCTCTTGTGCCATCGTCTCTTGCATATTTCATTCCTCTTTCAATGCGATCCCCAAGATTTACTTTACCAAAGCCCTGGACATCTATGTATTTTCCGAACCTTTTTAGTTCCTGTTTTGCCCATTCTACCTTGTCAGACTGTCTCTTCAGCTGTTTGATTTGTTTTACGCTGACACCGATTGCAGCCGCGGTCTTCATGTTTTTCAGTGTGCTGATCGCGCCTCTCAGCTGGCTTCCCAGCTTTTGGAATTCTTGACTTTCGTTTGTATTGCCTCTTTCGGAATACTGCATCCCGCCGTCAGCTCTCCCGCTGGCGGCCATTTCATTTGCCGCGGCTGCGTCGCTCTCGGCGGCGGTCTGGCTGTACGTCCGCGCCGCCTGCGCCAGCGCCCTGTCCCAGATCTGCTGCATCTCCTGCGCCCGGTCGGTCATCAGCTTCGCCTCCGTGTGCGCGGCCTCCACGCCCTCGAACGCCGCCGTGATCTTTTTGCACCAGTCCTTCAGCCACTTCCGGATCCGGTTCGCGATCGTCGGCTGCTCCTGCGCCAGCAGCTCCACCACGTGCGTGTTCTTCAGCATCATCTCGCAGCCGTCGGCGATCACCTCGTCCAGCGCTTCCTCGTCCGTGAGCTCCCGCTCCGTGTTCAGCGCCTTCTTCTGCTGGATCAGAGCTTCGAGGCTCTCCGCTCCCGTCTGTTCCAGGATCACGTCCACCAGGAATCCCCGCACCGTCTCATAGTCCCGCGCGTTGAAGTCCTTAATGAAGTGCGTCAGCTCGTGCGCCGCCGTCCGGATGATCGCGATCTCGCCCAGTGTGCGCCCGTCAGACGTCGTTCTGTCGAGCCCCGCATTCACGTCCAGGTAGATCACGCCGTCGCCGTACGCGCCGTTCTGGCCGGTGTAGCGGCCAGCCTCGTTCCGGGTCGTCTGGTAGAATACGAAGTTGATGCCCGTCGCCTCGGCCAGCGCCTCGATCGCACTGATCTGGTTCTGCTGCGTCTCGCTCAGGCTCTTCAGGTCCACGGCATCGTACCGCACGCCGCTGATCACCGCGCCGTCGTAGCTCACCTTCCCGGCGCCGGGCCGGAGCTGCGCCGCCGGCGTTCCCTCCGGCACGCTCGCTTTCGCGACCGCGTCCTTCTGCGTCTCCCGGCCGAGGAGCCACGCCGCCTGGATCTGCTCCGGCGTCAGCACGCTGCTGATCGCCGTGTTCTGCGCCGCGTGCTCCGCCGTGGCGTTCGTGGCGTACCGGCCGTACACCTTCTCCACCGTGTTCCAGGCGTCGATGTACTGCCCGATGTCCTGCCCGGAATACATGCCGAGCATATAATTCGCGCTCGCCGGGCTCTGTTTGGAAAGCTCCTGCAGGAACAGTCCCGACGCGTCGGTGCCGAACGTCACCTCGCTCACCGGCACGCTCGTCTCCACTGTTCCGATCACAAGGTCCGCCAGCACCTTCCCGTTTTGTTCCGAGAACCCGGTGAACTTCACGGTCGTGTCCCTGTACCGGACCTCCATGTTCTGTGTGCTCGCCTGCCCGTGTATATCCGTCGTCTTCCGCAGCTGCGCCAGAGCCTCCGCCTGGTACCGCGCCTGCACCTTCTCCGCCGCCGTCCGCGCGGCGGTTTCTTTCTGTGTCCGCGGACCCACGAATCCTTCGGCGTCCTTCCGCAGCGCGTCGGCGTAGGCTGCCGGATCCGCGCCCTCCTTCCGGAGATCCTGTCCGAACCGCACCCACGGCTGCGCGCTCGACGTGTCCGCGTCAAGGCCCGTCAGCTTTTCGTCCGCCATGTCCTGCAGCCGCAGTTCCCGGTTCTGGCTCGCGTTCTGCCCGTTCACAAGCGACACCGCGCTGCCCACGGATCCCATGGCCGCTCCCAGCAGGAAGTCGTAGAGCGCCGTCTCCATGTTCTCCTGCCACAGTTCCCTGATGCTCTCGTCCCGGTAGATCCTGTCCGCGAAGGTGCCGAGCACATCCGACAGCACTTCTTCCACGCCCTCGTTCGCGGCT
>JAEEGL016271522.1_pt1 | contig 13379 bp, 6 predicted proteins | sample 9134231 | NCBI WGS metagenome assembly JAEEGL01 (sample SAMN16246548, study PRJNA631951) | gut metagenome | biome: gut microbiome; feature: rumen; material: fiber-attached | host: Bos | place: Iran: Karaj | collected 2018-10 | reverse complement strand
CTATATATCCAGTATGAGTAGTCTTCTTTCCGATTATTCAACTATAAAAAGTGGCGCATACGGAAGCCTTATGAAATCCTACGTTAACAAGGTAGGTAATAATGCAGCACTGAAGGCTTATCAGGAGACCGGTTCCACAGCAACAACAGAGTCGGTTACTTCAGGTGTGACCTCATCAAAGACTTCCACTACAAAGAAGACAAACTTCTTAGACAGTCACTTAAACAGCATAGGAAAAGAACAGACTGAAACTCCCAAAACAGAGAGTAAAACCACTGATACTTCAACTACAACCACAGCGACAGCAACAATTTCGACTGACAAGTACGCAAAATACAAATCATCCTGGCTTGATGATCAGCTAAAGCAATACGATAAGGACGCAAACAAGACCACAGCAGCTGATACATCAGTTTCTTACGACACAACCATCTGACAAAAATATAAGAAGAACCGGCTTTCAGTATCAAATATTCGAAAGCCGGTTCTTACTTTATCTTCTTATTTTATTTCAACAAGTCATTCAGTCTTTCCAAGCTGTTTATAGATCAGCTCCTCTGCTCTTTTCATAACCACATTCATATCCCTTGTTCCATTAGCACAGTAAACTGATGCACAGACTGCCTGAATTCCATTATCGGCGAGCAGCTTTTTGGCTCTCTCGAAGTCATTATTGAAGAATAGTTCTTCACTTTCAAAGCCAAAGGCTACGAACTGAGTTCCGTTCATTCTGTATACGCAGGTCTCACCAAATATCTCCATAAGTGATTTTGCAGTAAGCACCACTAGCTGATCTCCCACTTCATAGCCCTGAGATACATTAATCTCGTCAAGTCCTATAATGTCACAGCGCACGTATCCAAAGGTTTCTGCCATATTAAGCTGCTGTTCCACGTACTTTCTGTAAGCCATGATGTTTCCGGCACCTGAAAGTACATCCTTATAGTTATAAAACTGAGCTCTGTCCTGCTCCTCTCGCTGAAGAACCAGCTGAGAAAGGAAATACGAAACGAGGTTTATTATCTCTGAAATTGAGTTAAGTGATTTCTCAGGAGCCCCTGCCAGGCCAACGATTCCAAAAAGATTTCCACCTACCTCAAGAGGCGCAATGATCATATTATCCACGTTATTTGTCTTAAGAATACTGTAAAATGAAGGAATCGTGTTTTTAAACTCTTCAACATTATCTATAATATGCTTGTTGTTATTCTGGCTGAACACCTCAAAGACCTTATCTACAAGCCCTTCATAAGGAAGATACATCAGTTCCAGGGATAATGGTTCAAATCCATCATCAACCCATTCGTAGGTACCTCTGTATTTTCCATCCTTTTGATCCTCAAAAATAAATACACGCCTTGCCTGAAGCTCTTTTCCCAAAAAGCCCAGCATTGATCTGATACTTATATCCGGCGAGTTAGAAGAAACTGCATACTGCAAGGCTCTGTTGATAAACCTGTCTCTTTCAATATCTTCATGATCCTTCATCCACCATCTAAGGAACTCAGTTAGCATAACAAGCACGAAAAGTGCCAGACCGATTCGGGTAAATGCTCCTTGAGATTCCTTGAGCTTATATATAAAGGTATATACCAAAAGATCTGCTATAACTCCGGCAAAAAAGACTATGAGTAGAATGTAATAATACCGGAGGTTGTTAAACAGGCCGTTCTTTCTGCAATAAGCTGCATTATCGAACGCGATGGATACACAAAGCACGATGCAGGCACAAATATATCCAACCAGCGCCTTTGAAAACGAATACATCATATCGATGTTAAAGAAATACCTGGCAAAAATCAATCCTACTAAAGTGAACGTTGATATCCAAAAGCTCAGATGCTGATAAATCTTTCTTTTACAAATTGTCAGGGAATTAAAAAACATGTTTATGGGATAACCAACCAGAAACGGAATGGTTATCGTCATATCTCTCCACATGAATACGCTTCCGGTTACAAGCTGCATAATGTTTGTGTCCATAATAAGCCAGGTAGCCATAAACACTGCACTTATTCCAAGCGAAAAAATATCAAAGGGGAACATATCCTTTTTGGGTGTCAACAGATGTATACCTATAAGTATTATTCCAATAAATATAGTGAGTATACAAAGCGTGGTAGCTACAGACTTATGTAATACCTCAGTCCTGATATAATCAGCAGGATTACAGAGCACGACATTCATTATCCAACCGCGCGTATGCCAGTCATATAAGCTCTCATATTCAATCCTTATAAGTTTTCCTGCTTCACACTCATCAAGTCCCACCTCATGGTATGCAACACCATACCCAAGACCTGTCAGATTCTCTCTTGTTTCGAAGTGATAGACTTCTTTGTCATCCACGTAAACTGTCAGATTAGTATTGCTTGATTCAAAGCATAAAGCATCACCGGCTTTAAGATCATCAGGAAGATTTTTCTGTATGATTGCCTTGCCTCTGTAATTACCAGTAGAAATATCGTCGATCACCACAGTTTTTCCGTTAAGAAGTTTCCAGTCCTCGGAAAAGGGTACAATCTCTCTCTGATCGCTTTTAAACTGCTTGTAGGTTGACAAAGGAATTCCTGCGAAAACATAAACTATCAGAATCGCAAAAATGACACGGTATATAGTTTTCATTACATCGCCGTAATTATTCATAGCATACCATCCATCAGAAAACAGAGTCTTTAGCTGCGTTCCTCAATAAGACTGATGATCTTGTCAAAAGCCTGATTCTCGAGACATCTCTTGACCATATCAAGTCGTTCACAATCCTCATTGGGTATACTGTAATCCTGTATCTCAAGTAAGGTCCTTTCAATAAGTTTGCCATTTTGGTTCTCAGCTGCTTCCTTAAGTGTAAAATAAAGACTGTCCAGCAAAACAGAGTCAAGATCAGCGCTGACTACTTCTTCCTCAGGCTCTTCATCAGGTTCTTTGCTCTCCTCCTTCATATATGGTGCAAGGACCTCTTTATAACTTCTGTAATCCTTAAGAAGCTTCTCATTATGCTCCCTGATAAAGTCTATGTTGTTTTCTTTTCCTGCCATTTCAAGAGCATAAGCATCTTCGCCAAGATCTACTGCTCCAACAAGCCTTGCAGAACTCTTTAATGCATGAACTTTTATAGTATAGTTTTCCCAGTCCTCATTGTTATAGAACTCTTCAATCTCCTGAGATCTTGGGTCAATTGACTCATAGAAGATCTTCAATATCGCAAGCAGCGATTCCTCAGAGCCACTGTTTGTAAGCGCAGTCTGCGCATCAATTCCGGGAATCTCCTCATACCAGTATTTAATGGTAACATCATCCTTAGGAGTCTCCTCCTCATTACCTTCCTCTAAGCTATCTTCCTCATAATCGCTTCCATAAATATCATATATTTCAGAAGGATCTAAAGTGGTCCTGAAGTACTGACTGAGGTTGTAAGATGGGTCACCCTTACTCATATAGGTTATGCCCAAAGCACCACTTCCGCAGTTAAGAGACATAACAGAGGATGCTTTTTGGAAAATAATATTTTCAAAGTCATATTTCGACTTGATGTGTTTTTCCACAGACACCTTTTCATACTCGGAAAGATCAACATAATCAATGATTATAAGATCAAGATCCGGCTTGCAGTTCCAAGGCAGAGCGAAATCAATGTATTTTTCATAGCAATCCACATACTCGCCCATACATAGTCTGGCGGAAAAAAGTAATCCTTTTCTTATGTCAATAATAGGTCTGAAGCCAAAAGTACTTACAAAGCGGAAAGCACCTTTAGTAAGCCCGCCTCTTCTCATGACAAATTCTGCATCTCCTGTTATGAAGCTGCAGCTTATTCTGTCCTTCTGGGCATTCAGTTCTTCTATAATTTTCTCAAAGCTTCTGCCTTGAGAAGCCAATTTATGAGCCATAAGGACAAGAATTCCCATCGCGCTGGAGTTAAATCCGGAATCAAAAACATATACATTGCCATAGGCCTTAGCTGCTTCCATGGCATTTTCATATTCCTTACTTACTCCGGATGTAATACTTATATAGATAAGCTGATGAGCCTTTTTGATCTCGCGACCAAAGAATCTTTCAAATTCCAGAACCGTAGGAGGCTGAGAATCAAAATCAGCACCGGATTTTGCATATCTCATTACCTCGTCCGTACTAGCTTCAAGAATGTCGTAATACATCCTGCCTTCTGTGATTATCGAGAATGGAATGATGTCAATCTGGCACTCATCCAGCACCTCTTTAGGCAGATCGCACATGGAACTTGTTGCGACAAGGATCGGAATCTTTTTGCTGTAACCTTTTGAGGTGTTCATCTGAACAGTTGAAAAATCTGCATCTTCATTCATTTCAATCTTATTATCAGGAAGATGCTGTATAAGCATTTCCTCAAGCTGACGGCCGGAAACAGGTTTTACAAGATAACCGTCAAAACCGCTTCTTGAATAAAGCTCCTTGTTTTCGCCACCTGCGTTTGCGGTCAGAACAATAACCGGAACATGATTATTAAAGCCGCCCTGCTGCTTTCTTATATACTGCATGCACTCAATACCATCCATCTCAGGCATGAGATGATCCATAAGAATCAGATCATAGTGCTCAGTTGCAGTAAGTGACAGAGCTTCATCTCCGCTCATAACAGTATCTATTGTTATTTCTGTTCCATCGAGAAGCTTCTTTTCAACCTCAAGATTCATCTCATTGTCATCAACGATAAGAATTCTTGCCTCTGGAGCCTTGAAGCCGGGTTCATATTTGCCATGGCTGCGGTTGATTCCATAATTACTCAGCTGCAGTTCTCCGATAGGGTCACGCCTTGTAACCTTCTGCCAGAGCGTCACCATAAAGGTCGAACCTTCAGTATACACACTGCTTACCGTGATCTTGCCATCCATAAGATCAACAAGCTGTTTTACTATGGATAATCCAAGTCCCGTGCCCTCGATCTTGGCATTCTTTTCTTCATCAGCTCTTCTGAAAGCATCAAAAAGATAAGGAATAGCGTCCTGCTTGATTCCAATTCCTGTATCTATTACAGAGAACAGAAGAAGGACCTCATCTCCTCTCAGTTCTTCTTTTTCTATTCTTAGAGTGACTGTACCCTCTCTGGTGTATTTAACGGCATTGTTAAGAAGATTTACCAGAATCTGCTTAATTCGAACTTCATCACCAAAAAGCTCAGCAGGGGTCGAAGGCTCAATCTGAATCTTAAGCTCCAGACCCTTTTGATTGGCTTTTAGCCACATCATATTTACGATCTCAGATATCATATCGCCTAAATTATAATTCACAGGAATAATATCCATTTTCCCTGCTTCTATCTTGGACATATCGAGGATATCGTTGATCAGTGAAAGCAGCATTTTTCCTGCGCCTTGAATATTGCCCGCATCCTTTATGATCTCATCTGATGCATCCGGCTGTCTTAAAATGATCTCATTAAGACCAAGAATTGAATTGATAGGCGTTCTGATCTCATGGCTCATGCTTGAGAAAAAGCGGTTCTGTGAGCGGTTCAGCTCCTCAACCTTTTCCGTCTCTTCCTTCGCCCTTTTGTTCTCCTCAGAGAAAAGCCATTCCTCAAACCAAACCATCAGACAGCACATGACACCCACAAGAATAATGGATACCAGCGAATCAATGTAATACATTTCCTCGCTGTGCTCGGATATCCTCTCGGGATGGAAATAACTGACGGTATAAAAGATAATGGTCTCGATTGTAAGGACAACCAACACCACCGGCTTCCACACGCCACTGAGAACAAGTCCGGTATACAGATAGGCAAAGATTATCCACAAGATACCGCCGCCGCGAAGTCCGCCTCCTGAGAAAAACAGGATTGGAAGAAGCAAAAAGATAAGTCCCAGGACGATCACTCGAACAGCAATCATTACCTTGTTTCTTCTGACCGACAAAAGCATAACAATGGGAGTTAATACAATGGAAATGATCAGGGTGATAATTTCCACAATATCTTCTCCAAATGCAATGTCAAAAATAAGTGCAAAAACCGCAAAAAGTACCGTGACCAGAGTGAACATGATGAATACTCGTTCCTTGAAACTTCTGGACGGGTCCTTTAATCGTTCAATTGTCGTCTTAACGATTCTGGAAATCACCTGTTACCTCCGTTATTATCAAATCTGCGGTCATACATAACACGACTCATCACTCTTTCAAAATCATTGATATTTATAGGCTTACTGATAAAGCCATCAAAGCCTTCCTTGAGAAACATCTCTCTTGCTCCGCTCATGGCATTAGCAGTAAGTGCTATTATCTTAAAGTGCTTTCCTGTCTGGTCAGCATAAAGGCGAAGACGTTTCATAGTCTCCACGCCATCCATCTCAGGCATCATATGATCCATAAAGATCACATCATAATTGTTGTTTTCAAACTTATACAGAGACTCTTTTCCACTCTCTGCTGTGTCAATTACCATGTCATATTCGCGGAAAAGACCTGTAGCGACTACGAGGTTCATTGGCTCATCATCTACAATAAGTGCTCTTACGCCGCTAAGATCAAGTCCCTTCTCTTGATTGCCCTGAAGAAGCTCAGAGGTCTCTTTCTCGCCGTTGAGTATCTTAGTGACAGGAAAGCCATATAAGGGCTTGGGTATGACAATGACCTTGCTTCCGATGTTTGTCTTAAAGCCATAGTCTCCGGCCACTGCTACAGTCAGGCCAGTCTCAGCCAGATCATCAAAGAATTTAGAATTGTTTCTATATTCAACCTGTCCCATAAAAACATGGGTGATGTTTCCACTTGCAAGAAGCTTATTAAGCTCTTTAATAGTAGGAGCAGAATAAAGATTTACTCTCAGTCCCTTAGCGAGATTGGATGCCATATCTTTATAGAATTCGCGGACCCTAGGTACCTTGAACCTATCCAGAGCCACATGGAAAGCCACGCTCATGAACTGCTTGGAATCTGCGAGCAGGCATGGCGTAGGATCCAGAATTTCCTGAACGATGCTCACTCTTACAGTTGTTCCTTTGCCTCTTACAGCATCGATTGAAACAAAGCCATTCATCAGCCTGGTAAAACCGTATACTATTGAAAGCCCAAGGCCTATACCGCCTGTGCTTCTGTTTCTTTTCCTATTTGACTGATAACTTCCTTTGGATACCTTATCCTTATCCCTGTCGGTCATTCCAATTCCCGTATCAGTTACTTCAATGATAAGGTTTTCACCATACTCCCTTTTGATACCGGTTACTCTCAGATAAACGCCGCCTCTTCTTGAGAACTTAAAGGCGTTTTCAAGAAGATGGATGATTATCTTATTGATCTTCTTAACATCGCCCTTCATCATTGCAGGAACTTCAGGATCAAGATCAATAACAAACTCCATATCCTTCCTGATGTTCATCATGTTGAAGTTGCTTACTATATCATTGAGAATAGAGGTTATCATATACTTATCTTCTTCAAGGATTGCATTACCTCTCTGAATCTCAGTGTAATCCTGAATATCCTCTATCTGGTGCGACAGGCGAAGTCCCGCTTCACGAATGGATTTTACATCATCCCTGTCTTCTTTCTTTAAAATCAGCGTTGACATACCACTGATTACGTTGACCGGTGTTCTCAGCTCATGAGAAATGTTAGCAAGGAAATCCTCCATGCCTGTTTTTTCGTTTTCCTCGCTTTTCTGCCATACGTCAAGGTTGTCCTCGACTCTTCCCAAACTGTTTAGCATCTCAATCAAAGCGCTGTATACACAGAGTTCTACTACAAAGTGCAGTACTATCCTGGAAACTGTCAGCGAATCAAATACCAGCCCTCCGTTTATTCCAAGAATTATCAGCTGGCTGATCATTATTATGAAAAATTCAATAAGAATAAAAGGCATGAACTCTTTTCGTTTGAGAACTGCCGCTGTTACCATCAAAAGAACCGAAATTACAATAACGTCAAAGAAGCTGCTGTCATGTACACCATGGTAAAATGAGACCAGCATACAGTATATGATATAAAAATTTTCCCTGAACTTAGGTGTATTGTAATGATTTACATGGATTACCCAGCTGGCAATGATTCCACCGCCTATTAAGGGAGCAACCCAAAACTCCCAGCCCTGGGTTATACATTCCACCATTGCTCCAAAGCAGGTCACGGTAATCATCACAATGACAACATTATGGGATTTGAGAGTCTGATTTGTATTCTCGTTCAATCTGATCACCTATTTTTGCTCATATTACGACAATTTACTAACATAATTTTATCATTATTGCGAGTCAATATTTATAAAATTACAATAAAAATGAAGCGATATCATAATCACTTACGATATCGCTTCACTGTTATTTGTTATCTTCGTGAGGAATGTCCTTCCCGTAGAGATCAATATAGTTTTCTTTTAATGCTATTGCCCAGTATTTCTCAGGAATATCAGGCCACTTTACACGTCCTCTCTCCTGCTCACAAAGCCTCATTGCGCGAAGCAGCACAGTCTGGTTAAGATCCACTCCGGTTCTTATCGTATGCATGGAAACAGCTGCCCAGGCAGGAGCCATCTGACAAAGCTCGGAGTTTTTGAACTCCCTGAGTATTTCCTTCCTGTCATACTCAAGCTGAACATATTCCTCTTCCCAGCTTTTCCCATCACCGTGAAGGATACAAAACTGAGTCTTTCCTCCGTGGTACCAGGGAATACCGATAGAGCCGGGATTCACTCCCTTTTTTCCCCTGTAAATATATGTATCCTGAATATGATTATGGCCGTGGAGCAGAACTCCAGTCTTAAGATGCGCAAGTACGCGCTTGGTGTTTCTCTTTTCCCTGAACATTAGCTCGCTGGTATTAGTCGGTGAGCCATGGCAGTACTCAAATCCCGGAAGCCCCTTTGGCTGGTAGATTCCATAATTGGGAAGGGATTCAAAAAAATTGAAATCCTTGTCCGTCAGATTCTGATAGGTATATAGGAGCGATCCGCTGGCGGAGCCTTTTTTCCAAATACCCGCTCCGGATTTCCTGTAGTCAAGCAGGTACTCCTCCCTGTTTCCCCTTATGATATAGGTATTGAAATACTGCTTAAGGACATATATAAGCTCCATGGTCTTCTGGGGATTGGGACAATCTGTCACATAGTCCCCAAGAAGCACATAGTTCGTTATTCCTTTTCCCACAGAATAATCAATTGCAGCCTGAAGCGCCGAATGATTACCATGGATGTCACTAAAAACCGCTATATCCATTAATTGTCATTCTCCAAGATCAACTTTTTTCATATATCCGGAAATCAGCCTGCAAAAGCCCCCTCTGTGCTGACCTCCTCAAACTGCCTTGTAAACAGCTCATAGTAATAACCCTTCTTCTCCATGAGCTCGGCGTGGGTTCCTCTCTCAATTATCTTACCCTCCTGAACCACCAGGATAATATCAGCATCCACAATGGTGGATAATCTGTGAGCAATGACAAAAGAGGTTCTTCCCTTGATAACTGTCAGTATGGCATCCTGAATTGCCTTCTCAGTAACAGTATCGATAGAAGCAGTGGCCTCATCCAGAACAAGTATCCTGGGGTCAGCCAGAATAGCTCTAGCAAAGGAAAGAAGCTGCTTCTCACCTACTGAGAGCATATCTCCGTCCTCACCAACATCGCTGTCCAGCCCTTTATCCATGCGCTTTACAATGCCATCTGCCGAAACAAGCTCAAGAGCCTTCCAGATCTCTTCCTCTGTTGCATCGGGCTTACCATATTTTAGATTATCTCTAACGCTGCCTGAAAACAAGTGGGGAGTCTGAAGTACATAGCCGATATTTGAATGAAGCCAGAGCTGGGATCTTTCGGCAGCATCTTTGCCATCGATAAGGACCTTGCCGTCTGTTGGCTTAAAGAATCTGCAGACCAGATTAACCAGTGTGGATTTTCCTGCACCGGTCTCACCAACTATTGCCACGTTGGTCCCCTGAGGAACCTTGAGATTAAAATGCTCAAGAACATACTCTTCTCCATCCGGATAGTGGAAGGAAACATCCTTAAACTCTATATCGCCGTAAAGAGCCTCCCAGTTTTCCTTTTTGGGATTAAAGGTATCTCCGTACTTCTCGATTACTTCCGGCGTATCCGATACGTCCGACTGCGTCTGGATAAGCCTTGTAAGTCTCTCCACATTTACCTGAACTGCAATGAGCTCAGACAGCGTAACAATAATGTTCTGTACAGGCTCCATCATTCCAAGGGCATAGGATAAAAATACTGAAAGCGTTCCTATCTGTATCACTCCGTCCATGGTGATCACTCCGCCCTTATACAGCACTATAGCCAGCGCAAAGGAGGACATCATGGTAATTGCTGAGGTAAAAAGCGCTGAGTAATGAGTGGCATGGACAGAAGTTTTTCTCATCTTCTGAGTATCTTCTTCAAAGTCGCTCTGGATCTTATCCTCAACTACCAGGGTCTTAATAGCCTTAGCGCCTGTTATGCCTTCGTTGAAATTGCTTGTGATTGTGGAATTGATCTCTCTTATATTTCTGTTAAGGACAATCAATTTCCCCTGAAAATACATCACAAGCACGGCAGCTATAGGCACCAGGATAATGATATAGATTGAAAGCCTGAAGTTAAGCACCATCATCATCACCATAATGCAGATGAGGTATGCTCCGTTCCAGATAATATCCATCATTCGCCAGGACACCATAACACCTATTTTGCCGGTATCACTCATAACTCTGGCATGAATATAGCCCACATTATTCTGGTTAAAATACGCCAGAGACAGCTCCTGCAAGTGGTTAAAAGCAGCATTTCTAAGATCCCTGTCTACGGAAAGCTCTACCTGCCCGCACATATAGCAGCAGATGAAGTTATCAGCCACCTGAAAGAGAAGGATGGCAACGTAGAGTAAAACAAAAACGCCGATTCCCTTAAGAGTTTGTTTTCCTACAAAATTATCAAGCGCATACCTGTTAAAGATTGGATAAAAAGAATCCGCCAGTGAACTCAGGATTCCGAGGATTATCATAAAAATGATTTTTGGATAATACTGCTTGATATATGGATGAAGCCTGGGGATTCCAAAAAACGGCAGTTTCACAGGCTTATTGCTGTTATTATCGCTCATGCCATCACCCCCTGCATCTGAATATCGTAGATTTTTTTATAAATACCATTCTTTTCAAGAAGCTGCTCATGGGTTCCTGCTTCGGCAACCCTGCCCTTATCTAGGACAATTATGTTATCCGCGTGCATAAGAGTGGTAATTCTATGTGAAATAAGAACTACAGTTGAGTCTCCTATATGTTCGGAAAGTGCTGCTCTGATCTTGGCGTCGGTCTGTGTGTCCACCGCTGACAAAGAATCATCAAACACCATAACCTGGGGCTTTTGCACCAGCATCTGCGCAATGGCAGTTCTCTGCTTCTGACCTCCCGAAAGAGTCACACCTCTTTCTCCAACGAAGGTCTCATAGCCTTTGGTAAAGGTCTTTATTGTATCATCAATAGCTGCTATCTTTGCAGCGTTTCTTATCTCCTTAATATCCGGGTTCTTTAGGGTAATGCCGATGTTCTCAGATAATGACCTTGAAAAAAGAAATGGCTCCTGAAGCACAAATCCGATATTTTTCCGAAGATGACTTGTCTTAATATCCCTAAGGTTCGTATTTCCAACATAAATACTTCCCTTGCCCTCAGGCAGCGCATAGAGCTTATCCATCAGGTACATCAGTGTTGATTTGCCTGAACCAGTACTTCCAAGAATGCCAAAGGTAGTTCCGGACTTAATTGTAAAGGAGACATCCTTAAGCACCTCTTCCGTTGCATTGTCATAGGCAAAAGACACATTTTCAAAGCGGATATCCTGAAGAAGTGATGGTTCCACTGCATCCTCAGTGTCGCTTTCAGTCTCGCTGTTCATGATGTAGCGAAGACGGTCAATTGAAACTCCGGCTTTACTCATTTCAGAGATTATTCTTCCAAGAGCTCTTACAGGCCAGGTGAGCATCGCATTATAGGAGACAAAAGCAATATACTCTCCCACAGTTATCTGCCCTTTAACACATACCACTGCTCCAAGCACTGTAACAAGCATAACCTGCAGTCCCGATATGAAATCATTGGAGGACCAGAACGCAGCCAGCGTCTTCATCAGGCTGATCCACATATCTGTGTATTCCTGATTCTGCTTCTCAAAGCGCTCTTTTTCGTACTGCTCTCTTCCAAAGGCTCTTACAACCCTGACACCTGTCAGATTCTCCTGAGCTGTTGCAGAGAGCCTTCCTTCCTCGTTATCGGCGTGCTCAAACTGATTTCTTATTTTGATATGGAAAAAGCTTGAGTATAGAACAATTATAGGAATAAAGACAGCGGAAAAAATAGTCAGGAAACCACTGATATTGATCATAAAATACATTGCCACTATGATCCTGATTATTATTCTGAACAGAGAAAGAAGCTGCTCTGAAATAAAGGCCCTTATGGTCTCAACATCAGAAGTACACCGCTGAATTATATCACCGGTGTGGTTCTTGCCATGCCAGGTAAATGGCAGGTGCATTATGTGTTCAAAAAGCGTATTTCTCATACGCTGGATGAGTTTTTCGGAAGCCATGGAATTTAAGAGTCTGAATAAATATCTGCACAAAGCCTGAAGAGCTGCTATTGCAGCTATCACTATGGCTATGAGATATAGATGGCTCCTCAGATATTCGCTTCCACCCAGAAGATCCATAAAGGATCGCAAATATCCCGGAATACTGCCGGCATCACCGGCAGCATCCGAAATACAGAAGTCAATTGCATACTGCACTATCTTGGGGCCAATAAGCTCCAGGAAAGTGACACAGAATGAAATAACAACACTTAACAGAAAAAGGTGTGTACTTCCCTTTAGGAAGTACACGACCATATCTGATTTTGTATTAAATCTTAGATTTTTTTCTTTATTTTCCATATTTACCTTTTAGTCTGTGGCTAAATCCAAGGTAAATGCTTATTTCATGATCTCCTTGATAGAACCTGCAAGTCCTGCAATCCCCTGCAGATTGGAAGGTACAATGATCTTTGTTGCCTGACCATCTGCAGCCTTCTCAAAGGCCTCAAGGCTCTTCAAGGTAAGAACTGACTCATCAGCTCCTGCCTCCTTAAGCATTCTTATACCCTCGGCATTAGCCTGCTGAATGTTCTTGATAGCTTCAGCCTGACCTTCTGCCTCTCTGATCTTCTTTTCTCTCTCAGCTTCAGCTCTAAGGATTGTAGCCTGCTTATCAGCTTCAGCCTGAAGGATCTTACTCTGCTTCTCACCTTCTGCAACAGTGATCTGGCTCTGCTTCTCACCTTCTGCAAAGCGGATCTTCTCTCTCTTTTCACGCTCAGCTTTCATCTGTTTCTCCATGGCGTCACGGATCTGCTCTGGAGGATTGATGTTCTTAAGCTCTACTCTGG
>JAEEGL016067859.1_pt1 | contig 13379 bp, 14 predicted proteins | sample 9134231 | NCBI WGS metagenome assembly JAEEGL01 (sample SAMN16246548, study PRJNA631951) | gut metagenome | biome: gut microbiome; feature: rumen; material: fiber-attached | host: Bos | place: Iran: Karaj | collected 2018-10 | reverse complement strand
GACTCCACCTGCGGAACGGCCAGAAGTACTTCCTGGGCACCTTCTTCGTCAGAAGATACATGAACACGATCCAGTCGAACGCCAGAAGGGCGCACCAGGTCTGGACCAGGATCTTCTGATGGTAGTAGTCCATCCCCGTGAATCCGCTGTCGAACATCCCCGTGAACAGACCGATCACGAACAGAGGAACGGAAAGGACGAGACACCATAGCCCCAGTTTCTTGTAGAACGCGTCCTTGTCGACGGCGCGTATCAGGTACTTCCCAGCCAGATATCCGAACACGGGGTAGATTATCCACGAGAAGAACGGGAACCTGGACGTGGTCATGAACCCGTCGAACACGGTCGTTCCCCAGAAGTATCCGAGGAAAATGTTGAGCGCATCGATGCCCGTGTCCATGGTGGCAAGGAAGCAGTTGGCGACCATCATCGCCGCTGTAATGCAAATGAGCCAGATGTCCGAGATGTTGAACTTCTGTATGAGCCCGATGAACACCAATGCCATACCTGCGAATATCAGGATGTCCTGCCAGAACAGGGTGACGACGATCAGTTCCGTATTGCTAGCATACGAGTATTCGGGATAGAACGACACCAGATCGCCGGTTATCAGCATGTTGACGATACCGGGGAGGATCCTCAGGAACTCCAGCACGAATCCCGCAACGATCAGGATAATGCCCCTCTTGATCAGTTTGGCATGGTTGACCGTGGTAGAGAACAGGATCAGCATGCCCATGACCATCATGAAGCACTGGGCCCCTCCCGGGAACGCGCCTATCAGCTTGGAGACCTGATCGAAGAAACCGTCCCCGGGAACATCGTCCTGGGAGAGCGGAGTGAACTGGTTGAAGACGTGGGAGCCTACCATGAGGAACACAGACAGTCCGCGGACCGCATCCAGTTCCTCCTGTCTTCCCGTCTGGACCCTGTCCTCCGAGAACATGCCCCTGAATCCCAATGACATCGCCTACTGATTCGGTCCTATCTATAAAACAGGTAGCGTCACCCGTTTATACTGAGCAAGACGATTCACGGGCATGGCAAAGATGACACAGCAGATGGCGGACATTTTCAGATCGACCAAGACCTTCATGCTCGCAACGGCATCGAAGGACGGTGTACCCAACGTGGCACCCATGGGCATGGTCATCCTTCAGGACGACCTCGAGACGATCTGGATTGTCGACAACTACATGAACAAGACACTCTGCAACCTCCTCGACAACCCTGTCGCGGCGATCTCCGTGGTAGAGGCCGGAAGCCCTCCGATCTCCTTCGAGTTCAAGGGTAAGGTCACCATCGAGAACTCCGGAGCGGATTACGAGAAGGCCGTGGCGTTCGCCCATTCCAAATCGGACAAGTACCCTGCGAAGAACCTGCTGAAGATCTCCATAACCGAGATCTACTCCGAGACCCCCGGACCCGGTGCCGGAGCCAAGGTCTGAATCACTTCTTCCTGACAGGGTGCACTATCTGGAAGTAGACGATAAGCACACAGATCGGCAGGAACACGAAGGCCACCGGACTTCCCGATACCGAGTAGGCGAGGAATGATAGCGCGAGCCCCAGGATCACCCCGATGATCAGGATGAGTGCCTTGAACTCGCCGGGGGTGAGTTCCATGCTCACACCTTTACTTTGAGGGTGCTCTCGACCTCGGCGACCATCCTGTCGACGATCTCCTTGGCGCCGCCGGTGTAGTTGGCGGGGTCCATCGCAGCGCGGACGTCCTTCTCGGGCATGACGCTGGTGAGGTCCTTCCTCTCGAGCAGTACGTCGAGGAGCTGTCTGTCCTCGTCCTCCGCGATCATCGACGAGGAACGGACGATCTCGTGCGCATCCTGCCTTCCGATGCCGAACTCGGTCATCTTCATCATGACGGACTCCGCCATGACCAGTCCTCTGGAGGACTCGATGTTCTTGAGCATCCTCTCCTTGTTGACCGTAAGGCCTTCGAAGACCTCGCCCATCTTGTGGAACATCTCGTCGAGCAGAACGAACACATGGGGCAGGATGAACCTCTCCGCACTTGAATTGGAAAGATCCCTCTCGTGCCACAGCACCTGACTCTCGAACATGGGGGTGACCATGGACCTGACGATCCTTGCCAAACCGCAGACGTTCTCCGACATCATGGGGTTCCTCTTCTGGGCCATGGTGGAGCTTCCGACCTGCTTCTTCACATCGAAGGGTTCGGCCGCCTCGGCGATCTCGGACCTCTGAAGGTTCCTGACCTCGGTTCCGTACCTCTCGAGGGAGGTGGCGATATTCGCAATAAGACATACAATCTCGGTGTACCTGTCCCTTCCGACGACCTGCGTCGCGGCGGGTTCGTACGTAAGACCCAGATCCTTCATGACGGTCTCCTGGACCTTGAAGAAGTTCTTTCCAAGCGCCGCTCCGGTACCGACGGCTCCCGCCATCTTTCCGGCACATGCCCTGGGCTTCGCCTGCTGGAGTCTCTCCCTGTGCCTGAGCATCTCCGCGACGTATCCTGCGATCTTGAATCCGAATGTGATCGGAATGGCGAACTGAGCATGGGTCCTCCCGATCTCCAGCGTATCCCTCTCCCTCTTGGCCAGCTTCGCGAGCGTGACGATGAACCTGTCAACATCGTCCTGAATGATCTCGATGGCCGCCTTGATCTGGAGGGCGGTCGCGGTATCGACGATGTCGTTTGACGTGGCACCGTAGTGGACGTACTTCCCTGCGTCACCCTGGCACTGTTCGGTCATGGCCTTGACCATGGCCATGAGGTCGTGCCTGGTCTCGCTCTCGATCTCCTTGACCCTGTCGATCTTCACGATATCGAGGTTCGCTACGCGGCTGATCTCCTTTGCCTGCTCCTCGGTGATGGTACCTAGGGAAGCGTGGGCCCTGGCGAGGGCTGCCTCAACATCCATCTGGAACTGCAGGCGGCTCTCCTCGTAGAAGATCGCTTTCATGTCTTTGCGGCCGTAACGGTAATCAAGAGGGCACAGGTTGCTCATTTGAATCGGACGTGCGATTGGTTTATATTATAAAGGGATTTGCCAGAGACCGCCGTGTCCGCAGTCCGCGTTCTGCGGGATGCGGATAAGTTTCCTATTATAGTAATACGTTCCCGTATGCCCGCATGCACGCGCGGAAGCAACCCTTATATACGAGACCAGTATTCGTGAATCCAAGTGTGCCGAGACTTAATTAATTCGGCGTATGTGAACAAGTGTTGATTACTTATGGATGAGTTCGTGGAGGAAAAAATTCAGTCGTCAGAGGAAACAGTCGCAGATGCAGCAGTTGCTGAGGAAGAGGTTGTTGAAATGACCGAAGAGGAAGCACAGCAGGCATCGGAGAACCTTGAACAGCTTGAGCAGAAGCGCGACGTCATTAACAAGGACGCCGAGAAGCACAAGCGTCTGAGAGACGACCTCAACAGGCAGACCAAGGACTGGGTCGCCAAGAGGGATGAGCTCAACGCCCAGGTCCGCGAGCTGGTCGAACAGGCCGGCAAGCACAGGGAAGAGCGCGATGCATTGAACCAGAAAGTCAGGGAAGCGAAGGCCCTCAGGGACGAGAAGAACCAGAAGGTCGCAGCCCTCACCGAGGAGTACCGCGCACTGAAGGGTGACCGCGACCAGCAGCCGTCAGACAAGGACAAGGACAGACCCTCTATCAAACAGCTGAAGAAGGAATTCGCCGATCTCGAACTCAAACAGCAGACCGAAGTCCTCAAGAAGAAGGAGGAGCAGGCACTCGTCAAGAGGCTCAAGGAGCTGGACGCCCAGATCAAGGAGATCGAGGGACAGCAGGAAGCCAACAGCGACCTTCGCGAGAAGAACGCTGAGCTCAAGGCCGCAAAGGCCGAGGCAGAAGAGGCCCACAAGCTCGTCTCCGAGTACGCTGAGAAGGCCCAGGCAGAGCACGACACCATGATCGCGCTCTACGAGAAGGCCGATGCCCTCAGGAAGCAGGCGGACGAGGCCCAGGCGAAGTTCATCGAGTGCAAGAAGGCTGCCGACGAGGAGCACAAGAAGCACATCGAGCAGATCAACGCCTACCACGAGACCGACAAGGACTTCAACGCCATCAAGGGCAAGCAGAAGAGCGTCAAGAAGAAGAAGACCGATGCGGAATCCAAGAAGGCCGCTGACGACATCTTCGCCCGTTTCAAGAACGGTGAGAAGCTCAGCACCGAGGACCTCATGGCCCTCCAGAAGTCCGGTTACCTGTGAGTACGGACCAAACCACGGGGGGCCAAACCCCCCTTACATTAATCTTCTGAAGAACACGTGATCGCGATGGATGGAATCCGTTCTGACAGGTCCGTCCTCGCATTCGCTTTCAAGACGTCCCTGCCGGTACTGGCAGGATACATGGGTATCGGGCTGGGTTTCGGTATCCTGATGGCCGAACAGGGCTACAACTGCTGGTGGGCCGCACTGTTCAGCCTCATCGCCTACGGCGGCACCATCCAGTACCTGTGCATAGCCCTTCTGTCCACTACCTGGAACCCTGCGGAGGCGTTCCTGCTGAGCCTGCTGGTGAACTTCCGCCATATATTCTACGGCATCACGATGTCGGAGAAATACAAAGGATACGGGCTGAAGAAGATCCCTCTGATATTCGGACTGAGCGACGAGACCTATTCCCTCGTGTCCTCGGTCGAGATCCCCGAGGGGATGGACCGCTACAGGTTCTACCTCACCCTCACCGCCCTGAACCACAGCTATTGGATCATAGGATCCTTCCTCGGCGCCCTGATAGGGTCGTCCGTGCCGATAGATTACACAGGAGTGGAGTTCGCCCTGACCGCACTGTTCGTCGTCCTGTTCATGGATCAGATCAGGAACAGCTCCAACATTCTGCCGGGGATCATCGGACTGTGCTCGGCACTGGTCTGTCTGCTGGTCTTCGGGGACGACCTCATCATACCGTCGATGGCGCTCATAGCGCTCATACTGCTCGCATGGAGGAGATACGATCTTCACAGACACTGAGATGATCATATTCATGGTGGCCGTGGGCCTCGGGACGTTCATCACCAGGGTCATACCGTTCATCCTCCTGCCCGATTCCAGGGAGACCCCCAAGGTCATGCTCTATCTGGGAAGGGTTCTGCCCGCCGCATGCATGGGCCTGCTGATAATCTACTGCCTGAAGGACGTCAACGTCTTCGAATGGTCCCACGGCCTGCCCGAACTGATCGGCATAGGCATAGCCGCAGCTCTCCATTACTGGAAGAGGAACGCGATACTGTCGATATTCGGCAGCACCGTAGCCTACATGCTGATGGTTCAGTTCTTGTTCTGAGAACGGGGCGCCCTCTTGGGCTTGTGCTCCTTGACCGGCTTCGGGGGGAGCTTGGCGCGCATCTCCGCATCCATCTCCTCAAGTTTCCTGTAGTCGATCTTCGCGACCTTGGTCCTGGGGAGGGAGTCGACGAACTCGTATTCCCTCGGCAGGGCGTACCTGGCAATCTCGGTCCTGCAGTACGACCTCAGCTTCGAGAGGGTCTCGGGTCCCTTGGGCACGTCGGGTGCGAGCACCACGTATGCCTTGACCTTGCTTCCCCTGAGGGGGTCCGGGACACCGATGACGCAGGACTCGACGACGAGCTCGCTCCTGTCGAGGACGTTCTCTATCTGACTCGGATACACGTTGTAACCGGAGGTGATGATCATCCTCTTTATCCTCTGCTTGAAGTAGATGAAACCGTCCTCGTCCATGTAACCGATGTCGCCCGTGTGCAGCCATGTGAGGCCGTCCTCGGGGCTGACCTTGAGTATCTGAGCGGTCTCCTCGGGCTCGTTGTTGTAGCAGTTCATGACGGCCGGAGCGGAGATGCATATCTCTCCGTCCTCGCCGTAGGGCATGCGGGTATCCTCGCCTGGCACAGTGATCTTGTAGAACACGTTGGGCATGGGCACGCCGACGGTACCGGGACGGTCCTCGCTGGCGGGAGTGATGGATGTGGCGGTCAGACACTCGGTGCATCCGAATCCCTGCCTGACGAAGGTGGGGCATCCGCGCTCCGCAAGGAACTTGTCCATCCTCTCCTTGGCCTCGATGGCCAGGGTGTCGCCTCCGCAGAACACACCCCTGAGGAAGGACAGGTCCGCCTTCTGGAGCCACTTGCTCCTGATCATGTGCTCGTACAGTGTGGGCACTCCGGCGATGAAGTTGACCTTCTTCTTCACGATGAGCTTGGAATAGGAATCGGGCGTGAAACGGGGCACCAGTATGCATGTGATACCGATGCAGAACGGAAGGTGCACGCACGCACACAGTCCGAAACCGTGGAATATGGGCATGACCGCTGCCATCTTCTCTCCGGTTCCGTAAATCTCCGAGAGGGCGGTCATCCCGAGGGCGGTGGAGTTGAAGCTCATGCTGGACAGCAGCGCTCCTTTGCTCCTTCCGGTGGTCCCTCCGGTGTAGAGGATGACGGCACCGTCGTAGCATGTCTTCGGCGAAACGGGCTCGGGCATGTCCCTGACGTCCGCCTTGATGAAGTCCTTCCAGAACACGACCCCTCTGTTGCTGGGGTCCACCTTGGGGTCCTTCCTTCCGTCCAGAACGTGCTTGTACATGAACGCCTTGAACGGAGAGAGCTCGTCGGCCACCGAGGAGACGATGATCTTCTGCAGCTTCATGCCATCCGTGATCTCGGGGAAGTTGGCATAGAACATATCGAGGGTGATCGCGACGGAACACTGGCTGTTCTCCACGTAGAAGGCGATCTCTCCCTTCGCCGACAGCGGGTGGATCATCGTGGCGATGGCACCGATCTTGTTGGTCGCGTAGAGGATCACGACCGCCTGGGGACAGTTGGGCATGCAGATGAGGACCTTGTCGTCGGGTGTGACGCCGGCCTTCACCAGACATTTGGCGACATGGTCTATGTGCCTCAGGAAATCGCGGTACCTGACCTTGTCGTTCATGTAGTCATAGGCGATCTTGTCGGGATACTGTTCGGCGGTCTTCCTGACCATGCCGTACATAGTCTCCTCCGGATAATCGATCCACTGCGGTACCTTTCCGTAGTGCTTCAACCAGGGCGTGTACTTGGGATCGATGCTTGTCTGTGCCATTGGAGGTCACGATACCCTTCTATAATATATAGGTAAGGCCCGCACCGCTCGGACTCGGATACGCCCTCAGGCCGTACGTCCCGCGTCCCCGAGGGTCCGTCCGACGTTCCGGGAATCCGCACGCCACGTTCAAAAATTACCGGTAAACCAAATCCTTTATATATCGTATTTAAATAACGGGCGATAGGTGCAAAGATGGCAAAGATGAACATTGAGAACGTTGTGGCATCGACCTCCCTCGGACAGGAGCTCGACCTCAACAAGATCGAGGAATCACTTGACGGCGCAGAGTACAACCCCCAGCAGTTCCCCGGTCTCGTCTACAGGCTGAAGGAGCCCAAGACCGCTACCCTCCTCTTCAGGAGCGGAAAGGTCGTCTGTACCGGCGCCAAGAGCCTGAGCGATGTTATCGTCGCGGTCGGTAAGGTCAAAGAGGACCTCAAGAAGGCTGACATACACATCGCTATCGAACCCAAGGTAGAGGTACAGAACATCGTCGCCTCCTCCGATCTCGGACAGGAGATCAACCTCAACACCGTAGCGATCACCCTCGGTCTCGAGAAGGTCGAGTACGAACCCGAGCAGTTCCCCGGTCTCGTCTACAGGCTGGATGACCCCAAGGTCGTCGTCCTCCTCTTCGGATCCGGAAAGATGGTCTGCACGGGCGCAAAGGTCCCCGAGGACGTCGTCAAAGCGGTCGACAAGATCGCCGACGAGCTCAGGTCCGCCAGCCTCATGCTGTAAGACCGCAAACAAGGCCTCACGGCCACCTTTATTACTTCTTAACGCATACGGTCGCCCCATGACCGTATGCGAGAATGTTCTCGAATCGATTGGCAACACCCCCATGATCCGTCTCGGAAGGATGGGCAGCGGACTGAAGTCGCAGGTGTTCGTCAAATACGAAGGCACCAATCCCGGAGGCTCCATAAAGGACCGTGCCGCGCTCTTCATGATACGCGATGCGGAGGCACGCGGAGCGCTGAAGGAGGGTATGACTATCATCGAGCCCACCTCAGGCAACACCGGTATCGGGCTGTGCATGATCGGAGCATTTCTCGGATACAGATGCATCATCGTCATGCCAGACACCATGAGCAAGGAGCGCATCTCGCTGATGAAGGCATACGGAGCGGAGGTCGTCCTCACACCCGGAGCGGAAGGCATGGCCGGTTCGCTCAGGAAGGCGGACGAGCTCAAGGAAAAACTCGGAGGATTCATACCCTCTCAGTTCAGCAACCCCGCCAACGCGGAAGCGCATATCATCACCACCTCAAGGGAGATCCTCGAACAAGTGCCAGACGTAGATTATGTGGTTGCGGGGATAGGCACCGCGGGCACCGCTACGGGCATAGGGAAGGGACTCAGGAAGTACGCGTCCAAGGCCAAGGTCATAGGCGTAGAACCGGCTTCCAGCCCCCTCATCACCGAGAACAGGGCGGGCCCACATAAGATACAGGGTATCGGAGCGAACTTCGTCCCGGACATCCTCGACATGGATTACATCGACAGGGTCGTCACCGTCACCGACGACGATGCCATCGAGTACGCGAGGAGACTGGTCAGGGAGGAGGGGATCCTGGCAGGGATATCCTCCGGAGCGGCCGTATGCGCCGCTCTGAAGCTGGCATCGGAGACCGAAGGCAAGAAGATAGTCGCGATCCTCCCTGACAGAGGGGAGAGATATTTAAGCACGGGAATCTTCGAGTGATACCATGAAGATCCTTCCCAACGATCTGGCGGCAGTGATGGAATGCGACCCGTCCATCAGCAGCGAGCAGGAGGCCATAGACTTCCACATGGGGCTCCACGTCGTCGCGATGTACAGAGAGGCCCACGAGCTCTGGATCCAGGGCAAGAAAGAAGAGGCCATGAGGATCAACTACGAGTGCCACAGCAAACTGGGCGCCGATATCCACCCTGCGGCCGAGATCGGAGAGTACTTCTTCATCGACCACGCGACCGGTATCGTCATCGGTGAGACGACGGTCATCGGGAACCACGTCATGATCTATCAGGGAGTCACCCTCGGAGGAGTATCCACCTCGAAGGGTAAGAGGCACCCGACGCTGGGCGACCATGTCGTCATCGGAGCCAACGCCTCCGTCCTCGGTAACATCAGGATCGGCAACCACGTCCGTATCGGTGCGGGTTCCGTCGTCGTCAAGGATGTGCCAGACGACTCTACCGTGGTCGGTGTTCCCGGAAAGATCGTAAAGAGGAAGGGAGTCTCGACCAAGAACGAGCTTGAGCACAACGACCTGCCGGACCCCATCAGGGACAGGTTCGATAAGATGCAGAAGGAGATCGACGAGCTCAGGTCATTGGTCTCTGAACTCTCCAAGAAGCATTGAGTCCTGATCCGTTTCCGCTACCGGATTGCTTCATTATAATAACAATAATAACGATTATAACATTATTATATTGATATACAACAAACGCGTTCTATCAATCATGACAACAGCAACACCCGAACACTACCTCATGATGCTTGGAAGATTCAGAAACGGAATCGATACCACCGCGGACCCGTCGAAAGCGTTCAAGAAGGGCACTCCTCAGTGGATGATCGACGAATGGGTCGAGTTCAACAGCACGTCACTCGTCGATATCTGCTGATCCGTGGTGATGGTCGCGGTCGGTGGCGGTCTCCACCGTCCACTCGATGCGTCCGACGAATGCTTCGGTCCTGTACCCGCATTCCGATGCACAGGACCTGCACAGCGACCCGTCGCAGGGTTCGCCCATTATCGTGACATCCAGGTTGTCCCCGTACTCAGCCCTTATGGCCTCGTTTAACTCCGTGACCTCGGTGTACTGCTGCTCCACGGTCATATCCCTGGGGAAGATCATGTGCAGTTCGATGTGGATGAGCGGACCGTATTTGATTATCCTGAGGTTATGGATGTCCACCCAGTGGTCGTGCCTCCTGCTGTTGATCAGTCCGATGACCTCGGAGACGAGACCGGTGTCGGATCTGTCCATCACGCCGTCCATCGAGGTCTTGACCACTCTTATTCCCGCGATGAAGATGATCGCTCCGAAGACCGCCGCGATGATGCTGTCCAGCCAATAAACCTCATGACCGAAGTGCTCCAGGACCATCATCAGCCCCACTCCGATTATGATCCCTACGGAGGACAGCGTGTCCGAGCACAGGTGCTTCCCGCTGGCGACCAGGGCGACGGAGCGGTTCCTCTTCCCCTTCCTTATCGCGGCGTAACCCACGATGAAATTGACCGCTGCGGCGATGACCAGAAGGATCAGTCCGATATCCAGCTGCCTGATCTCCTCGGGATCCATCATGCTGTCGATGGCCTCGAAGATGATCACCAATCCTGCGACCAGGATCATCATGCCCTCCGCCAGCGAGGATAGCAGTTCCACCTTCCCGTGTCCGTAGGGGTGGTCCCTGTCGCGGGGTTTGGATGAGAGATAGAGCGCGTACAGACCGATGAATGCCGCCACCACGTTCACGATGCTCTCGGTGGCATCGGTGAGGATGGAGACCGAGGATGTGAGCATCCAGGCGGCGAACTTGATGACCATGAGGGTCACCCCCACGACCGCGATCACCACCTGGAACCTGAGGTTCTCGGAGGATATCGATGATGCGCACTCCGGCTCTTCGACCATGATGACGGCACCGCCTAACCAACTAAAATAACTATCTGGCACTTAGGTCGGACTAAATGCTCCCTGTGTTCAGGCCCACAGGTTGCTGGGGTAGTCGCCGCAGTCGATCTTCTCCTTGATCGACTTCACGACGGCGGGCTTGTCATCGGGATAGGTGACTCCGAACCAGGTCTCGTCGGTCAGCACGCACTTCACGGAAGCGGCCTTCGATTCGATCGTGTCGGTCACGATGTCCGGAAGGAGGAACTCGTCCTTCATGGGATCCTTCCATCCTCCCAGGAATCTTCCGAATCCCTTCTCCAGCATGGGGAAGATCGCGGGGGTGAAGATGAACATGTTCATGGAGACCGGCGTGCTCAGCATGGCGTCGAACGGCTCCACGCCGTTGAGGGGCTCCACGCGGATGAGGTCGTTCTCTGTGCGGGACATCGATGATTCGAGGATGGTATCGACCATCCCGTCCACGATCCTGCACAGTCCCCTCTTGACCTTACCGTTCTCCGAGAGCGTCCTGTCTGCCCTGTAGCAGACGCAGCCGAACATCCTGTCGGAGCATTCGTTCCTGATGAAGTCCGCAGCGGTGAGGAACGATCCGCGACCGTAGAAGTCATCCGCGTTGATGATCATGAACTTGTCGTCCACGACATCCTTGCAGCAGAGGATGGCGTGTCCTGTACCCAGGGGCTTGGTCCTGTCCGCCGGGATCCTGGGATCCGGGACGGAGTCGTTCTCCTGGAAGACGTATTCGACATCCACCCTGGAACCGATCCTCTTGCCTATGGTGTCCTTGAAGATCTGCTCGTTAGCCTTCCTTATGATGAAGACCACCTTGTCGAATCCCGCGGATATGGCATCGAACACCGAATAATCGATGATGAAGTTCCTGTGCTCATCCATGGGTTCAAGCTGTTTGAGTCCTCCGAAACGACTTCCCATACCGGCTGCGAGAATGACTAACTGCATCGCCGTCATATGGTCTTAGTGATATTTAATCCACCACTTTTGGTTCTGCGGAAGACTTACCGCGGAACCACGAGAAGACCATTCCAACCAGGTTGTAGACGATGCAGATCGCCCATGTGTACCTCATGATGTCGATGAACACGGAGTAGTTCTCCTCTGTTAGACTGGCGCTGCTGCCCATGTAGATGGCGATGAGACATGTCGCGGTGGCCATGGAGACCATCATCCCTGTCTGCCTCATGGTGCTTATCATACCGGAGGCCTCGTTGTACTCGGTGGGATGGACGTACGACATGGTGGCGGTGGTGTTGGGGGAAGAGAACAATCCGAAGCCGATTCCCGCAAGTGCCAGACACAGGCAGGCATAGGGCAGGTTGGGTTCCGTTCCGATGAACATCATCATGCCCAACGACACACAGAGCACTCCCATCCCGACGGTGGGGAGGATGCGGTAATCCACCGAATCTATGAACCTTCCGACCGACAGCGTGACTATGACCTGGAACAGAGGCTGGATCATCAATACCATGCCTGCCTCGCTGGGTGTCATGGCACCGATGCTCTGGAAGTACAGGGAGAGGAAGAACGATATGCTCCACGACGATGCGTAGTTGAGGAACAGGGCGGTCAGCGACCTAGAAAACCTGGAGTTGCGGAACAACCTCAGATCCATGAGCGGGCGCTCCGTACCCCTCTCCAGCAGCACGAATCCCACCATGACCGATGCTCCTATCCCGATCATGGCGAAGGCGTACATCTCCGGCAAGGAGAGGACTCCGAGCATGGTCACCAGTACACCTGTCATGTACACAGCTGCACCCTTGCTGTCGAACTTGCTGTCCGGAGTGGATTTGATGTTGTGCTTGAACCTGCTGATGAAGAACAGGGATACCACCAGCAGAGGGATCATGACAATGAACAGCGCCCTCCACCCGAGGAACTCCGTTATCACCCCTCCCAGGGTGGGGCCTATCGAACCCCCTATGTAGACGCAAGCGGTGTTCACGCTGAGCGCCATTCCGCGCTCGTTCCTCAGATAGACGTCGGAGATCATGGACACGCTGTTGCATGAGATCATCGCGGTCCCCAGTCCGGTGAACGCCCTGTAGAGATAGAGCATGTAGATGTCCCGGCTGGTGGACGAAAGGATCAGACCGGCAACGGCGATGCAGATCCCCAGCATGAATATGCGCTTCTTGCCGTAGATGTCCGACAGCTTGGCCGCGGGCATCATCGCCATGACCGATGCTATGAAATAGACGCTGGTCAGCCACCCGAGCTGATGGGTGCTGCAGCCGAGGTCGTCGCCGATGGCGGTAAGTGCCAGATTGAGCATCGACCCCACAAGGGGGTTGATGAAGATGGCCGTACAGGCCGCCGCCAGGACGGTGAGCTTCTCCGCCCTCGTGAACCCTGCGGCCTGTTCCATCGGTCCCTCTGAAAAATTATGGATGGTGCCCGAAGGCACCGGTTTCAGGAGCTCTCCCCGAGGGAGATGGCCTTCCTGTTGTTGTCCAGGAGCGCCATCTTCTTTGCGGGGATGGTCTTCTGCAGTCCCTTGTCCAAGTTCTCGCTGCTGCAGAACCCGGTCTCCTTGAACAGCCTTCCGAGGATGACCATGTTGGCGGCACCCTTCAGTCCGTTGTCCTCGGCGATCTTGGACGCATCGAGGTAGATGACCTTCACGTCGGTGCGCTGGACCTT
>JAEEGL014509055.1_pt1 | contig 13379 bp, 4 predicted proteins | sample 9134231 | NCBI WGS metagenome assembly JAEEGL01 (sample SAMN16246548, study PRJNA631951) | gut metagenome | biome: gut microbiome; feature: rumen; material: fiber-attached | host: Bos | place: Iran: Karaj | collected 2018-10 | reverse complement strand
TACCTCATCAGCGGAACCACCGACACCGAGGAAGTCTATTATAAGGTAGGACGCATGAACTACATCCTCGACAATCTGGTGGCCGAGGGCAAAGCACGGGAGATGATCATCGTCCTGCCCTACGGCAATCCCACCAAACTACTGCCCACTCCTCCGCAGGGGATGATGGGCTTTGGGATGGACGTCTTCGGCAACGATCTAATAGGCGACCTCATGCCCTACGTCGAGAGCCACTACCGCACCATCAACGATGCTGACCATCGCGCCATTGGCGGATTCTCGCGCGGAGGAAATCAGGGACTGGCCTGCGGACTCACCCACCTCAACAAGTTCTCCTACTTCTGCTCCTATTCGTCGTTCACCTCTACCACGCTGCCCGACGTCTATGACAACGCCGACGCCACCAACAGCAAAATTCACCTCTTCTGGCTAGGTGTGGGCACCGACGACTTCCTCTACGGCACAGCGCGCGACTACATGGAGTTCCTCGACAAGAAGGGTATCCGTTCCGTGAAGGAATACACCCACGATAAGTTCGGCCACACCTGGATGAACGCCAAATACTTCCTCTCCAAGACCTTCCCCCTGCTCTTCAACCCCGAAGCCGCCGAGGAAACCATGAAGAACGGTCAACCCGCACTTCCCGCCACAGGCAACGAGCAAGCATTCACCCCCGGTGTGATGGCTCGCCTCTTCCCACGTCCCATCATCTCGCCCGAGTTCACCGCCACAGGCATCACCTTCCGCATGAAGGCACCCGAAGCTCGTGAAGTGCAACTGCAGACCGAACTCCACGCCCATCCGCTCGCTATGCAGAAGGACGAAGAAGGCGTGTGGAGCATCACCCTCACAGACCATCAGACCGACGTCTTCCAGTACTGTTTCCTAGTCGATGGTACACAGGTCGCCGACCCCAGCAACATGTATCTCTCGCCCGACAAAGGCTTCAAGCACAGCGTCTGCAACAATCCCTCCAATCCCTACAGCCTTGCCACGATGGGCGACATTCCCCACGGCACGGTCTGTTATGACCTCAATGCCGGTACTGCTCAGTACCTCCCGCCCATCGGCACTCCCGCCGTCCTCATCCGTCTCGTTGCTGGACCTGACGACACCCCCGAAAGTTGGTTCAAAGTTGGAGGCGCCAACGCCATCGCCGACAAACTTCTTGCCGAAGGGAAGGCCTTACCTTGCATCCTCACCACAGACCCTTCAGCTAAAGCCCTTCCTGGCACCAAGATGAAGGTCCGCACGCTCAAAGCCACCTCCTATCCCTCGTGGCCCGCCCGTCGCAAAGCGTTGGAAAAACTGCTGAGGAAATAATTTATTTAAATGGAGAACCCCTTTTTGCCCTTTGTCCCTTGTCAGACTATTGAAGGTGCTTAATGTGGCAAAAGTGGCAAAATGATACAGAACCCCCGAACCTGCGTTCGAGCAATCGCGAACAAGGGCATGAGACGAGGCGAACAAGGGCATGAGGCAAGACGAACAAGCGTTCGCTCGCACAGAGAACGCAGAGAATGTGAAAAAAGGCAATAAGAATGAACCGAGAAGCCCCAAGGGCTCTCGGTTCTCTTCTTTTAACACTATATTATACTATAGCGCAGCGTCACGCATACGCTTGCGCGCGTTACCTCTTTATCTTCACGCTACGACCGTCCTTGTAGCGAACGATGATGATGCCATGAGTGGGACGGGAGAGGCGGATGCCGTTGATGGTGTAGTAGCCTTCGATCTCGGCAGAGGTGTCGTCAAGGGCAATGACACCGTCGGTGATGGCCTCGGAGATGCGGAAGGTGGAACCATCGTCGGTGGGACTGGCAGCGTCGTCCCAGAACTTCAGGTCGCCATTGTTGCCGCCATACTGGTTGATGCAGCAATAGTCGGTGCCAGGCACGCGCAGTACGAAGCCGTCGCCATTAGGCAGGAGATCCCAAGCATACTCGCCGAAACGCATGACGGCATAGTCGCCATCACGCGAGAGCGTCTGCTCGAAGCCCGTAGAACGGTTGTAGAGAAGTACGTGGTAGGGATTACCGCCGAACGCCCAATGATACTCGGCTGTGCCGAGTGCGTCGTTGTCGGCAATATAGGGGTGATAGGGTTCCATATCCTGCACGCCTACGAAGTAGCCGCTGCGGATGTTCATGTTGTACCAATGGGCATCGGACTCAGAGGTGGAGAACTGGAAGGGACCACTCCACTCTACGTTGTACCTTACGGTGACGTTACGCGTGACAGTCGAAGGCGTTGTGCCGGACTTCACGAGGGTGATGTAGGCATTGCTGAGTTCGGCAGGAGTCTCGGGCAGCGGGTCGCCACCAAGCACCTCACGAGTGGCAGTAGCTACGGTTACACCGTTCCATCGAGCTTGATAAGTAACGATGTAAGGACGTGGTGCAAGGGTGAGTGTACCCTCGACGTAGGTGAGTTCGTAATTGGGTGCTACACCTCCACTGATACGGATGGGATAGGTGCCAGCCTTCGACGAAGTGGTGGCTGTGACACGTGCCGTTGGCATTGTGGTGAAGGCAGTCTCAGGCGTATCACCATTGCGGAATCCATCATAGGTGAGCGTGAAGGCAGGTATCGCACTTCCCTCAACTCCGGTGGCATCTTCAACCCCTACGGTCAACGGTGCCTTTGTAATGGTGAGTGTACCTACAACGAAGGTCATACGTGGATTCTGGACAGTACCTTGATCGACATAGATGGGATAGGTACCAACTGGCGACTTGGAGGTAGCCGTCGTGTAGATGCTGGGGGTGCCAAGGATGTCGGCGCCAGTGGTGGTATAAGTGAACTTGGGCAGGGGATCGCCGTAGACCATCGTCTTGTCATCGGCAATGATGGTGAGCAGTTCGCCCAGTGCCTCGTGAACGCGGAAGGTGGAACCGTCGTCCTTAGGACTGTTGCCGTCATTCCAAACCTTCAACGGTCCGCCCTTGCCACCAAACTGATTGAGGCAGGTGTAGGCTGAACCGGGCTCGCGGAGAACGAAGCCGTCGTTGTTGGGCAGGAGATCCCATAGGTATTCGCCTGGACGCATGAGGCCGTATTCGTTCTCGAGGGTGAGGGTCTGGTCGAAGCCTGTGGAGCGGTTGTAGACGATGACGTGGAAGGGATCGCCGCCAAAGGCCCACTGATACTCAGGCGTGGTGAGTGTCTCGTCGTCATAGATGGCCTGCGGATAGTATGGTTCATCCTCCGACATACCTACGTTGTAGTTGCTGCGGATGGTCATGTTGTACCAATGGGCATCTGTGATGGAAGTAGAGAATTGGAAGGGTCCCGTCCACTCGGCCTCGTAGTTGATGACCACGTCTTCCTCGATGCTATACGGCAAGTCGGCAGGCGTGTTGACGGAAACAAAGCTGTTAGTCCACTCGTCGCTAGGCATTGGCGGTTCGGCTCCCAGAGGCACCTTGATGACTTCGGAGGCAATGACTTTGCCGTTGAACAAGAGTTGGTTGGTGACAGAAGCTAGTGAGCTCTCGGCCAAAGCGAGGGCTTCTGTCGGGTCAAAGTCGCCTGCCTCCTCTATCTTCCATCGGTTGCCGGCGTCGGCAGTGTCCCAACTGTTAATGACCATGTGTGAGCCATTATTGTTGAAGTAGTATGTACCATTCCACTCTGTCTGGACGGACATCATGTAGAGGTATTCGCCATCGGGCTTCGAGGGGTCGAACGTGATAGCCGAACCCAACTCGCTCACCCAAGTCCCGTTGTTTTCGTAGTTGAGATACTGCTTGGTGACGGGACTATAGAGGAAGTTGCTGCCAGCGATGTTGATGATGGCAAAGAGGTGATCTTCCTCAGGCGCATCGAGTCGCGACTGACCTGCTTCGATGGAGGTGTGGTCCTCATTGAGCACCAGGTCGCCTCGGCGACAGGATATCTTGTATAGCTTGTCGTTAGCAAACTCGATGGGGTCGGTAGGTATGGGCATATCGGGACGCACGCCGTTGATGAGGTCTTCGTAGATTTTTTCCGTACGAGCCTCAAGCCAGTTGGCAGCGTCTATTGCCTGTTGTTCATAGTTGGTGTTGTCGCCCCACATCTGTCGGTTGGAGTCGAAAGAGTTACGGGCAAAGTCGTAATAGTCCTGGCAGTACTCCTTCAGTTCCTGGAGGTCGTTCTGCATGAACTCTTCCCAAAGCCTGATATACATCTCGTCGATGGGCGCATACTTGAAGCGCAGGTCACGGATGAAGTCGCGCACCTCGAAGGCTGGCATATCGAGCCAATAGTTGCTGGTGGACTCATTGACGAAATAATTGCCGTAACGCTCATAGCCGAAACACCAGTCGAGGTCCCATACAGGTCCGAAAACGTACTTGCTGGTGTCGCTCTCGAAGCTCTCGCGATAACAGAAGGTGCTCTTCGGGTGGTAGAACTCGTAGTTGAGCGTGATTTCGTTGACCATCATGAAACGGACGAGTTGCTCGATGTCGACAAAGCGCGAGATGTCCTGATTGCGATAGAGGGCAGTGAGGAAACTATTGAAGTTAGACTCGATGGTCTCAAGTGTCAGACGGGTTGTGCCTTCGGCAAACTCGGGTTCCTTGATGTTGATGGGAAGACCATAGGGCTGTGAACGGAACTTCTGTTCCTCGGGTTCGTCGTAGTAGGAGTCGAGTTCTAGCAAGGCGGCGGCCGACTCGTCGACGAGGTCCACGCTGTTGTTCGAGAATCCTATCTTCTCCGTGAAGTTGTAACTGCCTCGGTATTCTCCGTTGAGATAGACGTCGACGGGCACAATGTGGTTGGCGGCAGCTGCCTGCATCAGGTTGGCTGCCTTCATACCGATGGCGTTCGACATCAGCGAACCGCGCTGTCCGTTGGAGAGCAGCACCCACGACTTACCTTTGGTCATTCCCAAGGGTTTCACCTTCTCGGCAAACTTCAGTCGGTAAGGCTTCTTTGCCCATCCCCAACTGCTGTTTCCACGTCCATGAATCTGCACGGCAGTAGTCTCCATAGAGGGGAATATATCGCGTCCGTCGATGGTGATTTCGGCATTCTTGTACTCTGTCTTGCTAGTGATGGGGAGCCCGTCCTCGGTGTTGATGTAGATGCGAGGCACGTCGGCTCGGTCTGTGAGCCAGTCGACATGAACGCGAATGGCACGTCCGTATGGTTGCATCGTATAATCTCCCTTGTCCTCAGTGGGCAGGAGGATGGTGATGCCCGGACGAGTGACGATGTAATAGATATCCTTATCGAAGCGCAGGCGCGAAACCTTGCTTGACTGCAGAACGCCGTCAACATACACCTCTACCCCATCGTCGGCCACCTTGAACGAAGGCGTCAGACGCTTTCCGATGGCGGCAATGGTGACAAAGACGGTATCCTCCACCATCTCGCCTATAGCGTCGGTGAAGAGTTGGTCGTTGAACTTATTGTTGAACTTGAACGACTCGAAGGTAGGGAAGTCGGTGGGACGTTCTTCACTCGTCGATGCCACCTGGGAGAGATCGTAGGTAAACGTTTTACCGATGTTGGTGGAGATGACGAGTTGTCCGTTTTGCTGGGTGTAGGAGGTGACGTACTCCAGCGGATACGCCTCGATGCGCCCGTCGGCAAGTGTCACATGCAGGGCTGACGGGAAGGAGAACGGAGTGGTGGGATCGACGGGGTCGACGCCAGGATCAACGCCTGGGTCAACGCCAGGGTCGGGCTCATCGCCCTTCTTGTGGAAGACCATCATCTCGTTCCAGTTGCGCGAACCGCCGGCATAGGTTCCCATCATATTGGTACCGCTACGCAGGTTCCAATAGTAATTCTCGTCATAAAGGCTCTGGATGCAGTAGGTACCGTCACCGTTGTCCACAATGTTCCAGTATTCAGCACCGTCGGCGTGATCGGCGGAGATTGTCATGTACTTGAAATACTGGTCTTCGCGTTCGTAAGTGAAGATGAGATACTCCTGCGAGGCTTCGTTGCGGAAAGTATAGCCCGAACGTGTGTTGGTAACTACCCAGTAGGCATCCTCCGTCTTCGCCTGTCCGTCGGTGACGTAGTATATGTAGGGATCTGCATCGTGATAGGCGCCTAGTCCCAGATATCCCTCCGTTGTGGCGTTGGCGATATAGTACACGCCATCGGCTATCGGAGCATCAGCAAAGAGTGCAGAAAGACACCCAAACAAACACAATATAAATGTAAGAAAACGCGTTTTCATGACATTATTGTTATAAAAAAGTATATTTTTACTAGTATCCAAATGGCAAATGTACGAATAAGCGAGTGGAAAAACAAAAAAAATGAAGAAATTTTGACTTATGAGGATTTTGGCACGGAAATTGTTACCATAAAAATAGACACATTTTATGCCTATGATGATTAGTAAACGATTCTCACCTGAAGTGACCGCCGTGCTCTCCCTGAGCCGCGACGAGGCACTTCGACTATATAATGACAAAGTGACACCCATCACCATGATGCTGGGCATTTTGCGACAGGGACGTAGTCATGCGCTGGAGGCTCTCGAGAACCTCGGCGTAGACACGTCACGCCTGCGTCAGCAATTGGAACAGGCCGCCCTCAAGCAGAGTGGCAGTGCCGTTCCGGCCTCTACCGACGAATTGGCATTCGACCAAGCCGCCAACCGCATCATGAAACTGAGTGTGCTGGAGTCGGTGGTGACAAAGAGTGAAACCATCGATGTCATTCACCTCTTGCTAGGTATCTTGCGCGAAGCCGAGAACGAGGCAGCAAAGGCGTTGGCCGAACAAAATGTAACGTACCAAAACTTCTCGCACACGCTATTCCCCGAGCGCGAGGTGCAGGACGGATACGGCTTTGCCGAAGACGAGGATGACGATGCTGAGGACGGCGAAGAACTGAGAGGCGACAGCAAGACGAAAGTCAGACTCGACGAGAGTGAAGGCGACCAAACACCTGTGCTCGACAAGTTTGGAACCGACCTCACAAACGCCGCGTCACAGCACCTGCTCGACCCCGTTGTGGGACGCGAACAGGAGATAGAGCGAGTGGCACAAATCCTCTCACGACGCAAGAAAAACAACCCCATCCTCATCGGCGAACCCGGTGTGGGAAAGAGTGCCATCGTGGAAGGACTGGCACAACGCATCGTAGAACATCGCATCTCGCGAGCCCTATGGGGCAAGCGCGTGGTAGTGCTCGACCTGGGTGCCGTAGTGGCAGGAACAAAGTATCGCGGACAGTTCGAAGAGCGCATGCGCGCCATAATGATAGAGTTGCAGAAACACCCCGAGGTCATCATCTTCATCGATGAGATTCACACCATTATCGGAGCTGGTTCTGCCGCTGGTACGATGGACGCTGCCAACATGCTGAAGCCTGCACTTTCGCGTGGCGAGATTCAGTGCATCGGCTCTACCACACTCGACGAATACCGCAAATCGATAGAAAAGGACGGTGCCCTCGAACGCCGATTCCAGAAGGTGATGGTAAGACCCACCACGACGGAGGAGACATTGCTCATCCTGGAGAACCTGCGTGGCAGATACGAGGAACACCACAATGTGAAATTCACGCCCGAGGCTCTACAGGCTTGCGTGCGACTGACCGAACGATATATCAGCGACCGCGCCTTCCCCGACAAGGCCATCGACGCAATGGACGAAGCAGGCAGTCGGGCTCATATCATGAACATTCCCGTCTCGCAGGATGTGGAGTTCATGGAGAAGCAACTGGCCGACCTCGAAGACCTAAAGCAACGTGCCATAAAGGCAGAACAGTATGCCCTCGCTGGCGAATACAGCGACCAGCAGAAGGTGCTCTCACAGGCGCTAGAACAGAAACGTAAGGAGTGGGAAGCTTCGCTGAAGGAAGAACGTCAGACGGTGGACGAAGAGGACATCGCCCGCGTGGTGTCGATGATGACGGGTATACCTGTTCAGCGTATCGGAGGCGAGGAGAACGTGCGTCTGCGCAATCTGGGCGAATCGCTCAAGAAATCAGTCGTCGGACAGGACGAAGCCATCAACAAACTGGTGCGCGCCATACAGCGCAGTCGCATCGGACTGAAAGACCCACAGAAGCCCATCGGAACCTTCATGTTCGTTGGTCCTACGGGTGTGGGAAAGACCTATCTCACGAAGAAACTGGCAGAGGAGCTCTTCGGTTCGGAGAAGAACCTCATCCGCATCGACATGTCGGAATACGGTGAGAAACACACCGTCAGCCGTATGGTGGGTGCACCTCCGGGCTATGTGGGATATGAGGAAGGCGGACAATTGACCGAACGCGTGCGCCGTCAACCCTACTCCATCGTCTTACTCGACGAGATTGAGAAGGCACATCCCGACGTGTTCAACATACTGCTGCAAGTGATGGACGAAGGTCGACTGACAGACGGCAACGGAACCACCATCGACTTCCGCAACACCGTGCTCATCATGACCTCAAACTCTGGCACGCGCCAGTTGAAAGACTTCGGACAGGGCATTGGATTTGCCACACAAGGTGACCGAAGTAAGGATAAGGAATATGCGCGTAGCATCGTGGCAAAGAGCATCTCGAAGCAATTTGCTCCCGAGTTCCTCAACCGCCTCGACGACATCATCCACTTCGACCAACTGTCGGAGGAGAGTATCAAACAGATAGTGGACATAGAGGCACGCCCCCTGATCAAGCGCATCAAGGAGATGGGATATGACCTTGTACTAACGGACGAAGCAAAGGCCTTGCTGGCCAAGAAGGGGTATGACGTGCAATTCGGAGCACGACCTCTGAAGCGCGCTCTCCAAACCTTGCTCGAAGATCCCATCTGCGAACTCCTCATGAGTGATAATGCACCCAGCGCAGGTTCCACCCTTACGGCTTACGCTGAAGGAGAGGAGATTAAAGTGAAGAGTGAAGAAGCAAAGGATTGATGAGTGCAAAGTTAATCGTCAAATCGTATAATTGTGAAAACGTGAAATAACAACATATCATGCAAAAAGGAAACATTGGGGTTACCACAGAGAACATCTTCCCCGTCATCAAAAAGTTTCTCTATTCCGACCACGAGATATTCATTCGCGAAATCGTGTCTAACGCAATCGATGCCACACAGAAACTGAAGACACTGGCTGGCAAAGGCGAGTTCAAGGGTGAACTGGGCGACCTGACGGTGCGCATCAGCATCGACAAAGAAGCGGGAACCATCACCGTCTCTGATCGCGGTATCGGTATGACAGCCGAGGAAATCGACAAGTACATCAACCAGATTGCCTTCTCAGGCGCTAATGACTTCCTCGACAAGTACAAGGACGACGCACACGCCATTATCGGCCACTTCGGACTTGGATTCTATTCCTCGTTCATGGTCAGCAAGCGTGTGGACATCATCACCAAGAGCTATCAGGAAGGCGCAACAGCACAGAAATGGTCGTGCAACGGTAGTCCTGAATTCACACTTGAAGAGGCCGACAAGAGTGATCGCGGTACAGACATCGTGATGCACATCGACGACGACTGCAAGGATTTCCTGGAGAAGGACAAACTGGAAGGTCTGCTGCATAAGTACTGCAGTTTCCTGCCCATACCCCTTGCCTTTGGCAAGAAGACAGAGTGGAAGGACGGCAAACAGGTGGAAACTGAAGAGGACAACATCATCAATGATGTCGAGCCTTTGTGGGCAAAAAAACCTGCCGACCTGAAGGACGAAGACTATAAGGAGTTCTACCGCAAACTCTACCCCATGAGCGACGAACCCCTGTTCTGGATTCACCTCAACGTGGACTACCCCTTTAACCTGACAGGTATCCTATACTTCCCGAAGATAAAGTCGAACCTCGACCTGCAGCGCAACAAGATTCAACTCTACTGCAACCAGGTCTTCGTCACCGACAACGTGGAAGGCATCGTGCCTGAATTCCTCATGCTGCTACACGGTGTCATCGACTCACCCGACATTCCTCTGAACGTAAGCCGTAGCTATCTGCAGAGCGACCAGAACGTGAAGAAGATATCCGGATACATCACCAAGAAAGTAAGCGACCGACTGCAGAGCATCTTCAAACAAGACCGCCCCGACTTCGAGAAAAAATGGGACGACATCAAACTTTTCATCCACTACGGTATGCTTTCCGAGGAGGATTTCTACGACAAGGCAAAGGCCTACGCCCTGTTGAAGGATGTCGATAATAAATACTACACGCTCGATGAGTATCAGACACTTATCAAGGACAACCAAACCAACAAGGACGGACAACTCGTATACCTCTACGCACAAGATACCGAGAGCCAGTACACCTACATCCAAGCCGCAAAGGACAAGGGTTACAACGTGCTGCTCATGAACGGACAACTTGACACGCCACTCATCTCTATGCTGGAGCGCAAACTGGAGAAGACTACCTTCACACGTGTTGATGCCGACGTCATCGACCGCCTCATTCAGAAGGAAGAGACGAAGCGCGAACTGCTGGAAGCCGAACGTGCCGACCGCCTCACTGCCATCTTCAACAGCCAGATGCCACGAACCGACAAACTGGACTTCCACGTAGAGGCACAAGCACTGGGCGAGGATGCGCTACCCGTAATGCTCACGCAGAGCGAATATATGCGACGCATGAAAGAAATGTCGCGTCTGCAACCTGGTATGTCGTTCTACGGCGAAATGCCAGATATGATGACGCTCGTCCTCAACACCGACGCCCCCCTCATCAAGAGCGTGCTTGAGGACAGCGAAAGTGAGACACTGGAGAAGATTCGTCCAATCGAAGCCGAAATCAAGGGACTCACTGCACGCCAGGCCGTGCTCCGTCAGGAACAGGACAAGAAGAAGGCAGAGGAAGTCACACAGGAAGAGAAGGACGACCTGAAGAAGTGTGGCGACGACATCCAAGCCCAGCGCGATCAGAAGAACACCATCCTCAGCGACTATGGTAAGCAGAGCGACAGAGTTCATCAGCTTATCGACCTCGCCCTCCTTCAGAACGGCATGCTTCGTGGTGAAGCCCTCACCCAATTCGTTCGCAGAAGTGTGGAAATGATTAAGTAAACCCCTCTTAAATCACTCCTCCCCCAGCGGGAGAAGCCCTTAAAAAGAACAAGAGCGCAACTTGCGCTCTTGTTTCGTTTATTATCTCTGCGGAGAGCAACCCTCACTTTTATCTTCTTCTCTTTTTTCTCTGCACCCCTCTCCTTGGGAGAGCGGGAGAGAGGGGTCTTCACTTTTATCTTTTAATTTTCACCACCTTCCCCTCACTATTCCTTCGTAGGTAAATGCCATTTTGCGGAGGTGTGGCGAGTCGCATACCCTGAAGGTTGTAGTAGGCAACAGGAACAGGGGCCTCTGACGAAAGGGAGTTAACGGCAGTGGCGATGGGGGTTGTGGTAGCTTCGAATACCCAACGAAGACGAACACGATCGGCATGTCCGTTGAAGAATTCGAGAGGGCCTCCCTTGCCGTCGGAATCGGGTTGGCCAACGTTGAAACAACGGTTCCCTTCTGCTGTAGCGTCGAGGAAGAAAGCGAGATGACCGAGGTCGTTCTTGGCGTAATAAGGTCGAATGGCAACGGGTGTGTCGGAAAGAGTGTTGGCAATCTGCAAGTAGCTGCCCGTCAACTGGTTGCAAAGACGAACGAAACCGGGTTCATCAGCAGGTTCGATTGCCCACAGAGCCGCACGATTACGTGTGTAGGTATTGCTGCTACCAGCCTTTATCTGATCCTCAGAGAGTCCGATGCGATAGACAAGACTATCGGCAGAAGCGGTACGACGAATGCAATAGAGATAGCGACGTCCGTCGGACGAGGAGGCGTTGGTGGCGCTGGCATTGGGCATCGTGCCGTAACTGTAAATGTTGTATGCATACTCTGTGGAATAGCCAGCAAGAGTCATGATCTGCGAAGAGAGCAAGCGGGCTCTCGACTGGGCACGGGCTTGCGCCAAAGCATCGACTTCGTCCTGCTGGGTAGCGGAAGTGATGCTACCAGCCAGTTGTTCGGCTCGTGCGATGAGTTCGGCGAAGGGGCGAAGAAGTTCGGAAGGATATCCCAACGTAACATCGGCCTCAGCCTTAGCAGCAAACTGACGGGCAGCCTCGAGTTCGGCGTTAAACTTAATGAGGTAGAGCGTGATGCGCGAGGCGTCGACAGGTACGAAGGTGAAAAGCATGTCGGCTCGCGTGAGGGTTCCCGATCCCCATAGCCAGTCGTCAGCAAAAACGCGGGCTCGCAGCTGTTGGTCCTTGTTCGAAGGACAATTGATACGGTACATAGAGATGGGATCACTGGAGCCTGAGAGCGCTGGCTGACGATCGCCTACGTAATTGATAGTAAAGGTAGTAGGTTGGTCGGTAGAGAGGATGCGACTATTTCCATCTGTGCTTACATTTGTAGGCGTGGGATAGGTGTGCGTACTGCGATTACGAATAGTGAATCCACCCTCAACTGGAGTTATTTCCCACAAGAGAGCAGCGTTATTCCAAAGGTATTCTTCAGTAGAACCCAGTGTGCCGTTATCGTTGAACGTAAGGTACTTAGGTGCGCCGTCAAGCGTGGTGGAAGAGTTATAGGGAACGGTGGCGTAGTTGAGGATGCGATAAAGACAACCTTCGGCGGGAGTGAAAGTCTCTGTCCCTGCCGGCATTCCGCCTCCCGCACGCATGTGGAGGTCGTTGACAGCAACGACTACGGAGTAACCCGACTCTGACTCTTCGGCCAACGTCTTGAGGCGAAAGAGATAGGGTTCGCCTGCCACAAGCCCCTCGACTCGAGTAGAGGTGGCGGAAGCAGGAAGACGCTGAATTTCGGTATATTGCTGTCCGTCGGACGATTGTTCAAGCACGATGGCAACGGCCTTTTCCGACTTCTCGTTTGTCCAAGTCAACTCAACTGTGGTGTCGTCCACCAGACGGGCTTCGACATTGAGTGGAGGCATGAGGAATTCTACCTTCTGAGCAAGACTGTTGACGTAGTTCTCAATGTTGGTATAACCATTGCCGAGGGAGTATCCATTGGCATCGTTAACAAGGGGATTGAGGCCATGGGCCGTCTCCCACTCGTCAGCCATTCCATCGCGATCCTTATCGGTGATGTGTGCGCCGTCGGCCACATTTCCTATACCGCCTATATCATCCTCATTGGCAATAAAACTGCCTTGCTTGCCCAACGAGGTGAGTTGGGTGATGATGCGCTTGTCGTGAATGTCACGAACGCGTGAAGCTCCGACCTGTTCAACGATGGTGGCATAAGCCTGACGCGCCGTCTCCAGAGTCTGAGGACCTGTCGATGAGAGTGAAGGACTGTTCATGACGGTGGCTCCGTTGTGGTCGGTGATGAGTGTTCCATTAAGCACGCCATCACAGTTACCGTCGAAATAGTTTCCTTTGCTGTATAGATGATCAGTTTCCGTCCACTGATCAAAGTACTTTGCAGAACCTTCAGGACCAGCAAT
>JAEEGL014451501.1_pt1 | contig 13379 bp, 12 predicted proteins | sample 9134231 | NCBI WGS metagenome assembly JAEEGL01 (sample SAMN16246548, study PRJNA631951) | gut metagenome | biome: gut microbiome; feature: rumen; material: fiber-attached | host: Bos | place: Iran: Karaj | collected 2018-10 | reverse complement strand
GAGTCGAAGACCTTCACCCTAAACCGATCATACTATGGCCTTTATATCCCCAAAGGACTTTGGCGTGAGATTAAGGAGTTCTCCAGTAATTCGGTTGCTCTTGAATTTGGAAGTATTCCATATGATGTAACCGATTATATAAGAGATTATTCTGAGTTCTTGGATTTTTCGAAGAAAGAAAAATCAACAGAATGTTTAGGACAAAAGAAATGTACTAAAACAGCTGTCATTGACAATTCTATATACAATGTGTTTGATTGTACAATGATTGAGTTGGATAAACATCATAGTAATCGTAGGGGGAATTTGACCGTAGTAGAGAATGGGCAGACCCTTCCGTTTGATGTGAAGCGTGTATATTATCTATATGATATACCAGGGGGAGAATCGAGAGGGGCTCACGCACATAAGCATCTCAGTCAACTGATTATTGCCGCAAGTGGATCCTTCCGCGTCACATTGGATGATGGTAAAGTAAAAAGATCATTCTTCCTGAACCGCCCGTATCAAGGTCTGTATGTTAAACCTGGTATATGGCGCGATCTTGACGATTTCTCATCAGGCGCAGTATGTATGGTGTTGGCTTCTGATATATATGATAAAGAGGATTACATTCGTGATTATAATGAATTTATTGAATTTAGAAAATAGATAATATGATACCATTTCTTTCTTTAAAAGATGTAACGGCTCTTCACGGGGCTGAGATTAATGAGGCTGTTAGCCGCGTTGTGAATGGAGGTTGGTACCTTCAAGGTAAAGAGAATGAGAAGTTTGAAGAAAACTACTCAAAGTTTATCGGAACCAAATATACAATTGGTTGTGCCAATGGACTTGATGCTCTCATTTGGATATTCCGTGCCTATATAGAGATGGGTGTGATGCAGCCTGGTGATGAGGTGATTGTTCCTGCAAACACATACATTGCCACAATCCTTGCTATCACTGAGAATGGGTTGAGACCTATTCTTGTAGAGCCCAAGCTCAACACCTTGGAGATTGATGACGACCTCATTGAAGCAGCGATAACCCCAAAGACAAAGGCTATTGCCATTGTTCATCTTTATGGCCGCAATGCTTATACTGACAAGATTGGAGCACTTTGTAAGAAATACAATCTGAAACTTGTGGAGGACAATGCTCAAGCTCATGGCTGCAAACATACTGATGGTCGCATTACTGGATCCATAGGCGATGCTGCCGGTCATAGTTTCTATCCAGGCAAGAATCTTGGTGCATTAGGTGATGGAGGTGCTGTTACTACAAATGACCCCGAACTGGCTGCTGCTGTACGTGCACATGCCAACTATGGCTCTCAGAAGAAATATGTGTTCAAATACACAGGTCGTAACAGCCGTTTAGATGAGATTCAAGCTGCTGTGTTGGATGTAAAGCTTAAGTATCTGGTAGAAGATAATGCACATCGTAAAGAGGTGGCTCATCTGTATTATGAGGGTATTAAGAATCCTTTGGTAACTCTGCCAAACTTGCTCCCTGATGAGCAAAATGCTTATCATCTCTTCCCGATCCTTGTGAGGGACGGCAAGCGTGATGCCCTGCATGATTATTTGGAGCAGAATGGCGTAGGTACGGTGATTCATTATCCCATTGCACCACACAAGCAGGAATGTTATAAGGAATGGAATGATATGAGCTTGCCTATTACAGAAAGGATTGCTAAAGAAGAATTGAGCCTTCCAATAGGGCCTGCTATAACTGTAGAGGAAGCAAAAGAAGTTGTCAGATTGATAAATGAATTTAAATAAAGTTATGTATTCAATATCGATTTTTATCGTTACCTACAGGCAGGAAAAGCTCATAGGAAGAGCAATTGAGTCGGTTCTTGCACAAAAGGATTGGGGGCTTAAAAGTATTGTTATTGGTGACGATTGTTCTCCAGACAATAATTGGCAGGTTATTCAAGAGTATCAGCAGAAGTATCCTGAAATTATAAAAGCATATAGGAATGAACATAATCTTGGGATTTACGGTAATTATGAGATGTTGTTAGCTAATCGTGAAGAGGCAGACCTTTATTATTTTCTAGAGGGAGATGATGCTATTTGCGACGGTTGGTTTAAGGCTATTCAGGAAGCTCTTACAAGTAGGAGAATAGAATTAAATGGAATAGCCGCTGCTATCTCGTCTGACTATAGAATCGTAAGACCTAATGGCCTCAGTATTGTGGCTAAAAACAATAGATTGATAGAGTGTAAAGATGTTGATCCGGTTTCCCTTAAGGCAAGAAATGTTATTGCGTTTAGATCTACATTTGTAACTGCTGCTACTTTGGAACGATACAAGCCAGTAGATTTATCAAAAGGATTAGGTGTTGCAGAAGAAATGGCGGATATTAGACCTTTTAGATACTCTGATAAATTCTACTATGTCCCATTTGTTGCTACTATTTATTATACACATATTGGTGTATCAATGGACTTGAAAGGAGAGGACTATAATAGAGAAAGGATTTCTCAATATGAATGGTTAAAAACACTCTCCTTGGACAAGAAGGCTATGCTATATCAGGATTATCGGATCGCCCAATCTACATTTATGATTAATCCTACATGGGGAAATTTTAGATTAATGACTAACGCGTTTTTGAAATCTTTTGATAAGTATACCCTCAAGGGAGAACAGAAATACCTTCAGTGTATTACATGGTTTAGAATGATTAGGCTTCTGATTAAACACTGAAAAGTGCAATATTTAAAGTGTCATAAAGTTAAGTATTTGTAGTTTTATTATATAGAAGTTATCAATCACGATGCATTTTTGAGGCATTACTGATTTATAATTATAACGATGAAATTATTGGCAATAGGAACCGTATCGGATATCGCGCATAATATATTTACTGGACAATCAATAATGTTTGATAGTATCATTAAATATATGGAATCACAAAGCATAGAAACACATGTGGTTGATATCTCTTCAAAAAATCGAAAAAATAGTATTTTATTTCGTTCTCTTGAGTATATTTTGATTCTCTTAGAGATTTTGTTCAAATTAATCACTAATCGTTATGATTTATGTTATATAACAACAGCACAATCGCGAAAAGGTTTTTATCGTGATTATGCAATCATTTATTTGTGCCGTATTTTTAAAGTTCCTGTTATAATTCATCAATTTGGAGCAAATTACAAGCAGCTGACTGATGCTCTTAATGAAAGAGAGCGTCAAAAATTAAAGTCTATACTTGCGTATTCAGATTATATAATCGTTGAAGGTGAATATATGAAAAAACAATATTCATTTCTTGAACATTATGAAGAAAAGGTGAAAGTTATTCCTAATGGACTTACGACCACTGGTAAGAGCGCTTTGAGGCCAAAGACTTATAGCCATGGTCATCCCTTTGTGATGTACTACCTCAGTAATATGATATGGTCGAAAGGATACTTTGATGTGCTACAGGCTGTGGATATTCTTGTTAATAAAGACAAGCGTGATGTAAAGTGCGTTTTTGCAGGAAAATTTATGACATCTGCAGATGATGTGCGCCCTGGCATTAGCAGTAAAAAGGACTTTGATAAGTATGTCGAAGAGCATCACTTGTCTAATGTTGTTTCTTATTTCCCTGGTATGTATGGGGAGCAGAAAGACGAGATGTTTGCTAACGCCAATGTTTTTCTTTTGCCCTCTTATTATATCAATGAAGGGCAACCTGTTTCTATCATAGAATCTATGGCCTACGGATGTGTACCAATAGTAACTAAATACCGCCACATTCCTATGATGGTCAACAATGAGAATGGTTGTTTTGTTGAAGCTAGAAAACCAGAACAGATAGCAAAGGCGGTAACTGGTCTTATGGATTATCCAGAAGTGTATGCTGATAAGTCTATAAGTTGTATCAATGATTATAAAGAGAAATTCACTTTTGAAAAGTATGCTTCGGGGGTAATTTCATTAATGGACTCTATAAATGATTAAATAATGCGTTGTATAGTTATTGGTGGTCAGGGTTTTATTGGAAAGCACTTGGTCTATTATCTGAAAAAAAATGGTCATCAAGTTATGTCCTATGACATTCTTGAAAATCAAGAAGAAGGATATATAAGAATAGATATGACCAAAAGATCGTCTGTGTCCGAGATAGATTTGAATGTAGATTATGTTTTTATGTTTGCGGGACTGACGGGAACATACGCTGGATTCGAGGCATATACAAATTATATCTGTGTTAACGAAATTAGTCTTCTTAACATATTGGATACCATCAGGAGATCGGACTATCGCCCCAAAGTTGTTTTCCCATCTACGCGTTTAGTATATAAAGGTGTGGATAAACCCTTGAAAGAAGAAGACGAGAAAGAATGCAAAACTATCTATGCGGCTAACAAGATAGCTTGCGAAGGTTATCTGAAAGCATATCATGATAGTTTTGACATCCCCTACACTATCTTCCGGATCTGTATCCCATACGGGAATCTTCTTTCCACGGATTATTCTTTTGGAACAGTGGGTTTCTTTATAAAACAAGCCATGGCGGGCAAAGATATAACTTTGTATGGAGGTGGAACCATAAAACGTACATTCACACACATGGAGGACTTATGCCGTCAAGTAATAGAAGGCGCATTTAAGGATGATAGTAATGGTGAAATATATAACGTAGGTGGTGAGACCCTTTCTTTGCATGATGCTGCAGAGATTATTGCAAAGAAATATGGTGTGAATGTGACTACAGTTCCTTGGCCTGAGCGTGATTTAAGGATTGAAAGCGACCACACTTATTTTGATGACACGAAGATTCAAGCATTACTTGGAGGGATGACCTATAAGCGACTTGAAGATTTCTCAAAAGACATATAATATGAGAACAAGAAACGTAGAAGATGCGCAACTGGACTTCCTGGTTTCTGCATTAAGCCATGGCGGTTTTAAGCATACTGAGGAAATACTGGCATGGATGAAACAGCAGAATGATGAAGTAGTTTCCAAGATAAAACAAATTCCACTCACAGAGTTGAAAGGATGGTCGTATAGAGATGACCGCATTCGTCATGATTCTGGTAAGTTTTTCAGTATAGATGGTATCCATATTGAAACGAATTATCGTGATGTGGCTCAGTGGGACCAGCCCATTATCAATCAGCCAGAGATTGGTTTCTTGGGTTTCATTGTGAAAAAGTTTGATGGCGTGCTCCACTTCTTGATGCAGGCCAAAATTGAACCCGGTAATTTGAATGTTGTTCAGCTTTCTCCAACGCTTCAAGCTACTCGTAGTAATTATACTCGTGTACATGGTGGTAAGTCACCAACGTATCTGGAGTATTTTAATGGGGAGAAAGATGTGACGGTTCTTGTTGATCAGTTACAGTCTGAACAGGGAGCCCGATTCCTACATAAACGCAACCGCAATATTATTGTAGAGGTAGATGAAAACGAGAAGCTGGAGGTAAAGCCTAATTTCTTGTGGGTTTCTTTAGGTCAGATCAAAGAACTGTTGCGCTATCCCAATGTGGTTAATATGGATAGTCGTACTGTCATCTCCTGCATCAAGTTTGGCAGTTATTCTGAGCACTCATTAAAATTGATGGATAGAGTGAAAAGAATGGCTGGGGTTCATTCATCTAAACCCGATTCATTCCTCTATTCAGTTCTTAGTGCCGACAACCACCTACATGAATTGCAGGATATTATCCAATGGATAACCGCCCTAAAGTTCAAATACGAGCTAGGAGTTACTCCTATTGGTATTTCAAATATGCAGCACTGGGTGTATGATGGTAACACCATTCATCATGAAGCCAACAAGTATTTTGATGTGATTGGTGTCCGTGTAGAAATAGGAAACCGTGAGGTTGTTTCTTGGGATCAACCAATGGTTCGCTCAGCTCAGGAGGGTTTGATGGGATTTGTTGTGAAGAAGATAAACGGAATATACCACTTCCTTGTACAAGCAAAGCTGGAGTCTGGCAATTTTGATGTGGTGGAAATGGCACCAACAGTTCAGTGCTTGACAGGTAACTATCGTAAAGGTGAGAGTGAGTACACCATCCCTTATCTTGAAACAGTATTGGAAGCACCAAAGGATAAGATTTGGTATAGCAGCTATCAGAGCGAAGAAGGTGGAAGATTCTTCCAAGAACAGAATCTCAACATTATTGTTGAAGTAGGGGATGAGTTCCCTGTGGAAGTGGATGAAAACTACTGCTGGATGACGCTTAACCAGATGCTGTCATTCGTTACGTACAATAATTATTTGAATATTGCGGCCCGTAGCCTATTGTCCGCAATTAGTTTTTATTGATTATGATTAGAATTGGAATTATATGTCCTTCGGAAATAGCCTTCCGTAGGTTTATGCCTTCATTGCAGTTGGCAGATGGGTTTAAATATGTGGGTGTGGCTATAGCCAGTAAAGAGGAATTTGTGGGAGCTTCTGATGAAATCCTTATTAAAGAAAGGCAGAAGGCTCAGATGTTCGTTGATAGCTATGGCGGTAAGATATTCGAAGGGTATGGTTCAATGATCTCATCCAATGAGATTGATGCCATTTATCTTCCTTTACCTCCGGCTCTTCACTTCAAATGGGCTGAAAAGGCTCTGCTGAATAACAAGCATGTATTTGTGGAGAAGCCATCCACCACATGCTTGGCAGATACACAGAGATTGGTGTCCTTGGCAAAAGAAAATGGCTTAGCCTTACACGAAGATTATATGTTTGTTTTCCATAACCAGTTGGAAGCAATTAATGATATAGTTCGTAGTGGAGATATTGGAGATGTTAGGCTGTATCGTATCTCTTTTGGATTTCCCAGACGTGACGCAAGAGACTTTCGTTACAACAAGGCTTTAGGAGGAGGCGCATTGCTCGATGCAGGTGGTTATACAATGAAATTAGCCACATATTTTCTTGGCCTAAGTGGGAAACTGGTTGCTGCAACAGCCAATTATCTACCAGATTTTGAAGTGGATATGTATGGCTCTGCTACAATGGTCAATGACAAAGGAGTAGTTGCTCAGTTGGCATTCGGTATGGATAACGACTACAAGTGTGATGTGGAGATATGGTGTAGTAAGGGTACTTTGACATCCGGACGCGTATTGACTGCGCCTACTGGCTTTGTGCCCACCTGTACCATTAAGAAGAATCAGGAGTTTGAAACACGTAATCTTCCAGCTGATGATGCTTTCTTGAAGTCCATTCTGCGTTTTGGACAATGTGTAAATAATGAGGCAGTTCGAGTAGAGAACTATACTCTGATTGAGCATCAAGAAGCTTTGGTTGATAAGTTCCGTGAATTGAGTAAGACGGATTGAGGATGGATACACATTTCACAGTTAAGGATTGTGTATTGGTTGATATACCTACGTTCATAGATGAACGTGGGGTTATAAGTGTAATGGATAAAGAACTGCCGTTTGATGTGAAACGGGTGTTCTGGCTTTATCATATTAAAGATGGGAAAGACAGGGGGGCACATGCACTACTGGATGGTGCAGAGATTATGATAGCTATACATGGTTCTTTTTTTGTAGACCTGGATGACACTGTAACAAAAATAAGTATTTTGTTGGATAGCCCCGAAAAAGGATTGATTATAAGACCCGGGATTTGGTTTCGGACTCATTCGTACAATGATGATGGAATTACGCTTGTTCTTTCTTCTGACGCATATATGAGAGAAAAGTATACTTATAATTATGATGAGTTTATATCGTACAGGAATCAATGAAATATTTATTCTTGGAGACTTCATATACGAAACAGAGAGGCTTAATAGTCTATTTGTCAGTTGATTATTCTTAAAATGTAGAATAGATGAAACGTGTACTAATACATAGCTTAATATTCAGTCCTGACGGAGTGTCAACAGCTTATCTCTATAATGATATTGCATTGAGACTACAGGAGCGTGGGTATGATGTTGTCGTGTTGACAACAACACCGCACTTCAATATCGTGCCGGAACAGGTGGAGAAGCAACCAATGCGTTGGAAAGTATGGGGCTTTTGCAAGGTGAGCAAATTCAACGGAATGAACGTGCTACACGTGCCCCAAAAGAAGTTCAAGAGCACATTGTTGCGTCTGGTCGGATTTGTGTACTGGCATATAGTGTCTTTCATTATTGGTCTGACAATTAAGCATGTGGATTTGATCCTTTCACCTTCTCCGCCACTTACCGTTGGTTGGATGAATCTTGGATTGGCTAAACTGAAGAGATGCAAGGTAGTGTATAATGTTCAGGAAATATACCCTGACATCCTGAAACTAAAAGGAGGTGTCACCCTGAAGTTCCTGCGATGGATGGAGCATAAGGTGTATAATGGGTCAGATGCGGTTACCACAATTGACAAGGTGTTCTATGATACCATTGTTCCTCGATTCAAAGACCAAAGCAAACTTCACATCATACCTAATTTCGTAGATACTGAGCTTTATCATCAGGTTGTGTGGGAAGGAAAATTAGATGAGACATTGTTCCCTAATAATGATAGCATTAAACTTCTTTATGCTGGAAACATAGGTCATGCTCAGTCATGGGAGCCTTTGATTGCTCTGGCAGAAAAGACTCGTGATTTAAATGTGGAATATGTGGTGATAGGAGAGGGTGCCAAACGTGGGTATGTGGAAGAAGAGATTCAGAAAAGAGGCTTGGAAAAGTTACACTTACTACCATACCAGCCTCGTGAATTGATGCCAACTATCCTGTCTTATTCCGATGCTTCATTTATCTTCATGGCACCAGAAATGGATGGTGACGGCTTCCCCTCTAAGGTTTATACCATTATGGCATGTGAGCGCTCTTTGCTAGTTTTATCAGGTGAGAATACACCTATCATCAATTTCTTGCAGGATAAAGGATGCGCCAAATTGGTAACTGAGCAGGATTTTGATAAGAAGGTGAATGAAATGGATAAGTGGTTACGTTCTGTTACCAAAGAAGACCTTGCTCAGATGGGTAAGAATGGATTAGCTGAGATCCAAGCTAAATACACGAAGGAGAAAGTTACTGATATGTATGTTGATTTAGTTGACACGCTCGTAAAATGAAAATACTGATAACTGGAGTCCACGGTTTTGTGGGCAGCAATTTGGTGGCTTCTTTTGCCAAGAACAACGAGATATACGGTTTGGACATTATAGCACCCGAAAAGGAAGGTGTTGTAAAAACTTATTCATGGGATGATTTAGAAGCCAGCCGCATTCCTGAAGTAGATGCAATCATTCATTTGGCGGGAAAGGCTCATGATACCAAGAATCAGACTGTGGCAGATGTCTATTTTAAGGTAAATAGAGATTTGACAATCAAGATTTTTGATTACTTCTGTACTCATGAATCCATCAAAAAGTTCGTGTTTTTTAGTACAGCAAAGGCCGCAGCAGACAAGGTGGATGGTATGTTAACGGAAGAGGTTGTTCCAGCCCCTGTTGGCCCTTACGGAGAGTCTAAAATAGCGGCCGAAAAATATATCTTGGCTAATATGCCATCAGATAAACAGGTTTATATATTCCGTCCGTGTATGATCCATGGCCCTGGTAACAAGGGTAACTTGAACCTTTTGTATAATGTAGTGAAGAAGGGGATTCCTTGGCCGCTGGGCGCTTTTGAGAACCGCAGGACGTTCACGAGCGTGGAGAATATCTGCTTTGCCGTGAATGGGGTGCTGACCAAGGATGTACCCTCTGGTATTTACAATATGGGAGATGATGAAGCGCTTTCAACCAATGAGTTGATTGAAGAGATTTGCAAGTCATTGGGTAAGAAAGCTCATATCTGGAAGTTGCCAAAATGTTTGATGAATGGTTTAGCAAAAATTGGTGGTTGGTTACATCTGCCTTTGAATCCTGAGAGATTAAGAAAGTTAACGGAGAACTATATCAGTTCTAACGAGAAAATCAAGAAGGCGCTTGGCGTTGAGAAGATGCCAGTAGATGCAAAGAAAGGGCTGCAGAATACTTTAGAGTCTTTTGCAAATTAGAATGCGTGAATTTTTTCTGTCTCTTATAAAGTTAGGTATAGGTACTGCAAAAGTGGCACCTATGCCTAAACAGATAGATTGGGATATGATAGAAGACCTTGCTGCAAGGCAGGGTCTATCAGCTGTTCTTATAGATGGGGTTGAGAAACTTCTCGAGGATAACAGACCACCCAAAGAGGTCCTTCTTCAGTGGATAGGCGAGGTTTTGCAGGGCTATGAGTACCGTTATGAACTATATCGTCGTGCGATAGCTGAAATGGCAGGATTCTATAACCAACACGGTTATAAGATGATGGTGTTGAAGGGTTATGCCTGTAGTATAGATTGGCCAAAGCCGGAACATAGACCGTGTGGTGATATTGATATTTGGCTGTTTGGACGGCAAAGAGAAGCAGATGCTATAATAGCAAGAGAAAAAGGCTACAAGATAGATAACAGTCATCACCATCACTCAGTATTCTGTTGGCATGATTTCTCCGTGGAGAATCATTATGATTTCATAAATGTACATCACCATAAGTCACATGTTGCATTAGAGAAGACACTCAAAGAACTAGCACAGGATGATTCGCATTTTGTGGAGTTGTATGGTGAAACGGTCTATTTACCTTCGCCAAACCTTCATGCTTTGTTCTTGATTAAGCATGCTGCTTTGCATTTCGTTGGAACAGAATTGACATTTAGGCAGTTATTAGACTGGGCTTTTTTTATGCAAAAGCATGGTAAGGATGTAGACTGGAATTGGTTGTTAGGCATTTTAGATGAGAATGGCTTATTGCCGTTCTTCCAGATTATAAATGCGATTTGTGAAGAAGACTTAGGATTTGAGCATACCATATTTCCAACAATGAGTTTTCATCCGATGCTAAAGGAAAAAGTTTTAAACGACATCTTTTCGTATACATATCATGAGGATGCATCTTCAAATTTCATAAAGCGTCAGATTAAAAGATTCAATAGGTGGAAAGCAAATGAATGGAAACATGAGCTTTGCTATAAAGAAAGCATGTGGAGCGCATTCTGGAGTGGAGTTTGGAGTCATCTACTCAAGCCGTCATCAATATGAATGAGATAGTTTTAAGACTGCAGCAATTTATAGAGGACGAGGTCCGCTCATGTTCAATAGAATTTGAGTGCGTAACGCCTGAATACGTCTATAGATCTTGGGGTGGATTTGTTGCTTTGAACGATATCAAGGCTGCAATGCGGGAAGTTAGATTGCCAATTTAATATAACCCAAGACGAGAAGTGGATGCAGAGTTATGAGGAAGTGTTGAGCTTTCTCAAATCTTACCACAGAAATATCTCCAAATACAACCTGGAAAAAAGACGGCTATATACGTGGCTCAAGCATAACCGGAAACAGATGAACCAAGGGTTGCTAAAGCCAGAACGTGAAGAGAGATTCAAAGAGTTGCTGGTAATCACGGAACAATTAAAACGTAAGAACCAATACGAGTAGCGGGCAGGAATAACTGAGTGGGCGTACGCCCTGGCGGGCGGACACTCAGTGTGGGTAGCGGAAGGCTCTAATGGCGAGCCTGAAGCGGGGGGAATCCTTCAACACAACCTCAGGAATCAGAAAAAAACGAAATAAAGACATATGTGGTATACATATTTAATCATAGCAGCACTGCTGCTGGTAGCAGAACTCATCTATTTCCGCATTGCGGATAAATGCAATATCATAGATAAGCCTAACGAGAGAAGTAGTCACTCAACGATTGTGTTGAGAGGTGGGGGAATTATATTTAGCCTCTCTATGATTGTGTGGGCTGTTCTGATTGTGGTGCAGGGGAAAGACATCATAACTTATCTGCCGTTCCTATGCGGTCTGGTGATGATCTGCTTAGTGAGTTTCTGGGATGATATTCACTCCTTGCCAGATAGCGTCCGTATGGTGGTTCAGATAGTGTCCACGTTGCTAATGTTCTGGTCTGTTGGTCTATATTCAGCGTTTGACAGTTGGGTTTGGACAGCGGTGATTGCTGCTGTTGCTTTATTCTTCTGTGTGGGTGCAACAAACATAATAAACTTCATGGATGGTATCAATGGGATTACGGCTGCATACGCTATTGCAATGCTATTGCCCATGCTGCTCCTGAACCGCGATATGGCTTTCGTTGAGGAATCGTATCTGGTGGTGGCCATCATCGGAGTACTGGTGTTCAGCATCTTTAACTTCCGACCTAAGGGTAAGGCCAAGTGTTTTGCCGGTGATGTGGGAAGCATTGGAATTGCGTTCATCATTCTTTTCGTTTTAGGACGTTTGATGTTGATGACTAAGGATGTTACATACATTGTATTCTTCCTTGTTTATGGCATTGATGGAAGCCTGACTATATTCCACCGTATTCTGCTGCATGAGAACTTAGGGCAGGCTCATAGAAAACATGCATACCAACTGATGGCGAATGAACTGAAGATGAGCCACGTTGTGGTTTCGCTGATTTATATAGGCTTGCAGCTGGTGGTATCACTCGGATTCATCTATCTGTGCCCGGATACCGTGCTGGCGCACTGGATTTACCTGATAGCAACGGGACTGGTGCTGGCCGTGGCGTATGTGCTGTTTAAGATGAAGTATTATCATTTGCATGAAGAGTATTTGAAATCACTGGAGAAATGAAAATAACGCAAGCAATACTTGATAAACTGACGGAAGAGGCCAAGGCTTCACCGCGTCTGAGAATGAATATGGATCTGCGCAATTCGGACGCAGACCAGAGTCAGCGTATGCTTAACGCCATAGAGCCGGGGAGTCCTATGCCTATTCATCGGCATTTGAAATCGTCGGAGACGGTAGTATGTCTGCGCGGACGGCTCGTTGAGGAGTTCTATGATGAGTTGGAACGGATTTGTACGGATGCTATTGAACTGTCGCCCAATGGACCGGTTGTGGCCCTCAACATTCCGATTGGGCAGTGGCATACTGTTCGTGCGTTGGAATCGGGAACGGTGATACTGGAATGCAAGGATGGGCCGTATGAGCCGCAGAATCCGGCGGATGTGCTTGCGTATTGATTGGGATTGAATTGCTTCTGAAATGATGGAGATTGTTTTATTGCGTTCGTTGACAGAGTCTCAGTTGTTGGATGTCCAGGAACTGATCAAAGAGTTAGTTCCTGGCCTTTCAGTTTCTTCGGAAAGGCTTGCTGCGTTAGTGACTGCGCCGGGAACTCATTTCTTCGCTGCGGTTGAGGATGATGGCCATGTGGTTGGCTGTGCAACACTATGTGTGTTTGATACGCCAACTGGGCGGAAGGCAAGTGTGGAGGATGTGGTTGTGAATCCGGCTTGTCGTGGACGGCATATTGGTCGGAAGCTGATGGCGTTTATTATTGACTATGCCCGTCGTGAGCTGGGAGATGTAGAGTTGCATCTGACGTCCAATCCTCGACGCGTGGCGGCGAATAACCTATATCGTTCCGTTG
>JAEEGL013155728.1_pt1 | contig 13379 bp, 8 predicted proteins | sample 9134231 | NCBI WGS metagenome assembly JAEEGL01 (sample SAMN16246548, study PRJNA631951) | gut metagenome | biome: gut microbiome; feature: rumen; material: fiber-attached | host: Bos | place: Iran: Karaj | collected 2018-10 | reverse complement strand
GCGGGCTTTTACACGGTTGCCGTTTATGACGACGGCGAAAAAAACAACTGGGAAAAGGCAAAGGCGACGGCGGATGAATCCATCCGCGACTGGTCGCAATATTAAAAAAAGGATAAAGATATGAGAACGGCACTTACAATAGCAGGCAGCGACTCAAGCGGAGGCGCAGGCATTCAGGCGGACATCAAAACAATGACTATGAACGGCGTTTACGCAATGAGCGCAATAACCGCACTCACGGCGCAGAACACGACGGGAGTTGACGCTATATCCGAGGTCAGCCCGGAATTTCTTAAAGCGCAGATTGACTCGGTGTTCACCGACATAAGACCCGACGCAGTCAAAACGGGCATGGTCTCGTCAACGGCGCTTATTGAAGTTATAGCGGAGAGACTGACGTTTTACGGGGCGCAGAACATTGTTGTTGACCCGGTTATGGTCTCAACAAGCGGCTCAAAGCTGCTCGCCGACGATGCAATCGGCACGCTTAAAAACCGTCTTATGCGTATTGCGCGGCTCGTCACGCCGAACATTCCCGAAGGGCAGATACTGTCGGGTATGAAGGTTGAGACAAAAGAGGATATGCTCGCTTGCGCAAAAAAGATTTTTGAAGAATACGGCTGCTGTGTTCTTCTCAAGGGCGGGCACAGCATAAACGACGCAAACGACCTGCTGTATGACGGCAGCTGTTTTGTGTGGTATGAGGGCAGACGAATCAACAACCCGAACACGCACGGCACGGGCTGCACACTCTCATCTGCAGTTGCCGCAAACCTTGCAAAGGGCTTTTCGGTTGACGAAGCGGTGAAAAGGTCAAAGGAATACATTTCGGGCGCCCTTGCCGCCATGCTCGACCTAGGTGCAGGCAGCGGTCCGCTCAACCATGCGTTTAACCTCACGGGCGAATTTGCAGATGAGAAGGAATAAACTGTTATATAATCGCAAAAAAACAGTTCATCGGGAATATAATTGCAAAAAGAACGGGCAACGTTTTGTTGCCCGTTCTTTTTGCTTTTATGAATAATAAAAAACCGTCCGTGTTTTATTATTTCTGACCGGCTTTGCCGTTTTTATCCGGATTTTTTATTAAATTCGGTTTTAAATCTATGTGCAGAAGATTCTTTATTATTTCAAATTAGCACTCTGTGTTGTTGAGTGCTAAAAGTTTACAATTTGTTCATAATTCTGCATAGTATTCTTAACAACCCTGCTGTAAAGTATAGTCAGTAAAACAAAAAAACCGTAAAGGAGGGTGAATTATGAACACCGAAAAATACACACAGAAAAGTCTTGAAGCGCTCTCATCGGCGCAGAGTATCGCCATGCAGAACTCAAACCAGCAGGTGGAACAGGAACACATTTTCTATGCCCTTCTCAGCCAGAACGGCGGTCTCATCCCTTCGCTTGTGACAAGCATCGGGGCGGATATCAGCTCCCTTTTAAGCAAACTGCAGACTCAGATAGGCGCCCTTCCGCAGGTGTCGGGCGGTGATATGTATTACTCGCAGTCAGCTTTCGCGGCTCTTTCGGAGGCGGAAAAAGCGGCGCAGAGCATGAAGGATGAATACATATCCGTTGAGCACATTATGCTCGGCATAATCAGAAAGGCGTCGCCCGCCATGAAGGGCGTGCTCTCATCCTACGGCATTAATGAAAAGGCGTTTCTCGCCGTGCTCAAAAACGTTCGCAACTCAAGAAATGTCACCACCGACAACCCCGAAGACACATACGATGCGCTCAAAAAATACGGCAGAGATTTAACGGAGGCGGCGCGCGAACAGAAGCTTGACCCCGTAATCGGCAGAGATGAGGAAATAAGAAACGTCATCCGCATTCTTTCGCGCAAAACGAAAAACAACCCCTGCCTTATCGGCGAGCCGGGCGTCGGCAAAACCGCAATAGCCGAAGGGCTTGCGGCAAGAATCGTCAAAGGCGATGTGCCCGAGCGGCTGAAAGACAGAACCGTTTTTTCGCTGGATATGGGCTCGCTTGTTGCGGGCGCAAAATACAGGGGCGAATTTGAGGAGCGTCTTAAAGCGGTGCTCACCGAAATTCAGAAGAGCGAAGGCAGAATCATCCTGTTTATTGACGAGCTTCATCTGATTGTGGGCGCAGGCAAAACCGACGGCGCCATGGATGCGGGCAACATCTTAAAGCCCCTGCTTGCAAGAGGCGAACTGCACTGCATAGGCGCAACAACACTCAACGAATACAGGCAGTATATTGAAAAAGACGCCGCGCTCGAAAGAAGGTTCCAGCCCGTGCTTGTTGCCGAGCCGACGGTTGAAGACACAATCTCGATTTTAAGAGGTCTTAAAGAGAGATACGAGGTTTACCACGGCGTGAAAATTCAGGACAGCGCGCTCATAGCGGCGGCGACCCTTTCAGACAGATACATCTCCGACCGCTTCCTGCCCGATAAGGCGATTGACCTTGTTGACGAGGCGTGCGCTTCAATCAAGACGGAAATTGACTCGATGCCCGCAGAGCTCGACGAAATCTCGCACAGAATAATGCAGCTTGAAATCGAGGAGGCGGCGCTTAAAAAGGAGACCGACAAGCTCAGCGAAGCGCACCTTGAACAGATAAGGGAGGAGCTCGCAAAGCAGAAAGAAATCTTCAGCGAGAAAAAGGCGAAGCTCGACAACGAGAAAGAATCAATCGGCAAGGTCAGGAACCTGCGCAGTGAAATCGAGGCGGTCAACGCCAGAATCGAAAAAGCGCAGAGCGACTATGACCTGAACCTGCTCGCCGAGCTCAAATACGGCAAGCTCCCCCAGCTCAGGAAGGAGCTTGAGGAGGAGGAGAAAAAGACGGCGCAGCAAAACAGCGGGAGCATACTGCGCGACAGGGTGACGGAAGAGGAAATCGCAAAAATCGTCTCACGCTGGAGCGGAGTGCCCGTCTCAAAGCTTATGGAGGGCGAGCGTGAAAAGCTGCTGCACCTCGACGGCATTCTCCACCGCAGGGTGATAGGTCAGGATGAGGCGGTGCAGAAGGTGTGCGATGCAATTCTGCGCTCCAGAGCGGGCATAAAGGACCCCGAAAAGCCCATCGGCTCGTTCCTGTTCTTAGGACCCACGGGTGTCGGCAAAACGGAGCTTGCCAAGGCGCTCGCGCAGGCGCTGTTTGATGACGAGCACAACATGGTGCGTATTGATATGAGCGAGTATATGGAGAAATACTCCGTCTCGCGGCTTATCGGCGCGCCTCCCGGATACGTCGGCTACGATGAGGGCGGTCAGCTCACGGAGGCGGTGCGCCGCAGACCATACAGCGTTGTGCTGTTTGATGAAATTGAAAAGGCGCATCCCGATGTTTTCAACGTTCTGCTTCAGGTGCTCGACGACGGCAGAATAACCGACAGTCAGGGCAGAACGGTTGACTTCAAAAACACAATTATTATTCTCACATCGAACTTAGGTTCCGATATTATTCTTGACGGCATTGAAAACGGCGAAATTTCACAGCAGGCAAGAGACAGCGTTTCGCTCCTGCTCAAATCTTCGTTCAGACCGGAATTCTTAAACAGAATTGACGAGATTGTTTTCTACAAGCCGCTGACAAGAGAGAACATCGGCGGAATTATCAACCTGCTTACAGAACAGCTCGCAAAGCGGCTGGGCGAACAGCAGCTCGGGCTTGAGATTACGGATGAGGCAAAGAACTTTATTGCCGACGAGGGCTACGACCCCGTTTACGGCGCACGACCGCTCAAAAGATTTCTGCAGTCGGGCGTTGAGACACTCGCGGCAAAGATTATCATTTCGCAGAACCCCGCCCCCGGCTCAACGCTGGTTATCGGTTACGACGGCAAAGGGCTCACCTGCGAGGTGAAGTAAAAAAAGAAGAACGGCGTTCCCTGCGGAACGCCGTTTTGCATTATCTGTTATTTTCTTTTAATGACAACCTCGCCGTTGGGGGTTTCGGTGCCGGAGAATCTTCTTTCGCCGAAGAGGCGGGCGCGTATCAGAATTTTATCTTCATAAACGCTTATCACAAAGCCCTGTGTGTCATAATTATAGGTGCCGTGGTTGCCCGCTCCGATTGTCGGTGCGGCGAGCGCCTTGTAGGAGCCGTAATCCTCATAGCTCAGCTCGTTTACTCCCCAGTGCAGGTGCCCCGTTACGAAAATGACGTTGTCGTGCTTTTCAAAAATCTTCTTGACGGCATCGCTCTGCATACCGATTGAGCCCCTCCACTTGCCCTTGCCGAGCCAGGTCATCGGCAGACCGTTGTGGTGTTTTAAGGTCTGGTGGTTGAAAACGAAGGCGGGCTTGTTCTCGCTCTGCGCCCTGCCGATTTCCTCATCCAGCCATTTCAGCTGAGCGGGGCTTATGTATGACGCCTCAATCTTCGACCTGTCAGCCCCCATCATAATGAATTTGCAGCAGGAGTAGTCGAAGGAGTGCCAGTATCTGCCCTCGTCGGGAACAACGGCGTTCTTCGTTGAAGCGGCGAAGTTGCGGAATCTTCTGAGCTGCGCCCTGAACGGACGGAATCTTATATCGTGGTTGCCCGGCACGAGAAAGAAGCGGTCCACCTTGCCGGAGATTTCGGTGAGCATTCTCGCGACGGTGCGGAACTCGCATTTCATACCGTTTTCAACAATATCGCCGACAATGACAAGGGCGTCTATGCCCTCGCTGCGGGCAATATCCTTGCAGGCGGAATAAAACGAGTTTTCACGCGCGAACATATAGTTTGACACCTGCGGGTCGCCGAAAACAGCAAAGGTCAGAAGCGATCCGTCCCTGCCGAGCGGTTCGCCCTCAAGTGGCTTGGGCTCGGATGTGTCAAGCATGGCAAGCATTTTTTTGTAGAAGAATTCTGAAATACCCATAACTCGCTCCCGGACAGTTTTTTGTTATTATATCACACGCCGTCTCTTTATATCAATAATTAATTGACAACCATATAAAAAAGTATTAAACTGTTTAAAAATTAACACAGGAGGAACAAAAATGGAAACAGGAACAAGCTTTCTTGAAATACTCGGCGAGTTTTTTAACATGGGCGAGGCGGGAGTCGCAATAGCGCAGATTATTACCGCCCTCAACCCCGCAAGCTGGTGGGCGTCGGGAATACTCAACCTCATCCGCCTGCTTCTCTCAATAATCAACACCGTTCCGCAGTAATTTCAAAAATCAGTGAAAAGCCCCCGTATCGTGTGATACGGGGGTGTTTTTATGCGTTTTGTTCGTTTTCGTCTTCGCCGTTTTCAGAGGAATTGATTTTCTCGGCGATTCTGATTCTGCGCTCGTTTAACTCGCGATACATTCTGTCGCGCGTTTCTTTGTCGATGTTATACCAGAACATGGGAATCATACTGCCGAGCACGGTGAACGAGGTGATGATTGTCGCAAAGGCGAACAGCCATTTCTGTGCCCTGAAGGTCTGCGGTTTTGCCTGGGCGTAGGCGGTCTGGTCGTAGCCGATCCAGCGCTTGAACTGCGGTTGGATGATGCCGTTCAACCTTGCGGGAATCTTTGTAATAAACGTGCTTGCAACGGCTAAGGTCGCCTCGTTGCGCTGACCGTATTTCCACTCGATATAGTCGTTGCACTCGTTGCCTATCTCGTCGCCCGAAATGCTCTTGACACCCCAGAAGGTGGCGTAGATGCACTCCCAGACGGCTGTTACCGGCAGCATGGCGACGCGGCTCTGGAAGAAGTATTTGCCGCTCTTCGTCTTTAAGAATCTGCCGTAGAACCACAGAGGTATATAGAACGTTTTGGCAAACACCTGGCTTACCATATAGAGCGATTTTGTTGAGAACCTTGAGGCGAGGGCGTTGTATTTTGCGAAGCCGAACGGCTGGAAGAAGACGGACGGTATGCCCGCTATTGTTTCAAACGTTGTCATATAGAGAACGTAGCGGTAGTAGTCGTTTGTTGAAACGCCCGTGCCGAACGAGCCGAAGGCGTCCGCAATCATTTTCGCAAGAAGCGGCTTGTTGGTGAACACTATGCGCAGACTCTCCCTGATTTTGGGGGTCTCGATTTTCTGGTGAACGCGCTCCTTTGCTATTGAGCAATACCAGGTGATTATAATTGCCGAGATAACCATTGTTGACGGTCCGAGAATAACAAACGCCTTTTTGAGCGCCTGCTCGGAGCTTTTTGCCGTTTTGACAAGACCGTTCGTAATGAAGTCCATGGCAAATTCAATCACGAGGTCGGGCAGTCTTGAAAAGATGATGCTCGCATAGGATGAAACCGAAATAAGCCGGCGTCTGTCGGTGGGGTAAGGCGTTACAGTTGACATATAGCCGCCGACGGCGACGTTGCGGAAGTTTTCGACCACCTCGTTTATGAGCTCGAGAGCCGCCCAGATGAAAAATTTGGGCATATAGTTGAGGTTGTCGCAGTTTGCCTGCCCCATAATGTAGGGCAGAGTCCAGTAGAGCACCGCCATAATCGCGAGCGGAATGCCCGACATTGCCATATAGGGGATGAACTTGCCCCAGCGGGTGCGGGTTTTTTCAACAATACCGCCGATGATGATGTCATCGACTATGTCCCAGATGCCTGCAAAGGCGTTGTAAACGGACTGCAGGTTAAGACTGATTTTGAGTATTGTCTCGGCAAAAATATCCTTATGGCCGTTTATGTTGAAGCTGCGGAACGAGGTAAAAAGAATGTAGCCGATTGTCTCTTTGCGCGAAACGACTCTGCGGTCAACGTCGGTGTATTGACGAAGCTGTTTGTTTACCTCCTCGTCGGTGCCGTTACGGGCGATTTCAATCGCCTTCTCCTTCGGGATGTTTGCCGCCATTCTTACTCACCTCCCCTTTCGTGCTCCGCCTCTTCGGCGGCGACCTTTTTGTCGTATTCCTCCTGCATCTGAGCAAGAGCCACAAGCATTTTTCGGCGGATCTGCTCACGCGTCATACCCTGTTCGACAAGTGAGAAATACTCCTCCTTGGGGAGCCCGCCTATAAGGCAGGGCGTGTATTTTACTTTTATGCCTCTGATGTAGAGTGCGCAGTTCACGCAGAGCGCCGCAAGCTCCGCAAGAATAAACACAAAAGCGCCGATGTAAAGCGAAGCGGATGTGTATTGCTTGGTGAAAACGTCAATGCCGCCTCTGCCGATGAAAAAGCAGACAAGAGCGTCAACGGCAAGCAGAAAAGTGAAGGCGTAAAGGGCTGTCTGCCTTGCCCTGCCGTGTTTGCCGAATGAGGCAATGAGAAAGATTGCGTTTATCAGGAACATAACCGCCGCCAGGCACAAAAACGCAAGCGCAAACGCAAATGCGCTGCCGGGCAGAGCGCCGAGCATTGTGTTGAGGCCGCCGCCTCTGAAAAAGTTGACGACGCTCACAAGGTTAATAAGCTTTGTGCCTTGTGCCCCGCTGAATTTTACAAAAGGAATCAGCAGGGTAACAACGGGCAGAATTGTCATGACAAATCTTGCTATAGCAACGGGCGAGCCGAAATACGCCGCCTTCGCCCTGTCGATTCTGGGCTGTGAGTGGGCGTGCTCAATCTCCGCCTTTTCGCTGTCGTCAAGAAGCTTTTCGTTTGACCTGAAATAGATGAGGTTTACTCCGCAGTGCGGGCAGGTCTGCCGCCAGTCAATCATACGCAGATGCTTCCCGCATTTTGGGCAGTCAGCCATATAAATCCTCCTTAACAGTTGATTTTTTTAGTGAACGGAATTATGAGAAAAGTCTTTCAAAGAAGGTCACTATTCTGTCAAAGAACATTTTAAGCACACTTACCACCGCAGCGAAGCCCGTTTCACCTTCGATTCCGGCTTTGAGTGTAAGCGGCTCGGACTGCATTCCGTAGGCGTTTTCGGCGGTGATGCTTATTGTGTATTCGCCCGCGGGCAGGTTTTCAAGAGTGAATTCAACCTCTTCCTGAGACAGAGCGCGGTAGTAGGGCGGAAGAACCCAGTCTTTGACAAGAGTCAGCCCGAGACTGTTTTTCGCGGTTATTCTGTAAAGCACAACGGGCATTCCGTCCGTTGATGCGGCAACGGGAGCGGTGACTTTTCCGCCGCCGTAAGCGGGTTCGATTTTAAGCGCAGAGCCCTTTTCAAATCCGGGTGCCTTTGATTTCGCCTTCTGCTTTGCGGGTGTATAATCTCTGTTCGCCTTGTCGGCGGGGTTGTCAATATAGTATTCGCAAAGCTGTTTGCCCTCGTCAACATCATAGCCGCGAAGGTGCATATTGCCCGAAGCGTCGGCTTCCACAATCCAGAATGTGCCCGTGTCCTGACAGTCGGGCGGGTCATAGGCGCGGAATTCGTCGATGGTAAACTCCGAGTAATAAATCGCGCCTGTGCCGATTGCGGTGAAATTGCCCTGCCAGATTGAGCGCGGGTCATTGAGCGGATAATGCGAATGCCCCGAAAAATCGACAACCTGCGGGTATTGGTTGAGAATATTCGTGAAATAGGTAACTCCCCAGCCATCAAAGGAAGAGCTGCCGTAAACGGTGTTGCGCACGTGCTCGTGATGGGTTACAAACACGGGTTTGCCGGGGTTTTCGGCAGTTGCCTTGTCAAGCTGTTCCTTAAGCCAGCTTAACTGTTTTGAATCATAGTGAACGGCATCGTTGTCTGAGGCGGAAAGTCCTATGAAATGGTAGCCGTTTATGACAATGTGAAAATCGGCGTCATTGCCCGTTAGGGACGAATAATAGGCGTGAACATCCTTGCGGCTCATCTCATAGCCGTCGTGGTTCTTTGCCACAACACCGATAAACCGTGTGCCGTCTTTAAGCGAGCCATCAAGAACTCTGCTGAACTTGTCAAAGGCGGGTTTTGTGCCCCTGTCGGTCAGGTCGCCCGCAATCAGAACGGCGTCAAGCTTATTGTAAGCGCCGTCTTCTTCAGCCGCCGAGTAAGCCATCTCCATCATTACGGGGATGCGGTCTGCGGTGCGGTCGTTATCCTCTTTTACGTGTGTGTCGCTCGCCGCCACAAAGCGTATGACGGGTGTGAAACTCTGTGCGCCGTCAGTTGCGGCAAAAGCCGGAACGGCGCAGAAAAACACCGTTACCGCCGCAAGAACAAATGCGATGATTTTCTTCATCCGAAGCACCTCTTTTTTAAGATTTATATATAACAGAATAATTTTAACATTATAATTTTCGGCGGTCAACATAAAGAAAAAATATGTGCGAATTAACTAAAACCCGCACATATTTTCAGTTCATAATATCCAATTGAAATTCAGCTAAAACAGCACGACCGTTGCGAAGCCGAAATAGATTAGAAGCGAGACGGCATCGACTATGGTTGTAATCATGGGGCCTGCCATAAGCGCCGGGTCAAGGTGAAGAACCTTTGCGAGCATAGGCAGGGAGCAGCCGATGATTTTTGCGACAACAACCGTGAAAAGCATCGAGATGCAAACGACGAAGAATATGCGGAACATTCTGTCTGCCGCCACGCTGTGGGTGACGAAATTGAGAAGATACATCCGCAGGAAGTTTGCCGCCGCAAGCGTCACGCCGCACATAAGGGCTACTCTTATCTCTTTCCACAAAACCGCAAAATAATCCTTGAGCTTTACGGTGCCGAGCGCAAGACCGCGGATGATAAGGGTTGAAACCTGGTTGCCCGAGTTGCCGCTGGTGTCCATAAGCATCGGTATGCAGGCGGTAAGACCTGCGACAGCGGCTAATTTGTCTTCAAAATTGTCAATTATGAAGCCCGTGAATGTGGCAGAAACCATAAGGATGAGAAGCCAGGGAATTCTGTTCCTGAAAAGTCTGACGACGCCCGTTTTCATATAGTCCTCTTCGGAGGGAATCAGCAATGCCATCTTTTCAAAGTCTTCGGTGTTCTCCTGCTGGATGACATCGACGATGTCGTCAACGGTGATTATGCCGACAAGGCGTTTTTCTTTATCCACAACGGGAACGGAGAGCAGGTCGTATTTGCGAACAACCTGCGCGACCGACTCCTGGTCGTCTGTGGTGGTAACGTAGATTAACTGCTCGTCGTCATACATTATGTCGCCGATTTTTGTCTCCGGCTTTGAAACGATGAGGCGCCTTATGGGGACGCTGCCCAGAAGAATTCTGTTTTTGTCAATGCAGTAGCAGGTTTCGATACTCTCCTTGTCGAGGGCGGTGCGCCTTAAATCGGCTATTGCCTCCTCGACCGTGCAGTTGACGTTGAACGCCGCCATTTCGGCAGTCATAATACTGCCGGCCGAATCTTCGGGGTAGTTCAAAAACCTGTTTATTGTTTTGCGCGTGTCGCTGCTTGTGTGCGCGAGAACCCTTGTGACAACATTTGCGGGAACATCCTCGAGAAAATCGACCGCGTCGTCAATGAACATCTCGTCAACAAGCTTGCCGAGCTCTGCGTTTGTGATTGAGTCAACTATTGTGCTCTGTATGTCGGTGTCAAGGTATGCAAAGGTTTCCGCCGAAATTTCGGTGGGGAGAAGGCGGAAGAGCCGCACCTGATTCTCCGCTGTTGCGTCGGAGATAATCTGCGCTATGTCAACCGCATTCATCTCCGTCATAATGTTTTTGACGGCGGAGTATTTGCCGTCGTTGAGTAATTTCTGAGTGATGTTTAAAAGAACACCGTCTTCCATAATAAAAAACCGCCCTTTCCGCAAAAGCGCAAGGGCGGTGTCATTATTAAATGCAATTCAAAAACAAAGCAATTACCCGCGAAACTCCCGTGAGCCGCGGATTATTACCGATGCCGATGCGCCGTATGCTGTTTTTTTACTGTGCCCGGGTCGTATATGACCGCCGTCGCTGCTCAAGAGTTTCACCTCACAAAAATAAGATTACTGAAGTATTTTACACCCCGCCGCAGTAAATGTCAACGCACTACATATTGTGTTGCTCTTTTAATAATATATACTTGAATTGTTCATTTTTAAGTGATATTATTAAAATAATTATAAATTTAATTATTTAAAACACGGAGGCGCGTATGGGAGATTTGTTTGACAGCTTATTCAACAAAAACACTAACGAGATTTTTGAAAAAGCAAAGTTCATCACAACGGATTACAGGCCGTATTTTGACCCGAATGCAAGTGCGTGGGGCGGCCCGAGGCACCAGAAAAACGACCTTGAGGAGCGCGACGGTCTGCCCGTATTCATAAAAGACTTTGACGTTGAAGAAGTCGGAGTGGCTTCGCTCTATTTCACGGCTCTGGGCTGCGCCGACGTTTACATAAACGGAAAACGTATCGGCAGCGAGGAGTTTAAGCCCGGCTGGACAAACTACAACGAGAGAACCCTCTACTGCACCTATGACGTTACCGAAAACGTTGTTAACGGCAAAAACCGCATTCTCGCCGTTGTTGCACCCGGTTGGTGCTACGGCAGAATCTCCGGCGGTCACTACGGCAGCGGAACGCCCGCCTTTGCCGCTGTTCTGACGTGCGGAGCGAAAATGCTCGTAACCGACAAGACCTGGCTTGCAAAGGTCTGCGGCAGAATCCGCACGGCGGATATCTGGGACGGCGAGTTCTGCGACGGCAGTCTGCCCGACTACGCCGATATGTCACTGCCCTCCTTCTCCACCGACGGCTTTGAAAAGGCGGACTCCGTCTCATACAAAGGCAAAATCTCGCCCTATATCGGCACACCTGTGCGTGTGCGCGAAGGGCTTACACGCGCCCCGCAGTTCATAAACATCACCGACGGCGTGGTTTACAACGGCACAAACTACGGCGCGGCGCACATCTGCGCCGAAAACACAGCCCTCCCTCTGACTCTTAAACAGGGGCAGACGGCGGTCATAGACTTCGGTCAGGAGATTGTCGGCTGGGTTAAAATCACGGTCAAGGGCGAAAAGGATGATGTTGTCCGTATGCGCTACGCCGAGTTCATAAACGACTCGGGCAGCAAAAAGCGCGGCAACGACGGCCCCGCCGGCTCGGTCTATACGGTCAATTACCGCTCCGCGCTCGCAAAGGCGTATTACCGCCTTAACGGCGAAGGCGTTGAGGTTTACCGCCCGACGTTCTCATTTTTCGGCTTCAGGTTTGTCGAAATAACCGCCGACTGCGACATAGAGCTCCTCGGCGTTGAAGGCGAGGTTGTCGGCAACGACAACCGCGAAACAGGTTATATCGAGACCTCGAACCCCCTTGTAAACAGACTGTTCTCAAACATTCTCTGGGGTCAGAGAGGCAACTATCTGAGCGTTCCCACCGACTGCCCGCAGCGTGACGAGCGTCTCGGCTGGACGGGCGACGCTCAGGCGTTCTCGCTGACTGCCGCCTACAATGCGGATGTTTACCCCTTCTTCCTCAAATGGATGCAGGATATGCGCGACAGCCAGACAAAGAACGGCGGCTACTGCGACGTAAATCCCGCGGTCGGCTACTGCAAGGCGGACAATGCAGCCGCCTGGGGCGACGCCGGCGTTATCATCCCCTACAATATGTATATGATGTTCGGCGACACGGCAATTCTCGAAGAGCACTACGACTCAATGGACGACTACATAAACGGCGTCATCAAGCAGAACGGCTACTCGGGACCGAACCCGAGATACGGCGACTGGCTCGCCTATGATTTGTGCAAAAACGATATGATTTCGAGCGCATATCTTGTTCACGACATCGACCTTATGATTGAGATGAGCGCGGCTCTCGGCAAGACGGAAAAGGTTGAGGAATACAAAAAGCACCGCGACAAGGCGAAGAAATATTTTGACAAGCACTATATGAAGGACGGTATGCCCAAGGGCGGCACCCAGACGGATAAGGTTCTTGTGCTCGCCTTTAATCTCACAGACGGCGTATGCAGCAGGGAGATTGCCGCTCAGCTTGAAAAGCAGATTGCCGAAAACGGCGACCGCCTTTCGACGGGCTTTGTCGGCACCTGCGCTCTTTGCCCGACGCTTTCAAAATTCGGGCTTGACAAAACCGCCTACAACCTCCTGCTCCAGCGCAGCGAGCCCTCCTGGCTTTACAGCATAGACCAGGGTGCTACTACCATGTGGGAGAGATGGAACTCCTACACAAAAGAAAAGGGCTTCGGCGATGTTGGTATGAACTCCTTCAACCACTACGCCTACGGAGCAATCGGCGAGTGGATGTATGGCTATATGGCGGGCATTCAGCCCGGCGAGCCCGGCTTTAAAAAGGTTGTTCTCACGCCGAGATTTGACCTGAGAACTCCCGATGAGCTGCCCGAAGGTCAGCAGAATATCACCTCAGTCAGCGCACAGTTCAGCAGCGCGTCCGGTCTTATAAAGAGCGAGTGGAACACGGTAAACGGAGTCAAATACTACTGCGAGGTTCCCGTTCAGACTACTCTTTATCTGCCTGCGGAATTTGAAACGGTCACGCTCGACGGAGTTACGAGAAACGCCTCCGAGTGCCAGATTGAAGGCGGAAAAATCGTGTTTGAGCTCGGCGCGGGCGAACACACCGTT
>JAEEGL012655364.1_pt1 | contig 13379 bp, 10 predicted proteins | sample 9134231 | NCBI WGS metagenome assembly JAEEGL01 (sample SAMN16246548, study PRJNA631951) | gut metagenome | biome: gut microbiome; feature: rumen; material: fiber-attached | host: Bos | place: Iran: Karaj | collected 2018-10 | reverse complement strand
GGGTGCGCTGGAGAAATTGGAGCAGCGCGTGTTCGTCAGCGGCATCTTGCTGGGCGGCACCAAGAGCGACTACTTCAACGTCATCGAGCGCAACTATAACATGGGCAGCGGCTACAGCGTGAAGTCCAAAACTTACCTGGAGCTGCAGAACTTCGGACGCTTCATCACCAACATCAACTTCTTCCACCTCTTCACGTGGAAGGGCTACGAGAGCAAAGATCTCACAGGCTATATCGACGGCACCAAGGACCTCCACTACCTCAACGTGCAGGGCGACAAGGGCAATGCCCGTCTGCTGGTGATTAACCCCAGCATAGAGATAGACCTGGGCAAGAATTGGGGCTTCGTCCTGAACACCAGCTTCTTCTACCGCAAGACCAAATACAAGTACCGCTATGATTACGATGCGAAGGCCTTCCGCAGAGAGGACCACAGCGTCACGGCCAGAACGTTCGAAATCAAAGCGGGAGTGGCATACCATTTGTAATATGAATCGACTCTACGAAATCTATCTCAAACACCCCGAGGTGACCACCGACAGCCGTCGCTGTCCCGAGGGCAGTATGTTCTTCGCTCTCAAAGGCGAATCCTTCGATGGCAACCGTTTTGCCGCCAAGGCGTTGGAAGCAGGTTCGGCCATCGCGGTGGTGGATGATCCCACCGTCATCCCCGAGGGCGATGAGCGTTATGTACTGGTGGACGATGTGCTGGAGGCGCTGCAGGCGCTGGCCGCCTACCATCGACAGCAGTTCCGGGGACCTGTTGTACAGGTGACTGGCACCAACGGCAAGACGACCACCAAGGAACTCATCGCGGCTGTGCTCAGTCAGCGCTACCGCGTGCTCTACACGCAGGGCAACCTCAACAACCACATCGGCGTGCCGCTGACGCTGCTGCGCCTGCGCCCCGATGAGCATGAGATAGCCATCATCGAGACCGGTGCCAACCACCCCGGAGAGATAGCTTTTCTCACGAAGATCGTACAGCCCGACTACGGCCTCATCACCAATGTGGGGCGTGCTCACATCGAGGGCTTTGGTTCCTTCGAAGGCGTGAAACGCACAAAGGGCGAGCTGTATGACTACCTATGCAGCAAGCCGCCGGCGCGCGTGTTCATCAATGCCGCCAACGAAGACCTCTGCGAGATGATCCGCGAACGCGGGTTCAAGCCCAGCGACGACAAATGCATCGCCTACGGCCACGAGGAACAGCAAAGCGCGTGCCTCTGCACAGGCTCCGTCATCGACAGCAATCCAATGCTGCGTCTGCGATGGCTGACAAGCGAGGACAATGCCTCCGAGGTACAGACCCAGCTCATCGGCGCCTATAATATAGATAATGTGTTGGCAGCCGTGGCTATCGGACTCACATTCGGCGTCACGCCCGCAGCCATCACGCAGGCGTTGACCAACTATCAGCCCAGCCTCGGGCGCTCCGAGTACCGTCGCACGGCGGACAATGAGCTCATCATCGACGCCTACAACGCCAACCTCACTTCCATGCAGGCGGCACTGGACAATTTCAGCCGTATCAGCCACGCCCACAAGATGATGATTCTCGGCGACATGAGAGAGCTGGGAGCCCTCAGCGAGGAGGCTCACCTGAAAGTGGCCACGCTGGCGCTTGCCGCCGAGCCCGAAGCCGCATGGTTCGTGGGCGACGAGTTCGCCAAAGCCCTAGCCACGCTGGCACCTGCCACGGATGCCGACATCCGCTGCTTCGCTGATGTAACTGCCGTCAAAGAGGCTATTGCCGCCCAAAAACCCACGGGACGACTCATCCTCGTCAAAGGTTCCAACAGCACCAAACTCCACCAACTGCCGGAGATTCTATAATTGAAAAATTGAAAGATTGAAATATTGAAATTGTGCATTGAAAATAGTTTGCGACGATAAGATTCCCTATATTGAGCCGTGCCTCAGGGCGCTGACGGACGACGTTGTGATGAAGCCCGGAAAGGACATCACGGCCGACGACGTCAGGGACGCTCATATCCTATTGGTACGTACACGCACGCGTTGCGATGCCTCCTTGCTCAGCGGCTCGAGTGTGCTTCTTGTGGCCACGGCGACGATTGGTTACGACCATCTCGACACCCGTTGGCTCGAGCAGCACGGCATCGCGTGGGCGAACTGTCCTGGCTGCAATGCGTCAAGCGTGGGACAATACGTGAATTCCAGCCTGCTACAGCTGAAGCGCCAGCGCGGTGTGGACCTGAAGGCCAGCACGCTCGGCATCGTTGGGGTTGGGCACGTGGGTACTGCCGTATTGCGTTCGGTGACCAAGGGAAAGCCCGGCGCTCCCCTTGGTCTTCGCAGGATTCTCCTTTGCGATCCTCCACGGCAGCAAGCCGGCGATGCTCCGCCAGAAGGCTATGAATGGTGCTCTATGGAGCGCATCAGGGAGGAGGCCGACATCATCACCTTCCACACACCGCTAACCACCGACGGCCCCTACCCCACCCACCACATGGCCGATGCCACCTTCTTCAGCCGCCTGCGCCGCAAGCCTGTCATCATCAATGCTGCCCGCGGCGGTGTCATCGATGAGCGCGCACTCCTACAAGCCATGGACGAGGGCCTTGTCAGCGACGTTGTCATCGACACCTGGGAGAACGAGCCCCACGTAGATGAAAAGCTCCTCCGCAGAGCCTTCATCGCTACGCCTCACATCGCGGGCTACAGCGCCGACGGCAAGGCCAACGCCACTCGGATGACCTTGCGCCACGTCTGCCGTTTCTTCTTCCGCCCCATGGATTTCAACGTCCAGCCCCCGGCACTTCCTGCCGATTTCCATCCTTCGGAGGATACCGAGGAACTGGCTCTGCAACTCTATGACCCTCTCACCGACAGCGAACGCCTAAAGAGTTCCCCCGAGCAGTTCGAATGGCTGCGCGGCCATTACCCCCTACGTCGCGAACAAGTTACTGACTAGCGGCCAAAATCCTGCACACGACGCTTTCATTTGTGCATAAAAGTACACTTTTTACACTTTTTATTTGGAAAAGTGAATAAAAAACACGACCTTTGCAGCCTGAAAAGAAAAGAGTATTCATTAACAAAACATTAAAGAATTAAGACTATGTCTGAAATTGAAAGCAAAGTAAGAGACATCATCGTCGAAAAGCTTGGCGTTGATAAAGAAGAAGTAAGTGCAGAAAAGAGTTTCACTGGCGACCTCGGCGCAGATTCTCTCGATACCGTTGAGCTCATCATGGAGTTCGAGAAGCAGTTCGGTCTGACCATTCCCGATGATGAGGCTGAGAAGATTGCCACCGTCGGCGACGCCATCGCTTACATCGAGGCTCAGCAGTAATCACGCCCGCTAAAGAGTTGACGAGTTAACAAGTTGACGACAGGCTCGTCTGCTTGTTAGCTCGTTTTCTTTATCTTATCACTTTACATACACCTATATTTTATATATGGAATTGAAAAGAGTTGTGGTAACTGGCCTGGGCGCCATCACCCCGCTCGGCAACTCTGCTGAGGAGACTTGGAAGAAGTTGCTGGCAGGCACAAGCGGTGCAGCCCCCATTACCCATTTCGACGCAACGAACTTCAAGACACAATTTGCCTGCGAGGTCAAGGGCTTCAGCGCCGAGGACTTCGGCATCGACCGCAAGGAGGCTCGTAAGATGGACCTCTACTGCCAGTATGCCATTGCCGCTGCCAAGCAGGCTATCGAGGACAGCCAGCTGAATCTCGACACCGTTGACAAGAACCGCGTAGGTGTTGTCTATGGCGTCGGCATCGGCGGCATCAAGACCTTCGAGGAGGAGATTCGCGGCTACGAGCGCTCCGGCTCTGCCGTAGGCCCCAAGTTCGGTCCCTTCTTCATCCCCAAGATGATTGCTGACATCGCTGCCGGTCACATCAGCATCATGTACGGCTTCCATGGCCCCAACTACGTAACCACTTCGGCTTGTGCTTCCAGCACCCACGCCTTGGCAGATGCCTTCAACCTCATTCGTTTGGGTAAGGCTGACATCATCGTCAGCGGCGGCTCCGAGGCAGCCATCACCGAAGGCGGTGTAGGCGGTTTCACAGCCATGAAGGCCCTCTCCACCCGCAACGACGAGCCCGAGAAAGCCAGCCGTCCCTTCAGCGCCAGCCGCGATGGTTTCATCATGGGCGAAGGCTCCGGTTGCCTCATCCTTGAGGAGCTCGAGCACGCGAAGGCTCGCGGTGCCAAGATTTACGCTGAGATGGTGGGCGAAGGCATGAGCGCCGATGCACACCACATCACAGCTTCCCACCCCGAAGGTTTGGGCGCCATCCTCGTGATGAAGAACGCTCTGGAAGATGCCGGCATGAAACCCGAGGACATCGACTACATCAACGTTCACGGCACCTCCACCCACGTGGGTGATATCTCCGAGGCCAAGGCTATCAAGGAAGTCTTTGGTGCACACGCCTTTGAGCTGAACATCTCCAGCACCAAGTCCATGACAGGTCACCTGCTCGGCGCTGCCGGCGCTGTGGAGGCTCTGATCAGCGTGCTGTCGGTACAGAATGACATCATTCCTCCGACCATCAACCACGCCGACGACGATCAGGACGAGGAGATCGACTACAACCTGAACTTCACGTTCAACACCGCTCAGAAGCGCACTGTGCGCGCTGCTCTCAGCAACACCTTCGGATTCGGCGGCCACAACGCCTGCGTGATCTTCAAGAAATACGAAGGTTAACGAGCTGTGTTCCTGAAACTGAATTTCATAGACTGCATGAAGCTCCCTTTCCGCAAGGACAGGGAGCTTTACGCGTCTTTCCGCGAAATACTGGGCTTCTATCCCCGCAGGCTGCGCTACTACAAGCTGGCCCTGCAGCACAAGTCCATGAGCGCCCATGTACACAAGGGCAGCGACCACAACGAGCGCCTGGAATTTCTGGGCGATGCCGTGCTGGAGTCCATCGTGAGCGATTTCCTCTACCATCGCTACCAAGAACGTCGCGAGGGCTTCCTCACCAACACCCGCAGCAAGCTCGTACAGCGCGAGACGCTCAACCGCCTGGCACGTGAGATGGGCCTCGAGCAGCTCATCCACTCCAACAGCCATTCCAACAGCCACAACCGCTACATGGGCGGCAATGCCTTCGAGGCGCTCATCGGAGCCATCTATCTCGACCGCGGCTACGACGCCTGCATGTATTTCCTGCGCAAGCGCATTTTGGGCCAGCTCATCAACATCGACGCCATCGCCGCCAAGGAGGTGAACTTCAAGTCGAAGCTCATTGAATGGGCACAGAGCCATCATGTCGTGCTGGAGTTCAAGGCTATGGAGGACCAGCACAACCGCATGGAAGCTCCCACCTTCACCACACGCATCCTCATCGAAGGTCTCGACGGCGAAACCGGCAAAGGCTTCTCCAAGAAAGAGAGCCACCAAAACGCTGCCAAGAAAACCCTACACGCCATCCGAACCGACAATCAGTTTGTTCAGGCTATCTACGAGGCGAAAGCCAGACGCGTGGCAGCCGAAGAACAAGCCAAGGAACAAGCCATGGAACAAACCGAAGAACAAACCGAACAGGAGGAAATTCAAGCATCATGAGCATCACCAAACTGATACGACCTATTCTGGCACCGAGATACCGGAAAATCCAGCGCTATACGACGCGTGCTGAAGAGATTCAGACGGGTGTCCTCCGGCGCCTGCTGACAGCAGCGGCCAACACCGAGTGGGGCCGTCGCCACCAGTTCCAAGCCATCCGCACCTATGAGCAGTTCGCGGCCTCCTGCCCCGTGACCAACTACGACGACCTGAAAGCCGACATCGACCGTATGCGCCACGGCGAGCGCGATGTGCTGTGGCCGGGTCGTGTGCAGTGGTATGCCAAGTCCAGCGGCACCACCAGCGACAAGAGCAAGTTCATTCCCGTGTCGCCACAAGGGCTCAAGGACACCCATTATGCCGGCGGCACAGACGCGGTGGTGCTCTACCTGCACAACAATCCGCAAAGCCGCATCTTCGACGGCCGCGCACTCATTCTGGGCGGCTCCCACGCGCCCAACTACAACCTCAAGCACTCGCTCGTGGGTGACCTCAGCGCCATCCTCATCGAGAATATCAACCCGCTGGTGAACCTCGTCCGAATCCCCAAGAAAGCCACCGCCCTGCTCTCCGATTTCGAGGAGAAGCGCGAGCGCATCGCCCACGAGGCTCTGCACCAGAATGTCACGAACCTGAGCGGCGTGCCCTCCTGGATGATGGCAGTCCTCACACGCGTGATGGAACTTTCGGGCAAGGACTACCTTTCCGATGTCTGGCCCAACCTGGAAGTCTTCTTCCACGGCGGCGTGGCCTTCACCCCCTACCGCGAGCAGTACCGTCGGCTGCTGCCTACGGAGAAGATGCACTATATGGAGACCTACAACGCCTCCGAGGGCTTCTTCGGCCTGCAGAGCGACCCCGCTGACCCGGCGATGCTGCTCATGATCGACTATGGCGTGTTCTACGAGTTCATCCCCATGGACGAGCTCGAGAGCGAGCATCCTACCGTCCTGCCGCTATGGGCTGTGGAAACGGGCCGCAACTACGCTATGGTCATCACCACCTCCAGCGGCCTGTGGCGCTACATGATCGGGGACACGGTGCGCTTCACGAGCACGAATCCCTATAAGTTCATCATCACCGGGCGCACAAAGTTCTTCATCAACGCCTTTGGCGAGGAACTGATTGTGGATAATGCCGAGCGCGGACTGGCCGAGGCCTGCCGCCAGACGGGTGCCATCGTCAGCGAGTACTCCGCCGCTCCTGTCTTCATGAACGCCCAAGGGCAATGCCGCCACCAGTGGCTCATCGAGTTCTCGCAGCCGCCCACCGACACGGAAGCCTTCGCCGAAGCGCTCGACAAGGCCCTGCAGCAGGTGAACTCCGACTACGAGGCCAAGCGCTACAAGGACATCACCCTGCAGCGCCTGGAACTCATTCCCGCCCGCCGCGGCCTCTTCAACGACTGGCTCAAGAGCCAGGGCAAACTCGGCGGCCAGCACAAGGTGCCCCGCCTGAGCAACAACCGCACGTTCATCGAGCAGATGCTGGGGATGAATTGATAGATAATAAATATTAGATATTAAATAATAGATATTAGGGATTAAGGATTAGAGACTAAAAAATCAAGAGAATGACAAAGAGCCTCCTCCATAGTGTTGCCGCGATTGTGGTGCTTTTGCTTGCCGCTTGCGCCAGTATAGGCTCGCCCGACGGCGGCCCCTACGACGAAACACCGCCGCGTGTCGTCCGCAGCAATCCCGGCAACCAGGCCACGAACGCGAACCAGAAGAAGATTCGCATCGACTTCGACGAGTACATCAAGCTGGAGAACGCCAGCGAGAAAGTGGTGGTGTCGCCGCCGCAAACCGAAGCTCCCAACGTTCGTGCCGTAGGCAAGCACGTGCAGATAGAGCTCTTCGACACCCTGCGCCCCAATACCACCTACACCGTGGATTTCTCCGATGCCATCGTGGACAACAACGAGGGCAATCCCATGGGCAACTACACCTACTCCTTCTCCACGGGCGCGTCCATCGACACGATGGAAGTGTCGGGCTATGTGCTCAACGCCGCCGACCTGGAACCCATCAAGAGCATCCTCGTGGGACTCTATGAGACCGATGCCGACGGCAATCTGCCCGACAGCACCTTCCGCACACGACCCTTCGACCGCGTCAGCCGCACCAATGGCAGCGGGCGCTTCGTCATCAAGGGCGTAGCCCCCAACCGCCGCTACCGCGCCTTTGCCCTCAAGGACATGGACGGCAATTTCGCCTTCTCCCAGAAGAGCGAGCAGGTGGCCATCGACACGCTCGTCTTCGAAGCCACCTGTGGGCCCGACATCCGCCTGGACACTATTTGGCACGACGAGACACACTACGACAGCATCCAGCCCGTTCACTACACCCATTTCTACCCCGATGAGATCATCCTCCGCGCCTATCTCGAGGAAGGTCAGGAGCGCCATCTGCTGAAGACACAGCGCGATGTGCCCGAGAAATTCACCGTCTTCTTCACCGCTCCCTCCGACTCCCTGCCCCGCATCAACGGACTGAGCTTCAAGGGCGATGGCAACTTCATCCTCGAGCCCTCGGAGAAGGCCGACACCATCACCTACTGGATTCCCGACACGATGATTGCCTATGCCGACACGCTCGAGTTTGAATACATCTATCAGGAAACCGATTCCATGAACCAATTCGTCTGGCGCACCGACACGCTACAGCTGGTCCCCAAGACCACCCGCGCCAAGCAGCTCAAGGAGCTGGCCAAGAAAACCGAGCAATGGGAGAAAGCGCAGAAGAAAAAGCGCAAGAAGGATCCCAATATGCGTCCCGAGGAGAATCCCCACCTGCAGACCTTCATCGATGCCGACTGCCGGCCACAAGGCGGCATAGCGCCCAATCAGACGCCCGTCATCACCTTCACGGAACCCGTGGCGCCGCTGGACAGCAGCATCGTCCACTTCCGCCTGAAAGTCGATAGTCTGTGGTACGATGAGCCCTATGAGCTCATACCCTCGCCCACGAATCCCCGACAGTTCAGTCTGATAGTCGATTGGGAACCGGAATCGCAGTACCAGCTCACCATCGACAGCGCTTCCGTGCGCAGCCTGATGGGGCACACGAACAAAGCCATCAAGCAGGAGTTCCGCGTGCGCAAGGAGGACGACTTCGGCGCGCTCTTCATCCACGTGCTGCTGCCCGACACGAACGTCATCGTGCAGCTCATCAACAACAGCGACAAGCCCATCGCCAGCCAGCACATCGACGAGAAAGGCAATGCCGACTTCTTCTATCTCAAGCCGACCTCCTACTACGTGCGTTGCTTCATCGACAGCAACCACGACGGCCTCTGGACAACAGGCCATTACGACAGTGCCACGCCGCCCGAGGAGATGTTCTACTTCCCGCAGGCCATCAACGTGAAAGCCCTGTGGCAGGTGAAGCAGGACTGGGACGTCCGCGGCATCCCCCTCATGCGCCAGAAGCCCCTCAAGATTACCAAGCAGAAACCCGACAAGAAGAAGCAGATCAAGCAGCGTAATCAGGAGCGCGGACGATGATTTCGCCCCTCCGTTGCCGCCAGCCTGATTAAACCTTCTTGCGCCGACACGGTCAAACCACCATCTACGAACCAACAAGAAAAGACATCATGACTAAAAGATTTTTTCTGATAATCGTCACCCTCGTCAGCGCCTGGAACGTCAGCGCCCAATGCCCGCTCCAGAACACCGCCTTTTATCCCGGCGAGGAACTCAACTACCAACTCTACTTCAACTGGAAGTTCATCTGGCTGAAAGCCGGAACGGCCAACCTCAGCATCACGGCCGACAAGTACAACGGCAAGGATGCCCTCCGCTGCCACCTCATCACGCGCGGCAGCAAGCGCACCGATCAGTTTTTCATGATGCGCGACACGCTGCTCGGTTACATGACCCCAACCCTCGAGCCCCTCTACTATCGCAAGGGTGCCCTCGAAGGCAAGCGCTACAACGTTGATCAGGTGTGGTACTCCTACCCCGAGCCCGGCCGAGTGCAGCTCAAGCAGCAGTTCCTTAACTACCGCGGCGAGATACGCAACCACGAATACACCGCCAGCGAGTGCATTTTCGACATGATGAGCATGCTCATCCGCGCCCGCTCCTTCGACCCCTCCGCCTACAAGGACGGCCAGCACCTGCGCTTCAAGATGGCCGACGGCGATGACGTCAAGGAAGAGACCCTCATCTTTCGCGGCCGCAAGAACTGCAAGATGGACAATGGCGTCAAGTATCGCTGCCTCATCTTCTCCTTCGTGGAGTACGAGGACGGCAAGGAGAAGGAAATCGTCACCTTCTACATCACCGACGACCTCAACCACATGCCCGTGCGCCTCGACCTCTTCCTCAAGTTCGGCACCGCCAAGGCCTTCCTCGTCAACCACACGACACCGCGCAATCCGCAGACCTCTATCATCAGCAAATAAGATTGGGGACACAACCCTATACGACAAAACCCGCTCACATCGAGCGGGTTTTCTCATCGTTGGTCGGAAAGAGGCGACTCGAACGCCCGACCCCTACGTCCCGAACGTAGTGCGCTACCAACTGCGCTACTTTCCGAACACAATCCACAGGGCATTCCCCGTGTTTGCGGCTGCAAAGGTACAATGTTTTTATCACATAGCAACAGAAAAATGCTTTTTTTTCACGATTTCCGAAGTTTTTCAGGCAAAAACTTGCACACGTCCCCCAAAAGCACTACCTTTGCACCCGAAAACGAAAGAAAAGCGTTGGTGTCATAGCTCAGTTGGTAGAGCAAAGGACTGAAAATCCTTGTGTCCCCGGTTCGATTCCTGGTGACACCACAACAAAGGGGATAGCGATTAAAAATCTGCTATCCTCTTCTTTTTTTACGACAAAATCATTCTACCTCCATGCAATCCTCCTACACCTATCTTGCCGTAGATCTCGGCGCCACCAGCGGACGAACCGTCTTGGCCACCTTCGACGGACAGCGCATCAGCATGCGCGAATTCACCCGTTTTGAGAATCCTCAACTGCCGCTCGGCGGACACGTCTTCTGGGATCTGCCCCACCTCTACAACGAGGTACTCCGCGCCCTGCGCCAAGTGAAAGCCGAAGGCCTCACCCTCCAGAGCATCGGCATCGACACATGGGGCTGCGACTTCGCCTTCTTCGACAAGAATGGCCAGCTGCTGGGCCTCCCCTACTGCTACCGCGACCCGCACACCGACGGCAGCATGGAGCGCTACTTCGCCGAGCGGATGCCCAAGGAAGATGTCTATGCCCGCACAGGTATCCAGTTCATGCCCTTCAACTCGCTGTTCCATCTCTTCACCCTCCAGGGCGAAGACTGCACAGCTCTCGCCCACGCCGACAAGATACTCTTTATCCCTGATGCACTTATCTACATGCTCACGGGCGAAGCCGTGTGCGAATACACCGTAGCCTCCACCTCGCAGATGCTCAATCCCGCCACGGGCGACCTCGATGCCGACCTGCTGCAGACGCTGGGCCTCTCGCGCGACCGCTTCGGGCGACTGGTGCAACCGGGCGAGCGCGTGGGTGTGCTCACGGAGCAGGTGCAGGCAGCCACAGGCCTCGGCGCCATCCCCATCGTGGCCGTAGGCTCCCACGACACCGCCTCTGCCGTTGCCGCTGTGCCTGCCGAGGACGCACATTTTGCCTACCTGAGTTGCGGCACCTGGAGCCTCCTCGGCGTGGAATCCCCCACTCCGATTATCACGCAGGACAGCTATGCCGAGAACTTCACCAACGAGGGCGGCCTCGACCACACCACCCGCTTCCTCAAGAACATCACCGGCCTCTGGATCTACGAGCAATGCCGGAAGGAAGAGTTTAGAGTTGAAAGTTTAAAGTTTAAAGCGTCGATTCCTACCGACGTGAATGAGCTCAATGCGCTGTGCCTGCAGTCCACCTGCGAGAGCCTCATCGCTCCTGACGACCCGCGCTTCGCACATCCGGCCAGCATGACTGCCGCCATCTGCGACTACCTCACCGAGACCGGTCAGGCGCTGCCCGAGACACCCGCCGACTACGTGCGCATCATCTTCCGCTCGCTGGCAGCACGCTATCACGAGATCATCGACATCCTGCGCAAGATTACGCCCGTGGACATCCAGCGGCTGCACGTCATCGGCGGCGGCTCACGCAACCAGTTCCTCATGCAGTTTGCTGCCGATGCCCTGCAGATGCCCGTCATCGCAGGCCCACAGGAAGGAACCGCTCTCGGCAATGCCCTTGTGCAAGTACGCGCCAACGGCCTCGTCAACTCCCTTCAGGAGATGCGCGCCATCATCGCCAACAGCATCGACCTCAAAACCTACCAGCCCGCTTAGCGCGTGATTTTGACATTTTATCAAAATAAACATCCTATAACACATCTATATTCCAGAAAACTTGTACCTTTGTCCCCGTAAACAAGAAAAAAGAAAGCGTATGACACCACAGACCATTGACAATTATCGGTTAACAAGCATGGTAGAGCCTTCCGATGAAGTGCTTGCTCAGTTAATGCATGAAGCCGCTGAAGAAGCCTCACGTACAAACCGCGAAGCTACAACACGCTTCTTTGAGGACATCAAACAGGCTGCTGCCGCATTCTGATATGAGTACGACTGAGCATCGCCCCGTTCTTATTGTCATAGCTGGACCGAATGGTTCTGGCAAAACAACCATCACATCGAAGATCCTCAAACATGAATGGTTGGAGGGGGCTGTCTATGTCAATCCTGACAATGTAGCACAGGAACGCTTCGGTGACTGGAATTCACCCGATGCTGTCATGCAAGCGGCTCGATACTGCGAAGAACAGCGTGAACAATGTCTGCGCGATGGTAAGAGTCTTATTTTCGAGACCGTTCTCTCTTCTGAGGGCAAGGTTGATTTCATCAGTCGTGCCCGCGAGGCTGGTTACTTTATTCGCCTGTTCTTCGTTTCCACGAACCATCCATCCATCAACTCATCACGCATCGCACGGCGCGTGATGAAAGGTGGCCACGATGTTCCAATCCCTAAAATCATTTCCCGTTATCAGAAATCGATTGTCAACTGCAAGCGCTGTGCCACTCTTGCCGACCGCACCTACATCTACGACAACTCCATAGATGATGCCGATGCCCGTCTGCTATTTCGCATGACCAGCGGCCAGCTCTTCAAGCAATATACCGACGACATCCCTGAATGGGCAATGCCGATTCTTAAATAGCCATATCGCAGGAGCGGCGAAGAGGGGCTTCGGTTCTTAATTGCAGCGCGAGGACTATGTGATTATGGACGACCAATATTTCTCCTTTGAGGCGCTCAGCAAGATATATTCCATAAAAGACCTGTTGAGATTATATTTTATTCGCTGCCCCCCGGACAATGCGTATGTATATAAAAGGTCTAAGGACTAAGGTTAAACATAACTTCGGGAGGATTCGCGATATATGCGGGTCCTCCCGAAGTGGTTAAATGGTTGTTTTGTTGTGAATGGCGCAATGTTACACGAATTGATTACAACGTGTAAGCGTTATTCATTTATCATGTCCAATATTCCGTTTTTAAAGATTAAAAATTTTTGAATTCCATAAAACCACGTTTCTTTTTCTCTGTTGGAAGATGTGTTTTTGCTAATGTTCTGAGGATTACCCCAGATGTTTCGGCACTCATCCATGCTCATACCTATGCGCAGTTTGTTTGTTGTAGGTTTCTCTGCAACGACGTTTATATTGCTGTTAAGATGTTGTCTAATTACTGCTCCCATCTCTTCAAGCAATTTATCAGAAACGGCACCGCTGAGTTGGCGTGTGTGAATGACCATTCTGTTGCCGTCTGCACTATGATGTACCCAGAATGCATTTTGCGGGCCAATTT
>JAEEGL012649520.1_pt1 | contig 13379 bp, 9 predicted proteins | sample 9134231 | NCBI WGS metagenome assembly JAEEGL01 (sample SAMN16246548, study PRJNA631951) | gut metagenome | biome: gut microbiome; feature: rumen; material: fiber-attached | host: Bos | place: Iran: Karaj | collected 2018-10 | reverse complement strand
CAATATTTAATATAACTGGAACATATAGAAACTTCAATCGGAAAGTAATAATTAATTAGTTATTTTTTCATATTGAAATTAATTAACATTATTTGTTATTTCAAATTTTATATTAAAAATATTTTAAATATAAATATAATATTTATAATTATAATTTTAATTTATATAAGATAAATATTATCAATAAAAAAATAAATTTAATGTATAATTATTTATATCTATATTTTTTAAAATGTGAAACAAAGTAACAAATTAAAAATTAAATATTATTAAATTAATTTATCTCTAATAATATATTAAATAATATATAAATGAACAACGAAAAATTAAAATTTGAACCATTAATAAAAAAATATCAAATAGAAGATTCATATACTTTAAAAATATATTTAACAAATATATGGCAAGAATTAGTATTATGGAACAATAATAATAATATTCAAGGAATAAGTAAAGCATCATTAGCCAAATATTATAAATTACCAGGAATAATATTAGATAGATTTTTTTATAGTTTAGATAAGCATAAAAATAAATTTATATCATTAAAAGATTTTTTGAAAGGAATGATAACATTATTTACAGGAAATTTTGAAGAACTTGCTTCATTTATATTTAAAATATATGATTATGATTGTGATGGTTTAATAGGTAAAGAAGATATTAGAATTGTATTATCATATATTCCATTAAATGATAATAATTTTTTTAAAACAAATAATAATTTAAATGAATTTGAAAAAATCATTCAAAGTCAAGAAGAATTACATAATAAAATAGATGAATTTTTAGATAAAAATCAGAAAATAAATAAAAATGATTTTTTTAAAATAATAGAAGATAAAAATAGTGATATTTTTTTATATTTATTATTATTATTATATGAACGAAGACCATTTACAAAAAAAACAATTAAAATTTTTAAAGATTTAAGAAAAAGTCCAAATTCATCGCCTATAAATCAAGCTAAAAATATTAAAAAAATTTGTTTAAAAAAAGATAGTTTTAAAATTATTAGTCCTTCAAAAAATACAGTTTTTAATATTAGTAAATCTAAAAGAAGTTCTAATCATTCAAGTAAATTATTTGATAATCTTAATTTTAATAGTGTATTATCGTTTGATATTAGTAAAGAAAATGATGAAAATATTTATAATATTAAAAAAAGAAATTGTAATTATAGTGATAATTTATTTAATTTTTGTGAAACTGAATTATCATTTAATAATGAAAATAATGATTATAAGAAAAATTCTTCATTTAGTCAACCAAATATTATGAAAAATAAAAAAAAAAGTAATAAAAAAATTGATTATCTAAAATTTCCTTTAAATAGTGATTCAGATATTGATAATAGTATTTTAAAAAATGAATTACCTGAAAATAATTTAGACAATCCAAATAATCAAGTTTTTAATAATAGTTTAAGTTCAATAGATAAATTTTCAGAGCCAGAAAAAAATTCTTTTATAGATTCCTCAAATGATTCAGATTCAGATTTTGAAGAAAACGAACTTATTCCAAATTTTTCAGGATACATGTATAAAATTATAAATGAATCAAAATTAAAAAAATTATGGTTTAATTTATATAATAAAGATCTATTTTATCACCATTCAAAAAATAATAAATCTTACGTTGGAATGTTAAATTTATCTGGCATATTTTTAAAAGAAATGTCTCAAGTTCATTTTATGACATATAATTTTTATTGTTTTAAATTAATTTCTCCACATAAATCTAGATTATTTTATATAGAAAATAAAGAAGAATATGATGGTTGGATAATTAATATAAAAAAGGCAATAAATTATTCAGATATAAATGAAATTTATACATTTTCTGAAAAATTAGAAAAAGGAAAATTTGGACCAATTAAAAAAGGTTTTAATAAAAAAACAAAAAAACAAGTTGTTATTTCATTTTTTGCTAAAAAATATATGTATCAAAGTGATTTTGAACAAATTACAAATCAAATTCAAATATTAAAAATATGTAAACATCCAAACATAGGAAATTTAATAGATGTTTTTGAAACATCAGATTTTATTTATTTAATAAATGAATATTATCCAGGATTAGATTTATTTGATTATTTCGAAAAAAGAAATTTTCATTTAAAAGAAAAAAATGTAGCTCGAATAATTCAACAATTAAGTTCAGTTATTTATTTTTTAGGTGAATATGGAATAATTCATAGAGATTTAAAATTAGAAAACATTTTAATGACAAATGAAACAGATAATGCAGATATTAAAATATTAGATTTTTTTTCAGCAGTTTTTATAAGTCCAAAATATTATCAAAATGAAATTATAGGTAGTATTTCATATGCTTCTCCTGAAATATTAGAAAATAAACCTTGGAATAAAAAAACAGATCAATGGTCTTTGGGAATAATTACTTATTTTTTATTAACTGGATTTTTACCTTTCGAAGACGAAAATAATGATGAAGAAAATATAGCAAAACAAATAATTAATTTACCTGTGACTTATCCTGAAAATATTTGGAAAAATATTTCATATATCGCAAAAGATTTTGTTGAAAATTTATTACAAAAAAATCCTGAAAATAGAATGAATATTAAACAATGTTTAGAACATCCTTGGATTCAAACTAATTGTGAAACTACTTTGAAATCTTATGGATGTAAAATAAGAAGAAATAAAAATGAAAAAGTTAAAAAAATTCCTGGGGGAGTTATTTTTAAAATGTATAGTAGTCCTTATGTTAAATATATGAATTTAGGGGATCAAGATGAATTGAAAAAATTTTTAATTTTTAATAATGATAATGATAAAGAAAATAGAATTAAAAATATTAATAAAATTAGAAAAAAGATAAGAAGTTTTAAAATTAATACTTTTGAAACTAAAAATAATTCGGGTAAAAATTATAATATAATAAATAATAAAAAACATGAAGAAAATAATAAAATAAATAATGATGATAAAAATGCTTTATCTAAAAATATATGAATTAATAATGAAAATATAGTTATTAAAAATAATATGATATATTATATTAATATAAAAATTTTATATTTTATTATATTATTATATTACATATTTGAATATAATTTAATATTAAATAATCAAATATAAATTGTAAATAATATTATTAAATTAATAATTTAATAATTAATAATTTTAATTAATAATAATAAATATTTAAAATAAAAAGTTTTTAAAAATATTATTTAATAATATTAAGAAATTAATTTTCACAAATATTATGTATTATTAAATAGCATCTTTTATATATTTAAATTTATAATATTAAAAGATACATATAATTTTATAAAAATATTTATATAATATTATATTTTTTTACTATGATTAACTGATAATAAGCTATCTGAAGAATGATCTTCTTTATTTTCACCAGACAAACTATGATTATTTTGATTAGAAATTTGAATACTAAAATTACTTAATTTTCCTAAATTTCCATAATATTTTTTTTCTAATTGATTTTTATTAATATATTTTTCTAAATTTTGAATGTTTCCTTTTTTAATAATTTCTATATTATTTCTAATAGTTTGGTGAAACATTAATAGATAAAATTTAATAGTTACTATATCAATTTCATTTACATTTAACAAAAAAATTTTATTAAATCTATAAGGAAAAACATTTTGAATAAGTAATAAATAATTTTTAATTTCTTTATCTATAATAAAATTATTAATATTATCAAAATCAATTAAAACATTTATAGTTTCAATTTTTCCAGGAAGAACAACATTACTAATAATTATATAAAAAATGTAAAGAAAATAATCACTAATTAAACCATTTTTATATTTTCTATTTGATTTATATAATTGATCTAAATTAATGTAAAGATTTGGGTGAAAATTTAAATCATATCCATTTAAATAAATTATGTTACTTGAAAATAAAGGAATGATTGAAAAGATTTGAATTTTTTTAATGTGCTGATAAATTTTTATATAATTATTTATGGCTTGTTTAATTTTTTCTGTATTTAATTTATAAAAATAACAAAATCGTAATAATTGATTATTAGAAATTAAGTCATTATTTATATAATAATTTTTTTTTAAATTATTTATGGTGTTTATTTCTTGTTGAGTGAAATTTAAACTTTCACCGAAAATTTTTTTATTTTCTCGTGGAATATTTTTTAGATTATCAAAATAACCATTATTAATATTTAAATAATCAAATAATTTAGGACATATGATTTTTATTTTTGAATTTTCATCTCCATAACTCGAAATTAAATCATATTTTTTATTTGTTTCAATATTGTCGTCCATAAATTTTAATATAATTTAATATTTTTTTTATAAATATACTTATTTTTAATTAATATAAAAATATTTTTTTAAATTAAATGGAAAATAATTTTGATATTAATAAAGCAAATCAAAAATTATTTTGGAAAGAAATTAATTTATATAAAAATTTTGAAAATGATATTGCTAATCAAAATAAAGATTTAGAAATTATAAGAGCAAATATTGTTAGTTTAGAAAAAATAATAAATGATATCGATCAAAATATTTTTAATTTACAAAATCAAGCTAAAGAACTTCAAATTAAAGTTCAAAATGAAATGGGAGATGAACAAACAAATACTAATAATCATTTAATGCATGTTCAACAACTTATTACTAATTCTATGAATGATTATCAAACTCAATATGCAAGATTATATGATTTAAAAGCGGAAGAGTCTAATAAAAATTTATATATTATTAATTTAAGAAATCAACAAAAACTAATTCAGGAAAAAATTGAAAAAAATACACAAAAAGAAATTGAAAATCAAAAATATTATCAACAAGTTAATTTAAATAATAATTATTCATAAAGATAAAAATTTATTTATTATAATATTGAATTTAAGTTATAAATAAATTTAAATTTTTTTTTTAATTTTTTTTTATAAATAATAAATAAAATAAATTAATATTATAAAAATTTTTGAAAAATATTTATTTTAATTTTTTATTCATAAATTATAATTAAAAAATAATAAAAAAAATATTTAATTTTTTAATTTGAATAATTTAAATTAAAAAATAAATTTAAATTTAAGTTTTAAATAAAGATTTAAAAAAGAAATTAAATTATAATCAATAATTTTCAACATAAATAATATTTATATATTAAATATAACAATTTATTTATAATAAATAAAATATATAAAAAATAGAAATTTAATTTAAATTTTCCACAATTTTTTCTAATTCTATAAAATCACATCTATTTTTTTCATCATAATCCAACATCATAGAAATTAAATCAATTAATTTATTAGAATAGCGTCTATTTAAATATCTTTCAATAACAACTCTAGTTGAATAATTATTAGTAAGTTCTCTAACATCATAAAGAACTTCATAGCAAAGAGCAGCAGCAAATAATATACAATATCCAAAACTATAAACATCAGATTTATAAGTATTATGATTAATATATTTTAAATATTGTTTACTTCTCAAAGCATGAAATAATATAGGAGACATATATAATTCAGTACCTCTTAAAGTTTGTTTATTAGTTACTATTCCATTACTAAGTAATTCTTTAGCTTCTCCAAAATCAGCTAATTTATACCCATGTTTTTCATTAAAAACTAAAATATTTTGAGGTTTAATATCTCTATGAGAAATATTCATTCTTTGTAATTGAGCAAAAGTTTTAATTAAATCTTTTAAAATATTTATTAATTCAGGTTCAGTATAAAATAATTGTTTTTTTTTTCTTAATAAAACTTCTTTTTCCCAATCTGTTTGAGCAAGATCCATTAAAACATACATAGCATATGTGGTTTGATCTAATTGTTTAGTTTGAATTCCGTAAATGTTAATTAAATTAACATTTTTTTCACATTTTCCAACATCTAATAAAATATCATATTCATGTTGAAGATTTTCTATGTCTTTTTTTGTGCTAGCAACGATTTTTTTTAATGCATATGTTTTATTATCTCGAGATTTAACTTTGAATATTTTTCCAAATGAACCTTCTCCAATTTGATTTATAATAATGAAATCATTTACATCAAAAGATTTTATTAATATTTTATTATTATTATTATTATTTGATGGAATTAATTCAATTTCACTTAAATTACTTTTACTATATTCGATATTTATTATTTTTGAGTTATTTAAATTTCTTCTTGAAATTTTTAATGAATTTTCTTCTTCTTTTTCTGATGTCGCAGTTGAAATAGAATTTTTTGAATTGAGATTTAAAATATTATTATTAATGCAACATTTTTTTAAATTTTTTTCTTTACTTTTATTTAATATTTCTCTTTTATCATAGATTTTTTCTACTGAATTATTACATTTTGAAAAAACATTTCCTAAATTTTTAATAGAATCATCTAAATCAATGTTAGAAAATTTTTTAGATAAATTTTGTCTTAGTAACGCAAAAGGTGAGCGAGAGCCGAAATTTAATTTACGTAGATTTGTGCTTGATTGAGTGATTTGAGGAACAATTTTATTTGGAGTTGGAATAATATTAATTTTTTTTGAAGAATTATTTTTTTGTTTTTTATTATCATATGCGTTAATAACAACTAATTTATTATTATTATTATTATTATTATTATTATTTAAACAATTTTTATTTAATATTTCACTTTCATTTAACATTTTTTTAACTTTAAAATTTGATTTATTTTTATTATTTTCTTCATTTAGATTTTCAATTTCTTTCGAAAGAGCTTTTTTTAAATTTTCATTTACTAAAAAATTTTTATTTATATGTTTAATACCCGATGAAATAAAAATACTTTCTTTTTCTTTATTATTAGAAAACATTAAAGAATTATTTAAATTATTTTCTTTATTTTTAAAATATTCTGAATTAGAATCTTTTTTATCTTTTATTTTAAATTTTATTCCGCAAATGGGACAAGTCCAATTAAAAGTATCATAAAAACTTAATGAATCACATTTATTGCAAACGATAATTTTTTTATTATCCATTTCGCCTAAAAAAAGTTCTCCTTTGCATGTTTTTTTATGATAAAATTTCGTTTTATTAATATCAATTTCACAATTGCATTTCATAATTTCTGGTTTTGCTTTTATTTTATCAATAAATGTATCTTTTACACAAATTTTCATGTTTTTAAATTCTAAATTGTTGTATTCTTTTGGTTCAGAATAAAAATTTTTTTTACATATTAAACAATTCCAAGAAATTTTGTTTGGAAAAAAGTTTTGAACACATTTTTTACAAATTAAAATATTTTCTTTTTTATTATAAAATAAAGATTCATTACAATTTGGACATTTCATTGTGTCATTTATTATTGCATTACAATGATATTTTTTCCATGTTGCAAAAGGAAAATCATTTTTATTTTCTTTATTTAAAATTTTTGAATAAAATTCATGTCCGGTTGAATTGCATTTAAATTTTATTAAATTGCTTTTATAAACTTTTTCACATTTAATACAAATTAATAAAGAATTTTTATTTTCATTGTTGTTATTATTTTCTAAATCATTATTTGAATGATATTTAAATAAATAAAAAGGTTCTCCGCAAGTGTGAATGTAAATTCCATTTTTTTTATCTTTATTACAATGTTCAATAATTTCGCCTTCAAAAATTTTTGGTTGAAGATTGTTATTAATTTTTTTTTGTATTGATTTCAAGGCTAATGAAGCATATTTATATTCTTTTGAATAAATTTGTTCTGTTAAAAATTCTTCAATTTTAGTTCGAATGTTTATGTTAATGTCGTTAAACTTTTTTTTTAAAGTTATTTGAACTCGTTTTATAATATTATGAATAAATTCGTTTGGTGGCATTAATAAAATTGATTGAAAAATGTCATTGTATTCATTTAAATAAATATTTAATAATTTTTGTTCTTCTTTTGAAAAATTTTCAATTTGAATTTTTCTTTGAGTTTTCATTTTTTTTTTAAAATTTATTATTTTTTTTATGCTTAAATATTTTTATTATTTTATTTCATTTTTTATTATTTTATTTATTTATTTTAAGTAAAATTAATATTATTTTTATATTTTTTTATTACATAAACAAAAATATTAAATTATAAAAATGATAAAAATAATAAATTATTAAAAAGTAATAAAATTTAATAAAAATAATGAATAAAAAAGAAAAAGATTCTTTTGAATTTATTAAAAATAAAAATTTATTACCTTTTCATTTAAAAGAAGATTTAGAAAAAAGTAATTTTTTAGTAATTTTTGTTAATCAACGTTCAGGTTCTCAAGAAGGAACAATTATTATGGAATTAGCTAAAAAATATCATCATTCTTCAATAAAAGATTTTAATATTTTAACTTTTCCTATAATTTCAAATTTAATTTATTCAAAAACAACTTCAAATTTACAAAAAACAAATAATAATAATAATCATAATAATAATTTTCATAAAAAAATTGAATACGAAGAAAAAGAAATTTTTTCTATTATTGTTTTTGATATTTTAGATAAATATGATTATCAACATGGAATTAATTTCGTAAAAGATTATTTAAATAATTATAAAACTAATAATATTAAAATAATTATTGGTGGAGGAGATGGAACAATTTTAAGATTAATAGAAGAATTAAAAAAAAATGATATTGTTATGGAAAGATGTATTTTTGGTTCTATGCCTTTAGGAACAGGAAATGATTTAAGTAATAGTTTGGGTTTTGGTGCTGAAGTTAATATTAATTATAGTATAAATAGATTACAAAAAATTTTATATAATTATTTAATAGCTAAATTAATAAAAATTGACATTTGGGAATTAAATATAATTATTAAAGAAAATGGTTTAATTAATGAAATTACAACTTATGGAGATAAAATTATGTTTGAAGAAGAAAACAATAAAAAGCCTTTAAAACAATTTAAAAAAACATTTATTAATTATTTTTCTTTAGGTTATGATGCAAAAGTAGGTTCAGTTTTTGAGCAAAAACGAAGTTCAAATCGATATATAAATAAAATAATTTATGGATGGGAAGCAACAAAACGATATTTATTTTGTAAAAAAAACGTAAAAATTAATAAAGTTTTAGATTTTTATATTCGAAAAAATGATGAATATCATTCAGAAAGTTCTGATTCAGAAAACGAAAGTAGTTCCGAAGATTACAAAAAATTAAGTAAAAAAGAGAAATTAATTGAACAATTTAAAAGATTAAAACATAAATTTCGTTTTCGAAAAACAAAAAAATTTTCAATTTTTCGAACAAATCCTTGCAATAATCAAATAGAAGAATTTAAACAAATTAAATTAAAAGGAAGACCAGTTGATTTAATTGGACAAAATATTGATTTTTATATGGGTGGAACTCAAGGAATTTGGAATAAATCAGATAATATTGGAATTAAATTTTTAAGAGGGAAAAAATATGAAAAAATTAAAAAGAAAATTATTAATAATTTTCATGAACAAAGTTTTGATGATAAAAAAATCGAATTTTTTACTTATAATTCAGGAATTGAAATGGCAATTGAAAGAATTTTTACTGGACAATCAAAAAGAGTTTATCAAGGATTTGGACCTGTTTTTTTATTATTTAAAGAAAATCCGAATAAAAGTGAGTTTGAAACAATGAATAAAATTTATTTAAATGCAGATGGAGAATTTTTTCATTTAATGCAACCTAAAGAAATAATTTTAAAGTTAAATGATGAAATTTGTGATGGTCAAATTAATTTTCTAAAAAATGAAAATTGGCCTTTGAATGATGAAGAAAGTTTAAATCTTTTAGAAAATATTACTGTAGCTCCGAATGTAATTAAAAAAAGATATGTTAGTTTCTTTATATTATGCATTTTTATTATTATATATATTATAAATATTTTATGAGGTATATTAATTTTAATATATATATAATTTCAATTTTATAAATAATATGAAATTTATCTATTTTTTTTTCAGTTATTTTTATAAATAAATATTAATTGATTAATTGATTAATATTAATAAAATAATAATAATAATATGGATTGGGAAGTAAGAGAAATAGAAAAATATTTTTTAACTAAAAAAGATCCTAAAAACTTATACAATAATGTTAAAAACATGACACCTCAAGAATTAAGAGATATAGTAAAATATATATATAACATTTTAAAAACAATAGTTTAAAAAAAATTTCATACCTGAAACTAAAACACGTGAACAACTTTCCAACGAATTAAAATATAAAAGAGCTTGGAAAGATCCCGGTTATTGCAACGGAGAATTTACTCCTTTAGTTCCTTTAAAAGGTATGATATTAAATGAGTGGGTGGCTAGTAGGGTAACAATGCCATATAGAAGTTATGAAAGATATCCTGTTAGTAAGGCTATTAAAAATGATTTGGTTGGTAAAGAATTTGGATTTGATGAAAATGCGAAAGATACTACTCCTCATTATAAACAGTTTTTAAAAAAACATAATGAAAAATTTAAAGATTATGTTTATAGACCTTCAAAATATACAAAACCTGAAAAATTTTTACCGCAAATTATTTTAGATAAACCACCTTTTTATGTTAAAAAAAGTGAATTTAGTGAGTTTGGTTTTCCTAAACATAATGCGTTTTTATTTGAAAATAGATTTAGAACAAAAAAATAAATTTATTTTTTTATAAATTATTTTTAAATGTTTTTTTAATTTTAATTTATATTTTTTATTTTTCAAAATAAATATTTATTTATAACAATTAAAAATTGAATTTACAAACTATTTTTAAAATAATATTAATTTATATAAATATTTATACAAATGAATTTGTTTATGAAATACATAAATTTACCATAATAATAATTTATATTAAAATTTAAATATATTTTATTCAATTTCATCTAAATCTAAATCATCATTTTCTTCATCTTCATTTTCTATTTTTCTTTTTTTGTTATTTTCTAATTCTTCATTTAAATTTAATAAATCAATTGAATCATTTATTCTTTTTTTATCTAAAAAATTATTATTTTTTATTTGTTCATTTTCTTCAAAATCATTGTAAAAAAATAGTTTTTTTGTTCCATACAAATCATCATCGTTTTCATTTAAATCTTGAATTGAAAAATTATTATTATTATTATTATTATTTATATTTTCAAAAATATTATTTTCGTTTTTATTTTTATTTTTTTCTAATAAATCTTTAAAATAAATTTGATTTTCTTCTGAATTAAAAAAATCTTTTTTTAATGTTAAAAATTGTTGAATAATAATTTTATTTTTTGTTTTTGGATTAAAAAAATCTAATAAAATAGAAAATAATAAATTTTCTTTTTTTTTATTTTCTTCAAATAATTTACATAATTTTTCCATTAAATCTTGATTAATAATATTATTAATTAAAAAATCATTTGCACTTAATAAAAGACTTTTAATAAATTTTATAACATAAATATTTAAAATTTTATTATTTTCTTCTAATAATTTTATTACTTTTTCATAAACTTTATTATCACTAAAAAAATAAAAAAAATAATTTCTTTCAATAATATAAATTAAAATTTCAATAATAATTTGTTTATTATTTATAATTTCATTTTTGTATTTTAAATTTAAAGGAATTTCTAAATAATCAATTAAAATTATTAAAATATTTGAATGTTGTAATGTTTGATTAGTAGAATCTTGAAATTCACTGTCTAAATAAATTTTTATTATTTGACTAATTTCGTATTTTATTCCAAAATTTTCATTAGTTAACATTAATTTACAAAGAATATTTAAAATTTTTGAATCGGAATTATTTAATAAATATTCTTTTAATGATTCAGAAGCACATGTTAAAATTTTTATTAAAATTTCAATAATACTTATTTTAATTAATTCATATGAATTTTTATTATCGTTTTTATTATTATTTTCATTAAAAATATTTTCTTCTTCATTTGAAATTTTTGATAATAAATTATCAATAATTTCGAATATTTTATTTTCACATAAAGTTTCAATAAAAGTTATTCTTGAACTAAAAATATCAAAACTACAATTCATAAGTTCAACTAAAAATAAACAAGCATCTTTTTTAATATTAAAATCATCATTATTTTTAATTAAATCTAACAAAAATTTTAAATTTTCAAGATTTTGTAAAAAAAATTGAATAATTTCATTATTATTTAATTGAATCATAGAATTAATAATTTTTAATGTATTTTCTTCAATAAATCTACAAATCGCAGTGTCTTTTAAATAAGATAATCGATGATTTAAATGAATTTTATTTAAAATTTCTTTATTTTTAATATCTAATAAATTTTTAAATTTAACAATTTCTGTAAAATATTTTCTATGTGGAACTATTTTATATGTTTCAAAATCATATTCAAGCGCACCAAAAATTGTTAAATAATTCTCATCATTTAATAAAACTTCTAATAAAGATTTATCAGATAAAATTAAAATATTTTTTATAATATTTGAAATTAAATTTATATTTTCAATTGCTGAAGAATTTAAATTTGAAATTGAATTATTTTTTATATTATTATTATTATTTTCTGATGAAATTGTAACTTTTGTAGATAAATCATTAAAATTATCTAATTTTTTTTCTTCTTCATTTAAAATTTTTCCAATTTGAGCTATAAAATCTTCTTCTTTTATTTTTTTTTCCAACGCGGTAAATTTAATGTTATTATCCATATCCTAAAAAAATAAATTAAAAAAAAAAGTTAAATAATAATTTTATAACTTACATTTTTAATTTCCATTTCTAAATTAGCTAAATTTGCAATACTAACTTCAAATATATTTTCATAATTATCTTCAATAAAAAAATTTTCATAATCATTTCCATAAACAAAACAAATTTTTTTCCAAATTTCAATGATTCCTTCACGATCTTGAAAACTAATTGCGATATTATCTTTTGAACAGTCTTTTTTTAATTTAAATGTTAAAATTGTTCCTCTTTGATTATTAAATTCAATGTTGTTATTTAAATTTAAATTTAATAATATTTCATCGCTATTTTCTTTTATTATTATTAATTTTGGTTCTAAATTGTTATTTTCATCTTTATCTATAAAATATAAATAACCTTTTCCTTGATCGTCCCATTGTTCTTGTTCATTTAATTTAAATAATTTAACGTGGAATTTGTTTGATGAAGGATTTAAATTTTCTGAGTCGGAATTTTTTTGATTATCGATTGAAAGTTTATTTTCTGAGTTTTCTATTATTTGATCGTTCATTTAAATTTATATTTTTAATTTTTATTTATTGTTCTTAAATATAAATTATTTTTTTTATTTATTTATTTTTATTATTTTAGATTTAAAATGGATAAAATAAAAAATTTTTATAATTTTTTATTATTAAAATTATTTTTGGGGATTGGGGATTGGGGATTGGGGATTGGGGATTGGGGATTGGGCCCAAT
>JAEEGL011995576.1_pt1 | contig 13379 bp, 9 predicted proteins | sample 9134231 | NCBI WGS metagenome assembly JAEEGL01 (sample SAMN16246548, study PRJNA631951) | gut metagenome | biome: gut microbiome; feature: rumen; material: fiber-attached | host: Bos | place: Iran: Karaj | collected 2018-10 | reverse complement strand
GTTTGGATTCTGTTTTGCGGGGCGTTGCGGGGGCCGAGATTCGCACCGTCCTGTGAACGGGGCGAATCGCAGGGCCCAGTGAGCAACGGCCAGGCACGAGCCGGAGCGCCGACTGGCGAGGGAGGCGAAGTGAATGGCCTCTTGCGAACTGAGGCGGATTGTTTGGATTGGGGGCGTTGCGGGGGCGTATTATCTTGAAGTCCCCCGCAGTGGGGGAAGGCGCGTATTTGCTTTGCAAATAGCGCCGCAGGGGGCCACTGCCCCCAACAAACTTAAAAAAAGTGATGATTCTGGCATCCCTCGTGGGAAATTCAGAAATATCGTGAAACATGCCAAATGATATTTAAATCGAAATTTCCCCCCACGATTGCAAATAAGATGCTAATATCTGTGTGCCTGAAGCAATGAATAGCGAGTGAGCAGTTCTGTTTTGCGGCGGTTGATGTATCTGGCATCAGATTTAGTTATGGTTATCAAATGACAGCAGAGGGAGGGATTATGAGAAAGCATCGATGGATGACATTGGGGTGTTTGTGTGCGTCATTCGTGGTTTTGCCGGCTTGTTCGAACGATATTCTGGCAACGGGCACGGAATTGTGCGGCAATGGCCAGCTGGATGATGGCGAGGAATGTGATGGTTCGGAATTTCCTGAAGATGCTTCATGTCCGAAGGGAATGTCGTTGCCTGACGGAAAATCCATTGTGTGTACTGAGCTCTGTAAACTCGATGTTTCGGATTGTGCCAAAAAAAGTGATCCCGAAAAGCAGGATCCCGAAAAGCAGGATCCCGAAAAGCAGGATCCCGAAAAGCAGGATCCTCAAAAACAGGGTGATGGGCAGAAGTGCGGCAATGAGCAGCTGGATGAAGGTGAAATATGTGACGGTGATTTGATTTCCGGCGAAGCCGCATGTCCGGGGAATACTGTATTGCCGGAAGGCATGGATATAACCTGCAATTCAGATTGTTCGCTGAATACAGATGCCTGTTCGCAGTGCGGCAATGGTCAGATTGATGATGGAGAAACCTGCGACGGTGAATCGCTGCCGGAAGATGTTTCATGTCCGGAGGGCTTCTTTTTGCACGAAGGTATGCAGATAACCTGTCGCCCGGACTGTTCACTGGATATGGATGTTTGTACGCAGTGCGGCAATGGTCAGATCGACGAGGGAGAAACCTGTGATGGCGAGCTGCTGCCGGAAGATGTTTCATGTCCGGAGGGCTTCTTTTTGCCCGAAGGGATGCAGATAACCTGCCGGCCGGACTGTTCGCTGGGGATGGATGTTTGTACGCAGTGCGGCAATGGTCAGATCGATGAGGGCGAGGAATGTGATGGTACGTTGATGCCTGAAGGGGCGGCCTGTGCGGAGGGAATGATTCTGCCCGAAGGTACTGCCCTGAGCTGTCGCAGTGATTGTACTTTGAATACAGATGCCTGCACGCGATGCGGCAATGGTCAGATCGATGAAGGCGAAGTCTGTGATGGAACGTCGATGCCCGAGGGGGCTGCATGTCCGGATGGAATGGTATTGCCCAAAGAAACTGCCCTGAGCTGTCGCAGTGACTGCACGCTGAATACAGACGCATGTACGCGGTGCGGCAATGGTCAGATCGACGAGGGCGAAGCCTGTGACGGCACCAATCTCAATAATGCCAAGTGTCCGTCGGGAACTGAACTGCCCTCCGGAAAAGCATTGAGCTGCAATGCCGATTGCTCACTCAATACTTCCGCATGTGTCAAGCCGTGCCATACGCGGATAGAATATGGATCGACGTGGAACCATGGGCCAAACCATCCGAGCAATGTAGATGAAGTGGACGGCAAGGTAACGTGGGATGGCAATTGTCAGGAAGAGGGCGGCAATTCCTATGCGACGCTTTCGAATGGGTGGAAGCCGTACTTTAAGGGGTACAGCTGCCTGATTTCTCTCAATTACACAGGTAATTGCGGCGAAGACAATGTTTGCAGAACGCGCGTCAAATACAACTCCAACTGGAAACCTGCACCTGGCAACACCAATTATTACGATGATGTCAAAGGTGTCGTCACCTGGAGCGGTCTGTGTTCCGGCGATCACGTCACGCTTTCGAATGGCTGGACACCCTATTTTAGCGGAGCCTGTAAAATGGCACTTCGTTATACCCAGTGCGGACCATTGTTCCTGAATCCCGTGATTCCCTCAGATTTCCCGGATCCCGGGGCGATTCTCGTCGATGGTACATATTATGTCGTCGGGACGGGCGGAAATACGACTGATGCGTATTACATGAGATCTTCCAAGGATTTGGTCAATTGGACAAATGTCGGTTATGCCTTCAAAAATGGCAGCGGTCCATCCTGGGCAAAAGATAATTTCTGGGCGCCTGAACTTCATAAAGTAGATAATCACTATAATATATATTATAGCGTCAGAAACAAAAATACGGGCAGATACTGTGTCGGTGTCGGAACTTCCGATAAAGTCACTGGGCCATATAAAGATAAAGGACAACCGCTCGTATGCAAGGATAATGTTGGCGTCATTGATGCCAGTCACTTTACCGACAGCGATGGTAAAAATTATGTATTGTGGAAAGATGACGGCAATGCTTTGGGCAAAAAAACACCTGTTTTTATTCAGGAACTGACCAAAGACGGACTCTCGCTCGTGGGCAAACCGACGCAGATTTTGACGAATGATCAGAACTGGGAAGGATCGCTCATCGAAGGTCCATGGCTGATAAAGCGCGGTTCATATTATTATTTATTCTATAGTGCCAATGGATATGCTTCATCAAGATATGCCGTTGGCGTGGCCCGGTCAAAATCGCTTCTTGGGCCATATACAAAACACAGTGGATCTATTCTGCACTCCCAGGGCCATTTCCAGGGACCGGGACATGGATCCGTACTTCAGGCGCCATCGGGAGAATGGTTCCACATCTATCATACATGGATAGAAGGCGCTGTCGGATATAATAATGGCGGAAAGCGCGTCGTGGCTGTCGATCGCATTGACTGGATCGATGACTGGCCGCAAATGTATTCTGCGCCGATGTATCGGTCGCAGCCTGTAATTCGTTGAGCTTTTATATCATGGCGCTATTGCTCTGCAATACGCGCCATGGCGCCGGCTTTTCGGCTTTGCCTCAATACGCCGGCGCCTTATTTTATGGTCTGATATGGAACAGAGCGTTCAAAAAAACACTTCAAATGGTCAGCAGGTACCGGCAGATGATGATTTGAATATCATTGCGCCCAATGATGATGATGAGGCCGGTCATTCTGCATCGGCACCATCTGCTCCCGAAGCAGCATCCATCGCAGAGGATTCCGCATCGACGGCATCAGCTCTCGAAGCCGCACCCATTGCCGAGGATTCCGCATTGACGGCATCAGCTCTCGAAGCCGCACCCATTGCCGAGGATTCCGCATTGACGGCATCAGCTCCAGAAGCCGCACCCAGTGCGGATAGTCCTGCTGCCTCAGAACGCAAAGAAACACAGTCAAAGACTGAGTCCTGGGCTGTACTGGATAATCTGCTGCCGGGATATCATGAACTCGTTCCCATCGGACATGGCGCTCAGGCAACGGTATTCAAGGCATTGGATGACAATGGCAATATCGTTGCGATAAAAACTTTTAATCAACAAACCTTTGCTGACTGGAAGGATGAGGAACTTCTGCGCAGGGAAGTCGAGACACTTCGTACGTTATCGTGCTTTGGTGTTCCGGAGTTCATAGATTTTATCGAAAAACCTCCCTATTATTTTTTGATTGAATCCTACATCGATGCCCCCTCAATGTCAGCTCTGATTGATTCCGGATACCGTCCAACGTGGGAGGACGTCATTGCAATTCTGACGAGTGCAGCGCATGTTTTCAGAATTCTCGAAGACCGACCCATTCCGATCATTCATCGCGATGTTAAACCTGCCAATATCCTGGTCGGTCGGGACAGGCGGGTATCGATCGTCGACTTTGGTGTCGTGGCGGCAATTCGTCAGCATACGGTCGGAATGACATTCGCAGGAACTGCCGGTTATGTGGCTCCTGAGCAGTTGTATGGCAAAGTTACACCTGCCGCAGATATGTTTGGACTCGGAATGTCCATGCTTCATCTGATTACGCATGTTGCCCCCTGTGATATGGAGATGAAGGGGCTCAAGCCGTCCATTGAGAAGTATTTGCCATCCAATACGCCGGATGAGCTGGCGATACTGCTTCATGATATGATCGAGCCGGATCCGGAGCATCGTATTCAGAGTGCTATGCAGCTTATTCAGCGGCTTGATGCGCTGGATCTGTCAGCTGTGCTGTCATCGGTGAATAAGAAAAAGGAAAAGATCCGGCGCAGAACAGAGAAGGAACGCGTTGCACTGCGTCGTAAGGCGCGCGAGAAGCAGGAACGCGAAGCTGAGAAATTATCCCGCGTCATTGCGGGCCCAAAGGTCAAAAAAAATAAAGAGGATCCTTTTAGAAAAATCAGAAAAATTGCGCATAGTCGGGTGATGAATCGTATCAGTTTTGTCCGCATGGCTTTTTTTCAGTCCCTTACGCGCTTTGTCATCTGCGGCGGAGTTGTATTGATTGCATTCGCCGCATGCGTCATTTTGGCAATTCTGGATGTGTTTTCTGCAGAAACGCTTGATATGATTATGTTTGTGAGCACGATAGCCGGCGTTGCCTTATCCTGTATTGCTTTGTGTTACTATAATTATCAGGCAGGCCGGGGATTGACGCTTCCGAAGCAGAAAACCAAATATCAGATAGAGACAGAAAAGTATATTCTGACGCTCAATAATATATATTGGCTCGCGCTGACTACAGATGATTTGGATGCGGAATCGATTTGTAATCACAATATTCTTGATGAACTGAGATGGCAGATCGCAGGCCTTGATAATAAATCATATAAAGAGGCGCTCGAATGGTATCCTGCAATTGAATTGGAAGACAGTTCTTCTGCCGTGCAAAAAGCAACACTGAAAGCACAGGATTCTTCGAAACATGTCCTGAATGTGGTTGATACAACCAATTGTATCGTTCCGGGAAATAATAGTTTTTATGAAGATCAGAAGCACTTTTTTATTGGTTTTCCCGAACACAAGAATTTCAAACTGATGTGGCTGGTTCTGGCCTCAGTTCCTTTTTTTGTTCCCATTATTATTTTTACTCTCTTTATTTGTCCCGGACTCTTTTATAATGTATTTGGATCCATTCCTGCGGCTATCGTTTATTTAATTATTATTTCGTTGCTGCTGTTTTTGCCGTCTTTTATTCTATTTAATTATGTTTTAAAGGATATTAATGCCCCTGATGCAAAAATAAAAACTGAAAGACATCGGAAATTTCATACGCGTTTTCTATGGGAATGCCGCAACCGAAATCCATATACTTTTCATCGTGAAGAACTTGAAAATACGGATTCAGAGAAGGCAATTCAGGTTAAGGGAATATGGCAGTAATACGTATTCTGGGGATCGATCCCGGGTCGAGATATATGGGCTATGGCGTGATCGAGCAGGAAGGCTCGCGCCTGAAACTTGTGGATGCGAATCGCCTCGTGCTTGGCAATGCGCCATTTACGGAGAGATTGCTCAGGATTGATTCTTTTCTTAACGAATACCTTCAGCAGATGCAGCCCGATGAAGCTGCGTTCGAGGGTATTTTTCATCAAAAATATGCCGATGCAGCCATTAAACTCGGTCATGCGCGCGGGGTTGCTATCGTCGCATGTGCTCGCTTTGGTTTGCCGCTGTTTGAATATTCACCCACAGATGTCAAGCAGAGCATAACTTCATTTGGGCATGCCGAAAAAGCACAGGTGGCCCAAATGGTTCGAATTCTGTTGGGAGTACAGAATGCGTGGCCTGTCGATGCATCGGATGCTCTGGCGATCGCAATCTGTCATGCCAACCGGAGATAGGTATAAATCTTCACCCAAAGGTGAAGATTTATACATTTTGAACAGAATTACATCGCAGGAACGGCGTTCAGATCGATGCTCTGAACATCAGCGGTGGCATAATTGGTCATTGTGACGTTCTTATTTTCATCAATGGTCACTTCGCCAAGGACGACGCCATCGTGTTCGACGATCATACGATTGTTGTCAACGGCTGTGAACTTGAGGGATTCGCCATTTTCGCCTGTGGCATAAACGGAACCATCTTCGCCGGGAACAAATGTGACGTTGCTGCCGATCGGGTTGCTGCCCATGAAGAATTCGATCATATTGATGATCAGCCAGTCAGCAAAAATGAAGAGCTCATAAGCCGGCAGAATGGTGAAGCACCACATGACGAGTGTCTGAACAAAAACATTCGAGTGAACATTTTTGTTAAAATTCCACAAAAGCCGTGTGGCTCCGAAACTACCAAAGCATCCATTGAGCAGAGCACCAAGGGCAAGCGTGCATACAGCAACTTTAAACCAACGTTTCATTGTTTCTCCTGTTAAATTGTGTTGAAATGTGTTCGTGAACCATTAAGTACACGAAAAACAAACATATTTTAGAACAATCTGATTGCTTTTTCAAGGTATTGTAAAAATCAGTTTTCCGATAAGTCAGCAATTCAGCACTAATGCGGCTTTTAAATAAAAATCGTACATCAAAGTGAAACATTTTCCCCTCAAAGGCATCATTAGGATGAAGGAATGGTCCTTCCTGTTTTGAGGGGTGGCTAATGTATTCATCCGGATTTGTCTGACGTACATAATTCCCAGACATAATGCACAGCCAGCCGTGGGGAGGTTTACGGTTTCCATGTATTCGGACGCGAAGCATGATACCGGGGTGCTGTGCAGGCCAGGCACATCGGGATGCTTTTTTTTACGACATATTTATGCCGCAAAGGGAGCAGTGTGTCAGGACTGATCGCATTTTGGGTTCGGGCGTCGGTCGGCGGGCGGGAATGGGCGAGAGAGATTAACCCTAAAGGTTAGCTCTTGGTGTGGGTGTTGATGGGGTATATGTCTACATGTGGTTGCATCCGAGCATAGACTGATCTGGTCTTTGAAGCTTTGATTATTCACTTCCCTTCACTTCTGGTAACTAACCCCTAACAACCGGCAACTAAAATATGATAGATCAACTTTTGGGGGATGTTCATTTGTAATCTGTCTTTGGTATGATTGTATTTCCTGTTCTATTTTTAATATCATTAATAATTTTTTGCATAGAATCGTCTTCTGCTTTGCATAAAATTAAAAATGGGCGCTCAGTTGAGCGTTCAAACCGTGTTTTAAACAGAGTACGGCATACCGTAAAAATGGCATTCATGCAAACGCGTGTGCGCGAGAGATGGTGGGGTTATGCACATGTCGTAATTTTTTATGCCTTCCTTGTTTTCCTGCTTGGGACGATCGAATTATTGGTTCAGAGTACTGTTCCCGGGTGGCATTTCAATGATTTGCTGCCGCAGGGAGTTGTCAGTGCAATCCATCTGGTTCAGACGTATTTTGCGGGGTTGACTCTGATAGCCGTCGTTGTGCTGGGAATGCGCCGTCTGTTCAAACCGGATCAGATTCGTTCGACGGCGGATGCCTGGATTATTCTTGGGCTGATTGCAATGCTGATGGTCTCGCATATTGTGGTCATTGCGTCGAACATAGTTGTGCGGTGCGAATCATCATGGGTGTCCGGATGGCTGATTCTGACGCCGTGGCTTGCATCGTTCATGACCGAGGAAAATGCGCCGGTCATTCATGATATTGCAGCATCTGTACATATTTTGTGCGTATCGTTGTTTTTTGTCTGGATTCCCAGAGGCAAGCATTTTCATATTGTGATGGCATTTCCGAGCCTTTTTTTGCAGTACAGGGATTATTACAAAAACACTCCTGTTACTGGGCCCGAACCCCCAAACATGGTGAAGTTTGAGGCTGCACTCGAAGATGCAGCTGAAAAAGATTTGCCTGAATCGGAGTGGCCGGTTTTGGGGGCGTCCAGAATTGCCGAATTGCCCCGCAATTTTATTCTCAATGCATTTGCGTGTACTCAATGCCAGCGGTGTACGAATGTCTGTCCGATGGTTGCTGCCGGACTGGGACGCGGTCCCATGGATTCCATGATCGATTTGCGCAGGTTGTGTAAGGAGCACGACAATCCTCTGGTAAAGGCGGATTCTGCATCCGATGGCATCATCGGTGTTCAGGAATTATGGGAATGCACGCAGTGCGGCGCCTGTGACAGGACTTGTTCTGTCGGCGTGGAGCATACTTCGAGGATACTTGAGCTTCGTCGAAATATCACCTATTGCGAAAAGATGCCGCCGAAACTGAATTCGGTATTTGCAGGGGCTGAACGGAGCGGAAATCCCTGGGGGTATTCCAGATCAGAACGTACAAAATGGATGGAATCGTGTGTTCTACCTGATAAAAGCCGCGTCAATTCTTCTTTGCCTCGGGTACTCATTTTTTCCGGGTGTATGGGGGCTTACGATCCCACCGCACGAAAATCTCTTATTTCGGCAGTAAAGTGGCTGCAGAAACAGGGATTTGATGTGCTTTTTATGGAACGCGAAACCTGCTGCGGTGAGCCATTGCGAAAGCTGGGCAATGAACAGGAATTCGTCAAATGCATGGAGAACAATTTAAGAGAGATATCTCAAATACGGCACGATATTATTCTGACGATGTGTCCGCACTGTGCGGTAACGCTTCGCGATGATTATGCATCGGATTCTGTGCATTTGAACGTTCTGCATCTGGGAGAGTTTCTTGCGCAGCTGTATGCGAATCATGCATTGGAACTTCATGTGCCGTCAGCATTTGAATCGCAAAAGATCATTATGCATATGCCATGCAGGCTTGGTAAGCAGCCTGAGTATCCTCGGGATCTTGTGCGTCTGACGAGGGCTTTGGGCATCGTTATACCTGACGATGATATTTCCCGGGCGCATTGCTGTGGTGCCGGCGGTGGACAGTTTTTCCTGGATAATAGCCGCAGTATGGTCCAAATGAGAGCGCATGAGCTTATGGCGGATAATCCTGATATCGTTTTGGCGGCGTGTCCGTTCTGTCAGCAAATGCTGGAAGGCGAACTTCAGAAGGATGATGAAAAAGTCAAAATGGTGAATCTGATTGATATTGCGCTGGATTCTGTCGCATTGGTAAAAAAGGAGTCCGTCGGTAAGCTGTTCTGATTCTATATAATTGCAGGGGGAGGATTGTGAAATCAATTCGTCGCGGATATTTACCAGAGTATGAAAAAACATTTCGTGATACAGGCATTGATGCACTTGGCGAGGCTGTGATTGATGCGTTGTTTTTGCTTAACCGGGGGCATTCACTCAAACGCGCCACTCATATCGCCATGGAGCATTATCAGTTATCGGATCATCAGAGAATTGCCCTTACGCGTGGGTTGGCTTCGGATGATGAAATCATGCGCCGAACGGCCAATATGCTCGATAGATGCAGTGTTTGCGATAAAACGATCTATCTCGATGGATTCAACGCCATTATCCTCATGGAATCGCTCGTATCCTGCTCTCCGATTTTTCAGTGTATGGATTTTGCTGTACGTGATTTGGCTAATCTCAGGGGATCCTATCATATCATCGATAAAACAGAATCCGCGATAAGACTCATACTTCGGGAACTGGATTTGCTTCACGTACGGCGTGCCGTCTTTCACATCGATAGTCCTGTGTCGAATTCGCGCAATCTCAAAGTACTCATTTGTCGTCTGGCAGAGGAATATACTGTTGACGTCGATGTCGAACTCATTGATGCGTGCGATAAATCATTTTATGATAAGGAATATGTCGTTTCGGGAGATGGCATTGTCATTGATCATGCGAAATCCTGGATTCCTTTGTATCGCTGGATCGTCGAAAGATATCATGATAATCACGATATCTGGCTCATCGATTTTATTGAAATGTCGAAGGCCTACCGCAGGCTGGTGCATTTGTAACCATGAATCCCCAGCTTTCATTCTTCAATGTTGTTCATCATTTCTCCAGCCCTGTTCTGTGCGGCAGATTGATATTTATTCTGTTCCTCCATTGCCTTCATCCATTCTCTCAATTTTTTCATGGCCTCTGAAGTTTTTTTATCTTGTTCTTCCTTGCTCATTTGATCCCATTCTTCATCCGTCCATGAGGGCCTTGGAATTTGCAGAGAAACGCCACTTTCTGTCTCTTTGCGGGCATGGGTCATGTCTAAATCCATGGATAAATCGCCGTTGAGATCGACTTTCATTCCTGTAAAGGCACCTACATCTCCATCTGAGGTAAATACATACATACCGAATTCACCTTCCGGCAATTGATCTGCAGTAAAATCACCGTTCTGACTTAAGGAAGCATCGGCAGCCCAAAAGCTTTTATGTTTATCATCCCCATCATATCTGTATATCATTGCACCGACTGCTTTTTTTGAAAGGCGCGGGGGCAGAATTAATTTGCCGCGCAATGTTCCGCCTGTCGTCAGTACGAGTTTTACGAAGCGCGTTTCGCCCATTTCGAGTGATATGACACCGGAGCGTGAAATATGTTCTTCTCCGGGGTGTTCATCTGTTTTTTCCCAGAATGAATCCGGACGAGCTTCGATGATATAGGTTCCCGGCATCAGATTATCGATGAGTGCTGTATCATCCGGGATGGGCGTCCAGTTCGTCGTCATCTCTTCGCCGTCGTCCGGTTTATAAATATATCGATAGAAACCTTTGGCAGGACTGTTGTCGCGCTTAATGACGAATTGCACGTTCAGGCGTGCGAATGGTTTGAGTGTGAGTGTGGTTGTGGTGCCAGCAATGGCGCGGGCTGTGGCTTCGGTCAGTTTGTCTGCCGAAACTCCGCGAACCAGATAGGGGCCGCCCGTCAGATCTTCGAGTGAATAGTATCCGTTTTCATATTCGAGTTCATGGACGACTTTTTCAGATGCAATGTCTGTTACAGTGACCATGGTTTTGATCGGATCGCGCCCGGTCTGGTTGCTGACGACGAGGCCGATGCCCGTCAGTTTTGTCATGCCAATATTGTATTCATAGCGTCTTTGATCATGCGGTGTGATCGTATCGTAGATGTTTTTATAACCGTCAGCAGTCACAGCAATCCGGATATTCTTCATATCGGTTGCCGGGAGTTGATAGGAGCCATCCTCCTGAGATGTCGTCTGCATCAGAACTTTTCCATTCCGATCGATATATTTCAGATCTGCGCCGGCAATCGCTTTATCGGTGGCTGTATCCGTCACGATGCCGTACACTGTAACACCGGCCTTCATGGGAATGTCGCCAAGATCAACCGTTTTGCCGGGTTCAAGTTCGATATCTGTCAGCTTTTGGGTAACAAAATTCTCTGCGGTAATTTCGATATCCAGCACGCCGCCGTAGGCTCCTTTGAGCAGGAATTTTCCGGCTTCATCAGTGGATATGTTCTGGAATGTGTAAGTTTCGGCATCTGAATTGTCATATTGATAGAAAAATCTGAGATCTGCGCGGACGCCTTCATCTTCGGATACGATGCGGCCTTTTATCTGTGCTTCGGGCCATAACAGGATGTTTTCCGATGCATCCGGATCACCATCGATTTCGATTGAATGGAATACATCGAATTTGCCCCTGGCTACGTATCCCGGATATTCCGCTGCAATCTGGTATTCTCCGTCATTGAGTGACAGGGAATACTCGCCGGAAGCATTGCATTCTGTCGTTTTCACGATGCGTTCATCGTCTTTGACGATAATTTTTGCAGCCAGCGGCTGATTGGTCTGAGCATCCAAAACAGTTCCCGAAAAATTGCTGGAATCTTCATTTTCAATGGTTTGGTTGACATTCGCAGTCTGGCTGCCGGATTTCTGATCGTCGGCTTCGGGATCTGTTTCATTGCTGAAAAAGATGAGTGCGCATGCGACGATGACTGCGATGACAGCGGCAATGATAATGATAATTTTTGTTTTCATAATTCCGGCTCCATTCGGAAATAATCCGGGAACAATTTATATCTTTCAGCTTGGGGTGACTATTGTTTTATCCGAGCAAATTGACGCGGTTCCGGAGTAGCTCAGACAATAAAGACGCCAGCGTATATGCCGACAGAGTCATCTCTGTTGGCATATAGCGGGCGGCAGGAGGCCGTATTGGCGTGTAGTCTGAGTATCCTGAAGCAGAGCGGACAGACGGAATCCTGTTTGCAGGTGCACTGCTCATTTTGAGCCAATAGGCCGAAACGTGCGGCGAGATAGTCACGCGAAAAAAGTAATGTTGAACTGATTAAAAGTTCATATGTGTAAATTTGTTTATTTTGCTGTTGATTTTTTAATTATGGCGAGAGATGGTGCAGTGTCGATGGAATTTCGACATAATGAAATGATTTTTGAGGAGGTGTTATGGGAATGTTCATTAATCCGTTCACTGATTTTGGGTTTAAACGATTATTCGGTCAGGAGGACAGTAAGATCATCCTGATTGGCTTTTTGAACGCGCTGTTTGAGGGAGAATTTGTGGTGATCGATTTGGTTTATCGCGACAAAGAGCAGCTGAGGGAAAGAGCGGGAGAGCGAGGGGTTATCTTTGATATTTATTGCACGACTGAGGATGGGGAACGATTTATTTTGGAAATGCAGAATAAAAGTCAGAGGCATTTTGAGGATCGTGCGCTATACTATGCTGCGCATGGAATCGTGCGTCAGGGCATTTCGGGGGACTGGGACTACGATTACAGTGCAGTTTTTGGAATCTTTCTTATGAATTTTACCCATGAGGTTTTGCTGGGTGAATTCCGAAGCGACTTTGGTATTCGGAATTTGCGGACTGACAGGCCTGAAGATCCCAGTCGTGTGCAGGTATTGACACGAAAATTGCGCATGACTTTTTTGCAGATGCCACTGTTCGATAAGGCCGAGGGAGATTGCGAAACCGACCTGGACAAATGGACATATATTTTGAAGAATATGGAAACGTTAAAGAAAATACCCTGGCAGGCCGAGAAAGAGGCTTTTGAGGCGCTTGCGCAGGTCGGCAGTTATGAGGCTTTGTCGGAGGAAGAACGCAATCGTTATGACGATGCCCTGCGCAATTATCGTGATAGTGTTGCTGTTTACGAAGCGGCAAAAGAAGAAGGCAGAGAGGAAGGCAGAGAGGAAGGCAGAGAGGAAGGCAGAGAGAACGAGAAGCTGCGTATGGCGCAATCGTTGATAAAAGCTGGCTTATCGACAGAGTTCATTATGCAGCATACAGAATTGTCTCTTGCAGAAGTTGAGAAACTGCGTGACCTGAATCAGAGCTGACAATATGAATCAGAACGAACATCTGAAGAAAAGTTACTGGCAGGCCGAGAAAGAGGCTTTTGAGGCGCTTGCGCAGGTCGGCAGTTATGAGGCTTTGTCGGAGGAAGAACGCAATCGTTATGACGATGCCCTGCGCAATTATCGTGATAGTGTTGCTGT
>JAEEGL017197378.1_pt1 | contig 13380 bp, 10 predicted proteins | sample 9134231 | NCBI WGS metagenome assembly JAEEGL01 (sample SAMN16246548, study PRJNA631951) | gut metagenome | biome: gut microbiome; feature: rumen; material: fiber-attached | host: Bos | place: Iran: Karaj | collected 2018-10 | reverse complement strand
CGACGGTGGGTTTCCCGAGATTGCCGTTCCCGCTCGCAAGAGCGTCCTCAAGCGTAACTTCGCCGAGCGTCATTTGATCGCGGACGGCGTCGAGCAGCTCGCGCCCCTTCTCCGAGTTGACCGAAAGGAGCGAGAAGCCGTCCTTCGATTTCAGTCCTTCGTACTGCGTTTGGTAGCCCCAGAAGTCCCCGAGCATCAGGTCGCTGCCGTGGTCGACGCCCGCGAAACGGCAGGAGTGGCAGGACGAACGAAGGATCTTTCCGCGGAGAAAACCGATGAAATAGGGGGAAAGTGACGCGGCTTCGGAATACTTTTTGCTCTTCCCTTTTTTCTCGATCACGTAGGAGAGCGTGATCGACCAGCCGTACTTTTCTTTATCGCGGAAGTTGATCGCGGTCAGTTTGCCGCGGTGCTTGGCTTCAAGGTAGCGGATATAATCGGTAAACATCTTCTGGCTCGGAACGCCGTGGCAGATCACGCTGACGGTATAGAGCAGATCGCTTTCCCCGACGAAGCGCGAAAGCGCCGCAATCTGGCACGGGGTGCCGGAAAAGAGAACATGCTTCCCCGCCGAAAGGTCGTCCCCGACGAGACCGTACACGCCGTCGGGCGCCGCCTGCACGTATTTGGAACCCTGCAGAGCGGGCAGATCCGAAATAGCATCGACGCGCCTGAAGCGAACGGTCTGCTTTTCGTCGAGCGTCACGCCGTACACGACGCCGCCGCGGGAAAGAAAATCGGTCGCAACGAGGGGAAAGACCCCGCCGGAGGAGCTCGCCTTCATCTGTTCGGCGTCGTGACTGTGCCCCGCGTAGAACGAGACCGTTCGTATGGGGCGGTCGGCGTCGCCGTTATAGAGGCAGACGCGCTCGCACGCGCCGCAGCCGACGCATTTTTCACGGTCGATCACGGGATAGAAGAACCCGCGTTCGTCCTCTTTTAATTCGACGCACCCTTTCGGGCAGACCGAAACGCAGGCGCCGCAGCCGCAGCAGTTGATTTTTTCGCCCGTGTTGAGATAACTCTGCATACTCACTCCGTCAAACTCTGTGCAAGGAAGCGTTTCGACGCCTCGATTTTTTCGTTCAGAACCGCGTCGGCGGAATCGTAGTCGATCGGGTCGCGTGGGAAGATCAGGTCGTCCGCCCTCTCCGCGTAACGCCCCTTTATCCCGAGGTCGCGGAGCAGATCGACAAGCCGGCTCTCCTGCTGGATCTCGGGCGGGAGATCCCGCTTGAAACAGTAGAAATCCCGGTGAAAGATCAGGGAGAACGCCATCGCGTGGAAGGAATCGGTGAAGACGTATTTCGCCCCGGAGATCAGGCGGACGAACTCCTCGGGGGCGCTCTTGCCCTCCATCGTCACGACCGGGATCCCGCGTTCCCGCATCAAACTCTCGACGCGGGCGATCGCTTCGTCGTTGCGGTTCAGGAAAAAGAGGAACGCGTACTCCCCGCCCGTCGGCTCTCCGGCGATCTCCGTCCATCTTTCCCGCGGGAGCAGGAAAACGGGATCGACGGCGACCGTGCAATCGCGGCCGAGGAAGCGGCGGATGATCGCGCGCCCGGTCTCCTCCCGGACCGAGATCCGGTCCATCTTGGCGATATAGCGGAACTGCCTGCGGTTGAACCCGGGGTGCTCGGAAACACCGAAACTGGCGGCGTAGGCGATCTTCGGTTTATCTTTTACAAAGGTCAGATACTGATATTTCTTCAGCGGAAGGGATAATGGAGACCACACCTGGTCGCTCCCGCAGACAAACGCGTCGTAAACGCGGTTCAGGCGACGCAGTCTGCTCTTCCCGACCGAAACGATGCTCTCGGAGAATCCGTCCTGCGACAGGTCGGCGACGTCGTAATTGATCCGCGTCCCCGCTGCTTGTTTCAGACTGTGCAAGGCCCTGCGCAACGCGGGACAGAACAAAGAATACAGCGTCCTGTGCCAAAGAATCTCGTGTGCGGAAACAATCCGATCCGCAAAAGAAAGATTGCACGCCCGGATCAGATCGACCTCGTGCCCGAGATCACGCAAATAGCGCCGGAGTGCGAACGCCTGAAGGCGGGAACCGTAATTCTTTACTCCGACAAAGGTGAAAACGGCGATCTTCATACGAGGAACCGTTCCCTTCTCAAAAAGTCGACGAGTCGGTCGTCCAATTCCCGCAGGAGCGTTTTGTAGTCCGTTGGATCCGACTCCGACGCCCGTTCGATCGCCGCGGCGATCTCCTTCGGATCGTAGGTACGGAAAAACGACCAGTTCCGCGCGATCTCCGCCATTCCGAGCGCATCGGAATACCCGGAAACGACCTTCAGCCCGTGCGTTGCGTAAGTCATCAGTTTCGAGGGGCAGGAATGATTGGCAAAATCGGGACGCATCACGTAGGTACTGATCCCGATATCACAACTGTCGAGCAAAGCGTCGAGGGGGGCGCCTTTCAGCATCCCGTGGAATTCGATCCGGCATCTGTCGTCGTGACGATTGTTCTCATCGATCATTTCCCGCAGTTCCCGAATCGCGTTCTCACTGCCGAATCCGGCGATATGAATCCGATACTGCTCCGGTAAAAACTCCGCACAACGAACGGCGGCAAAAGCCCCGGATTTCCGTTCGCTGATCGTGCCGGCGTAGAGAACGTGAATATGGGCGCGGTCAAACTGCCGCTCCTGCTTTTGGTATCCGGGATCGGCGACGCCGTAACTGACGACGCAATTCTCTTGCGGGATCCCGAGGGACAGCGCGATATAGTCGTTGACCATAACGAACTTTTCAAAGCGTTTGATCGCGGCGAGTTCTTTTTTGAGATACGGCTTGTCTTCCAGCGCGTCGTGCCCGTAGATCTCCTCGACTTCCAGTATGACGTGCCGCCTCCGGATCGGACAGAACCGGCTGATGAACGTCGTATAGGACGAATGATAGATCAGAACGTTGTCGCAAGAACGGATTTTGAAACGAAAAAGGAAGAACAGGTACGCTTTACGAACAATTTCGTTCAGTTTCCGAGAGATCCCGTTTCCGGTCCCGAAGGAAAACAGCGTCTTCATCGTGCCGATTGAAGAGGAAAAAGTCCGTCCCCGTCCCGCTCTTTTTTTCGGAGCGAGCGAGATCGCCGTCAAATCCCCGCCGAACTTCGATGCGACGTACTTCATTTTCAAATCGCCCGGAACAGCGCAGGCGTATTCTTTTTCTGCCCCGTCCGGGAAGCAGAAACCGATGTAATAGTTCTTGCTTTTCGCGCACATATCATTCAGTCTCTTTCTTTTTCCGGAAGCGGAGGATCTTCGCGGGATTGCCGGCAACGACGGAATAGGGTTCGACGTCGTGCGTCACGACCGCGCCCGCGCCGACGACGGCGCCTTCGCCGACCGTCACGCCGGGCAGGATAATCGCGTTCGCGCCGATCCAGACGTCGTCCGAGATGACGACGGGAGGATCGTCGCCGTATCGTTTCGTCGCTTCGTCCATATAGCCGTCGACACCGTCGATCTTATGATTGCCGCCGTGGATATGCACGCCGGGACCGAACATCACGTGAGAACCGATCACGATATCGCCGTGGACGCTCTGGATCACGCAGTTCGCACCGAAATAAACGTGGCTGCCGACCTCGATATTGGCGGGAGGATTGAAGATGCAGCCCGCGCCGATATAGACGTTTCCCCCGTGCCGACGAAGACGCCGGAGCAAATACGCCCGTTTGCACTTGTTCTTGAAACGTTCGGTAAAGCAGAACAGTCGCCCGAGTAGTGCCGTCATAATTCAGTCTCCTCTCGGCAGTTCGTTCAAAGTCTCTTTTGAAGGTTCCCTGTACAGTTCGCGCACCAGGGGATACACAATCCCGATCACGAGCGCGATCGATTCGGTCGCGTTGTTGAAGAGCAGGAGCGAAATGGTGCAGATAAACATCGCGACCGACAGACAGTTGACCCGCTCGCCCCGATAGAATCGCACGGGACGGAGCGCGGCGTACGTGCAGAACGCTCCGAACAGGATCCCGAAGAGCGCAAAAGAATCGGCGATATAGGAGTGTTGACCGAAACCGGCAAGGAACCCCTCGCTGTCGTAAACCATCTTCCCGGAGAAGCAAAGCCCGAGGAACGGATGCTCGACAAACGAGTCCAAGCTGGTTTGGATCGTCCACCAGCGGTCCTCCATAAACTCCGTGAAAATGGATTGCAGGACGTTCTCTTCCCCGGAATAAAGCACCCTTGCGATCCGCTTCGGGAAGAATCCCTCGAGCTGCATAAGCAGTTTGTCGACGTTGAGCGCCGCGAAGAAAAAGGCGATCAGAGCGAATAGCAGGATCAGACGTCCGCGGATCCCTCTTCCCCTCGCAAAATTGAAGAAGACCATCAAAAGCGCGCAGAAGAAAGTCGCGAGGAACGCCGTCATGAAGTTCGACTTGACGACGAAAACCAGGCAGAAGAGGAAAAGGAAGAAGCAGAGCCACTTTTTGAACAGTTTTTTCTTCTCCGCCAAAAAGACGTACAGCAACGGGATCGCGACGGCGGAAACGAAATAGACGAACCAGTACCCGCCGATCCCCTGCCGTTCAAGATCGAACGCGGAGTCTCTCGAATACTTGATGCTCCGGCTGATGTACGGAGTAGCGAGAAGGTGGTAGTACGTGATGATCCCGGTCACGACAGCAAACGCCCCGACGATATACAGGATCACTTTCAGGTGACCGAGCAGACCGTTTTCGCGGTAGAACTCAAAGATGATCGGTCCGAAAAACACGAGTGAAAGCGCGAGATAACGGTTCCCGATCACGCCGTTCCCGAACAAATACGGGAGCACGATGATCAAAAGGAACGCGGACAGGACGAACAGCACTTTTAACGGAAGCGTTCCCTTCCGACTGATCCGCAGAACCAGATACAGAAAGACCGACGCGAACGCGCAGGCGACGCAGACCGGGGCGCGCTTGACAGGAAGAGCGTTCAACGGGGGATAAACAACCTCGAGAAACCAGAGAAGGAGTACCAGATCGAACAGGTACACCGCCGCTGATTCTCTTTTTCCCTTAAACAAAATCATCTTTTCTTCCCATCCATGGCGAACCGGTAAAGTTCGTCCAGTTTTTTCTCTATCTTCGAATCGTCGAACTTGGTCCCGACGCTTTCCCGCGCCGCCGCCCCCGTCTCTCTACGAAGTTCGGGCGAGGCGATCAGTTTTTCGAGCGCAGTAACGAAACCGTCCGTATCGTCGGGGGAAACGAGGAAGCCGCTCTTTTCGTCGAGGATCTCCGGGATGCCTCCGACCTTCGACGCGACCACGGGCAGTCCCGCCGCCGCCGCCTCGAGCACCGAGATACAGAGCGTTTCGTGCCGTGTGCAGATCAGGAAAAGATCGGAGCCCTTGAGAAGATTGTCGACGTCGGAACGGTAGCCGAGCAGAAAGACCTGCTTCTCCTGCTCCGTTTTCGCGATCTCGCTTGCAAACTCCTCCCGATACGCGCCGTCGCCCGCGACGACGAACCTGACGTCGGGGCGGTCGCGGAAACGCCGGGCGATCTCGCACAGCGTGTCGAACCCCTTGTCGCGGGTGATCCGCCCGGTCGATGCAATCACGACGTCGCTTTCTGGAATACCGAGTTCCTTGCGAATTGTCGAAGGAGCGTCGGTTCCTTCGATTGTACCTGAAAGATTGTAGACCGTTCCGAAGAACCGCTTGTTCTTTTTGCAGATCTTCCACCCCGAGACGTAGTCGCTGACCCCGAAGGCGCAACTCGCACGGCGAAGCGAGATCTTTTCAAGGAAAACGAGCAGCCGTTTGCGAAGCCGTCCGATATCCCGCGCCTCCGCCATACTGCCGTGAACGGCGAGCACAGATCGTACCCCGGCAAACCGGCAGGCGAGCGTGAGAAAGTATCCCTCCAGCTGTAGCCCGACGACGTGAACGAGCGCGGGCCGCGCGCGCCGGATACGACGCACGAAGCGAAAGAAGAAAAACGGGTTCAAAAACCGCCGAGCGCGCGGGAACCAGAGAATCTCGAAAGAATACCGTTCTTTCAGATACTCGTTTTCCATGATCCGCTTATGGCTGACGAAGGGTCCGCCGTTCTGTCCGTTTTCACGGAAGGCGATCAGGATCTTCGGTTTCGTGTTTTCCTCCATCTGTCGCTGTCCTTTATCTTGGTTTTCCGCACGGGCGGGGCGTCGGTTTACGGAACGAGTTTTTCAAGAAACCGTTTGAACTCGTCGGTGAAACGGTCTGTCAAAAACGCCTTTTCGTCTGCGATCCGACGTTTGATCTCCGCGACCCTCTCCGGGGGAGACGCGAGGATTTCTGAGAGTCGGTCGGTCAGTTTTCCGTCGTCAAGATCGACGAAAAAGCCGTTCTCGCCGTCGGTGATGTAGCGGCGAAGGTCGCTCGTATCGCTCGTGATGACCGGAACGCCGAGCGACATACTCTCAACGACCTTGGTCGGGAAGCCCGCCATCGTTGCGCGCGTCCGATCGCGGAACAGAACCGAATAATCCATCCCGGAGATCATTTCCTGCGTTTTCTTCATCGGCAGTCTGCCGTAGAAAAGGATCGACGGCGAGCGGTCGAGCAGATCCCGGTGGTCCGGGAACGCGACCAGATATTCCTCTTTGGTCAGCCCGATCACGTGAAGATGGAATGGGACGCCGCGATCTTCCAGAGACGCAAACGCGGAGACCACCAGATCCAAACGATCCTTGAGCGTCCGGGGATCCTTGACTCTTTCGCCGCCCCGGAACGGGCTGCCCGCGTAGACGATCTGCGGGGTGGGGTTCACGGTCTCTTTTTCCGCGTACGCCCCGACCAGCGGGGGAAGGATGATCCGGTTCCGGAAACTCTTCCGGTAGTATTTTTCCAGATACGAACTGATCGCGATCAGCCCGTCGCCCTTTTTATTGTAGATACGCTTTTCGAGAAACGTGTCGAAGTTCTTGATCGTGCGAAAAATGATACTGCCGCCGTCCGCTTTCAGCCAGTCCACGACGTCGACGACGAGCGGGATCCCGCGCTTTTTGCAATAGGCGGAAAGCCGGCGGTCGAAGGTGGCAAGCCCGGGTGAACCGTAGCGGAAAATCGCAACGGGAAGCGACGCAGAGCGTTCGATGCGGCGTTTGAGCCAAAGGAAATACTTCTTCCCCGTTCCTTTTCCGTATTGCGGGAAACTCGTATAGCCGATCCCGTCGGTTACCGGGATCACGCGCCCGGTCATTCCCGGATCGGTCCCGATCAGAAGGACGTCGCGCTTTCCGCACGCCCGGATCAGACACGCGTTCGAGAACACGCGTTTGCCGGCGGCGTTGGTATGCGGGGTCCCGAAGTTCCCGACGTACAGCGCCTTTCCGCCCGTATCGAGGTCGCCCGCAAGGTCGGAGAAGCTCTCGACGACCGAAGCGAAAGCCCGTTGGTTCTTGCGTCTCTGGAGCACCGTCACGACCGACGCGTAGTTCAGGTGGTGGAGCAGCCAGGACAGATCTCGTTTCCCGAGCCGCTGCGTTCTGGCGCTCTGCTGTTCCTCGGTCCGTTTGCGTTCGTATTCCGCCTGCCCGCAGGTCTGTTCTATCGTTTTGCCGTATTTTTCGATCTCGGCTTGTCCCTCTTCGTCCGGGACGATCCGCTCCCCATCGTCGCCGTATGCGATGACCGAGTGTCCCGCGAGCCGTCCGTTCTCGATATCAAGCGCCAGGATAAACCCGCGCTTGTTGTCCTCGGTCTGGATCACGCGCATCCCGTTCTTTTCGGAGAAGCAATCGTCGAAAACAAAATTCCCGAGACTGAACGCACACAATCCGTTCTCGCTCGAAATGATCCCCTGAGGAACGTGGGGATGGTGACCGACGATCGAACAGCGGGCACGTTTGAGGATCGCCTGCGCCATCAAAACGTGTTCACTCTTGGGATAGTGCGTATTCTCTTCCCCCCAATGGGGAACGATGATCGGATAGTCGCCGTTTGCTTCCGCTTCGGACAAAAAAGATTCAAGAGCGGGAAGCGTCAGCGAATGGAGTTTGCCCTTTTTGGATAAGGCGTCGTAATGCCAACCGTTCGCCGTGAAGCAGCAGAATCCCTGCAGAGCGACGCGTTCTCCCGAGAGATCGAGGCGCAGGGGAGCGTTGCCGAGTCCGAAACGGGCGATGCCGTGTTCGTCAAGGGCTTTCAGCGTATCGGCGATCCCCTTTTCACCGTAATCGTAAGCGTGATTGTTCGCAAGCGAAACGGCGCGGACGCCGAGATACTCCAAAGTACCGACGTTGACCGTCGGAGAACGGAGAGGCATCGACTTTTTTTCCCGCGTCTTGGTCTGATCGGTCAGAGGGGATTCGAGATTTGCCACGACGTAATCAAACCCGGAAAGGATCTCGCGCATAGCGCAAAGACGCTCGCGCACAGCCGGTTCACCGACCTGCGAGGCGTCGTATTTTCCGATCAGGGCGACGTCGCCGAGAAATGCAATTCTCATGGGTGCTTTATCCTGTCAAAAGTGAATGTGAAACGGTTTTCCGATCATAAAGTCGAACTCGTCGGGGGCGTAGGTCATATACCCGCTCCCATCGAAGAAGGTCAGTTCCCCGAAATAGATCTTCCCGCCGACGCAGTACAGATCGACCCGGACCTCCGGGAAATCGGCGGAGAGGATCCCGGCGATCTCCTTCATCCTGTCGAAAACGGGCGGTTTCGGGAGCGCGTGGGACGGGGGCATTTCGTCCGCCCTTACGTAGGGGAGAAGGTTGAAATCGGCGTCGTAGATCCCGAGCTCCGCGCCCTTTCCGAGCGTGCGGTTCGACAGGGCGTAGATATACTCGGGTTTCCCGTCGAAACAGAAGAACTTGTAATCCACCAAGCCGTCCGGTTCGCCGGACGCGTCAAGGAAGCTCTCGGCGATGATCCGGTGTTTCCGCCGGTCGTAAACGTGTTCGCGCCCCGGGTGCTTTTCGCGTTTCTTTACCCAAGCCGCAAGACGCTTTTTCGTCTCTTTTGCGTCAAGTTCCGCCTTGTTCTGGCAGACGATCACGGAATTGCCGCCACAGCCCTCGGTGTCTTTCAAAACGAAACGGTCGGGCAAAGCGTCGAAGTTGACGGCGTCCGCGCTCTCGTAGACCCCGGCTCCGACCAGCGGGATCAGGATCTCGGAAAGCCCCTTTCCAGCTATAAAGTCACGGACCGCCGCCTTGTCGGCGCAATCCGCCATCAGGGGGTCTTTTTTGGTCTTGATCTTGTAGATCTGCAGTTTCTCGGTAAACCGCTGCGGATCCTTCCAATGCAGTTTCCTGCCGGTCTTGATCCGATACTGGAGAGAAAGCATCGTCTTGTCGGGGATCCAGTTGAACGCCTGCATGATCTTGATCCTTGCGCCGCGTCCCGGGATCAGTTTCTTGTAGTTGATCACGTTTCCGCCTCTTGCCGTTTCAACACGTTGAGATACTTTTCGACCACGATCTTGCGGTCGAACTCGCGCTCCACCTTTTCCCTGCCGCGTTTGCCCATCTCGGCGCGCTCGGCGGGGGTGAGAGAAAGGAAGCGCTTGGTCGCCGCGAGAAGCGCGTCGTAGTCGTTTGTCGGAACGACGTAGCCGTTCACGCCGTCGTCGACGATCTCACGGCAGCCGCTGCGGTTGGTCGTGACGATCGGACGCCCGGTCGCCGCCGCCTCCAGCAGCACGTTGCTCATCCCCTCGGGATAGTAGGTCGGGTGAACGACGCAGTGCGCCGCGACGAAGTGGGGGGTCATCTGCTTCTGTTCGCCGTGGTAGACGATGGTCCCCTCCTCCTCCGCTTCGCGGTAGATCGAGAGGTAGCGCGGATCGTCGCAGGCGCCGCAGATATGGAAAACGGTATCGGGGTACTCTGCCTTGATCTCCTTTGCCAGTCGGAGGTAGAGGTCGGTCCCCTTCTCTTTGAGCGCCCGTCCGACGAACAGGAAATGGACGGCGCCCTCTCCGGGATAATCGGCGTATCCGTGTTCCTCGAGGTTGACGCCCGAACCGGGGAGAAGGACCGTCGCGGTGTTTTTGGAGAGCAGTTTCCGCTTCTCGAAAAACGCGAGGTTCTCGCTGTTCTGGAACATGACCGCGTCGGCTTTTTTCAACCCCATACGGTAGAGCCGCGTCGTGATCTTCTGCATGATGCCGGGATATTCGACGGCGGTGCCGAGCCCGGTGATGTTGGGGATATACCGAATACCGTACTTCTTGCACGCCCTGCCGCCCCAAACGTTCGGCTTGATGTTGTAGGTTAGAGCGACGTCGGGTCTCTCGCGCTTCAGGATCTTTTTGTACTCCCGGTAGAGCGTCAGATCCTTGAAGGGATTCTTGCCCTGCCGCGCCACCGAAACGGGGATCAGCCGACAGCCGAGCGCCTCGAGCTCCTCCGCGTGAAGAAGGACCGAACAAGCCGCCGAGACCTCGTATCCCGCGCCGATCAGCGCGGCGATCAGTTCCCGTCTCAAATTATAAACGTAGGTGGTGTCGTTTGCGATCAAAAGGACTTTTTTCATACCGTTTTCCGTTCCGATCCTTATTTTCCGACGGGCGCCGGCTCTTCTTCCCGCTTCTCCGCGGGGACGTCTTCCGCGGGAACGTTTTCGACGGCGTCCGCCGCTATTTCCCCGTTCTGCTTCGCCTCGGCGAGATTGTTTTCAATCGCGGTGGTCTGTCCCTCCGCGATCCCGCTGGTGCTTTCGCGCTGGAACAGGATCTTCACGGTGGCGAGCATAATGGAAAGGTCCTGGAAAACCGACATTTTGTTGATGTACATCAGGTCGTATTCCAGTTTTTCGTACGGTTCGGTATTGTATCTGCCGTACACCTGGGCGTACCCGGTCAGTCCCGCCTTGACCTGCAGACGAAGCGCGAACGCGGGGATCGCCTCGCAGTACTGCTCCGCGATCTCGGGGCGTTCGGGACGCGGACCGACGATGGTCATTTCGCCCCGGAGGATGTTGAAGAGTTGCGGAAGTTCGTCGAAGCGGATCGCCCGGATGATCTTGCCGATCGGGGTGATGCGGTCGTCGTTCGCCTTCGCGAGCCGGGCAACGCCGTCACGCTCCGCGTCGACGCGCATACTCCGGAACTTGAGTATGTAGAACTTTCGTCCGTCCTTGGTCAGCCGCATCTGCTTATACAGGACGGGACCGCGGTCGTAGAGTTTGATCGCGAGCGCCGTCACGAGCATCGCGGGCGACAGGACGAGGATGCCGAGCAGCGACGCGAAGATGTCGAACAGCCGCTTCGCCGCCAGATAAAAGACGTTCGGGGCAGCGCGGCGGACGCGCCAGATCGGAGTGGCGAACGCCTTCATATGTTCGCCGCCCGACATCACGACGTCCCCGACGTGAGGGACGAAATACGCGATGATGTCGGTCTCGATGCAGAACTTGGCGATTGCGTTCCGGAGCGTCGCGTTGACCCCGGCGACGAAGACAGCCTCCGCCTCTGCGAGCGAGATCTCCCGGAACAGGAGGTCGATATCGTCGGTCGGATCCTTGATCTCCGCGACGACGTCGAATTTCTTTTTGAATTTGGACGCCTCGACGAGACGGCTCTTGTCGTTCTCGTTCCGGTAGATCAGCACCGTCCTTCTCGGATGGTGGATCATAAAATAGACCTTCCGCGCGACCACCGTCCACAGAAGATTGAAGATCATCTGCGCCGCGAGGGTCACGAGCATGGGAACGGGGTTCGTGAAGCGGAGGAACACGACCACGTCCAGACCGTAGAGACCGGTGGCGCAGAACAGATGTGCGAGCGATTGCGAATAGACCAGTTCGGACAACTTGCAAAAACGGATGTTGTAAACCGAATAGATACGGTCCAAAAACAGAAGGGCGATGCCGTATCCGGTGAGGATCAGGATATTATAGCGTACCGAAAAAGAAGACCCGACGTGCCTGTAAAACAGATGCCAGCAGGCGACCATCGCCGCCACGCTGACAGAAAAGTGAAAGATTATCAGGAACCCCATGATCAGTTGTCTTGCAAATACGCTCAGGCGTTTCATTGTAATCGAAAATCCTTTCTTTTTCGTCCCCGCCGGGATGGGTCGCTGCGGAGGACCGTCGTTCTCAGAGAGAGAGCAGAACCGCCGTACCCGGGGCAGTTCCGCGCCGCGCTCCGTCCCGTTCCGGGGAGATCGCGGAAGCGCGCGTTTTTTTAATTATTAATATAATATCATTTTTATAGGGCTTTGTCAAGAGAAAGCGCGCATATAATGTTTCCAAATGCGGAAAAGCGGCGGAATAACGAATAAAATAACGAAGCGGCGCGAAACCGCTTCGTTTGAGGAAGACAGGGCTGAAAAAGGCGTCGGAGCGGTCAAAGGAAAGCCGCGAGCCGCGATTCGCAGGCGTCCCAGAGGGAGCGGGCGGCGGAACCGTCGGGGTCGCGGAACTTGAGCTTCAGGGGCTTTTTGCAGCTGTAGACTTCGCCGGGGCTAAAGTCCGCGCCGGGGACGCCGAGGGCGAGGCGGGTCAGGCGGCGGGCGCTCTTTTCGGGCGAGATGGTGAAGAGGTATTTCAGGGGAGTGTGGTAGCAGAAATTTACGAAAGCGGTCGATTCGGAGCCGAAATTGGTGCGGACCACGCCGGGCTCGAACGCGACGGCACAGATCCCGCGATCGCCGTAGCGGCGCTGCAGTTCGCGGGTGAAGAGGATATCCTCGAGTTTCGCCCGTCCGTAGGCGCGGAACGGGGTGTAAAGTTTCTCGCTCTCGGGGTCGGCGGGGTCATAATCGGCGCCGAACAGATTGGCGGCGATGCTCGCGGTCTGGATCACCGTCGCGTGTGAGGCGGCGAGTTTATCGAGCAGCAGATTGGTCAGGAGAAACTGCGCGAGCAGATTGATCTGAAAAGTGCGCTCGAAGCCGTCTTCAGTCAGCTTGCGCTCGTTCTGCGCGCCGCCCGCGTTGTTCGCCAGAACGTCGATCCGGTCGTATCGGTTCAGTTCCTCCGCGAGCCGCACGACGTCGGAGAGCCGCGCGTAGTCCGAGAGGTGGTACGGCACGCCGAGCTCCCCCGCCGCACGCGCGGTCTTTTCGGGGTTGCGCCCGACGATGATCACGTTCTGTCCCGCCTTCACAAGCGCCCGCGCCGCGGCATAGCCGATACCGTCGCTGCCCCCGGTGATGACGATGGTTTTTCTGCCGTCGTTTTCCATAAAAGCTCCTTAATTCCCGCCGCGCCGAAAAGAGGGGGGCGGTCGGAAAATTTACCGTTTTTCAAATTGAAATCGGCGCCCCCTTGGATCGGGGGCGCCGTGGGAAAAAGTCGGAATTATTCGGCTGCCGTTTCGGCGGGCTCCTCTTCGGTTTTCGCCTCGGCGGGCTTCTCTTCGACCTCCTTCGCGGGAGCGGCGGCAGGGGCTTCGCACTCCTCGTAGGAGAGGACGCCGGAGGTGGCGAGGAT
>JAEEGL015166561.1_pt1 | contig 13380 bp, 13 predicted proteins | sample 9134231 | NCBI WGS metagenome assembly JAEEGL01 (sample SAMN16246548, study PRJNA631951) | gut metagenome | biome: gut microbiome; feature: rumen; material: fiber-attached | host: Bos | place: Iran: Karaj | collected 2018-10 | reverse complement strand
CAACATATGTTATAATATAAAATACGGCAGTATGTAATAATCGCAGGGGCTCTTTCCCATATTTTCATACGCAGTTTCATTATAGCAGATATCATCCGCATTTAACAATAACAAAATACTACAATCCTCGGCAATAAGCAATATCATCTGGAGGCGCGGCTGTATGGTCATGAGAAGATCCGAATTCATTTTCATTCTCCTTGCTGCGGCCGCAGTATTTTTCATCCTGGGTTATTTCGTTGCGGGCCGCACGCGCGGCCAGAGCTTTACCGTTTCCGCCGAAAGCAAACCTTATAACGCGTCCGTATCTGTCCCGGAAGGAGATGCTCCTTCCGGCGCCGGTCCGGATACCGGATCGGCCCGGATCGCTCCTCTTGATATCAATTCCGCTTCCGCAGCCGAGCTTGCCTCTCTCCCCGGCATGAGTTCGTCGACGGCGGAGGCCATAGTAAGCTTCCGGGAAGCGCACGGAGCTTATGACTATGTCGGACAGTTGCTTCGCGTAAGCGGCGTGGACCGCGAGCTTTTTCTTGAAATAGAACGATACTTATTCGCAGGCTGAACAGAAAGGAGATCTAAATGAAAATACTTGTCGTAGACGATGAAAAGCTCCTTGTCAAGGGCATAAAATTCAACCTTGAAAACGAAGGTTATCAGGTAGATACCGCATATAACGGAGAAGACGCGCTCGAAATGGCCAAAAAGGGCGGCTACAGTCTTATCCTGCTCGATATAATGATGCCGAAACTCAGCGGCACGGAGGTATGCATGAGGATAAGGGAGTTTTCCACCGTCCCCATCATAATGCTCACCGCCAAGAGTGAGGACGTTGACAAGATAATCGGCTTTGAATGCGGCGCCGACGATTACATCACCAAGCCCTTCAATATTCTTGAGCTCAAGGCCCGCATACGCGCTCTCATCCGCCGCAGTACCATTCAGGGAACGTCCGGCAAGAATTCCAAGCTCGTCTCCGGCACGCTCGTGCTCGATACGGAGCAGCGCACCGCCGAAAAGGACGGGGTACCCGTCTCTCTGACAATGAAAGAGTTCGATCTTGTAGAGCTCCTCATGCTCAATCCCGGCCGCGTATACAGCCGCGCCAATCTGCTCAACATCGTGTGGGGTTACGACTACAAGGGCGACATCCGCACGGTTGACGTCCATATAAGAAGAATACGCGAAAAGATAGAATCGAATCCGGCCGAGCCGGACATGATCCTTACCAAATGGGGAGTTGGTTATTATTTCAAAGCTTAAAAGCGGGAAGATCGGCTTTTTCAGCAGTATACGCTTCAAATTCGTTCTCTCGTATATTGCCCTGCTGGCAGTCCTGCTTGCCGTTTTGAACATTTATCCGCCCGCCATATCGAAGAACCTTATCTTCAGCTCAAAGCAGGCTTCCATGCAGAACCAGCTGAGCGTTATCGCCTCCTCTCTTTCGGGTCTTGAACGGCTCACGAAGGAGAACGTTTCCCAGTCGCTTACCGGTGCGGACGCTCTCGCGCTCATGCGCGTTATCGTTCTCGACGGCAGCGCTCTGGTCTTGTACGACTCCGAGCCAGAAGATTCCGCTCTCGACAAATACATGCTCTCTTCGGAGATAAAAAGAGCGCTCGCCGGAAACAACGTGTTTTATTCCTCTTTGAAGGACGGCGCCTTTGTAAGCAAGGCCGCCTGCCCGATTAGGAACTCCGGAAACACGATCGGCGCGCTTTATCTCTATGAGTACGATACCGGACAGGCTTCCATAGTCAACGGCGTGCAAAAGAACATGTCCAGCGTTTCGATCGTTGTGATAATGGTATCTCTGCTGTTCTTTTACCTGTTATCCAGGGTGTTTACGGGCAAAATACATACCATTCTCTCCGCCATAAAGCACGTGAGCGACGGGCAGTACGGCTACAGCATGGAGATACACGGGCGCGACGAGCTCTCGCAGCTCGGCACGGAGTTCAACGATCTTTCGGGCAGGCTCAAAAGCACCGAGGACATTCGCCGCCGCTTCGTATCGGATGCTTCTCATGAGCTGAAGACTCCGCTCGCCTCGATAAGACTTTTAAGCGACAGTATAGTTCAAAACGAAGATATGGATCCGCAGACCATCCGCGAATTCGTGTCAGACATAGGCAACGAAGCGGAGCGACTGACAAGGACCTCCGAGAAGCTTTTGTCGCTCACCCGGCTTGACGCCAGAGTGCCGCCCGCGTCTGTGCCTCTTGCCGACGTTTCGGCTACGGCTACGAGAGTCCTTCGCATGCTCGAGCCGCTCGCCGCACCCATGAACGTGCGGCTCACTTCCGATCTCTCTGCCGATTGCTTCGTGCGCGTTACGGAGGACGATCTCTACGCGATAATCTTCAATCTCGTTGAAAACGCGATTAAATACAACGTAAAGGGCGGCAGCGTAAACGTCATGGTCTACGCTCACAATTCCCTCGTCCGCATAATAATAGACGACACCGGCATAGGCATACCCGAGGAAGACATCCCCCATATATTCGACCGCTTTTATCGCGTAGACAAAGCCCGTTCCCGCGAAGCGGGCGGCTCCGGCCTCGGCCTTTCCATAGTACGCGATACCGTCAACAGCTTCGGCGGCACGGTGGAGATCTCCCGCCGTACGCAGGGCACGCGCTTCCGCGTATGTTTCCCGCAGGCACGGCCTGAGGAGGAGGAGGAAGCATGAAGCGTATAGTATCGATCCTCATTTCTCTGGCCCTTATTGCAGCTGTTTCGGTCGGCTGCAAAACGAAGCCGGCGTCTGAAGGCGGCGAAGGCTCCGCCGTTTCCGTGGACGTTTTCTATATGCTTTCGGAGGAAAACTGGAACAGCGGAAATATCATAGACTTTGAAACCCGCACTCTTCCCGCCGGCGAAGACATCCTTTCCGAAACTATCGCACTTCTTTTTGAGCAGCCGGAAAGCGGCAGGCTCGTTTCTCCGTTCCCTCCTGACGCGAGGCCGATCTCATATGAATTCGAAAACGGTTCGCTGACCCTGCTGCTCTCTCCGGAATACGGCCGGCTCGAGGGAATGGACGCCACCGTGGCAGACGCCTGCATAGTGTTCACTCTCTGTTCTCTCGACAGCGTGTATTCCGTATCCATCTGCGTTGAAAACGGCCGCTCGGTCTACAACCTGACGAGCTCTTCAATAATCACCGATAATATCAGCTCCAATCCTTTTGAAAAGGTCATAACGCTCTATTTCCCGCAGGAGGACGGGCGCTACCTTATCTCCGAGGAAAGGATGCTCACCATCGGCCAGGATTCGCTCCTTGCGCGTCTCGTGACGGAAGAACTGCTCAACGGTCCCAGAAACTCCCGCCTGCATTCAGCCGTCCCTGAGGGCGTCGAGCTGCTGGGGATCGCGCTGGAAAACGGCGTATGCACTTTGAACCTCTCCCGCGCGCTCATCGACAGAATGCCCGAATCCGCTCTGGCAGAGCGCATGGCGATATATTCGATCGTGGATTCGCTCACGTCCCTGGCGGACGTCGATTCCGTCCGCTTCCTCATAGAGGGAGCCTCCGTATCCTACTGCCGCAGCATCCCGCTAGACGGAGATTTCACCTATCTCCCGGATATAGTCGGCCCGGTCGATTATGAAAGCTACGAGACCGACGCCACGCTTTACGTCTTTTCCGACCTTTCCGGCAAGCTCACGGAAGTCCCCGCGAGGATAAAGAACGACATATACCAGACTCTGCCCTTCCTCGTGCTTGAAGCGCTCGCCTCCGTTAACGCCGGAGCCGGAACGACTTCTCCCCTGCCCGCCGGGACGAGGATACTCTCCGCCGTAGTAATAAACGGCATGTGCCGCGTCAATCTTTCCTCGGACTTCGTCCGTGTCAGCACGGTCCAGAGTCTGCGTTCCGCTTATGCCGTCGCCGCGACGCTCATTGAGCTCGAAGGCATCGGCGACGTACAGATATATATCAACGGCACCCACTACACCTTCGGCGTTGAGAGCTTTTCCGAAGGGCTCTCGCCCGAAATGTACCTGCCGTGATCTGAGGAGGTAAACATATAATGTCACAGTCCATTGAAACCAAATGCGTACAGGCAGGCTATACTCCCAAAAACGGCGAGCCTCGCATTCTCCCTATAGTGCAGAGCACTACCTTCAAATACGACACCAGCGAAGAAATGGGCAAGCTCTTTGATCTTGAGTCGGACGGGTATTTCTATTCCCGCCTCTCCAATCCCACGAACGACGCGGTCGCCGCCAAGATCGCCGCCCTCGAGGGCGGGACCGGCGCCGTGCTCACTTCGTCCGGCATGGCGGCGACCTTCTTCGCGCTTTTCAATATATGCGGCTGCGGCGATCATATAGTATGCTCCTCCGCCGTCTACGGAGGCACCTATAATCTTATCGCCGTTACGATGAAGCGCATGGGCGTTTCCTCCTCCTTCGTTTCTCCCGACTGCTCCGACGAGGAGCTCAACGCCGCCTTCCGCCCCAACACCAAGCTCGTTTTTGGCGAAACCATAGCCAACCCGGCGCTGGCGGTCCTCGATATAGAGCGTTTTGCGGCCGCGGCTCACGCCCACGGCGTCCCGCTCATAGTCGACAACACCTTCGCGACTCCCGTCAACTGCCGTCCTTTCGAGTGGGGCGCGGATATAGTCACTCACTCCACCTCAAAGTATATGGACGGCCACGCCTCCGTTCTCGGCGGCGCGGTAGTGGACGGCGGCAAATTCGACTGGCTGGCGCATGCGGATAAGTTCCCCGGCCTCACCACTCCCGATGAATCGTATCACGGAATAGTTTATGCCGAGCACTTCGGCATCGAAGGGGCTTATACTCAGAAAATAGTGGCGCAGCTCATGCGCGATTTCGGCTCTGTTCCCTCCCCCCATAATTCTTTCCTGCTCAACCTCGGGCTTGAATCGCTGCACCTGCGCGTAAAGCGCCACTGCGACAACGGCCTTGCGGTTGCGAGATTCCTCGCGTCGCATGAAAAGGTCGCCTACGTTCGCTACTGCGGCCTTGAGACAGATCCTTATTACGAGCTGGGCAAAAAGTATCTGCCGAACGGCTCCTGCGGCGTCGTTTGCTTCGGCGTTGCCGGCGGGCGAAAGGCCGCCGAGAAGTTCATGAAAAACCTGCGTCTTGCCGCCATCGTCACCCACGTGGCCGACGCCCGCACCTGCATACTCCATCCTGCGAGCACAACGCACCGCCAGATGAACGATCAGGAGCTCATAGCCGCCGGCGTGCCCGGCGATCTCGTGCGCCTCTCCGTCGGCATAGAGAACGTGGATGATATCATCGCCGATCTCGACAGCGCGCTCAAAGCCGAATAAGCTCAAAAAGCAATGATTTACAAAAAGCTCGGATTTTGTCAGGGATCCGGGCTTTTGTTTTTGTTTTATTCTCCTTTCGGGCGCAAATACTATGAGAGCAAAATCATCTTTCAAAGGAGAAATACCATGAAAAAGATCCATGCCGCCGCAGCGGCGCTCCTGCTTGCGGCGTGTGTGCTCTGCGGCTGCTCGGCCAGCGGCAGAGTTTCTACAGCCAAAGACGGGATAATAAGGGACGAGCGTGAAGGCGCCTATTCCGCCGACAAGAGTCTTGAAGACGACATCATCGAGGACGACGATCTTGACGGGCGCGACGCCGGCGTAAACGAAAACGGCCGTGTGAAAAACGATCTCGATACCGGAAGCGCGGCGAATAAACGCTGAACGAAGACCGGCGCGGATGATAAAAGCATCCGCGCCGGTCTTTTATTGAGTTTTTCAGATAACGTCTATCAGTACAAGGAAGAGAACTATGCATATGACGAGCAAAACGGCCGCCCCGATAACGTAGGGCACCGCGCTGCGCCGCGTGCCTCCCTGCGCCTTGGAGGGCGGTATGAGCTTTGCCCTTCTCAAAACGCTCACCACCGGCTTGTAGATTATCACCGTAGCCGCCGCGTTGATGCCGCCCTTGAGGAGATTGAACGGCAGGAAAAGCGGCAGGATCAGATCGACTACCGCCTTGCGCGGATAATGCATGTAAATAGGGGTGAGTATGTAATTCCAGAGGAGCATTACGATGGTCATAGCCAAAACGCCGGAGATGAGGCCTATTATCGCGCCCTTTATACTGTGGTTGCGCCTGTAAACGAAGGCCGCCACACATACGAAGGAACAGGTCGATATGACGTTCATAACGAGCCCTATAACGCCCGTGTGGCTTACAGTCAGCATTTCTATAAGAGAAACTATGACCGATATTATAGCCGCCGAGATCGGCCCGTAAATGAAGCCGCCCAGAGCTATGACTATGTCCTTCGGGTCATACTGGAGTATGCCCATGACGGGCGGCACCAGATGCCCCAGAAGCATCGCCGCGAACGCTATGGCGCAGAGCATCGCAGTTGTAGTGATCCTTTTCGTGTTTACTTTCATAATGATTGCCTCCCAAAGAAAAAAGTCCGAAATACATGATGTATCCCGGACATAAGAAGCGCTGTAAAAGAATTTAGGCGCTTTATCTTCTTTCATCCAGACTTTAACTGTCGGTACCGGAGTCTCACCGGTTCATGCCGATTGCTCGGCTCGCGGACTTTACCGCCGATCGGGAATTTCACCCTGCCCTGAAGACACATATATATTTCATTGCCGCAATTATAGCACCGCTATCTGGAAAATGCAATAGCTTTCTTCCTATTTGAAAAGACTTCCTCCGCGGGGATCTATCCCTACGTACAGCGGCATATCCTTTATCCTCATCCTGCGCACGGCCTCGCAGCCGAGCTCCGGAAAGGCGACTATATCCGCCGCCTCGACGCAGCCGGCCAGGAGCGCGCCCGCGCCGCCGACGGCACAGAGATAGAGCGCGCCGTTTCTCGTTATGGCGTCCTTCACGCCGTCCGCCCTGCCGCCTTTGCCTATCGTAGCCGCGACCCCGAGATCGTAAAGCAGCGGGGCAAACCCGTCCATCCTCGACGACGTCGTCGGACCGCAGGAGCCCACGGGCATGCCTTCCCTTTCGGGAGTCGGCCCGGAATAGTATATGACCGCGTCTTTAAGCTCAAAGGGCAGCTCTCCGCCGGCCTTAATAAGCTCCGTGATCTTCTTGTGCGCGGCGTCCCGCGCCGTATATATAACGCCGCTGAGCAGTATTTTGTCTCCGGCCTTAAGCTCCTTCGCCCTTTCTCTCAGCTGCGCCGTTTCGATCTTCATCATCCGCGGTTCCCCTTCACGAGTTCTCTGCCGCTTTTGACCTTGTCCTTGAGCCCCTGGAGCTTTTCGTCCGTATCGGCGATCTCCGCCGCTATCCTGTCAAGGCTGGCGTTCATCTTCGCCAGCTCGCCGCGCAGATGAGCTATAGTGACCTCTATCTCATAGCGCAGTCCGCCGAAGCGTGTGTTTATATCGTCCACCACGCTTTCGACGTTGTCGAGCGTGTTTTCCGCCGCGTCCATCGCGACCTTTTCTATATCCGCCGCGCGGCGCGCCGCTTCCACTTCCATCGCCGCGAGCCTAAGCCTTGTGTTTTCGTAGGCCAGAGCGGAATCCTTTACTTCCTCGACCGTTTTTTTCAGGCTGTCAGCCTCCGCCTTTGCCCCGGCAAGCTCGCTGTTGTCGGCCTTGAGTTTTTCTACTTCGCCTTCCAGCTCGCTGACTTTCAAGGAAAGCTCGCCGTTTTCCGAGCGCAGCTTTTCATTTTCCGCAAGGCTCGCGCGGTGCTCCGCCGAATATTTCTCGATATAGCCTACTACGTCGTCTCTGTTGAAGCCTCCGAATGCCGATCTTCTGAAATTTCCGGACTCACTGCCGCTCACGCCGAACACTCCCTTTACGCACATTTTTCTTTATTTTAACATAGCGCCGCTGATATGGCAAACTAATTCGACAAAATGCGCCGGAGAAAATTCTCTCTCCGGCGCTTGTTTTACATTTCAAGCCCGAGCTTTTTGTAAAGGATCCTTTCCTTTTTCTCCGGCGTGATCTGTTACGTTTATTTCAGGTCCCCTGACTGTTGTCGTCTTCGTCTTCCGGTTTAATTCCTGCAAGAAGTCTGTCGCAGGTGCTTGAGATAAGGAAACCGCATACGGCGCAGGCGACTGAGATGATCACGCTCGTCGCGTTTTGAAACTTCGTGGGTATTATGGCTATGGTCGAGGCCGCCACTATGCCGAGCACTACGTGCATCGCCGCCTCAAACTGCTTTTCAAAAAGCCTGTCCATGACCTTCGCGAGCGAAAGCGCCGTCACGAGCATGCCCAGCATCATCGGCCCGAGGACCATCGGGTCAAGCGCCGCGATCCCGCCGACCTGAGCTTCATACAGGCCGAGGAAAATAATGAGCGAAGTAAAGCTCAGCCCCGGCGCAACGCAGCTGACGCCCCATAGCACGCCGCAGAAGAAAAACCAGAAAGCGTTCGGCTTCAGATCCGCCGTCATCTTAGTCAGCTTGAAGGAAACGAGAAAAGCTCCCATGAGTATGAACGCCACGGCAAAGCCGATATACGCTTTTTTGCCTCTTCCCTCTCTGCCGGCGTCCTTGAGAAGCTCCGGGAAATTGCCGATTATAAGGCCTATAAAAAAGCAGACTACGAATCCCTTTGCCATCTGGAAAAGGAACTCCGTCAATTTCGCTATACCGAAAAATCCTCCCAGCCAGCCTATGAGCACAGGCAGAAACAGCGGCCAATATCTTTTGATATTCCTCAAGGGATGAGCTATGAGCGACATCAGGGGACGGTACAGGCCGAACGTTACTGTCAGTACGCCTCCGCTGACTCCCGGGAGCACCGAGCAGCAGCCGATAAGTATGCCCTCAAGGAAGCGCAATACGGAGCCGAAGAGCTTTTTATGTGGAAATAACGGTCTTTTCAAAACTTGAATACTCCAAAACGCGTTTTTGCAATAAACTAATTTATTTTACATCACCCCGGCTGTGAAATCAATGTTTTCCTCTTCTCTTTTCCGCAGACGTGCGACTGAAAATAACTCTTTACACGCGCGCGAAAATTATATAATATTAGGTTTGATGTTTAATTTCTACTAAAGGAGCAGCCGCCCGTGGATCATGTAGATCAAAAAAAGCTCTATCACGCTCTTACAGCCTTCTGCTGTGTACTTATAGTTTTCGGCTTCTGCATAAACTCTCCTTCCGAGATAATCAACGGCCTTCTGAAGATTTACAAGTCCAACGATATGCTCATTACGGACTATATGGCCATTGCCTGCCCGGGAGCCGCATTTGTGAGTTCGGGCATCGTCACGCTTCTCGGAGTAATACTTCTCCGTCTTCTTAAAGCTCCGGCAGACGGTTATACGGTATCCGTCGTAGCCCTCATGGCCGGCTTCTCTCTGTTCGGAAAGAACACCATGAACAGTGTGCCCATCATTGCAGGCGCCTTTCTTTATTCGCGCGCAAAACGCGTGCCTTTCGTGGAATACGTGCGAATAAGCTTTCTTGCCACTACGCTAGGCCCTCTGGTCAGCTCCATCATACTCAGCGATCCCGGAAATCCCCTGGCCATCGGCGGCGGCATACTCGTAGGCCTGCTCATAGGTTTCGTCCTAGTACCGGTTTCTAAGGCTTCCTTCAACTATCACCGCGGCATGAATATCTACAACATGGGCTTCGCTGCGGGCCTGCTGGCAATGGTGATAGTCCCCGTATTCATATCCTTCGGTATGAAGTTTGAATCTGTGGATTACTGGTTCACCGGCAGCAAAGTCCTTTTGGCTTCGTTCATATACGGCGTCTGCGTCATACTCATAGCTCTTGCCCTGATACTCGGGAAGGGCTCGTGCAGAAAATATTTCACGCTGCTCAAGACCTCCGGCCGCTCCTCGAGCGACTACATAAGGATGTTCGGCGTCGCCCCGTCCGCGCTCAACTGCGGCATAAACGGCATTCTCGTAACGACGATCCTCCTCCTAGTCGGCGGAGATCTCAACGGCCCGACGATCGGCGGCATTTTTACGGTTATGGGCTTCTCATTTTTCGGCGAGCACGCGTTCAATCTTGTCCCCGTCATTGCCGGAGTTATACTGGGTGGCCTTATAAAGGAGTGGTCGCTTACCGACCACAGCGCGCAGCTCGCGCTTCTTTTCTGCTCGTCGCTCGCGCCGATATCCGGCTATTTCGGCTGGTATTTCGGCATTCTCGCCGGTTTCCTGCATTCTTCCGTTACCCTTCGCGCCGGTCTCCCGCTTGCGGGGCTCAACCTTTATAACAACGGTTTTTCGGCAGGTCTCGTGGCGCTGGTCATGTATCCTGTCATAAACGCCCTTCTTCCCAACCGCGATCACCCCGGCCCGCGCCGGGAAAGGCAGCTCGGCTTCAGCGAAGAAGAGCAGAACAAGTGAGGTAAAAAGATGAAGATCACCGTGCTCGTTGAAAACAACACCGTGAGCGAAGCTCTTGAGCATCGCCACGGGCTCTCGCTTTATATCGAAACCGAAAAGCATAAGCTCCTTTTTGACGTCGGGCCGGATGATTCCTTCATCCGCAACGCCGAAAAGCTCGGCATAGATATCTCCGCCGTCGACGCTGCGGTGATCTCCCACGGTCATTACGATCACGGCGGCGGGCTCGCCGCGTTTTTCGCCGCAAATTCCAAAGCGCCGGTATATATCCGTTCAAACGGCTTTATCCCCTGCTGGTCCGATACCGGCCGCTATATAGGGCTCGACCGTGATCTCAGCAGCTCGGACCGCTTCGTCTTTACCGGCGAGGACTTCATAATAGACGACGAGCTTCATCTGATATCCGGCATTCGCGAAAGGATTTGTTTCCCCTCCTCCAACGTGACGCTTCTGGTTGAAAAGAACGGCGAGCGCGTTCTTGACGATTTCGAGCACGAGCAGGTCCTTGTGATATCAGCGGGAGAGCAGACCGTTCTCCTTTCCGGCTGCGCGCACAACGGCATAATAAACATAATTAACAAAGCCGAGGCCGTTACCGGCCGCAAAATGACGGCCGTGCTCGCCGGCTTCCATATGTACGCCCCCTCTTCCGATAAGACGGAGGACCCCGCCGTCGTAGACCGCATTGCCGGCCTTCTCAACGAGCGAGCCTGCATGTATTATTCCTGCCACTGCACCGGTATGGAGGCATTCGCGAGGATGAAAAGCATTCTGGGCGATCGGCTTGAATATGCGGCGACGGGCTGCGTTTTTGAATTCCCCGCGAAAAAGTGAATATGCTTTTCGCTCACGCGCCTGTGATGGAATTGGCAGACATGCGAGATTTAGGTTCTCGTGTCGCAAGACGTGGGGGTTCGAGTCCCTTCAGGCGCACCAGCAAAAACGCGTGATCTGTTTACCGGATCACGCGTTTTTGAATTATGCCAGCCCTGTCGGGCAAATGATATGCGCTTTGCGCATTACGTCCGTCCGCGGCGTTTTTCGGGCAAAAGAGGTCCTTGTAAAAATAAAAGAACAGCCCCGGTCAACCGGGGCTGTTCTTTTATATCTTTTATCGCGCTTCCCTTTCCGTTCCTCTCAGAAGCAGAGCTCCGTCTATCATCACCGCCGTGCTCACGGCGGCGCTCAGCCAGGGAAGGTCTGTCACCGCCGTCAGATTTAGCAGTAAATGCGCAAGCAGCGGGATCAAGAACGTTGCTTTTGCGGTAGCCGCTCCCGCCCAGACAGAAAAAGCGAAAGCGCAATAGCATATTACAAGGACCTCGGAAACCGTCTGCCCCGCAAGAAGATTTAAAAAATGCAGCGCCGCAAAAAGCAATGAAACGGCTATGACCGACGGTACCGGCCTTCTGCGCGGCAAAAACAGCAGCTCAAGCAAAAAACACCTGAAAAACAGCTCCTCAGCGACGGCTCCTATCGCCCAGGGCAGCGTTTCCTTAAAGGAGTAAACCGTTTTGCAGCATATAAATGCGATCACGTTTGAGAGCGGAAGCAGCGCCACAGGCAGCCAGAGCAGCACCAGTTTTTTTGTCTTTGCGCTCATTCCTCTCTGAACCGTTTTCTCTGCATGAGATAGAACGCAAAGCCTATCAGCACCCAGATGATAAGCATTATATAGCTTTCCTTGCCGAAGTGGACGCCGGAAAGGCCGGGTATCGGAATAAGCTGCAGCACCATAAAAGCGACGCTGAACACACAGCCCGTCCACGCCATTGCCTTTAAGAACGAAGTCCCGTCCCCACATCTCTTCTTGGTGAGCAGCGTGCTCGCGCAGGTGAAGAAATAGCCGATACTCGCGCCTATTGCGCTCATGTCAACGAACCAGCCGAGAGCCTCTCTGCCGAGTATCGGACCGCTCAGGCTGACGATTATGCAGAATAATATCGCGTTCCTCGGCGTACCGTGTTTCCCGTCCACCCTGCCAAACCAGCCGGGCAAATAACCTTCACGGCTCATTGAGTACATAAGGCGAGAGGAAGCAAGATAAAAGCCCATTATACCGGAAAGCACCGCACAGCTGACGCCGAGCCCTATGAGCACCTTTCCGAAACCGCCCAGAAGCTCCTCAGCAGCTATGAGCAGCACCCATTCGCCTGCCATGACGCGCTCAGGCCAGTTTTCGAGCGCCGCCGCCGCGACCGTGTTGTTGCTTACGTATACGAAGCAGCCGAACACTATGGCGACTATCATGATGAAGCTGACCTTTTTGAAGCTGAAATTAAACTCCTCCGCCGCCTGGGGGATGGCGTCAAAGCCTACGTACGCCCACGGCGCTATGGCAAACGTTGCAAGGATCGCGCTGAGCACTCCCTGCGTGCCTACGTGCGCATAGCTGCCTATCTCCGCGGTAGTCGCTTTTGCTGCCATAGCCGCAGACTTGTCAAAGCCCCATATCGGCTGCAGGTTTATGCCCTTGGCTTTTGCGCTCGCAATAGCCGAAACGAAAAGCACAAACGCGCACGTTATGAGAAGACTGCTCAGTACAGTCTGAACTATGCCCGCCTTCTTAACGCCGGTTATATTCAGCCATCCGAAGAGGACGAGTATCGCCATTGAAAGAAGCATTTCGCCTAAATAGATGTTAAAGCCGGCTATACTGTAATGAAAACCGAATTTGAGGATATCCGCCGTTCCGTCAAGGCCGTCAACTATCAGGCCTATCGCCGTGCTGTTCATAGGCACGTTCGTCAGATATGCGATGACCAGGAACCAGCCGCAGATGAACGCCATCTTTTTGCCGAAGCAGTTCTTTGCAAACGAGAACTCGCCTCCGGCAGAGGGAAACTTGGGCACCATATAGGCATAGGAAAACGCAATAATGATCATGACCAGGGCGCCGAGGATCATGGCTATAGCCGTGCCGGCAACGCCGGAATTCGGCAGGAATTTCTTGCCGGGGTTGATGAAGGAGCCCCAGCCGATGATGCAGCCGAAGGCGATGGCCCACACGTGCATCGGCTTCAATTGTTTTCTGAGACCCGTGCTGTTT
>JAEEGL013953776.1_pt1 | contig 13380 bp, 8 predicted proteins | sample 9134231 | NCBI WGS metagenome assembly JAEEGL01 (sample SAMN16246548, study PRJNA631951) | gut metagenome | biome: gut microbiome; feature: rumen; material: fiber-attached | host: Bos | place: Iran: Karaj | collected 2018-10 | reverse complement strand
GGGCCAAATATACCCCCATTAAAGATCTCTGGTTCACCGCGAAAACGACCTATCTCGACAAGGATTTGAGCAACAGCGGGCGCGATGAGGACTATGACCAGCGGGGACAGAAGATCACCGCATACGGTCAGGTCAATTATAACCCCTTCAAATGGCTCAAACTGGAAGCGGCCTACAACCATGTCTGGCGGGCTGACAGCCACAAAGGCGTGTTCAACTCCCACAGCTACAACCGGCTGCTCGACGCCCAGGATTCCAATTACCTTTACGTGAACCAGATTTACGAATCCAATTACGAAGCGTTCGACCGCATCTCCGAAACCGCCGACGGCAAACATGTGGGCAGGGACATTTACGCCAACCAATATGCCCAGGATCAGTACTGGTACTTAAAGGCCACCCTCAAATACGAGCTCACCAGCTTCTCGACCGCTTTCAAGATGTACGAGGAAGACATCGGCTTCGATTCCATTGGCCAGCAATACTGGAAGATCTCGACCAAGCTTTCGCAATCGAAAACCTGGAACCATCTTTCGGCCAGCCTGCGCTATGATTTTATGCATTACACCGACCAGCGCTCCAAGTGGTACCAGCGCGATCAACGCTTCGACGGCAGCGCCGAAACCCAGAAATACCGCAGCGCCCGACTCTTCTCCCGCGACAACCATCTCGTCGTAGGCTCCGTGACCGTCGCCTTCTGATCCACCGCAACACCGCCCCCCACGCGTTCAAAAAACGCCTTCACGCCTCACCTGTTTGGGTCCGCGAGTTTGAGACTTGCGAAACCGGCGCGATGGCATAAAAATTGCGCTCATTTGAAGGTCTCTCGAACGCTGTGGAGGCGCCCGTTTGTTAGCCGTTTTTGCCGAAAAAGCCTTTGCGCCCGTCAGCGTTTTATCCGCAGTTCTCCGAGACCGCTGCCGCTACTCACTTTCGCTCGTTGGAGTGCCCTCATGCATCATCGCCCGTACGCGCGCCTTTTGATCCCCATGCTCGCCCTTTGTGGTTGTGAAGACGATCCGAAGCCCGAGGTTGATTTTGGCGTCCAGGTGGAACCTTGCGATGTGGTCTTCACCGAAATCCAAGCGCTTCCGCTCAGCGAGACCGCAAAGAATCAATATGTGGAGCTCTATAACCCCAACAACGCGCCGGCCGATCTTTCGCAATGCTTCTTCGCCATACGCTACGGAGATGTGGATCCGGCGCTGCTCGATGCGGGGGTACCCGATCCTGAAGATCTGGAAGCGGTGGTCGATGCGGGCCCCTGCGACTATCTGGACTATGAGGAGCCCGCAAGCGCTGAGGCAACGGACGCGGAAGCTTCACCCATCGAAAGGCCTTACTGCGGCTCAACGGTATTCATGGGTGAGAAAGCGGTCATCCCTCCGAAGAGCACTTTCACCATGGGGCCGAGGGCGGCGCAAAATGTGGATTACCAATGGCCGATGATCGATCTGCCTTCGGCGCCCGATAAGCCCGTCACGCTATCGATCACCTGCAGGGGGAAGACGGTTGCTGAACTCCGTTACGGCACGAGCGACGGCTCGGGGCTCGGTCAGCCCATCGCGGGCGTTTCCTTCCAGAAGGATCCCGGTCAAAACTGCAGCGACGATGTTTCCAGCTGGTGCGTGACGCCGCTCGATGAATCCGAAGCCGATGCCGGAGTGACCACCAAAGCCGCATCCCAAACGCCCGGCGTACTCGAAGGGCGCGCGACCAAAGGCAAACCCAATCGCGAATGTTCCCCCAAACCCTCCGCCTGCCAGCTGAGCGCATGCGGCGTATTCTTCAGCGAGGTCCTCGCATCGCCCATGAGCGGCAGCGCGCTCGATCAGTTTATCGAGCTCTATAACCCGGGAACCGCCGACGTCGATCTGCAGGGCTGCGCGCTCGATCTCCAAATCGAAGGTGAAACCGAAGCGACCGCGATCTTGAGTGGATCGGCTTCGAACAATGGCGCGCTCATCGTGCCGGCATCGGGGCGCATTACGCTCGGACCGAGCATCGCTCACAAGGTGCAGGGGCACTTCGACGGATTTGATTTGCCGCAAACATCGCCCGGCGGTGCGGTGACGCTCAGGCTTTACAACCCCGACAGCAACCAGGAGATCGACAGCTTCACGTATTTGTCACCCCGTGCTGACGAGAGGGGTGCCCCAACCCGCGGTTATGCCTTTGAACTCTGCCCCGACCGCGATGCAACCTGCAGCGGTAACGACGAGCTCAAGAACTGGTCCCTCGCCCAATCGTCGGATGACCGCGACAAGAGCTCGCGCGCGCTGCCCAATCTCAACTGTAACGTGCCCCTCTGCATCGATTCGGATGGGAACGAGCGCTTATCGCAAAAGCCGGAGCCGGGCGATCTGGTCATTACCGAGTTATTCCTTCGCCCTGCAGCCGCAACCGCTGACGAACAGCAGGATGTCACCAAAGCGCGCAGCAAGGATGGCGAGGAACAGGAAGGCGATGAGCCGGAACTGGATGCCGACGTCGATGAACCCGAAACCGATGCCGGAACATCGAAAGATGATCCCCGGCTGACAGGTCCGAATGAGCGGCAGCTGTTCGATGGTCAGTGGTTTGAAATTTACAATGTGACCGATCACCCCATCGACTTAAACGGCCTGGGGCTTTATCGCAACAAGAACCTGGAGACCCCTTCCTTTGTATTCGGGCGTAATGATCTCTCATGCGTGACCATTCCCGCGCACAGTTACCGCGTGATCGCAGCAAACGCCGACGCCGGTGCGAACGGTGGCATCCTTGTGGAGCCGGGCTTCACCTATGCGAACAGCTTTACGATCGCGACCAACAACGGTTACCTGGGCATGCGCTGGCCAGCCGTCGATGATGAAAAAGAGATCCTCATCGATGAGGTGGAATGGAGCAACACTGTAGACAACATCTCCTGGCAAATCGATCCCGAAAAGATTGTATTGCCCAAGACTGCCGCCCAAAGCCCGACCGGCAGCAAAGCGTCCGCAGAGACATCGAAGGAGACCGCTGATCAACAACAGGATTATGCGCAGCTCAATAACGATTTTGAAAACTGGTGTCTGAGCGTTCAGCCGCAACAGGATCTGAGCGATCCGCAATCAAAACTGAGTTATCACACCGCCGGCGGTCCGAACGAAAAATGCCACGTCTGTTTCTGCATCGACGAGGAGCAGCAGTTGTGGAAACGCATCGCGTCGCCCTACACCCCCGGGGAACTCTGGGTGAACGAAATTTATTCGCCAAAGGATGAGCTCGATCAGGCGCGCGCATACGTGGAGCTGGCTGCCAACCGCGAAGGCTATCTCAACTGTGGCTCGATTATGGGTCAGGCATTCCCATGGAAGACCTGCAAACCGCTGCAAAGGGCCAAAGACAACCAATACTATGCAGTGATCGCTCAGCCGAATCACGAGAGGATGCTCTGCGAAGAAGATCTTGTCCCCGTTTATGAGTTCGACAACGCGCTCGATCTCTCGATCTATCAGGCGATTAAGGTCGAAATCAGCGGGCAGGAGATCGACCGGCTGGAGTTATCGCTCACAGATGAGATCGTTCAGAGCATGAACGCGCTGCAAAGGGATGAGTATCAGAACTGGTGCGAGACGCCATCGCAGTTATCCACGGGTGAAGAGATCGCATCGATCTATGAATCCGCGCCTGTTGTTCTGGGAACGCCCGCAAAGCCCAACAAGCGCTGCGAAGCCTTCGATCCGCCCGTCAGCCCCGACAACTGTATCGGCACCAATGAGCAGCATCTCGAAGTGGAACGCCTGATCAACCGCCCGCATAAGGGCGATCTTCAGATCGTGGAGATCATGCCTTTCGCTTCCGCCAGCGAACCGAAGCGCGAATGGATCGAGCTTTACGCGCCTAACGACGTGCATATCGACATGAATGAGCTCTCGATTCAGATCAATGTGAACGAGAAGATCCCCATAGTGAACAACTACTGCGTGGCGCTCGAAAAGGGTCACTATGCAGTGATCGCTCAAAGCTGGGATCGCATCGACGAAGCGATCAGGGCCAATGGGATGTCCGGGCAAACCACAGTCCGAAAGACGGGCGCTCTTTGGAACAGCGCTTTACCCGATACCCGTGAGAACGCGATTTCGCTCTATGCCGGCGATATTCTGATTGATCGCTTCGAATATGATGCGACGATGGTCAAGGAAGGGATCAGCATCCAGCGCAGTTACAACACCACAACGAGAGCATACGAAGACCGTTGGTGCCTGTCTTCAAAGGCAACGCCCGCTGTTTCAGCAACAACCGATCACAACGAACAACATACGCTGTTAAAGGAGAATGGAAGATGCAACTAAAACGGATCCTTCCCTTTTTGTTTCTGACCTGTTGTGGACTGACGAGTTGCTCTGACGACGATAAGGATGGATCGAGCCATTGGGACTGCTCGTTTAAAGGCGGCGTTGTGACCGACGTCACCGATGGAGACACGATCCAAATCAAGGTGCTCTGCGACAGCGATCAGGACTGCTGCTACGGTTCCCATGTATGCGATCCCTGTGGATCCGACGGCTATTGCTCCATCGCCCAGCCTGTCCGGTTTATGGGCATCAATACCCCCGAGATTCCGCACGGCAGACCTGACGATAAAAACGAATGCCTGGGCCAGGCCGCGTTAAAGCGCGTCAAGGATCTGATCCTCGACAAGGAAGTCGAGCTCGTTTTTGAAGATTACGCGGGCTGTCACGAGAAATACGGCCGCTGGCTCGCTTACATCGTCTACGACGGTCAGCTGATTCAGGAGACTTTGTTAAAAGAGGGTCTCGCCTGCCTCTTCTGGTACAGCAATGAGCGCTGGAAGGATCTGACCCTCTATTACGATCGCCTGGTCGATGCCCATCAGTCGGCGGTCGACAACGAGCTCGGTATTTTCAGTTCCGACGACGAGATCTGCGAAGGTTTGCCAAGGCCCAATACGAGCAAATGCTCTTTAGGCGACGGCGATTACTGACCCCGGAATTCGCCTGCACAGCTCCGCCCCGCTCCATCAACAGCATGCCGTACTTCAAGCATTGAACCTCAACCCCTTCAAAACAGCTCTGAATCGATCCGCTATCGCCCGATCTTTATTCGGAACAGACGGATGTTTACGCAGCATCGGTTTTAAACCTGATCGATTCAGTTTTTATTCCATAGCCATCAGAGAGCAATCGCAGCGCCATTCGATTTTAACCCTAAAGATTTAAAACTTTCATCATTCAAACAAGATTCTGTTCATTTTACATCCATCAACAATGGTTCAACTTTAAAAACTGAATCTCAGAGAGCAAGTTTCATCGATCGATCATTAAAATTTTGTTATCAAACCATCTCCACCCGATGCTTTTGCAACAAAATTTTATTCACCGAGCATTGCCCGAAGAGATCCTCTCCTGACAAAGGAATTCACAATGGGATTCGCATCCATCGCTTCACAAGTCCGCAAGCGCCGTCCGCTGGTTCACAACATCACCAACTACGTTACGGTGAATGACTGCGCAAACATCCTGATCGCCTGCGGCGCATCGCCGTTAATGTCGGACGAGCCCGAAGAAGCGGAGCAGATCACCTCGATTTGCAACGCTTTGAACATCAACATGGGCACCTTAAACAAGCGAACCATCGAAGCGATGTTTAAGGCCGGCAAGCAATCCAACGCGTTGAACCATCCGGTCATCTTTGATCCAGTGGGCGTTGGCGCTTCTGACTTAAGAAACAAGACCGCAAGCGACATCATCAGCCAGATAAAGCTCGCCGCTATCAAGGGCAATGCGTCCGAAATCAAGCGAATGGCCGTAGGACAGGGCTACTGCTCCGGAGTAGATGCGAGCGTTTTTGACACGATCACCTACAAAGGCCTCGACAACGCCGTCGAATGGATGAAGGCGTTTTCACAGAAGACCGGCGCTGTCATCGCGATGACCGGAGCGATCGATATCGTTGCCGACGAAACGCGCGCGATGTGCATCTTCAACGGTCACAAACTGATGAGCGACATCTCGGGTACGGGCTGCATGCTCTCGGCCATGACCGCTGCATTCGTCGCAGCCAACCCCTCAACCCCCTTCGAAGCCGTCTGCACAGCGGTGCTTACGATGGGCATCGCGGGCGAAATGGCGGCCAATTACATGCGTTCATTCGAAGGCAACATGCAATACCGCGCCTATCTCATCGACTCGATCTACAACATGGATCCCAACGCTTTGGAACAGAACGCACGCTATGAAATGCGATAACACCTATCTCGCTTTATACGCCGTTACCGACAGCAGCTGGCTTGGGACGCATACCCTTTACGAAGATGTTGAATCGGCATTGAAGGGCGGTGCCACCTGTATTCAGCTGCGCGAAAAAGACATGCCCGAAGACGAGCTCGAAACGCTCGCGCACGAGATCATGACCCTCTGCCATCGCTACGACCGTCCGTTCATTTTGAACGACAACGTCGATGTGGCGGTCAAAGTACATGCCGATGGCGTCCACGTGGGTCAGCACGACATGGAAGCATCGCTCGTAAGGGAAAAGATTGGTCCCAACATGCTCCTTGGACTCTCGGCACAGACCGTGGAGCAGGCCGTGGCCGCCGAGAAAGCGGGCGCGGATTATTTAGGCGTTGGCGCCGTATTCCCGACCGATACCAAGAAGGATGCGGACGCGGTCTCCTACGAGACGCTGCAACAAATTTGTAAGGCCGTATCGATCCCGGTCATCGCCATCGGTGGCATCGGCGTTCAAAACATCGCCCAGCTCAAGGGCAGCGGCATCGTCGGTGTTGCTGTGGTGAGCGCCATCTTTGCCCAGGAAAACATTCAGAAGGCGACGGAAGCCCTCGTTGAAACTGTCCATACGGAATTGCTTTCATGATCCATGCAGCCCTCTTCGATTTGGATGGCACGCTTTTGGACTCGATGCCCTATTGGGAGCACACGGGCAATCTCTACCTTGAGTCGGTAGGGGTTACCCCAGAGCCCGATCTTGCCCAAACGTTGTTTGCGATGACCCTGCCCCAGGCTGCGGAATACATGCGCGTTCACTATGAGCTCCCGCTGACCGACGAGCAAATCTGCAAAGGCATCGATCAGATCATCGCCGGCTTTTACAAAAACGACGTCTTAACCAAGGCAGGCATCACCGATGTGATCGAAGCGCTGCGGAATCGCGGCGTAAAGATCGGCATCGCTACGGTAACAGATCGCCATCTGGTGGAAGCCGCCCTGCAACGCCTGAAGATTACGCATCTATTCGACGGCATTTGCACGACCACCGAGGCGGGACACGGCAAAGATCGTCCGGATGTGTACGTGAAGCTTGCGGAACGCCTGGGAGCTACCCCGCAGACCTCGCTCGTCTTTGAAGATGCGCTCCACGCTTTAAAGACCGCCAAGGCCGCAGGCTTTGTGACTGTGGGCGTATACGACAAGAGTTCCGAAGCGGTGCAAGGTGAACTCAAAGCTGAAGCCGCGCATTATCTGACTTCGTTTACGGAACAAAAAGATGAGGTGTTGCGATGGGTCGAAAACTGAAGGCCGTGCTCACGATTGCAGGCAGCGATTCGAGCGGGGGCGCCGGCATACAGGCCGATTTAAAGGCGATGACCTTAAACGGCGTCTTCGCCATGAGCGCCATTACCGCATTGACGGCGCAGAACACCACCGGAGTCCAGGGGATTTACGACGTATCGCCGGAGTTTGTGAAGCAACAGATCGACAGCGTCTTTGAAGACATCAGACCCGACGCCGTAAAGATCGGTATGGTCGCATCATCGCCCGTGATTCGCGCCATATCCGAGAGGATTCAGTTTTATCGCCCGCAGATCGTCGTCGTAGATCCCGTTATGGTCGCAACGAGCGGCGCAAAGCTCATCGAAGACGAAGCGATTGAGACGTTAAAGTCCGAGCTCTTCCCGCTGGCCACCCTCCTTACGCCGAACATCCCCGAGGCTGAAGTCTTAACGGGCCTGAGCATCAAAGACGAGGAAGGCATTGAAGAAGCCGCACGCACGATTGCCGAACGCTTCAAATGCTCCGTCCTCTGCAAAGGCGGCCATGCGGTTCACGACGCCAACGATTGCCTCTGCCATCACGGATTAATCCAATGGTTCTACGGCAGGCGCATCGAGAATCCGAACACGCACGGAACCGGTTGCACCCTTTCGAGCTGCATCGCCGCGAATTTAGCCAAAGGGTTCTCGATGAACGAGTCGATCTACCGCTCCAAGAAATTCCTTTCGGGCGCATTGGCCTACCAACTCGATTTAGGTCGCGGATCAGGTCCCATGCATCACGGCTTCGATCTCAAGCGTTACTATCAGGACGAAGAGGTCTGATGAAGCCAACCTCCGTATTGGAAAACCGTCTCGTCTGGTTCGGCGCCGTCATCGTTCCCTGAAGCCTGCAGTGCCGGGATCCCTGCGGAGTGACTGCCATTCAATGCTGAGGGAAAGGCGGTGCCCCCCGGGGTTACGGTTTTGAATCCCCTGCCCGCCTGCCTCTCTCACCTGAGAACATCACCGAATGCCCCGATCTCATCGGATCGCTCGTTGCCCCCATGGCCGCGATTCAGATGGCAGACTTCATGGTTCTCAAACGAACGACGCCTTATCCCCGATCCGATCCCGTAAATGCGATCCTCTGGGCGGCGGGTTTTGCGCTCTATCGCTGCCTGCTCTCCGCCGATACGCCCCCTGGCAACAACCTGCCCTGCAAGACGGCCTTGGAACGCCCCGCTGTAGCGGTGCAAAAGCTCCGGCCAAAGAAGGCGTAACGGCGCCGTACCTCCGGCATCCATCGACGATACCTCAGGAATCACGCGCTGTTCCTGCCCCATCAGGCGGCATCACCGATCTCACCTTTTTTGATTGACCGACAAGCGATCAAAACGCGATTTGCTTAAAAAAGAATCGTTTTTTGAGACATCGAAGCGCTCAAAAACGCGCGGCGATATGCGCAAGGGGCCGTTGAACCGCCTTTTCTGTTGTTTGCCTGTTTCGTCTCCATTAAATTCGCTCACTGTATCTATGGGGTTGGAGGCTTGCAAAATGACCGCCTTACTTTCAAACGCTGAGCACCCGCAGGATCTGCTTCAGAGCCTTGCGCTCGTCTTCGATACGCTGCTGATGATCGATTTGGACGCCAGGCTTTGCCAACCCTACAAGCTGGCCCCGCTGGAAGCCTATCTCTTCGACCCCAATCAGCCCTTCGACGAATGCATCCGGCGCTACTGCCAGCAATTCGTGTATCCAGAAGATCGCGAATCGGTCTGGAGCAAGCTGAAAACCGACGCCCTGCGTGAATCATTGAGCAGCAGCGATCACATCCAGGGCCAATACCGCCCCCTCGATGCGACGAAAACGCAATCCTTCTGGTTCCATGCGCTCAGGCTGCCTCCGCAGAACGATCACGCCTGCGCCCTGCTCGCCCTGCAATCCATCGAAAGCAACCCGTTAAGCGCCCAGGTCACCCCGATCAGCGAACGCAACCTCCGCGAAACCCAGCGGCTTTCGAACTTCATCGTCTGGACCCCCAAATTCGATGCCGAGGGCGTGGCCACCGATACGCCGGTTCCGCCGCTGTTGCTGCAACTGCTCGGATTCGATCCCAAAGAGGAGCGCCCCCAAACCCTCGATACGCTGATCGCCTGCCTGCATTCCGAAGATCAAAAGCAGCTTCAGGAGCGCATCAAGGCGATGATCGCCGAGCAAAAGCCCGGTCACCTCTGCATGGAAGTCCGCCTGCTCGCGCGCAACGGCTATTACCAGTGGTTTGAGCTGCAAGGCGATCTCAAACCGAGCAAAGACGGCGTCTATTACCCCTTAAACGGCGCCTTCATCGACATCAACGACCGCAAGCAGCGCGCGATGCTCGAAGAAAAGAGCCGCAAGCAGGCCCACGAGATCCGCGAGCTCGCACAACAGCGCGCGCAGTGGGAACTGATGAAGACCGTCGATCTGCTTTCGGGCGATTATCTGGCGGTCTATTGCGTGGATTTGGACGAAGGCAGCTACCGCGAGACCTCGGCGCAGCCCGCATACCACAACATCCCGCGCCTTTTGCCGAGCGCGCCCATCTCCTCGGATTTCTTTGTGATCGTGCAGGCGATCATCCGCCAGTTCGTGTTCGAGGACGATCAGGTCACCGTCCGCGCGCATTTCAGGCGCGAGCGCATCGCCACCCAGCTGCAACTGACGCCGAGCTACAACTTCGACTTCCGCGTCGTCAACGCCGGCAAGCTCCATTGGTATCGCTGCAAATTCGCGCTATTAGGCGCCATCGACGGCCATCGCCATTTTTTGGTGGGCTTAAGCGACATCGACCGCGAAAAGAGGATCGAGCTCGATCGGCTGGCTTCACGCCATCAGCTGGAGACGGCGCTCCGCTGGGCGAACCTGTTGCTCACCATCACCGATGAATTCGAAGCCATTTACGATCTCGAAGTGGATTCGGGCCATTACGAGATGCTGCTTGGCCACCATGGACTCACGCTCAACATCCGGGATGCATTGCTTGCGGGCGACAACTTCTACGACGACATGCGCTCGACCATGCAGCAGGTGGCCTACGAGCCCGACCGACAGATGGCGCAGGATGCCTTCATTTTTGAGAACTTCAAGTCGGTGCTCGAGAGCAAGCGCCACAATCACTGGGATTACCGCACATTAAAGGACGGGCAGCTCGTCTGGATGAGAACCAAGTTTGCCGAAAAGCGGGGTGAGGACGGCAAACAGCACGCGACCGTGGGCGTCTTCAACATCGATCGCGAGCGCAAGGCGCAGGAGGAGCTCCGGCAGGCGCGCATGCAGGCGGAGGAGGCGAACAACGCCAAGAGCCGCTTCCTCTTCAACATGTCGCACGATCTCCGCACGCCCATGAACGCGATCATCGGCTTTACGCGCAAGGCCCTCAACAACCTGCAGGATCGCGAGCTCCTCGAAGACTGCCTGCACAAGGTGCAGGTCTCCAACAACTACCTGTTAAAGCTGATCAACGACGTTCTGGACATGACGCGCATCGAATCGGGCAAGCTGCTCATCGATGAAACGGCCTGCGATCTGAAAGTCTGGTCGAACGATCTGCTCGACATGATGAAGCCCCAGCTCGAAGAGCGATCCCTCACCCTGAAGTCGGAGATCCAAATCGAGCATCAGAACGCCTATCTCGACGCGCTGCGGATGCGGCAGGTGATGGCGAACATCCTCTCGAACGCGATCAAGTTCTCCAAGCCCGAAGGCACCATCGAATTCAGCCTGAAGGAGATCGATCCCCTCTTCCCGGAGCGGCACGGCTATCTGTTCACGGTCAAGGACGACGGCATCGGGATGTCGGCCGATTTTAAGGATCACATCTTCGAGCAGTTCACCCGCGAGCGCAGTTCCACCGAGAGCATGCAGCAGGGCACGGGGCTCGGGATGGCGATCGTCAAGAGCCTCGTCGATTTGATGAACGCGCGCATCGAAGTGGAGTCGGAGCCCGGCGTGGGGACGAAGGTGACCGTGCGCATCGATTTGAGGCCCGCCACGGAAGACGCGATCGAAGCGGAATCGGTGGAGGAGTTCCACGCGCAGGAGCAGCCCCTCGCCGGCCTGAAGGTTCTGCTCGTGGAAGACAACTTCTTAAACCGCGATTTGGCGAAGAGCATCCTCGAAGACTTTGGCGCCAATGTGGACGAGGCGGAGGATGGATCCGTTGCGGTCGAGAAGATCGCCTATTCGAAGCCGGGTCAGTACCACGCGGTGCTGATGGATTTGCAGATGCCGATGATGGATGGCTACGAAGCGACCTACAGTATTCGCAGTCTGCCCAATAAAGCTTTGGCCCAGATTCCCATCGTGGCCATGACGGCCAACGCCTTTGAAGAAGATCTCCGCAAGGTGGCGGAAGCGGGGATGAACGGCCATCTGGTCAAGCCAGTGGATGTGCAAATGCTCATCAAGACGCTGGTGCCCTATTTGCCGAAAGTGGAATGAGAGGTGTTAAAGTGAATCACGAGGATCATGCTCTCTCTGTGAACGAGCCCAGCGCTCAAAATCAAAAGCTCCTTCAAAGCGCCCTCCAGCAACTCTTCTCTTTTTGCCTCTCTCTCAATCTCTCGCAAAACCAATATCAAATTATACAGCCCGATCCCCTGCTTCGGGGCGACTGGCCCGTAAAAGGCAACTATGATCGCTTCTTAAATAAGATGGCGGACCAGATGCGCGACAAGCAGATGGGCGGCAACTTCAGGGCGCGCTTTTCTGCAGAGACGCTGCTCCAGAGATTCAAGGAAGATCCGCAGCACGAGATCTCGCTCTGCTATGCGCTGCAGAACGACAAGAAAGAGACCTACTGGTGCGAAGGTCGCCTGAAGTTTGTTCTCCCCTCGCAGGGGGACATCGAGGCCTATTTCTATGAGCGCGCCTTTAAGGCCGCAGAGAATGACAAGAATCGCATCGCGGTCAGCAACGAAAAGGAGATCGTCGACCGCGTCAGCGAGGCCAACGCCATCAAACTGCTCTCGGATCGCTACGATTACGTCTGCAACATCGATTTCGATCAGCAGCAGGTCGTGCGCCTGCGGGTCAACGAAGAATTCCGCAGGCATCTGGGCATAAGCAACGAGAGGATCCTCAGCCTTCCGGCGTTCTTCGAGTCGATTCGCTCCACCAACTTCAGGGACGACCTGGATCAGCTCCTGGCGGAGTTGTCCTACGAGCATTTGAACGAGGTGCTCGACAGGCGCAAATACTGCGAATATCTCGGGCGCATCAATCTCAGCGGAAATCCCACTTACTACCGCTACCGCTTCATGAGGCAGCCTGAATCGCCGCGCGTGATCACGATGGGTCTGGTCAACGTCAACGAGCAGGTCAAGAGCGAGATCCGTCAGGGCGAAAGGGAAGCCGCACAGCATTACGTAGAGATGATGCGCGGCTTAAGCAGCAGCTTCGAGGCGGTCTACAACATCCACGTCGACACCAACGATTATGAATTCTTTGGAAGGACCCTCGATTTTGAAGGGGCGATCTCCTCGGAATTCCACCACGGCAAGGACTTTTTCCAGGACACCTACGTCAACTCGAAGCTCTGCATCCACCCTGAAGACTTCGACAAGGTGGTCACCTATCTGGGCAAGGAATACGCCGTCCATATGCCCGCCAATCGCCAGATCATCAGCTTCGATTACCGGGTCAGGAAGCAGGAGAAGTATTACTGGTACCAGGTCAAGATGTTCAAAGACGTCGATTCAGATGGCCGCGAGCTGCTGATTGTGGGCGTATTGAACATCGACTCGGTGATCCTGCAGGAACGCACCCGGCAAAGGGCGCTCCAGCAGAAGGATCGCGTCTCGGCCATGCTGACCGAGAACTACGTGACGATCATCTATTACAATGTGAATGCGATCCAG
>JAEEGL012711635.1_pt1 | contig 13380 bp, 6 predicted proteins | sample 9134231 | NCBI WGS metagenome assembly JAEEGL01 (sample SAMN16246548, study PRJNA631951) | gut metagenome | biome: gut microbiome; feature: rumen; material: fiber-attached | host: Bos | place: Iran: Karaj | collected 2018-10 | reverse complement strand
TAACTGAATTTTGGTGTCGTAAAGGTACACAATTTTTACGACATAACAAAGGCCGAGCTTGGGAAAGTTCGGCCTTTGAGCTTTTTTTACAAAAAAGAGAGTGCGCCTATTTTGACACACCCTCCCTTGGGTTGGGGTCGAGACCCTTCCTTAGGATAAGGAGGGGGAGGGGTGGTTGTGACCCCCACAAGCTAACTGCTTGATAATAAAAAGAATATAAAGATAAAAAAGGAGGAGAAAGGAGGAAAAAGGTGCTAAAGCACCCACAAAAAAGAGAGAAAAACACATTTCCGTCAATCAAGTTGACGAGTAGACAAGTAAACGAGTTGTTCAATCTCCCCTCCTTTGGAGGGAGGTATTATTTGTCGGGCTCGGAGGCCCGACCTCCTAACTAAGGAATGAATTGAGCGACATAAGAGATTGCCATTACTGATGACATATATTTTCGTCCTTTTCGTATTTTTAGATACTTTCGTACTCAAAAAGTATTCGGTATCGCAAATAAGGATACCGAATACCAGTCAAATAAAAGGAGTCTTTATTAGTCGAGGCGGAAGGTGATGGGCACCGTGTATTTCACACGCACAGCCTTGCCTTCTTGCATTCCTGGAGTCCATTTAGGCATGGCGCCGACTACGCGTACCGCCTCGGCATCGAGGTAGTCGTTGACTTTTTGAATAACGTGGATATTGCTGATTCTGCCGTCTTTCTCAACGATGAAATTGACGAGGACCCTACCCTGAATACCTGCTTTGGAGGCAGCTTCAGGATAATGGATATTCTCTGTGAGGAATTTCATAAAAGCTTCAATTCCACCTGGATATTCCGGCATTTTTTCCACCACGTCGAATGCTTCCGAGTCATTGGTTTCGGTTTCCATGTCAACCACAACGACTTCGGTGTCATCTGACGGGGCTGTCGATGGAGTAGCTTCCCACGTCGCCGTCACCACCTCGCGTGCAGCATTCTTGGTAGTGATGAGGACAACTCCGTTCTTCCCTTCCTCACCATACATCTCGAGGGCTGCCTTGCTTTTCAGGACGTCGATATGGTCGATAGTTTTAGAGTCGAGGGCCTGCATCTCCTCCATGCTTGCACGCTTGCCGTCGATGATGATGAGAGGATTCTCCACATGGCCTTTCTTGTCATCGATAACAAAAACGCCGATGCCTTGGGTAGCTACCGCCGTGTCGGCTTTCACTTCGATGGTTTTGCCACCCACATCCACCTTTCCGGCTTTCCGGCCTTTCTTGATCATCTTCTTTTGTGGCTGTTGGTAGACATAGTCGGTGACGGTCTCTGCGTTGAGAGCCAAGAATGCGCCCAAAATGGGCAGGAGCGCAAGCAGTTTCATCCAACTCTTGCCATTGGATTTCTTATTGTTGAGCATCATATTTATGCGGTTTTTGAGGGTACTGTGAGTAATGCCGTTGACGATGGAGTACCCACCACTGACAGCGGCCTTTTGGATAAGTAGATAAAGATACTGCCGCAGATTGATGCCTTGAGAGAGAACGGCAGCGTCAGCCTCATACTCATGGATGGCGCGCAAGTCTTGGCGAAGCATCCATATAGCGGGGTTGAACCACTGCAGTGCTGTGAGCGTATCAACGAGGAGCACGTCAAGCGAATGCCGCTGGCGGATATGACCTCGTTCATGGGCCATGATGGCCGGGTCTTGATGTTCGAAATCTGTAATGTTGAGCACAATATAGCGCATCCAGCTGAAGGGTGCCAACGGCTTGTCGGTGACGGCGATGACGACTCCATCGTCTTGCGGGTGACGCTGGCTGTGCATGATGAGACGAATGACCTGCACGACCGACCACAGGACATGACCAACGACAAAGAACACCCCCATGAAGAACAAGACGACAACTCCCGTTTGCCACCATGGTTGGGAAGGCTCGACGATGGCCGCCAACGGCCGTCCAACGGCAACGCTGGAATGAAGGGATGTCAAGACGACTGTATGATGGAAAGTGAAGACACAAAATGGCAACACGAACGACGCTACTGCCGTCAGGAGCAGCACCATGCGGTTGAGGCGGTGAAACGTGTCACGGCTGAGCAACAAGCGATAGAACAGGTAGAATATCGCTATCAGCACGGCAACTTTCAAGTCGTATTTCAGAAATTCCAACATACTATCCTTATTGTATAGGTGTGTCCTATTTTAATACAGCTATCTATTATGATCGCTCTATTTGCTCGATCAATTCTTTCAATTCCTCCAGAGAAATCTTTTCGTCCTTCACGAAACTGCTGACAGCATCCAGATAGGAGTCGTCAAAATAGCTCTTGATGACACCGGCTAGGCTCGAACGTCCATATTCCTTCTCCGACACCGTCGGGAAATACTGATAGGATGTGCCAAACTGCTTGTGCCCGAGCAACCCTTTTTTCTCCAAAATACGCACCGTAGTGGAGAGCGTATTGAAATGTGGACGTGGTTCGTCATAGTACTCCAACAGTTCCTTGACAAACATCGGCCCATGCTGCCAGTACAAGTCCATGATTTCTTTTTCTTTACGAGTCAGTTTTTTCATTGTTCGTTTTCTTTTAGTTTCACATCCATCAAATGCGTCAGTATCTTATCCAACCACAAAGTAACTAAAAAAATTAGTTTATTAGAACTAAAGTCTTTAGTTTTTATGGTTTATTAAGAAAATAAGGGCTCTTTTTTTAGTTGTTCACACAACAAAAGGGAAAATGTCTTGGTCTCTACAGCCGTAGGCCCAAAAAGGCGCGCATACGCCATTTTTGGTGATGTATAGCAAGGCTCTCCACATCGCCGATATTTGTGAAGTTGTATACCATCGACAGACCATAAAAAAGGTTGCCAGTCTGACGGACCACCGCTCCACGACCAGTGATGATGACCTCGGGAAAGTGGTAATGAAGAGGTATACGAGTGTCGCCAAGGCTCATAGAGGTATTGCTATAAACGATGAATGTAGGCAAGGCAGAGATATGCAACAGCCAGCCTTGAGAGGGCACGTAGTTGTAACCGTATCCAGCACCGATACCGATATTCGTCATCTTCAGTTCCATCTTCTGCTCCCAGTCGAGTTGAGCGTGCTGGCCCATCCCCGATGCTGCCAGCAGAAAACTGCCTGCCGACCGTCGTTGGATATAGCTCTGTGAGAATGCGGCGGGATAAGAGAAATGGCGGCTATTGAAGGCATAGTAAGCATTGAGATTGAGCGTCTTCATTGAAAGGATGTCGGCGGGCAACTCGATGTGGTCCATACCCTCATGGTCGTGCCACCCGGTGAAGTTGTGTGCGTCTTGGTAGATAAAGTCCCAGCCGAAACGCTTGCCGTAGGAGTTGATATTCAGCTCATAGTCGCGGTACTTCCCCATCAACTTGGCAGGATTGAGAGCCATACTGAGAGAAAAGCCCAAATAACTGACGCCCAAACTGAGCGTGGATTTGTAGTCGGCGATCATTTCCGATTTGAAATGCTGCCCATTATCTATTCCCTCAGATTCAAGCTTAGCCCCCGACACGTTCAACCGTGCCTTAACAGTCCATTTGGTTTTCGGGCGCATGATATAGGCCGTGTCGATGTTGCCTTTGCGGTAATTCACGGTCAATGCACTGTCAAAACGATGGAAGATGTTCTGCGCCGATGTGGGCAGAACCAGGGCATTCATCACAACGAGAAGTATGGTGAGTTGTTTCATTATGCAAAAATAATCATTTTTCAATTGATTATTCATTTTTTTGGTGTATATTTGCAAAAACTCCTTGATGATTCCATCATTGAGGTAATGATGAAATCAATTCAAAACTATTAACACTCTAATCAAGTCAAAGCAAATAACACTCTAATCATGACCTACAAAAAATTTCTTCTCATGGCTGGTTGTGCTGTCTTTGCTGCAGCCGTCCAAGCACAAGTGACCATCGACATCGATGCCCAGCAACGCGGGCCTAAGGTGAGCCCTATGCTCTATGGCATCTTCTACGAAGACATCAACCATGCGGCCGACGGCGGACTATATGCCGAGCTGATCCGCAACCGCTCGTTTGAGGACGGACCACGTTTTGGCGCGCCTGCCGACATGCAGGCTTGGTCAACGTATGCTGCCGCCCCGTCGCAGATCAACACAAAGCTGATACAGCCCACGAAAAAGACACCGCTACTCAATGCCGTGCAGCACAACGCTTTGCAACTCGACATCAAGGCTTCGTCCTCCAACCCCGTCTGCTTAGTCAACGAGGGCTATTGGGGCATCAATGCTGTGCAAGGCCACAGTTACCGTCTGTCTTTCTGGGCCAAGACCCTGAAGTATCAAGGCACCGTGAAGGCTACGCTCTGCTCAAAAGACGGCGCACAGCTTTATGCCGAGTGTGCGGTGAGCGGATTCCCCGCCAACAAAGCCAAGGGTTGGACAAAATATGAGGCCACTCTTACAGCCAATGACAACGACCCTCAGGCACAGTTTGCCCTGGTCTTCGACGGCGTGGGGCAGGTGCAACTCGATATGGTGAGCCTCTTCCCTCCCACGTTCAAAAACCGCGAGAACGGTATGCGCCCCGACCTGGCCAACATGCTGTGGCAGATGCGTCCAAAGTTCATGCGCTTCCCTGGCGGCTGCTTTGTGGAGGGACAGGAGAGTCCTGACAACGCCTTCCGGTGGGAGCGTACCATCGGGCCGATAGAGGAGCGTGAGGGCCACTGGAACGTCAACTGGGGCTACCACACCACCGACGGACTGGGTTATCATGAGTACCTGCAACTGGCCGAAGACCTTGGCGCCAAACCACTCTTTGTGGTCAACGTAGGTTTGTGGCACGGTGGCATGACCCCCTACGACAGCATCCAGCCCTGGATTGATGAGTGTCTGAACGCCATAGAGTATGCCAATGGCCCCATCACCTCAAAATATGGTGCCATGCGTGCCAAGAACGGCCACCCAGAGCCTTTCGGTTTGGAATACCTGGAGGTGGGCAACGAAAACAACCAACCTGACCCTCGCCAACAGAGTGACCACTACTATGAACGTTATGATCAGTTCTACAAAGCCATCCGTGCCAAATACCCTGATATGAAAATCATCGGCAACGTGGTGGCATGGGGCGATGACAACCCGAAGTGGAACTCCACACTGCCAGTGGACCTGCTGGATGAGCATTACTACCGCTCACCCGACTGGTTTGCTGGCGCCTTCCACAAATATGACAGCTACGACCGCCGCGGACCGAAAATCTATGTGGGTGAATATGCTGTGACCAATGGCTTCGGCAATCTGGGCAACATGAACGCCGCCTTAGGTGAGGCCGTCTATATGATGGGCATGGAGAACAACTCCGATGTTGTGGCCCTGGCTTCGTATGCGCCTATTTTCGTCAACGAGAACGACGCTCGCTGGCGCCCCGACATGATACGCTTCAGCAGCAGTCGCGTCATGGGCACACCTTCTTATTATGTGCAGCAAATGATGCCTCAGCACATCGGCACCCAAGTGTTGAAAGTCAGTCAGACCAATCCTTATGAAGGTATGGTGCGCAAGCCGCTGACACCCAAGCAGGCCCGCGTTGGCTTCGGCACGTGGGGCACACATGCCACCTTTGAGACAGACAAAGATGTAGAATATATCTATGGTGACTGGACCAAGGAAGGCAACACCGTGCGCCAGACGAGTCGTAAGGAAGCCACCATCTGTCTGGAGAAAGACATCATCAACAGTGACCACTACACCTGTAAGTTCCGCGCCCGCAGAGACGGAGGAGCCGAGGGTTTCCTCATCATCTTCAACTATGTCGATGACAAGAACTACTGTTGGCTGAACTTCGGCGGATGGGGCAACACCCAGCACGCCATCGAGCAAATCAGCAATGGTGGCAAACTGCAGACCGATATCAAACGGGGACGTGTGGAGCAGGGACGTTGGTATGACATCACCCTGCAGGTGGCTGGCGACAGCGTGAAAGCGTGGCTCGACGACAAATTGGTCTTCGACACGGTGCTAAAACATGATGATACGAAGGGGGTCTTTTCCTCTGCCACCATCGATGAAAAGACTGGCGAAATCATCGTAAAAGTAGCAAATACGAGTGATATGGCAACCACCGCCAGCCTGAATTTGAAGAATTTCACTCCTCGATGTGCCCGAGTGGTGCGTCTGGCAGCCAACGACGGCATGGAAGAGAATACACTCCTTGCTCCCACCAACATTCACCCTGTGGAGCAACTGCTCTCTCCCGAGGATGACCGCGTGCTGCTCGATGTTCCACCCTACTCTCTCAACATCGTCAGAATCAAGTGAGTAGAGACTTTGGCTAAAACACTCCCCCTGCCCCCTTCCAAGTTTGAGGGGGCAGGGGGAGTGTGTCTACAGACAAGGAAAAGGTATAAATGCCAAAAAGATGTAGACAAAAAACACACTCACAATATTTGGTGCTGTCATCAGTAATCCTTATCTTTGCATTTTGTAAAAAACTTTTCAATATCAAATACAGACCTAATAAAAAGCGTATGAGAAGAATTACTCTATTAACCCTGCTCATCACACTGATTGGTGTGACAGCATCCGCACAAAAGGCCTTGAGTGCATTTCCACAAGAGAGTACTCAAAGTCTGAACACTGCTTTCAATTGTATCGACCGGCACGCACAGCCTGCCCATCATGCGACAAGGAAAGCCCAAGCAGAATTGGTGGTGCCCCCTGCCACAGCCCAAGTGGAGACATGGTACACGACGGACGGCATCTTCTTGGCCAACTCCCCTTATGGTGTGCAAGATTTTACCTCTTTGATGCCGACCATCAATGTGGCTATCGACGGTTCTGACATCTACATCCAGGGCTTGTCCTACTATTTTAAGGAAGGATGGATCAAGGGCTCGGTCAACGAAACCACTGCCACCTTTGCCAATGGCCAAATGGTTGGTCAAGACGAGTATGGTCCTATCTATTTCTGCGGCTCCAACGACGGTGAGACCTTGGTTGACAACATCGTCTTCAACTACAATGCCGAGGAAGGATTGTTGGAGTCTATGACACTCTACCTGTTAGAGAACAGCGATACCACCGAGCCTGCACCTTATAGCTATTGGTACAAGCCTTCTTTCAGCAAGACAGCACCTATCAACAACGATGAGGTGACATTGCCAGAAGGCGTGGTGGCTGAGGAATGGGTCATCACCTATATAAATAATATGGACGCGCCCTCTTCTGGTTCGTTGCGCGTCGGCTTCGATGGTACAGATGTTTATCTTCAGGGGTTGTGCAGCTATCTGCCCGAAGCATGGATCAAGGGTACGCTGGATGGTGTTACCATCACCTTCCCAGGCAGTCAGTACTTCGGTTTCTACCAAGACACCCCATACAGTGGCTATGACATGTATCTTCAGGAAGAGGATATCGCCTTTACCTACGATGCTGAGGCCTGCAAGATGACGGCCATCAATTACGATATCACCATCTACACCTCCACGTTGCTGAAGGGCGACATCTATAAGAATGCCGTTATCACCAAGGTGGTGGAGAAGGCTGTCACCCCCGCCACACCCAACATCTCGCAGATTTACGATGCCACAACAGGCCCTGTGGTCATGTTCACCGTGCCAACACTTGATGTCGACGGCAATGGTATAGCAGCATCTAAGTTGAGTTTCCAGTTCCTGTGTGACGTGGAGCAGGAAATCGCACCGGTGACCTTTGACCCTGCAGACTACAGCAGTCTGTCGGAAGCCATGACCGTCTTCCCCTATGGATTTACAGACAAAACGGAACTTTTCCCCACCTATATGTACCTCAAACAGGCTGACTATAGCAAATGGAACAAGATTGGTATCCAGAGCATCTATACAGGTGGCGGCGAGGAGAACAAGTCGGAAATCTTCTGGTACAACATCAAAGAATACCAGAAAGTCACCTTCAACTTCAATGCCATGACCGACGAGCCATGCTCTTCCAATGAGAGTCATGATGGCGACATCACCGAAGACCGCAAGTTTACGGAAGGTGCTGTGACGCTGACCGTCTCACCAAATTCAGAGGGTACAGCCAACCGTTTCTGGAACACCAACAATGGTCCTCAGTTGCGCGTCTATGGCGGCACACTGACTTTTGAGGCTGCTGTCGGTAAGACCATCAGCAGGATCGTGTTCAACAATGCCAAATGGAATGCCAACAACACTGCCGACACGGGTGTCTTTGATGGCGCCACATGGACTGGCGATGCCCAGAAAGTAGTGGTGACAATCGCCGGCAACACCCAGCTGAACAGCATTGAGGTGCTCCCCTCCGATTTCGTTCCTACAGCCGTCGTAGCTCCAGAGAATCTCGTGACCGAGACCTACGTCATGAAGGCCAATTCTCTCAAGCCTTATTATGATCCCGCCGAGCTGACGCTTTGGTTGAATGCTGGTTTCGATGGTGACGATGTTTACATCCAGGGACTGGCAGCCGATGTCAACACCGACGCCGACAAACTGTGGGTGAAAGCCACCAAGAACGAGGCAGGACAGTATGTCATCCCAGCCAACCAATTCATGGGTTTTGTCAGCTTTTGGATGTCGTCCAATGACTACTATTTCACAGCCCTTGACGCAGAAGGCAAAATGGTAGACGCCGTGCTCGACTTCGACGCAGAGAAGTCGCAGTTCTCTACCACTCAGACACTGGTGCTCAACGGTCTTCTGGCCGACGTCTACGCCTACCAGACTTTCACTGATGTCACCATTACGAAGTTTAATGAGGTAGCAGCCACGCCTGCCGACCCGATCACCAAATCGATAGAATTTGGCGAATGGTCAAGTAGCATTTCATGCACGATTCCCTCTGTCAGCAGCAATGGCGAGACGCTGAATCCCCAAAAACTGTTCTACACCATCTGGATTGAGAAGGACGGAGAGCAGACACCTTATATATTTAAGGCAGAGATGTACTACGGAGTAGAAGAAGACGCAACGGAAGTTCCTTATAGCTTCAACTACAGCTCATGGGATGGTTCGCACAACATCTACTTCCAAGACCCTGTAGAGGAATGTGCCACCTGGACAAAGGTAGGTATACAGAGTATCTATTATGGTGGCGGTGAGTGCAACAAGTCTTCTGTGGTCTGGATGGAGAATCCCAATGCTTCTGGCATCAACGACATCGTAGCAGGTGCCCAAGCAGGCAAATATGTGATTTACAACATTGCAGGCCAGCGCTTAGACGCTCCTCAGAAGGGTCTGAATATCATCAATGGCCACAAGGTCGTGCTCAAGTAAGATCATTCCCACCACCTTCACAAGTTGAAAAGTGTTCAGAAGTTAAGAAACGCCTCATTTTGAACACCCTCCCCCTTCCCCCTCTATCATGAGGGGGATTTTTTATGCGTTTCACTATACATCATGAAATCGTCCACTGCTCATGTATGAAACATTTTCAAATATCTTTGACATTTATTTTGCCCACTGGTTTTTGATTTTCTCTTATCTTTGTGAATGATTTGTTTGCAGTTTGTCTTTTATTATCACCTAAAATAATCTTATGATGAAAAAAATCTTTACCTTATTAATGTTTCTTGTGACATGTGGATTGAGCTCCACCGCACAGGAACTGCTGCCATTGGTAGGCAACTGGAGGTTTACCACCACCGGACAGAAAGACGCTGATGGCAATGTGTACAATGGCGACGTGACACTCACCGGACAGTGGGGAGACATGGGCGGCGCAGCCTGGGCAGGAGAAGTAGGCCCTGGCGGCAAGCACACCATCACAATCAAGGTGGCAGAACCACTGCCCGAGGGCTTCCAGTGGAAAGTGAACTATGTGGATGCCTCAGATGACAACGCACAGTATGTGCCTTTCGACGCTGGACAGACTGAGGTGTCGTTTGTCTTTGACCAGACCTACACCTTTCTTTCCTTGCAGTGGACGAAGTCGGAGTCGGTCACCATCCACGTGCTCGGTGTGGAGCGCGTCAGAGAGGGTGATGCACCCGTGCTGAAGAAGCCGGAACTCTCCTTCACGCCATCGTCAGTGAGTATCGAGCCAGGCGATCCTTTCACAGCACCTGTCTTGAACAATCCACACAACCTGCCCGTCACCTACTCGGCCACGGCCACCCCTGACGGATTTGTGAGTGTAGACGCACAAAGTGGCGCTGTGACCATCAGCGAGGGCGAGGGCAAGGCCACGGTTACCGCCTCTTTTGAGGGCAATGATGAGTATCAGGCCGGAGCAGCCTCTTACACGCTGACCGTGAGGACAAAAACCTCTGGCGCCATACCATTTGTCTATCATGTGGAGAATACGGGTGCTGATGTCACGCCTGTGCTCCCATCTAAAGACGAGGCACGTAAAGTCGATCCGCTGCCCGACCCACTGGAGTGGTCAGACGGCAGTGGACGTGTCACCGAGTTCTCCGACTGGTCTCAGCGCCGTGGCGAGATCGCCAAGGAGATACAACATTATGAGATTGGCACCAAACCCGTGGTCGACCCCTCAGCAGTGGCGGCTTCCATGGATGGCAATACACTGAAAGTGGCCGTGACCGTCAATGGCCAGACGCTCAACCTAAGCGCCACCATCAGTTATCCCTCAGTGGGCGAACCACCCTACGCACTGATGATCGGCACCAGCGGCATCTCACTGCCGTCGGCCGTCTTCTCCGGACGCCCCATCGCCACCATGACCTTCTCAGAGAGTCAGGTCAACAGTTATAGTCAGATGGGCGGCTCCTCCGACCGCAGCTCCTACAATTTCGTACGTCTCTATCCAGAACTGATCAACAACGGAGCATACAGCGAGTGGGCATGGGGCTTAAGCCGACTCATCGACGGATTGGAGCAGTTGGGACCTGAGGTCACCAAGATTGACATGGATCGTATCGGTGTGACAGGATGCTCGTATGCCGGCAAAATGGCTCTCTTCTGTGGAGCTTTCGACGAGCGCGTCGCTCTGACCATCGCACAGGAGCCGGGTGGCGGCGGTGCCGCAGCCTGGAGATACTCCCGCTGGATGAACGCACAACCCAACGCCGAGTCGGTGGAGGGTCTTGACAATACCGACTACAACTGGTTTATGCAGAGTCTGCGCGACACTTACAATGGCAAAAACGTGTCATACCTGCCCCACGACCATCATGAGCTGGCTGCCATGGTGTGTCCGAGAGCGCTTCTCATGCTCGGCAACCCCGACTTTACCTGGCTGGCAGACCCCTCTGCGTATGTGTCTATGAACGGCGCCATCAAGGTATGGGAGCAGTTTGGTATCGAAGACCGTGTGGGCTATTCGATCGTGCCCGGACATGGCCATTGCCAGTTGCCACAGGTTCAATATCCTGAGGTGGAGGCTTTCATCGACAAATACCTGCTCGGACATGACGAGATAGAGACCAATGTGCGCATCGCTCCCTCCAACTACTCCAACATCGACCTCGACTGGTGGATCGGATGGTGGGGCAACGGCGAACCGGGTGAGTTTGGAGCAGACCCCGTGGTATATCAGGGTCCCGATCCTGGCACCGAGGTATTCCTTCCTTTGGAGGGCAACTGGGCCAGCAGCGTCACCGGTGAGACAGCCGCCGACGGCAAGATCTACAGTGGAACAGTCAACTTCCGTGGACAATGGGGTGAGGTCGGTGGCCGTGTCTGGGGCGCCGACGTGACAGAGGGCACCAAACATGTCATCACCGTGAAGCTGGCACATCCTGTGCCTCAGGGCATCCAGTGGAAACTGGGCTACAAAGATGAGTATGGCGAGCCTATCGGCGAGACCTACCCCGCCATCGCAGCCGAGGGCAATGAGATACAGATCACGTTGACACAGAGTTATTGGTATCTGGCCGTGCAGCGGATGAGCAGCAGCGCCATCGACCCGATGGAGATAGTCTCCGTCACCCGCGATGTCTATCTCACCGAGTTCACACCGTCGAGCAATGACCTGGAGATCCTCGTCGACTATGGTGCAGAGATTGAGGGCCATCAGACCAGCGCCAACGGCCTGCCCGCTCAGGTGTCCATACCGGGCAACTGGGGCGACGTGAAACTCTGGGGCGAACCGTTCAACATCAACGACTATCCCCGCTACCGTATCGAACTGGCTGAGGCTCCGGGTAGTGATGGTCGGCTGCAGATGTTCCTCCGCAACCAGGCACAGGCTGATGTCTACGGCGGACACTACTATCCCTTTGCCGCCGACCAGACGGTGCTCGAGGGAGCCTTCAACCCCGCTGACTTGGAAGAAGATCCCGTGGTGGTGCAGTTTGCGCTGCAGAACATGACCAGCAGCACCGTCAATACGACCGTGAAAGATGTCGTGCTTTATACCGCCGACGGCACCGCCGTGCCTACAGCCGGTCTGGTGGCCAATGGATGGAATCCCGCCACCATCACACCGTTTGGCTCTGAGCCAGTCTACCAAGGTACAGTCAATTTCACACAACAGTATGCTTATGTAGGACCGTATAGCGGCAGCGTGGAGAAGGGAACTTACCACCGCTACACGTTCTACACCGACAAACCGATACCCGCTGGATTCCAGATGACCACCGTCGTTGGTGGAGACGTGCAGACTACTCCTGTGGTGGCAGAGAACAATGAGTATTCATTCAATGTCTTCGAAGACTATTCTTTCCTCGCACTGCAATACATGGATGAAGCCCCATCGTCAGTACACTTCAACCGCATCACGCGAGAAGTGCTGGAAATTGATCCTACAGCTGTGGAAGCCGTCAATGCTGACGACATAACGGCTAAGGTCATTGCCACTCAGATCTACACCGTGGCAGGACAGTCTGTCAGTCAGATGTCTAAAGGGGTCAATCTTATCCGTGAGACACTCGACAATGGCAAAGTGCGTACGCGTAAAGTGATGGTGAAATAGCAAGAAGCGTCTTTTCGCCCATATATCATGTTGATAGGAGCCTGCTGTTTCGTACAGCAGGTTCCATTTTGTATCATAGGCTAGCGGAATAATAAGTTTTACTCGATTCTTTCTTTGGCTAGGAGGTCGGGCCTCCGAGCCCGACAAATAATACCTCCCCCGACCCCTCCAAGGGAGGGGAGAAGTGGCGAAAGGCAAGAGATTACCCTAGCAAATAACTTGTCTACTCGTCAACTTGTCAACATGTTTTTTCTACCTTTTTGAGGGTGCCTTAGCACCTTTTTCCTCCTTTTTCTTCCTTTTTCTTCCTTTTTCCTCCTTTTTTATTTTTATATTCTTTTTATTATCAAGCAGTTAGCTTGCGGTGGTCACAACCACCCCTACCCCTCCTTATCCTAAGGAAGGGTCTCTACCCCAACCCAAGGCCCTTCCCCTTTCCAGGGAAAGGGATGCAACCGCTCCCATCCGGTCGCTCGTACATTAAGGTATGCTCGACCCATCAAAGGGTCGGCATCATTTCTAACGCAACAAAGTTGCGATTGTTCATGC
>JAEEGL011695224.1_pt1 | contig 13380 bp, 4 predicted proteins | sample 9134231 | NCBI WGS metagenome assembly JAEEGL01 (sample SAMN16246548, study PRJNA631951) | gut metagenome | biome: gut microbiome; feature: rumen; material: fiber-attached | host: Bos | place: Iran: Karaj | collected 2018-10 | reverse complement strand
TATCTTTGCAGTCTTCAAGGCCGTGTCGATGACGGGGATGATATTTTGCTGGTGGGCACGCGAAGCGAGTTCGGGGACCACGCCACCGTATTGCTCGTGGACCTTTTGGCCGGCAATGACGTTGGAGAGCACGCGCGTGCCTTGAAGCACAGCGGCGGAGGTGTCGTCGCACGACGATTCGATGCCTAAGATATATTCGTTCATGGGTCTCATTTTGGAGGGTCAAAATTATTAAAAAAAAGATTATCCATAGCATTCTCATCTTTTTTGTGGTGATCCTAGCCATCATCACGAGCCTCTTCGTTGCTATACAAGACCCTATCATTCAGAAGTTTGCGGTGCGTTTTGCAGGAGGATATCTTTCTGAAAAAACTGGTGCCGACATACGAGTGGGGCGTTTAGTGGTCACTCCCGACTTCCGTGTGTTTATCGACGATGTCTCTGTCAAAGACTTGCAAGGTAACGACTTAGCTAAGATCGAGAAGCTGCGGACGCGAATCGATGTGGGCGACCTGTTGGAAGGCCGGATCCATCTCGCAAACGTGGAACTGAGCCAAGTTGATGCCAACATCATCAAATATGAGGGCGAAGACCGCTTCAACTTCGCCTTCCTCGTCGATGCGTTCAAGAGCGACAAGGAGAAAACCGAAAAGGAGCCTATGCCGCTCATTATCGACAACATCTCCCTAAAGGATGTCGACTTCACGCTTTGGAACCAAAACAAAGATCATCCCGAAAGGACCGAGAACAACCTGATGGACTACTCCCACCTTGTCCTCAAAGACATCAATCTGGAAGCCAGTAATTTCTATATGCTGGGCGACTCCATCAGCGCCAATATCGCCAACCTCAGTGCCAACGAGATCAGCGGCTTGGATCTCAAGCACTTGCAGGCGGATGCCGTGGTGACGCAGAAGGGCATCCGGCTTGACGGCTTACAGATGGAGACCAACAACAGTCGCTTCGACCTCGACCTCAATATGGCCTTTAATGGCTTTGATGACTTCAGCAGCTTCGTCGACTCGGTGGTGTTCGACGCCACGATACGCCCTACCGATGTCATGCTGTCCGACATTGGTGTATTCGCACAGGTCATGTACAAGATGCCCGACCGCATGCAGTTTGAAGGGCGTTTCACAGGCCCGATACGCAACTTCCGTGTCGATGACATCAAGGCCGACTTAGGCAAGTCGACTCATTTCGAGGGCAGCATCAGTATGCATCCGCTTGACTTCAAAGACGGATATCACACGTTGAATATCAAGAAGATGCATTTCACCTACGACGATTTGGCCAATTTCTATATTCCGTCGAAAACAAAGACGATTCCCCTGCCAGAGTCGTTGCGAGCGCTGAACCAAGGTGACATCACTATGGATTTCAAGGGGTCGTACAACAACTTCTCGTCTAACATCAGCCTCCGGTCCGGCATCGGTGACATAGATGCGTCTATCACCCGTGCCAGAAACGCCATAGGCGACAACCAGTTTTCAGGCTACATCAACGCCGTCAATGTGAAGGCAGGAGAAGTGGCTAATGCCACCAAATACCTCGGCAATCTCAACATGGATGCCAATTTCACGGCCAAATTCCCCAAGAAAGGCGGCCCCGAGTTCTTGGTCGACGGCATGTTGACCGATGTCCATCTGCTTGGCAACAATATTGATGAAATGAAACTCGACGGCAGCCTCAAGGAAGACCGCTTCAATGGCAAGCTCAAAGTTGACGACGAGGTCTTGGCACTCGACTTCAATGGCTTGATCGATTTCCAAGACAAGAAATACCCGAAGTCCGACTACGAGGCGATGATCACCCATGCCGACTTGAGCGCTTTGAATTTGATTAAGAATGACAGTGTCTCAGAAATCAGCACTCACATCGTCGCCAATATGACGGGCTTCAATCTTGATGACCTTGAAGGCTCGTTACGCATCGAATCCACATTCTATCGTGACAGCCGGGGCAGCTACTCCATGGACGAATTCACGGCCTCCATCGTCAACGATAACTTGATGCAACGTCGCATCAACGTCGACTGCGACTTCTTCAGGTTCGAGATGGCTGGCATGATGAACTTCACCCACTTGGTGCCCGTGCTCAACGAATACGGCAATTCTTTCGTCGACTTTCCCATGTGGAAGGGCAACCGTGAGAAGTTCCAGAAATACAGGGAGAAACACAATGTGGAGCAGGAATTCTACGTGCAGCTGAACCTGAAAGACACCAAGACCTTGAGCCGCCTCTTGATGCCCTCGCTGAGCATCGCCAAAGGCACCAGCCTGAGCGGCACCTTCACCTCGCTGCAGAACCAACTCGAACTCACCGTCCGTTCGAAGAATATCAGTATCGGCGACCTCGCCATCAACGACGTGGAGCTGAAGAGCTTCAATACCCGTAGGTCTTTAATCAGTTCGTTGTCCGTCGATGAAGTCGTTTGGACCAAGATCGGCGAGAATGACACCACCATATTAGGTCTCGACAATATCGGTTTTCAGACCCGCATGGCCAACGACACCATCCATGCGACCATTGTATGGGATGATGATGAGATGGAAGACCACAACAAGGCACAGATAAAAGGCTTTTTCAGTCCCCACGGACATGGTGGCATCGCTGGCATCAAATCGGCTGACGTGACCATCAACGACTCGCTGTGGACAGCAGACCCCCACAACTACGTCGACATCACCGACGGACGCGTGACGCTCTCCAACATCATGTTCAGCCACAATCTGCAGTCCATCAGACTCGATGGCTTCGTTCCCATGAAAGATGCCGACACGCTCTCAGTCCATTTGAATCAGTTCGACATCTCGAACTTTGATTCATTCTTCAAAGGCTTTGATGTCGACGGCTTCATCACGGGCAATGCGGTGGTGAGTGGCCTAAAGACAAAGCCGATGTTGTTTGCCGACCTTGAAGTGAAAAGCATCGCCGTAGATGGCGAAGCGGTGGGTGATGCCGTGGTGGAGAGCTCATGGGACGACAACGACAAGGCGGTCGACTTAAATGTCGACATCTTCAACGACAGGAAAAAGATGCTTGACGTGGATGGCTCCTATTATACGGCTAAGGAGACCGACAATCTGGACTTCGCGGTCGAGATGGATTCATTGCGCCTTGCCGCTCTCAGCCCGATCCTGACGGGGATTGTGTCAAGGCTTCAGGGCTATGGCGATGGCTATGCCACCATCAAAGGATCGATTCAACAACCTGTTGTTGACGGGAAGCTCAACATCGTTGACGGCGGCTGTAAGATAGAATACCTCAAGACATACTATACATTTAGCCCCACCATATTGATTGACAGCAAGACCATACGTTTTGAAAACATGGTGCTCAACGATACTTTGGGCAATAAGGCCATCGTGGATGGCCAAATCAACCATAATAGCTTCAAAGACTTTAACTTGGACTTGAAGATTCATCCCAGGGAATTCTTGGCTTTGGCAACCTCGAGCAAAGACAACGATACATTCTATGGCACGGCTATCGCTGACGGTTTGATTGCTGTGAGAGGTCCTTTTAAGGACATTGTCCTCGACATCAAGGCGCGTACGCGAAAAGGTACCTATATCACCATTCCGCTTAACAAACAAGCGACGGTCAAAGAAAACGACTTTATCGTATTTGTCCAGAACGAAGCGGAGGTGGAAGAGGAAGAACAAGTTGCGAAAAAAGAAAAGAAGGATAAGAACTTCACTTTGAGCCTTGACGTGACGGCTACTGAAGACGCTACGTTGAAGATCTTGCTTCCTGGCGACATCGGAACCATCGAGGCATCGGGTAAGGGTAACATGAAGATGGGTTCGTCGTCGAAGATACCTTTCACGATGTATGGCGACTACACCATCAACTCTGGCAAGTTCCAGCTTACTTTGATGAATCTCGTGTCGCGACTCTTCAGCTTGAAGGGAGGCACCCTTTCGTGGTCGGGCGATCCCGCCGATGGACGTATTAACGCCACGGGTGCGTATTCCGTCAAGACCTCGCTCTCGGGCCTCGGTATCCAGGTCGACTCGACAGCCACCAGCAGCAATGTCAACGTCGAGTGTCTCATCCATCTCAAAGGCGCATTGCTCAATCCCGCGCTCACCTTCGGCATGAACCTGCCTAATGCCTCTGATGACATCACACAGACCGTTTATTCACTCGTCGACACCACCAACCAGGCCGTGATGACCTCGCAAGTCCTCTCGTTGCTCGTGTTGGGTAATTTTGCCTATGTCGGAGGGTCGGGAGGAAACGAGCTCAACCTTGCCAACATTTTCGGCGGCGCAGTCCAGTTCGACATCACCGATAACCTTAACTTCGGCCTCAGCTACCACTCGGGTAACGATGATTCATACGACGAATACCAGCTGGCCATGCGAACCCAACTCTTCGAGAACAAACTCACATTGGAGACCAACGTCGGCATGATGACGGCTAATAACCCCAATGCCAGCAATGCCTCCAGCATCGTCGGCGAGTTCGACATGTATTACAAACTGACCGAAGACGGTCGGCTCCAGGCGCATTTCTACAACCACTCCAACTACAACTCCAACTTCAACAGCATTGCCTTCGACCGACGAGCGCCCTATACCCAGGGCTTGGGTCTTTCCTATAGCCGGACCTTCGACACGTTCCGTAACCTGCTAAGAAAGAAGAAAAACACCGTCAATGCACAGCCGATGATCAGACCTAGGAAGGAGGGGAGCGACTGATGGACATGAAGAAGGATGCTCGTTTTAAGGTGTATCAGGCATCGGCTGGCGCAGGCAAGACCTTTACCCTTATCAAAGAATATCTGAAACTGTGCCTCGCCGACGAGGGCTCTGTGGCCAACTACAAGCATATCCTTGCCATCACCTTCACTAACGCCGCTGCCAACGAGATGAAGGACAAAATCGTGAAGGCCCTGTGCGCCATCATCGACAGCGCGACCGTCGACCCCAAGTCAATGGAAGCCAGCCTTATGGAAGAGCTGGGCATTAGCGACGCCGATCTGAAACGCAACGCGCAAAGTCTGATGACATGCATCATGCACGACTATAGCAGCTTCTGTGTCAGCACCATCGATGCCTTTGTGCAGAAGCTGTCGCGCTCCTTCGCCCACGACTTGGGCTTGCCCACCCAATACGCCGTCAGCATCGACGACGATGAGGTGGCTGAGGCCATCACGGAGAGAATAGGGCTGAAGATCAGCGGACAGGATGACTTTCTCACCCAAGTACTGGTCGACTTCAGCAATAACCAATACGACAACGAACGCTCGACTGCCATCGAGCAACAACTCGCCGATTTTGTAAAGAAACTGACCACCGAGAAAGCCTACCAAAAAGACGAAAAGAACAATATCAAGGATGCGGAACAATACAAGCAAACACTTGATTTTCTGAACGAAAAGGTGCGTGATTTTGAGCAAAGCGTCAAGGTCTTCGTGAAGAGATTTAGAGACGTCGAGACGCGTTTTGGCCTTACCGTCAACGACTATTGGCAGAAGAAGTCGGGCGTAGGGGCGTTTATCGGCAAGCTGGAGGAAAGAGATTACGGCCTGCCCAACAGCTATTTCCATACCGCCATCGAGAACCGAAAATGCCTCAGCGACGTCTCGAAGACGGAAGCCAACGAGGCCTTGCTTGAGGTAATCGTCCCCTTGGAGAAGTTCTATGAGGACGAATACGGCAGTTATGTGTTCTACAAGTCGCAGCGCAATCTGCTTTATCTCTATGCCCTCCGCACCCAAATCAGGGAGGCCTTTGACGAGTTGGCCAATGAGGAGGAGGTTGTGCACATCTCGGAGTTCAACAAGCTGCTCAACACGGTGATGGGTGATTTCTCGGTTCCCTTTGTGTATGAGCGCATTGGCGAACAGTTCCAACATGTTTTTGTCGACGAGTTCCAGGATACCTCTATCTTGCAGTGGCAGAACCTCTTGCCTTTGGTCGACAACAGCCTGGCCAACGGTAAGATGAGCATGGTGGTGGGCGACGGCAAGCAGTCGATCTACCGCTTCCGCAGTGGTGAGGTGGAGCAAATCTTGAACCTTCCCGACATCTATGCCTTCCCCAATGACGAACGTAAGACGGTATTCCAACAATACCAGCGTAACCTGACGGACAGTTTCGGCTTCATGAATCTGGGTACCAACTACCGCTCCTATGCACAAGTCGTCGATTTCAACAATGCGTTCTTCGAGATGGCGTTTCGGAATCTGTCCGATTATTTTCAGAAAGTTTATGTGTCCGAGAAACCTGGTACCGACGAGGGGGTGAGCATCATCCAAAAGAAGGACAAGACGGAAGAAGGCCTGGTGCAGGTGGAGCTGTATGACTCCGAAAACCAACCTGATTACTGCTGCGAGAGGGTGGAGGCCATCGTTCGCGAACTGGTGAATGACCACGGCTACCGCTTTGAGGACATCGCCGTGTTGACCCGTAAGTCGGATCTGGGGTCGGAAATCGCCAATTACCTGAACGACAAAGGCATTCCAGTTATCTCGCAAGTATCAATCTTGTTGAAGTCGTCCGATAAAGTGCAGCTGCTCGTGAACACGCTGCGTTACCTGCTTCACGATGACAACGAAGTCGATGTGGCCAATGTGCTGTATTATTGGAATGTATTGCAACACCCTGATTTTGATGGTGATATGAGCCATTGGTTTGATGATGCCAAGGCCGTCGCCAAAGGTGAGATGCCTATTGAGACGGCAATGGATCTCAATGAGCCAGGGTCGCTCAAGGTGGCGCTCTCCAAGGCCACATGCCTCTATGACCTCTGTGCCGCTTTGATGCGTATCTATCGTCTCGACACCATCCGTGACGCCTTCCTGAACTACTTCATGGAAGAGGTTTTCAAGTTACAGTCAGGCATCAAAGAGGGCATCAACGAATTCCTTAATTATTGGGACGCAAAGCAAGACAAGCTTTCGGTGATGTCGGTTAGCGGCAATGCGGTGAAGATCACTACGATACACAAGTCGAAGGGCTTGGAGTATCCGGTGGTCATTTATCCTGACGCCATCGTTGACTTGGACGAGAGACTGAATGCGAGCAAAGCCGCCGAGGAATGGCTGCGTCCTCAAGAGGATTTGGGGTTCGAAGCCATCCCCAACTTGGATAGGGTGCTGTTTAAGTTGGATAAGACCGCAGAAAGCATGGGCGGCAGACCTTTGGAGAAATGTGAGAAAGAGAAGGAGAGCAACCGTTTGGATAACCTCAACCTGCTTTATGTGGCCTTCACCCGTGCCGTGCAGCGCCTCTATGTCATCGCCAAGCAGGGCAAGGACGACAAACCCAACATCATCCGTGATTTTCTGGATGACAAGGGCGACCATCAGGTGGCAAACGACGGAGTTTTACTGTATCGTTTCGGTGACCCGGATTTCCGCAATCCAAAGGAGAAGACCATTGAGGACGATGCCGTTGCATTGACCGATTCGACCTCCAGGGATTGGTTCCAAAGCATCAGCGTCGAAGCCGACCCGACACGCTTGTGGCGTGCAAAGAGCGGACGCCTGCAGCCGCGCGAGTGGGGCGAACGCGTGCACGAAATCCTGTCGAAGGTGCGCTACCCGAAGGACCTCGATGCCGTCTTGAAGCCTTATCTTTCCGATGGCACTATCGACGAAGAGACAGCCGCTTGGGTTCGCGAAAGGTTCGCGCAAATGATGCAAAATCAACAGATTGCGGATGCTTTTATTCCGTCGGCAAAGGTGAAGACGGAGAGCGAGATCCTCTACCATGGCAAGGTGCTCCGATTGGACCGCTACGCGGAGTTGCCTGGGGCTATCTATCTCATCGATTACAAGACGGGTAAGAAAGACGAGGGACATCACAAACAGGTGTTGACATACGCCAGTGCCCTCAAGGAGATGACCGACAAGGAGATCCGGGCGTTTTTGGTATATTTGACTGAGGATACTGTTGAGGTTGAGCCTGTGATTGTCAATGTACGATGATCAGCTTTTCGTAATAAAGGTTCTTCATTTGTCTAACCTGTACGATGTATATCCCATCAGCGAATTGGCTGACGTCTAACTCGATGGCTTCGCGATTCGCATCCACATGGGCAACGCAGTCGCCAAAAAGGTTGAAGACATTCACTTCGTCGAGGATTGCACAATTGACAGTAACTTTTTTGCTAGCTGGATTGGGGAACAATATCATCCCATCGTTTTCTTCTTTTACTTGCACGGTGATGGAGGCTTTTTTGCTGCATCCATTGAGGGCAAAGCCTTCGACATAAAATGTTTCGTCTTTTGTTGGGGAGACGATGATGCTTGCGGTGTTCTCGCCAGTGGACCAGAGATAGGCATCGGCTCCGGAAGCGGTCAACTGAACGGGATTTCCGTATTCGATGATGGTGTCGTTGCAGACTCGAAGTGGGGGACGTGTCAGGACGCTCAATTCAAGGTCGTATTTGATGCAGTCGACGGTGGCGCTGTAATGGCCGCCATAGTGAAGGGTCCTGTCAAAGAAAACGTATGTGTCGCCTTCGCATACCTCCTCGTTCAACGACATAAACGTCAGAGGGGTTGGGTTGATGGTCAGGTCAAGCTCGTATGCTTTGCAATCATAAATGGTGGAGTAGTGGCCTTCTTCAAAGAGTGTCTCTCCGAAGAAATCGTAAGTGTCGCCCGCACAGATTTCTTTTTCCATAGTGATGGTCTCTATCGGTTTGGTCGTCAAGCGAAGCCTATAAGTGACGCATTGCTCGATGGCCGTGTATTGCCCGGGCTCGGTGATGAGCGTGCCAAAGAAATCGTACGTCTCGTTTTCGCAGATTTCTTCCGTGAGGATAACCTCGGTGGATGGAGGATCCTGCATCTGTATGACGGTGAGGCTATCGCAAGGTTGACCGTCATGTAAGAAGGTATATATCCCCAATGCGTTTAGGAGTGAGTCTTGGTAATAGTACGCTCCGTCTTCGCATAAGTTTGCCACGACAAAAGTAACGGCGGTATTTGATTCGTAGGCGCCAAGGTCGACAATCTCATGTTGGTGTCGAGGGTGGCCATCCAAATCGGCTGAAGATTGGTTGGCGAAGTTGGTTCCTCTGTTGATGCAAAGGCTGTTGGATTGCAGCCGCCAGTCGCCTCCTTGTCCCATATAGCCGGCCTCCGTATTGGGGTCTTGGAATCTTACATAGAACTTTGGCGAGCCGCCGTCGTTGTCGTTCGCTGCTTTGTAGTTTTGTTCTCCCACCCGTTGGTTGTTCTGAACGGCGCAATGGGAATAGGTGCCCACCGGCCCGATTTGTGGCTTATCGCCTTCGCTGACATTGCCCCAGACGATACAGTTCTGTATCCGTGGCGATGATGCGGTGATGTAGACACCACCATAATCATCCTGTGCCTCGTTTTTGACAATGGTGCAGTTGAGTAGCTTGGTGCTGTCTTCCAGATGGCAGCCGCCTCCTGTTTCAGCCGAGTTGTTGCTGATGAGGCAACTCCAGAATGTGGCTCCTCGTTTCGTGGTGGACACCCCGCCTCCGTTTCTTGCCCTGTTGTTACTGATGGTGCAACTGTAATACTGGCTCGGGGTCTCATAGGATCTGCAATGGATACCACCTCCGTCCATTTGAGCGAGATTGTCGCTAAACCGGCAATGGGAGCATTTTGTGTTTCCTTGATCATAGAGGCCTCCTCCGTAATATCTTGCTTCGTTCCCAACGAACTCACAGTCTTCGATAATCACTCTTCCCGAATAGGGCGATTGCTGTGAAAGACCACCACCGCTGGTCTTGGAATAGTTGTCTCGGAACTTGCAGTTTTTTATGTGTGCCTGGCATTTCACCAAGATGCTGCCATTTTGGGCGTGGCAGTTTTGGATGGTGAAGCCGTCGATGATGACGCGATTGATGGCATCTTGCACGTTGAAGACGCCATGTGAGTGGTCGCCGTCAAGGACGCTGGGATGGGCTTCGAAATCTCTTAAAGAAAGGTCGTAGTCGTATGGCTCGTCGCCTTTGAATCCTCCATAAAGGCGGCAATTTCCGAACATGTTATAGGCATATCCTTTCACAGGTTCTCCGATATAGGTGCCTTCCTTGACCCAAATGTCATCGGCGCTTGCATGTGATTTAAAGATGGCTGCCTGTAGGTCGTTGGTGGCATTCTCCCATGACGAGCCGTCGCCGTTGCCGTCGGGAGCCACATAGATGATGCCATGGCTGTCGCCGTGAATGGGGATGTCGGCAGCAGGGATGATGCTGTGAATACAGGATTGACCATCCGAAAAGCCGTATGGACTGTCGAGGGTATAATAGCCGTCGTGGTTTCCATCCCAACCGAAGTTGAAATGGAACAAGCCATTGCTGTCATATCCATCGCAAACGAAGGCGTGACCGCTCAACCCCGACTTGCCAGAATAGTAAACCGGATAACCTTGGTCAAGGTCGCTTTTTATGAGGTTGATCCAATCCTCGTCATTGAAATCAATTCTATTGCAAAGAGTGGAAGTAGGATAGAAAAAGAACTGCCGTAATGCCTTGACGGCACTTGAACCGCTTGAAAGACTTAATTGTAGACTGTATTTTGTCTGCACGCTGACACCGCAGTGGTAGATTAGTTTTGCAACGGCTAAATTGCTTTCATGGAGTGTGTCGACCATTTGTCCCCATGAGTAGTAGGTGTCAAAGTTGGCCGAAAGACTGCCATAAGGTGGGCAGTTGTAAGTCATCGATCCGCAGCCATTTATAGGCTGTTTGTGGTAATACATGATCTGCGCCATAGCGACAGCCACGCAACCCGCTTCAACGTGGTTGCACGGCCCTTCATCCACTGGACACATCGCGTTATGGAAACAGCCTTGCCCCCATGCTGAAGTTAGAAGAGGCCCAACGGATTGTTGGTTTTTCGTCGGTTTATGGGCTTGGTCGGGATGCTCGATGAGGTAATCCGTCTGTATGTTGTAGAGGTCAATCCAATAGGCGATATGGTTGGGGAGTCTGGCAGAAGTGGGCAGTGTGGATTCGAAAGAATAAGCTAGAACTTCGCTCAGCGCAGATACAATAATATAACCTTGAGGCTCTACTGAGAACACGTACAGATTGGGCTGAAACGTTGTCGGGCTGTAAACGATTTCGTTTAACGAGAGGGAAGAGCTTGGCTGCTTTGCGTTTTGTTGCAGAAAGAGCTCGGCGGTCGACGAAGCTTCCTTTTCCCCAATCCGCACTTGCGCTTGGAGTTGAATGGCAAGAAAGAGGAATGCTATGACGAAAACCTTCTTCATTTCAATCCGCAAAGATAAAAAATAACCCCATCCAAGGGTCAGTGACAGACGACGAGCTTGTCGTAATAGCAGTTCTTCAGCTGTTTCACTTCTACGATGTAAACGCCATTGGGAAGGTCACTAAGATTCAGTGTCACGGCGTGCCGGTTGGCCTCGGTGTGGACCGCACGCTTGCCGAACAGATCATAGAGCGACACCTCGTCGATTTCATGCATGTTGACGGTAGTCGAGTTGCCGGCTGGATTAGGGTAGAGCAATAGTTTCTTGGTGGTATCTACACGTACCTTTACCCTCGTGTCGGCAGGACACCCGTTGCGTGAAAAGCCTGTGACGAGGTAGGTCGTCTCTTTCTCGGGCGCTACTGTGATGGTGGCTGTGGTGTCACCTGTCGACCACAGGTAAGAATCGGCTCCTGAGACGGTGAGTTGGATGGAGGCGCCGTAGTGGATGATGGTGTCGTGGGTACAGCGGACCACAGGCAGCGGCTTTGTCGTCAGGTCGAGCTCATAGACTTTCTTGTCGTGGACAACGGAGTAGTGCCCTGCTTCGTGGAGCAACGAGCCGAAGAAGTAGTAGCTGTCGCCTTCGCAGATGGCTGACTCCATGTTGATGGTAGGCATGTAGGGCGACACATGGATGATCATTTGGCCATTTGAGAATCCGGAGGGGTCATCGATGGCATAAAAGCCGTCGGCCACGCCGTCCCAGCCGTAGTTGAAGTGGAACAGCCCGTTGGCGTCGTAGCCGTCGCAAACGAAGGCATGCCGCCCTTGGGTCGAGCCTCCGGCATAGTACAGCGGGAGATGCGCGTCGAGGTCTTCCCTGACCATAGCCAACCATTCCTCGTCGTCGAAGTTCTTTCTGCGCGAGAGCTTGGTGTCGGGGTAGAGGAAGTACTGGCAAAAGGCGTTGACGGCATCGGCGCTGCTGGCCACGCTCAAGTCGGCGCCGTAGGTCATGGCCACACTGAGGCCGCAATGGTAGATCAATGTGGCGACGGCTGGGTTGCTTCCGTGCAGCGTGTCGTCCATCCGCTCCCAATGGTAGACGGTGCTGCTGAAGTCGGCCGACAGGCTGCCGTATTGCCAGCTGGAATAGGCTATCGATTGGCATCCCATTGTGGGATACTTGTGGAAGTACATGATTTGTGCCATGGCCACGGCCACACAGCCTGCCGAGGCATGACCGCAAGGGCCTTCAGAGTCGGCAGGGCAGGCCTCGTTGTGGTAACAGCCCTGGCCCCAGCATGAGTTCAGCAAGGGATCGACCTCCTGTGGACATCCTGCCTTTTTTGTCGCACGGTCCGGATGCTCGATGAGATAATCCGTGCGGCTGTTGTAAGTGTCGAGCCAATACCCGAAGGCGGGCATGTCGTGAGAGGGCAGATCAGAGGTGAAGGAGTAGGCAAGCACCTCGTTGTTGGCTGCTACGATGACGAAGCCTTTTGGCTCGATGGAGAACATGAACAGGTTGGGCTCGCCTGTAAGCCCACTGCTGACCACCTCGTGCAGGGCCGGTGCCGACACTCGCCCTTTCGCGTTGACTTTCAAGAAGCGCTCGGCGGTCGAAAGCGCATCTTTTTCCCCAATCCTCACTTGTGCAGTGAGCGAGGCTTCAAGCATCAATAATGCTATGACGATGAGCTTTTTCATGGTGTATTGTTTTTGGTTTAATATGTTATTCTGGCGACAAAGATAATCAAAAAATCGCTTTAGTCAAGAAAATTCCGATTTTTTTTGTATTTTTTTTGCAAAAAAATGGGAGCCTCCGTCACTGGAGACTCCCAATCTCGAATTTTGAATTCTAAGATGTAAATCCAAAATTACTTGCTGCGTTCTTCCTCGATAGCGGCTTGGGCAGCGGCCAGACGTGCCACGGGGACGCGGAACGGCGAGCAGCTGACGTAGTTCAAGCCGGTCTTGTAGAAGAAGCGGACCGAAGCGGGGTCACCGCCGTGTTCACCGCAGACGCCGCACTTCAGGTTGGCGCGCTGGCTACGGCCACGCTCCACACCGAGTTTCACCAGTTGGCCAACGCCTTCCTGATCGAGGGTGTTGAACGGGTCGGCGGGGATGATCTTCTCTTCGATGTAGTCCTTCACGATGGCGTTGACGTCGTCGCGGCTGAAGCCGAAGGTCATCTGGGTGAGGTCGTTGGTGCC
>JAEEGL015225478.1_pt1 | contig 13381 bp, 9 predicted proteins | sample 9134231 | NCBI WGS metagenome assembly JAEEGL01 (sample SAMN16246548, study PRJNA631951) | gut metagenome | biome: gut microbiome; feature: rumen; material: fiber-attached | host: Bos | place: Iran: Karaj | collected 2018-10 | reverse complement strand
GCGGAAAAGACCACACAGAGCACCAGCGCCACGATCCCGAAGGCGCCGCCGACGATATGCGTGACCATGTTGGTGATCTCTTCTCCTTTTGTATAATCCGGCAAAATCCTGTCGGCAAGCCTCGTTCTTGTCATACCCCGAAATACCCCTTATTTCTTATCTTCGTTTCTTATCTTTTACATGCGGCAAAGAACAGCGCGATCGTCCCCGGTCCGGCATGCGAGCCGATCACCGGACCGATCTCCGTGATCATCTCCACTTTCCTGCCGTAACGCGTATAGATCATATCCGCCAGTTTCTGCGCGTCCTCAAGACAGTCCGCCTGCGAGATCACATAGGTTTCGTCAAATTCCTCCGTCGCCCTGTCATCTTCCACATATTCGGCGCCTGCCGCCATGGCTTTTGTATCCGCCGCGTGCAATGCGGTCTCTCCGAACGCATCCGCCAGCATCGACAAGGATTTGTCTCTGCCTCTGACTTTGGTCAGCGCGATCAGTTTGCCGGCATCATCCACATGCATGACCGGTTTGATGTTGAGGACATTTCCCGCGAAAGCAGCCGTTTTGCTGACTCTTCCGCCCCTGCAGAGATAGGTCAGCGTTTCCACCGTAAAGCGGTGTGCGACCTGCGGGGACAGTTCCGATGCAAACTTGTAGGCATCCTCAATATTCATCCCTTCACGGGTGCGCTTTAAGGTCTGCATGACGACCAACCCGAGGCCGGCGCTTGCGCAAAGCGTATCCAGCACAAAGATCTTGCGTTCGGGGTATTTTTCCCGAAGATCCTCCGCCGCGATCACGGCCGAATTGACCGTTGCGCTGATCCCCGTATCAAATCCGAGATACAGCACGTCTTTTCCTTCCTTAAGGACCTCTTCAAACGTCTCCGTAAAGGCTCCGGGACTCGGCGCGGCAGTTCTTGCCACTTCACCGGCCTTCATTCTTGCGTAAAAATCACTGACGGCGATCTCACGGTTTCTCATTACGATGTCTTCGCCTTCAAAATGCAGCGTCAGGTCCACACAGGGGATCCCGTTCTCCTCAAGATAGGAATAGGGAAGATCACAGCCGCAATCCGTTACGATCACATAGGAATTCTCGTTATTCATGTCATACCTCCAAATACGGTTAACAAGTTCATCTAATATCCGTTATTAGATTAAAGCATATCGTACACGATGTCAATTGCATATTTCATTTTTTTTGTATATAATTGAGCGCGAAAGGATTGGGAAGATGACCACAGATAAGCAACAGGTAGCCGCAAAACTGCGCAGATGGAAGAATTACCTTCTGGAATTTGAACTTCCGACCTGGGAAAACATCCCGGATATCGGATTATATATGGAACAGATCATCGTCCTGCTGAAGCAGTATCTGGATTACCTGCCTCCGGATCTGAAGGAAGCGCAGTTTATCACGCCCTCGACGATCAACAACTATGTGCGCATGAAAGTGATCCCGGAGCCTGTGAAAAAGCGTTACTACAGGATCCATATCGCCTATCTGATAATGGTCCTGACGATGAAGGAAGGGATCGAGATCTCCCTGATCCAGAAGCTGATCCCCTCCGATCTTACCGAAGATTCGATGCGTGTTCTGTACGGGGAATATGCCAATCTGCACCGGAAACTGTGCCACTACTTCGTGGATCTCGTATCCGATGCGGCAGCGCCGATCTTAGAGCATGAGAAAAGAGGCGATATCACCGTGGACAGCGCGGAGAATCTCGTTGCCTTTTCCGCGATCATCAGCGGATTCACACATTTGCTGTCCGAGAAACTCCTGCTTTTGGAATCTAAGGAAATCGAAGAAACGGAACAGTAACCGGACCGCCATGAATACGATAAAATCAGTTTGCTCCAAAATCAAGATCAGTGAATTTTACTATATCCTTGTCGTGCTCGGATATACGGCAACGCTTGTCTCGCTGTCGGTGCGCCCGGGTGTCATTGCGACTGTCCTGATGCTTCTTGTCGGTCTCCAGCTGCTGGCCGGAAAATGCATCGTCATCCGGTCGCTTTCCGATCTGATGGCGGTCTGTTTCTTTTTCTGGCAGGTCCTGTCCGTGATCTGGCTTCTGCAGGGCCCCTGCCCGCTCTCTGTCTATTTTCCGGAATTTACGGCTTCCGTCCTTCCGATGATCTTCTATTTTGCCGGAAAAAGCGCGGGAAAACGTGCCGGAAACTGGTACCGCGGATATCTGATCGCGATGCTCATTCTGGGGATCCTCGGTGTCCTGTTCTATGTCCTTGCACCGCAGTTCTACAATGACTGGTCAGTTGCCTTAAGCCACACATCAAAAGCAGATGCAGCCACCACCAGAGTACGCATGAATTCCGTGGTAGGCTCCACCTGCTTAAGTTTTACGATGGTTGCGGGGATGCTCGCATCCGCCTTTTTCCTTGGTGAAGAAGATGCCGGAAAAGATCCTTCCGTAAAAGTCAAACGCCGCTTCTTCGGCGCGGTCTGCTTGGCGCTCTGCCTGCTGTTTGCGATCCTTGCAAACCAGCGGAGCGGTCTTGTCGTGGCAGGGCTCGTCGTGATCTACATCAACATCCTGATCTTCTTTAAACTGAACCTGATCCCGAAAAAATATTTCCTGATCGAACTTGGCGTGCTTGCCGCAGTCTTCGTCCTGATCGGGATCCTTCGGTTTGATTTTCTCTTAAAATACTGGTACCGGCTCGTCTCTCTGCCGACGGCCATCTCTGAGCGCAGCGAACAGTGGGTGGCAGCCGTCAACAACATGTATTCCACCTGGCTCGGCAACGGACTGGGGGCCAACGGCCATCACGCGATCGGCGTGGAAGACGCGTTCGTGATCGCCGACGGCGGCCTGATCAAACTCTACTGCGAAAACGGTGTGATCGGCTTTTCGATGTGGCTCTTTTTGTTGCTCTTATCCTGCAAAAAGGGGCTTGCAAACCTCTCTTTGCGTTATGCGGAACTTGGGATCGTGGGCGCCATGCTGTTGCAGTCCATCGGTTCCAACATGATCGCCTTCCAGCTGTGCGCCCCGATCTTCTGGTTTGCCATCGGACGTCTGAATGATGACAGTCTTACTTCACCAGACCCTTATCCGTCTTCTTCACATGTTTGAATACATTTTCAAAGCGGTTTAATGCCTCGTCGATGATCTCCGGCGTATCTGCCATGGAGGTGTAGAGGCGGGATCCCGCAAGCGTCACGATGCCGTTTGCCATATAAGCCGCACCCATGCGCTCCATGGAATCCTTACGCACATACATCATCTCTTTGTTTTTCAACAGCCCCATCGCGGACTTGATAAAGCTTAAGGACGAGAAGTCAAAGCTCATCGCACCCGTGCATTCCAGATGCACGATCGATCCCTGGTTGTATGCGACAAACGGCAGTTCATACTGCTTCAGCAGTTCCTTCAAACCGTCGCAGAGTCTGTCGCCCATTCTTCCGGCGATCTCGCAGGCATTCGTTCTTGCGATCTCGCGGATCGCAGCGGTTCCTGCCACACAGGAAAGCGGGTTGGCTGCGAGTGTGCCGCCCACATAAGCCCTGTGCTTTCCGGTTGCAAGACCTGCCGCCATCAGCTGCGCGTATTCCTTCTTGCCGCCGACACCGCCTGCTGCCGGGTAGCCGCCCGCAACGATCTTTCCGAAGATCGTCAGATCCGGAACGACATCAAAGTATCCCTGCGCACCGCTGAGCGCCACGCGGAATCCGGTCACCACTTCGTCAAAGATCAGGAGCGCGCCGTACTTGTCGCAAAGTTCCCTGACCCCCTTGTTATAATCTCTTGCGACCGGCCTGGTCCCGCTCTCCGGCCCGACCGGCTCGATCAGGACCGCAGCCGTGCCGCCCTTGAACCTGTTGCGTTTTAACAGCGCTTCGAGCATGTTCAGATCGTTCGGTCTGCACTCATCCGTCATCCTGTAGTCCGCGCCGGGGATTCCGTGAGATTCCAGAAGTCCGCGTGAACCGGGGATCTTTAAGCCGTATACCAGCTGATCGGACCAGCCGTGATACGCGCCGCCCATCTTGATGATGCGCTTCTTGTCCGTCGCGATTCTCGCGATCCTAAGAGAGGCCATGCAGGCTTCCGTTCCGGAACCGAGCATTCTGAACATCTCGACATTGGGCATGTGCTTATTAATCTCTTTGGCCATCATCAGCTCGGATTCATGCAGAAGTCCCGTAACAGGGCCACAGGTTTCCAGAAGCTCGAGGACCTGTTTTCTGACCGGCTCATAGTTGCTGCCAAGGATCGTCGGTCCGCCTGCCTGCAAAAAGTCGATATACTGGTTGCCGTCCTTATCATACAGATAAGCCCCTTCCGCTTTGGCCATGCACATCGGGAACGGCTTGTTGAACGCAAGGTTATGCTGCACGCCGCCCGGGATATAATTCTTGGCCTCCTCAAAAACAGCCCTGGATTCCTTACACTTTTCGTCATAATACTTCATGACTTCATTTTCATAGTAGTCATCCGTTACTTCCCAGATCTCCTGGCTTGTCAGTTCTTTCAGCTGACGATTGATCTCCTTGGGGTCATCCCATCTTGAAATCCCGCAATTTTCCATCTTACATTTCCTCCGTTTCACTGATCTCTTCTATTTTTTTTCTGAATTCTTCCGCTTCTTTTTCCGCTTTTGCTTTTTCATTCGTATCGAGACTCGCGCCGAATACCACAAACCGGTCATACAGATATTCCGTCACAAAATTGAGCGCCATGTTGAGCCCCGTCACCAGATATTCGTTCCAGCCCACACTGTCCGCAAGATAATCTCCGAGGATCGTTGTTGCCGGCGTAAATACCGCATAGAACAGCGCGACCTTGAGCATCGCAATGGGAACGTTTGCGGCCGAACGGAACGTGAACTTCCTGTTCAGCGTGAAATTCCACAGAACCGACAGTACCAGCGCGATCAGGTAGCAGGGCCAGTAGGGCAGTTTCGCAAATTCGTTCAGGATCGTAAAGCTGATGATCTCGATCAGGCCCGCCGAGATCGAAAAAAAGACAAATTTGACGACCCTGGCGGTCTCTTTCTTTCGTTCGTTTTCCATGATCAGCCCTCTTTCTTTTTGGAATATTTCATCTTATAAACGCACCGCATCAGCATGCAGTCGAACAGGGAAAGATCGGCCTGTATGCCGCGGGAAAGCGTGTAAACTTTTGCCATCGCCGCTTTCTCGATCAAAAGTTTCAGCGCTTCCGCATCATCCTTTTGTTCTGTCATGATCACGAGGCCGGCATTTTTGACAAGCACCGCATCCTGTTTGTTCAATGCATGCAGGATCGCGGCATTGTCATTTGGAACGGACCGGATCTTTCTTCCGAGCATCTGCGCCATATCATCGATCTGTGCCACAAATCCGCCTTTGTCCGCCATTTTCAGGATTTCCGGCGTGGAAGTAAACAGCATGTTTTCGGAAGATGCCAGCAGCTTCTCATCAACCTGCTCCGTCTGTCTGTTCTCCGCAATTTCTCCGATCCGTTTTACCACCGCTCTTTTGCAGACCGCCTCCAGAAGTTCCGCCTTGTTGATCGCGTCCTCTCTGTCCGTTCCTAAGATCAGTGCGCCGTGGTGCTTCATCAGAACGATCCTTGCGTCTTTAAGCGCCAGTTCCACGTTGGCGGACAGTTTCTTTGTGCCCGGAAGGCCGTAGTCTGCGATCGCGATCTTTCCGAGCACCGCTTTCTCTTCTTCCGTCATTTCAAGGTCCTTCGTGTCCGTTAAGGAAATGGCCGTCGCGTAATCCTGGTGCGTATGGATCACGAACAGCACATCGGGATAGAGACGGTAGGATGCCGCATGGATCTTCTTTTCGCTCGAAGGCTTTCTGCTGCCCTCATAAGTGTCCGTAGCCATGTCATAGACAGGAACATCCGCTTCCTGCATGTGTTCATAGCCAAGTCCGCTCGGAGAGATCGCAAACCGGTTCGCATCCACCCTTGCGCTGATGTTGCCCCAGGTCCTTGCGACCAGTCCCTTTTCCAGCAGGATCCTTCCGGTTTCCGCCACGGTTTCTCTGCATGCTTTTTCCATATCATGTCCTCCGTTTCCAAGATCAGTCATTCAGCATCTTAAACAGTTTTTGATTCGAGCCGTGCAGTTTTTTGAACACGGCGTAATTGCGTTCATAGACTTCCCGGTGATCCGGGTTCGGCCGGTAGGTATCTTTTACGCGGATATAATCACCTGCCTTATCAAGCGAGGGGATCTCGCCAAGCCCTACGAGTGCGATCATGGCTGCGCCGAAGGCGCCGACATCCTGCGCATGTTCGACCGTTTCGATACATCTTTCGGTAATGTCCGCCAAGATCTGACAGGTCACGGGAGACAGCGCGCCGCCGCCGGCAAACCGGATCGTATCGGAAGCTTTGACTTTTTTATCGCTGCACTCCAACATCCAGCGCAGATGAAAGCAGATCCCTTCGAGTACCGCACGGATCATCTGCGTCTTCCCCGTTTCCAGTTTGATGTTAAAGAACATCCCTGCCGCATCCGGATCCTCAAACGGACAGCGGTTGCCATGCAGCCACGGGGTAAAGATCACGCCGCCGGAACCGGCCTTCGCATCTTTGACGGTATCGCTCAGATAATCATAAAGACTTAAATACAGAGACTCTTCGCTCTCCTCAACCGTCTGTTTCTTCAGATAGATCCCGATCTCATCAAGCGCCAGATGCTCTTTGACCCATTCGAAACATTTTCCGGCCGTCTCCATTTCGGCAAAATAATTGAACAGACCTTCCGAGGCACCTACCACCGCCGCGATCATGGAGACGATGTCCACCGTCTGATGATCGGTCAGCGTGGAGACCCAGCCCGAAGTTCCTGAGTAGATATGTGTCATCCCGACTTTCGTGCAGCCTGCCCCGATCCCGATCAGCGTTGCGTCTCCGCCGCCGCCGAACACGACGGTCTCAGGTGAAAGTCCCAGTTCTCCGGCAGCTTTTTCGGTAAGGTTTCCCACCGGATCACTGCAGCCGATGATCTTGGGCAGATGCGCAGGGTTTACACCGTAAGTTTTGCAAAGGGAATCGTTCCAGCGGTTTTTCCCTTTTCTCGTGTCATAGAAAAACGTCGCATACGCGGAATCCGCGGTCATGACAAATTCACCGGTTGCACGCCCGATCAGGTATTCCTTCACATCGAGCCATTTATGGATCTTCGCATAGATTTCCGGCTCGTTTTCTTTGACCCAGAGATATTTCCAGACCGGGTCCTTGACGCTCGTCGGCGCAGCCGTTGTGATCAGAAGGCTTTTCAGCAGTTTATAAACGCCAAGGCCGCTGATCCTTAATCCGCGTCCCGCATATTTGTCAAACACCGCTTCCGCGCGGTTGTCCATATAACTCATGGGCCGGCGAAGTGCCTTGCCGTTCCGGTCCACAAGCACCAGCCCCTGCATCTGCGAGCAGAAACTGACAGCCCGGATCTCTTCTTTTGCAACGCCTGTCTTCAGAAGCAGTTCCTGCGTGGTATGGCACATCGCATCCCACCATTCGTCGGCATCCTGTTCCGCGCCGCCGTTTTCGAGGATATAAAGATGGTAGGAGCCATAGGCGCCGTCAACAAGCCTCACCTGCTCATCCACTGCAAACAGGCAGGTCTTCACGGCTGTTGTTCCGATATCATATGCGATCACGTAATACATGGTTTATCCTTTCCTGAAAACGGTTAATCTGAAAGTCCCAGTGCGCCGCTTAAGAATTTCATCAGATGCTCTTCCATCTTTTCTTCATCGTCAAAACCTCCGCTTCCGCAGTAGAGTTCGAGACGTTTGCGATAGTATTCACAGCAATAGGAAAACTGGATCATCATGAAGAGACTGTCAAAGAAAAACGCAAACATCGCAGGATCCGCATCCATTCTGCACGCGTGATTTTCCTGTGCTTTCTTAAGAAGATCCGTATAGACGAGCGCCGTGATCTCCTCAACTTCTTTGGCAAGCATTTCACTGAAGTGTGCCGCGCCGATCCCCGTGATCTCGTGGTACATCCGGTTGATCTCTTTATGCTCTTTCGCGTGGCAGATCAGGGTATGCACAACGCTCCGGAGGCTTTCATAAACATCGTCGCTTTTAAAAGCCACGTCTTTGAGCGCATTGGTCAGTGCCTGCAGGCTGAATCGGACACAGGATAAAAACAGAGCGTCCTTGTCGGCATAATATTTATAGATAACGCCGACACTCAGGTCCGCGCTCTTGGCAATAGCCGAAAGTCTGGCCCCCTGATACCCTCTTGCGGAAAATTCCCGGATCCCCGCTTCGATCAGTTCTGTCTGTTTTTCTTCACTGAGTTTTTTATACATGATTTCCGGTCTTTTTCAGATGCGATGCCTTTGATGCCCAATCTCATTGATGCATGGTCTCGTGAATATCAATTCACAACTCGTGAACATCATATCACGTCACGGATCGGAATGCAAGAAGATCCTGACAGGATCCTCTTCAGAAATGTTGGTTTTGTCCAATAAAATACGGCTCCTGCCGGGAATCGTCCCGGCAGGAGCCGTCATGATCTTCAGAAAAGATCTTCTGCGTCAGTATCTCCACCACCACAGGAATCCTCTGATGCCGATGTTGTAGGTGATCTCTTTCCTGCCGCCCCAATCACCTGTGCCGTATACAGTCACTTTGGCTCTTCCTTTGTTGATGTTGTTCCGGTAGGTACTCTCATCAATGGTAAAGTGCACATCTTCTGCAGGTTTGGTGCCTCTCTTCCAAACGATGTCCTCTGCTTTTACTTCCACTTCCTCACCGGTAAACCCATAGTCATCGGGATCTTTAGGCACAACGGATGCCTTGAGCTTACTGATATCATATCCTTTTGCCAGGATCCGGTAGCTTGCTTTGACGGGATCTCCGGTGTATGGCGACCCTGTTGGATAGACGGTCACATAGATCGTCTGCGGCGCAGGGATGACCGCATCGGCAGGGATCGGATCGTCTCCCGCCGGATCATAACTGTACACGATGTTATTCTTATCATAATCTTTTCCGGCACTTAACTGATTGCCGTCCCTGTCGACTACCTTGACCGGTGATCTCCACTTTCCTTTCTTATTATTTTCCTCAAGATCGTTTGCAATGACGGTCACGCCCGCATCCTCCATGGATACCGTCGTGATGGCGAAGGTGGTGTCTTTGTTCGTCCCTTTGAAATTGCCTTTCCCTTTCAGGATCACGGTTGGCGGATTCCTGTCCGTACCGTTATGAACGGCTTTGTTGTTTTTATAGGAAAGCGTATAATCCTTTCCTTTTTCAAGCGTCAGGACAACCGGTCCTTCCGAACCTTCAAACTCTGCCGTAACGAGCGGCTCCGGTTTTACACCGCCCTTTTCATACGGGCAGTTCTCATCCATATCGATCGTGATATTGTCTGCGTTCATGCTTGCCGGCAGGATCTTGAACGTTTTCTTAATGCTTCCCGTATATCCGTAATCCGGATTACCGCGCAGGATCATGGTGGCCGTCCCGGCATCCGTATTGCCGGAGTACTCGGCGAAATACTCGATCCCTTCGCGCAGTTCGATCGTATCGTCCCTGTCCTTTTGATATTTGAGTGTCAGGTTCTGCTCCTGCGCTGCGCCGTTATATTCCAGAGAAGGTTTAAAGTCGCTGACCGTTACCTTGGAAAGCGGGAAGCCCGTGATCGTAAATTCCACAAACCGCGTTCCCGTATATCCTTTTTCCTCATTTCCGGTAATGATCACGTTGGCCTTTCCGGGATAGAAAGCATAGCAATGCGCCTCATAATCCTCACCAAGTTTCAGTTCGGTATTTCCGTCCTTTACGACCAGCCCCAGATCTTTTAGCTCGATAAAGTTCCCCGTGAAGATCCGGTTGGGGATCTTTTTGACGGAAAGCTTGTTGACGGATTTTAAAGCAGGATTCAGGATGTCGAACTCGAGGAACGCCTCGCCCGTATAATTGGAGCCTTCCTTCCCTCTTATTTTGACATAATAGCGTCCGGTCTTTTTCGGCGCGTCCGTCATTTTGGTGCACGCTTCGTCCGTGTAATATCTTACGGTAAAATCACGGTTATATTTCAGACGCATCCCGTTATAGGAAAGCTTGGGAACCGGCTGATAGACCTTCGGGTTTTTGACGTTATATGTTACGGGCGCAATCTGCGAGATGCTGACATCTTCGTCCGAAATATCTTTTTGCAGGATTTCAAAGGTGCCTGTTTCCTGTCCGCCGAAATTCCCTTTGCCTCTGATGGTAAAGCAGGCCAGATCTGTGGCATTGACATTGGCGCTGTAACCGATGGTGTAGTCCTTTTTCTCCGTCAGCAGTTTTCCTGCATAATATACCGTTACGGGCGGCTTGATGGCTTTACCCGTATAGGTCTGATCCGGGATCGGATCATACGAGAACGCATAGTCGTCATCCACATAGATTCCGAATGTAAATTCAGCGGTTGCACTCTCACAGTTGTTCTTTCCTACCGCCCAGACCATTCCTTCGCCGGGTTCCGTATTATTTGCATAAACAACATCATAGTTGTCGGGATCGATCACGACATCATTCAACGTCACTTCGATCTCCGGCTCGGCCTTTCCTGTATCCGCATCGATCCGGATCGGATCCTTCAGCACCCTGATCTGTGCATCCTCCAGTGAGGCGGCACTGATGGAAAAGATCACCTTCTGATCGTCTGTTGTGGTGCTTTCCGTCACGCTCCCGTCTTCTTCAACGGTTTCGATCAGCCACTCGTAGCCGTTGTCTACATGAAGCCACAGCTCATAACTTCCCACATCTTCAGCTACTACATCGCCATCTTCATTCAGGCGGCATCCCGACGGAAGCCGGTCTTCCACTACGGTAAAGAAATCACTGGTCGTAAGCAGGGTCTGTTCCTCTCCGGTATACGGATAATCTTCACTTTCCGGAACGGGAACCACATTATTGAAAATATATACATAGGTCATAACAGGGCTTTCCCACAGGCCTTCTTTGGCGGTAAATGCCTTCACCACAAACATCTTTCTTCCTGTAGTCTGTGTGACGCCGTCATCATCGATGTATGTTTCGTCCACCAGATTCGGATCTTCCCGGCAGATCAGGATCTTCTCTCCTTTATACTCCGTACTTTCCGTCGTGGGCTCACTTCCATCTGTAGTGTAATAAGTGGTTCCATCCGGCTCATTCGTCTCAAGTGTCGTCACCTGATCCATCAGGTAAACCCCGGACGGAAGCGTGGAAACGGGCGCCAGCGCATGATCCGCCTCGTTTACCTCGATAAAGAACACGGGATCAAGCGGTACATTGTCCGGATTTTCTACATTGTTCGGAAGCGTGATGTTTCCGGTTGCCGTCCACACGACAGCATTTCTCGGATCCTCGATAACATCGTGATCCAGTGTCCAGGTAACATCCCCGTCCAGTTCCATGCCGGTGTCCACCAGCAGTTTGACCGTGGCGGGCAGGAGTTTTTCGATCTCCGCCTGTGTTGTTCCGTGCGCAAGACCGGTAATATTGTCAGGCGTCGTCACGGAAACCAGGATAAATCTTGTCCGCTCCGTGACAGGGAAGGTGTAGCTTACGCTCATCTCTTCCGGATTGAGCAAAGCAGTTTCACCGTTGACCATGATCTGTGCAGCAGATGAAAACGCAAAGATCCCGGCCATTTTTGCATACTCGCCGCCGTCTGCTTTTTTGGCCATGATATAGTTATGGTCTTCCGCATCCTTCTGCGGTACGAGGCTCACCTTTGCCGTATATTCCGTGGCCTGATCGGCGATCTTTTTCCCGCCTTCCCCATCGATCGGTTCCGGGGACCATTCGATCTGAACGAAATCCGGATGGATCACATACTGATCGCTGATGGTAACCTTCATCGTCTCTTCACCCGCGGTATCAACGGCATTCATCTGCATTTCTTCATCCGTAACCGGTGTTTTGAGCGTCAGTTCGACCCGTTTGATCACGGGATAATAGAGCGCCTCGATCTCGATACTGCCTCCCTCCACGGTTTCCGGAACCGTTGCGATGATCGTGCGGTCGGTTATTTGGGAACCCGTATCGAGCACCAGCTGATCCTTCAGATCCCACTGCATAAACTGTTCATCATCCACATCCGGCGCGATCAGTGTGATCCTTGCGCCGCTTTCCGTCGTAAACGTGCAGGGATCGTCTGCAGGCTGCCCGCTGTTGACATCCGTAAGATCGACTGTGATCTCTACAGGTTCCGGAGGCTCCGGCGGCTCGGGGCCCGGTTCTGTCGGCATAAATGTGATCACGATCGTAGCGCTTCCGTCGGCATCATCCCTTGTTGCCGTGATCTCTTTTACCTTCCCCTCGGCATTTTTAACGCTTGCGCTCAGAAGATCCGACGATACAAAAGCAACATTTTTATCCGTGTTCTCGGGAATATTGAGCGTCGCAACATAGACCGTATCATAATCCGCCTTCGCGGTCACAAAGTCGCCTTCTTCATTCATGCCGTCCGTAACGAGTCTCATCGCCTCTTCGCCCTCGTCCTTCGGATAAGCGGACCAGGAAATGAGCGTGCCGTGTTGTGTCTCACTCGTAGCACTTTCTCCCGCCGTAAAGATAAACCTTGCAAATTCCGCAAGATCTTCCCCGGCCACGGGAACGATCGAGCTGTCCTCGCCCGTTTCATCAGAGATCACCTCGATCTTTCTGATCTTGTCCATGACATGCCATGTGGCTACAAGCGAATATCCGGCAGGAACCTGATACCCTCCCAGATCCGCGCCTTCAAGAGGCATTGCGAATGCGACATTTTGCATATTGCAGCCGGGAAGACCGAGAAGTTCCTCTGCGCACTCACAGACTTCTCTGCCTCCGGCATCGAGAAGGTCGATCGTCCAATACTTGAAGAATGTGTTCTCCGGAAGGACAGGTGCCATCGTAACAATGCTTCCCGCGTAATAACTGTATTCTTCGGGGGTTGTGCCGTCCGTGACCGTGAGCATATGTTTTGCATTAAATTTCAGCTTATAAACAACTTTCTCACTTTTCGCCCTGTAAGAAATCGCATAACAGTTAAGCGTGTATTCCTTTTCCAGGGCGTTCCCTTCCGTATCATCAACCGGCGACAGATCGATACCGCCCCTGTAGCAGTGATTTTTGGCAAGGGTCCTGTGTTCCGTATCATCTGTCAGATCGTAATAGATTGCCTCTCCGACAACGGCAGGAACATCCAGAAGGATCTTCTGATTTCCGTAGAGGCTGTTGACCGTATCACTTCCGGAGGCAAGCGTGATCGGATCTCCATGCACATCCTTTGCAAATGCAGTCGGTGCATCCACATGGTAACCGACGGTTGTGATTTCATATTCGATCTCTTCCTGATCATAATAACTGTCATAAGCCCTTGCCCAGGCAAGATTGACTTCCGGATAGTGGTTCATGAGGATATAGCT
>JAEEGL014099436.1_pt1 | contig 13381 bp, 12 predicted proteins | sample 9134231 | NCBI WGS metagenome assembly JAEEGL01 (sample SAMN16246548, study PRJNA631951) | gut metagenome | biome: gut microbiome; feature: rumen; material: fiber-attached | host: Bos | place: Iran: Karaj | collected 2018-10 | reverse complement strand
TCCGCAGGGACAGGTGCGTCCGAGCACTCGGGTGAGGTCGCGGGTGCGGTAGCGCAGAAGCGGCATGGCCTCACGGCAGAGCGTGGTGAGCACCAACTCACCAATCTCGCCGTCGGGCACCGGCTCGAGCGTCTCAGGATTCACAATCTCGACAATGTAGTAGTCTTCCCAGAAGTGCAAGCCATTCTGCTCCGGGCACTCGAAGCCCACACCAGGGCCGCACATCTCGCTCATGCCAAAGGAGTTGTAAGCCTTTGCGCCCATCATCTCCTCGATACGCTTGCGCTGCTCCTCGGAGTGAGGCTCGGCACCGATAGCCAATACGCGCAGCTTGGTGTCGCGACGAGGATCGACGCCCTGTTCCTGCATCACCTCATAGAGGCGAGTCAAATAGCTGGGCACGGCATGAATGGCCGTCGTACCAAAGTCCTTGATGAACTTAATCTGACGCAGCGAGTTACCAGCCGCAGCGGGTACGGTGAGCATGCCTAACTTCTCGGCGCCGTACTGGAAGCCGAGTCCGCCGGTGAACATGCCGTAACCCGATGAGTTCTGGAACACATCGTCGGGGCGCAGGCCCACCATCCACAGGTTGCGTGCCACCTGATTTGCCCACTCGTCGAGGTCTTTCTTCGTGTGCAGGATTACGGTGGGGTTACCTGTAGTACCACTCGAAGAGTGGAGACGCACACAATCCTTCAGTGGCACACAAGCCATGCCGAAAGGATATGTCTCGCGCAGGTCGTTCTTTGTCGTAAAGGGAAGCTTGCGGACATCGTCCAGTGTCTGGATGTCGTCGGGTGTGATGCCCGTCTCCTTGAATTTCTTCTGATAGAACGCGTTGGTCATGCAATGCTGCACCGTCTCCTTGAGCCGCTCCAACTGGAACGCCTCAATCTGTGCACGCGTCATGGTCTCGCGTTCAGGACTGAAATAGGGTGATGACATATAGTTTAGAGTTTAGAGTTTTCTGTTGTCTATTACATGGGCGCTCTTTCCCTGCGAACGTTCGATGGAGCCGGGTGCCTTGAGCTGCACCTTGGCGGCGATGCTGAGCACGCTCTTCAGCCTGCTGGCGAGCTTCTTCTCCAAAGCATCGACGGCGGCTGGCGTATCGAAGGTGGAGGTAAATACCTCCTGGCGCAGTTCGGCCTGCACGAGTAGCGTGTCGAGATTCTTCACGCGATCGACAATGAGCATGTAGTGAGGAGCGAACTCCGGGATTGACAGGATGACACTCTCCACCTGCGACGGGAAGACATTGATACCGCGGATGATGAGCATGTCGTCCGAGCGTCCTTCGATGCGTCCCATGCGGATGTTGGTGCGACCGCAGTTGCACTGGCCGGGCAGCAGGGAGCAGAGGTCGCGAGTGCGATAACGCAGCAGGGGCATGCCTTCCTTGGTCAGAGTGGTGAACACCAGCTCGCCCGTCTGTCCCAGAGGCAGAGGCTCCAGCGTGGTGGGGTTGATAATCTCGGGATAGAAGTGGTCCTCGTTGATGTGCGAGCCGTTCTGCTCTTGACATTCGTAGCTGACGCTGGGTCCCATAATCTCGCTGAGACCATAGATGTTATAACCTTTCAAGCCCAAGCGCGCCTCAATCTCCTGACGCATCTGCTCCGTCCAAGGTTCGGCACCGAAGGCACCGACCTTCAGCCGGATGTCCTCTTTCTTGATGCCCATCTTGTCCATCGTTTCTGCAAGATAGAGCGCATACGAGGGGGTGCAGGCAATGCCCGTAACGCCCAAGTCGCGAATAAGTTTCAGATGCTTCTCCGTGTTTCCCGTACCTGTGGGGATGACCGAGGCGCCCATATGCTCCACACCATAATGTGCACCCAAGCCGCCAGTGAACAGCCCGTAGCCGTAAGCCACAGAGAAGATGTCGTCGCGCGTCACGCCATAGGCCGTCAGACAGCGCGCCATGCATTCGCTCCAGACGCCGATATCCTTGCGGGTGTAGCCCACGATGGTGGGATTGCCCGTGGTGCCGCTGGAGGCATGCACACGGATTATCTCGCTCTGCGGCGCTGCCTGCAAGCCGAACGGATAGTTGTCGCGCAGGTCCTTCTTCGTCGTAAAGGGCAGTTTGGTGATATCCTCAATGCTTTGGATATCATCGGGACGGATATCCAGCTTCTGCAACTTGTTACGATAGAAGGGCACGTTGTAATAGACGTACTCCACAATCTTGTGCAGTCGTTTGCCTTGCAGAGCGCTCATCTCGTCGCGGCTCATGCATTCCTTATTGGGATTGTAAATCATCGCTTGTGCTTTTGTCTTAGGATGAATGATTATCTTCGAATATTTGCATGCGTTGTTCAAGCGGCTCGTACTGGTGGTCCTCGATGAAGGACGTGCAGACACGCAGGCCTTCCTGATGCGAACCTGTGGTTATCAGGCTGATGGCCGAGACGCCATAGTACATTAGTTCGCGGGCCAGCTCGCCACTGGTCATGCCTGGGTAGCCGATGGTGAAATAGAAACCGTCGGCCACCGGCTCGTCAAGATCCTTGTCATAGACGATGCGGAAGCCGTGACGTGTGAATATTTCTTTCAGCCGATGCGCTCTCTGCCCATAGACACCCACTTCGCGACGGAAGTCGTAGGTGCCGTCGGAAGCAGCTTTCAGCATGGCAGCCATTGCGAACTGTGCCGAATGGCTGGTGCCGGACGAGAGGGCGTATAGCATACGGGTGGAGAATACCGGGCCGAAGGGAAGCCCTTCGTAGCGCGCGGCCAGGTCGGCATAGTGGCGGTGGAAGAGTTTGTCCGAGATGCAAGTCACGCCGATACGCTCGCCAGCATAGCTGAATGCCTTGGAACCGCTGATGAGCAAGATGTAATTGTCCGTGTAGCGACCCACCGAGGGCTGGTAGGGCGGTTCGAAGGGACGGCTCAAGTCCTTGCGGAAGTCCATTGCGAAGTAAGCCAAGTCCTCCATCACGATGGCATCATAGCGTGTTGCAAGCGCGCCGATGGCCTTCAGCTCATCTTCGTTCAGGCAAATCCACGAGGGATTATTGGGATTCGAATAGACGATGGCACAGATGCGCCCCGTCTGCAAATAGCTCTCCAACTTGGGGCCGAGCTTTTCACCGCGATAGTCATAGACATCAAACGTCTCGTAACGCACACCCATCACCTGCAACTGCATCTTCTGCACGGGGAAAACGGGGTCGATGAAGAGGACGGTATCTTTCTCGCGGCAGCATTGCGAACAAGTGAGGAACGAGGCATACGTGCCCTGCATGCTTCCACTTACGGGAATGCAGCCCTCCGGCGCAACGTCTAAGCCGATGAAGGCTTTCACGAAACGAGAGGCTTCCTGCTTCAGAGCAGGAAGTCCCTGAATGTTAGGGTAGAGATTGGCAATGCCGTCCTGTAGGGCTTTCACCTGTGCATCCACACCCACCTGGGCGGCGGGGAGGCCGGGAATGCCCATTTCCATCTTGATGAACTCCACGCCGGACTTCTTTTCGGCTATGGAGGCCGTCAGCTTCACCTCGCGGATGGTGGCTTTCGAGAAGTCTTGTATGCCAAGTTCGCCGATGATGCCATCCACAAGTTCCTTGGGAATAGGAGTAGGCTTCATCGCTGTGCCTCCCTTCCTATGGCCAGCGCCTTTATATTGGCCTCCACCACAGCCTCGCCCTTACGGGCAAAGACGCGACGAATGGCATCCTCGAGCTTCGAATATTCAATGCCCAACGCTTTCTGAGCCGCACCGAGCAGGATGATATTGGCCGAACGCGGCACGCCTCCGTCACGGGCAAGAGCTTCGATGTCCAGCGCGATAACGTTGGGAAGCTGGCTCAGTTCGTGCCGGATGACTTCCATGTCGGGATAGTTGGGGATGTTCACAAAGGGTACACTCGAGGTGATAATCCATCCGTCCTTGCTCAGATAGGGCAGATAGCGCAGAGCTTCCATCGGTTCCATTGAGATGACGACATCGGCACTTCCCCGAGCAATCAGGTCACTATGGATGGGGGATGACGAGATGCGCAGGTTCGACTGCACATCGCCGCCGCGCTGCGACATGCCGTGAACCTCGGCCTGCTTGATATACAGGTTCTCGTTCATGGCTGCCTCGCCGATAACGGTAGCGATGGAGAGGATGCCTTGTCCTCCCACGCCACACAGGATGATATCTGTCTTCATTGCTTCTCCTCCTTTGCTCTTTTTTGTTTCAAGTGGCGCTGGAGCGTCTGTATGCACTCGCGGCGCGGAATGATGACCGACGTGCCGGGATAGTCGATTTCCTCCTTGATGATGCGCGTTATCTCGGGCATGTTCTTAGGAAGGGGCACTACGACATGCAGATGTTCCTCGCTGAGTCCCAGCCCACGGCAGATGGCCTCGAACTTGCTGGTGCCGGCCGAATCCTGTCCGCCCGTCATGGCTGTAGTCAGGTTGTCGCTGATAATGACGGTGATATTGCTATTCTCGTTGATGGCATCGAGCAGACCCGTCATGCCGCTGTGCGTGAAGGTCGAGTCGCCAATGATGGCTACTGCAGGCCATTGGCCGGCATCAGCCGCACCCTTCGCCATCGTGATGCTGGCACCCATATCCACACAGGAGTGGATGGCTTTGTAGGGCGGCAGGAAGCCCAGCGTGTAACATCCGATATCGCCGAATACACGGGGATTCTCGTAGCCGCGAAGCACCTCGTTGAGGGCTGTATATACATCGCGATGACCGCACCCCTGACAGAGTGCAGGCGGACGCGTCACCACGCTTGCGCAAGCATCGAACTTTTCTTGCGCAGGCAAACCGAAAGACTTGCGCAAGATATCTGGATTGAGTTCGCCAGTGCGTGGCAACTCACCAGTGAGACGTCCCTTGATGACCGCATTGCCTGGCATCACGCCGCGCAACATATCTTCGATGAAGGGCTGACCCTCTTCGACGACAAGTACGCTGTCGCATTCTTCGCACATGCGCTGCACGAGCAGCTTCGGCAGGGGATACTGGGAAATCTTCAGTATGGGATAAGGGCTGACGTCGGGGAAGCACTCGTTCACATAGTTCACGGCAATTCCGCTGGCAATGATGCCCATCGACTTGTCGGCGCCCTCTATATATTTATTGTAGGGCGAATTCACAGCATCTTCCTCGAGCTGCGCCTGCTGAGCCGTGACAACCAGATTGCGACGGCGTGCATTGGCCGGAAGCAGTACCCAATGGCTGGCTTCGGCATTATAGTTGAGGGCATTCTCGGCTCGAGCCTCATCGGCCACACACACCACAGCTCGCGAATGGGCCATGCGGGTAGTGACACGCATCAACACAGGCAGCTGCTGGCGCTCCGAATATTCGAAAGCCACAGCCATCATGTCGTAGGCCTCCTGCTGAGAAGCGGGCTCGAAGGTGGGCACCATCGCAAAGCGTCCGTAGAAGCGGCTGTCCTGCTCGTCCTGCGACGAGTGCATCGAGGGGTCGTCTGCTGCCAGCACCACCACGCCACCGTTCACACCAGTCATGGCCGAATTGACAAAGGGGTCGGCACAGACATTCATGCCCACATGCTTCATGCACACCAGTGCACGCTTGCCCATGAACGACATACCGAGAGCTGCCTCCATCGCCGTCTTCTCGTTTGTGCTCCAGCGGCAATGGATGCCCCGCTCGCGTGCCAGCGGGTCGTTCTGGATAAATTCAGTGATTTCTGTGGACGGCGTGCCCGGATAGGCATATACGCCGGAAAGCCCGCTGTGGATGGCACCGAGGGCTATGGCTTCGTCGCCCAGCAATAGTTTCTTTATTGACATTGATTCTATTTTAAGCGTTCTACATCAAGACCATTACTTCTTGTAGCACTCGAAAATCTTGTTCACCTCATCAGCCGGCATTTTCTTAGTGAGCAGGCTGACAATCCACACAACAGGGAAGCCACCCACCATTGCGATGGCGCCGCAATTGATGGGATTGGCGATGGCATTGCCGGAAAGCATGTTCACGACAATCAGGCCCACACCCCAAATGAAGCTGGCCCATACGGCTGCGGGAGTGACGCCCTTCCAATAGAGACCCAGCAGGAAGGGAGCCAGGAATGCACCGGCCAGCGCGCCCCATGAAATACCCATGAGCTGGGCGATGAACGTGGGCGGATTGAGCGCGATGAGTAGCGAGATGGCGATGAAGAAGACGATGAGTACACGCATCACCACCACCTTGCGCCGTTCGATGTAGCCTTTCACACTATCATCAATCGAGCCCGACTGCACTTCCTCGGCCGAGGCTTTCTTGTCGCGATAGATAAGGTCGAGCGTCATCGTCGAACTGGATGTAAGCACAAGTCCTGCCAGTGTGGACATCGAGGCGGCCAGCACCAGAAGCACCACAAGGCCGATGATGGCGTCGTTCAGCGTACCGAGCATCGAGGGCACAATGCTGTCGAAGGCCACCTTGCCATTGTGATAGATGGAAGGATTGTCAAAAAGACGGCCGAAGCCACCCAAGAAGTAGCATCCGCCAGCCACAAGGAACGCGAAAATGGTCGAGATGATGGTGCCGCGACGCACAGCGGCCTCGTCGGTAATAGAATAGAATTTGCCCACCATCTGCGGCAGACCCCATGTGCCGAGCGACGTGAGGATGACCACACCGAGCAGGTTCCACGGGTCGGGACCCAACAAGGAAGCGAACATGCCATTCTGCTGCGGATTTGCATCAGAGGGGAGTTCAGCCAACTTGGCCACAGCCGTCGTGAGGCCGCCCTGGCTCCATATTACAGCACCCACCACAAGCAGAATGCCAATAAGCATGATACATCCCTGAATGAAGTCGTTGATGGCTGTGGCCTTGTAGCCGCCCAGAATGACATAGACCGCCGTGAGCACTGCCATCGTGACGGCACAATATATATAAGGTATGCCGAAGCCCATCTCAAATAGCGTCGAGATACCTTTATAGACGCCTGCCGTATAGGGAATCAGGAACACAAAGGCAATGATAGAGGCCACCACACGCAGCGACTGGCTGCCATAGCGGATGCCGAAGAAGTCGGGCATCGTGCGCGACCCGATGTACTGCGTCATCACCTTGGTGCGCCGACCAAGTATCAGCCACGCTAAAAGCGAACCGATGATGGCATTGCCAATACCAATCCATGTGGCCGAGAGGCCGTACTTCCATCCGAACTGACCGGCATAGCCGATGAAGACCACCGCCGAGAAATAGCTTGTGCCATAGGCAAAAGCAGTTAGCCAGCCACCCACAGCACGTCCGCCGAGCACGAAACCTTCCACCGAGTTGGCTTGCTTGCGGGAATACACTCCCACTCCTACCATGATAAGCAGGAAGATGATTGTTAGAAAGATTCTAAGGAACATAACGTCTATTTACTTTTTATTTACATATTCTGCATTATACATATCTCCCTATCCCGCGCAAAGTCTAATTGAACCTCACCTGCATCTGACACATGATGGCGTGAACGGGTTCCTGAATGAAAGCATTGCCCGCGGTATATGCGCTCCGATAAACATACTGCGCCTGAACGCGGCACTTACCATAAAACCAGTACTGCAGGCCAGCCACCACCTTGTGCTGGTCCATGCCGATGGTCGTATTGTAGTTGAAGAAGTCGTACGAAGCCACGAGATCGCATTTCGACTCTCCCAAGGGCACAGCGCTCGTGACGTAACCGCCGCGGCTCAGCACATTGCCGTCCTTGCCCTCCAGATATTCGCCGCGTAGGGTGAATGCCCGGCAGCGATAGTCGGCACCAACCGTCCAGCGATTGCGGCGGTAGTTCTGGCCGAGTGCGATGGCGGTATTGTACGGAGAGAGAGCCACCGCATGTCCGCGTCCCAGTTGCCCCGTGGCCACGAGGTTCAGCCCCTGCACGGGACGATACTCCAGACGCCCGATGAAGTCCTTCTCGGGGTTCAGGTCGCGCTTGTTGATGCCCTGGCCGTTCATCACGTCCAGCTCGTAGCGTATTTTTCCGTTATTTGTCACGCCGAAGAGCGAGAGGCCCAGGTCGCGCCCGTATTGCACGCCCTGGAGCGGGTCACTGCCGCAGCCCGACAGATATGTCACGGACTCGGAACAGACGTCGATGGTCTCGAGCGATGTCGGCGAGAGCGGGTTCTCGATGGAAAGTCCGTTCTTGAACTGGCCGATACGCGCAGTAAGCAGCTTGTTTCGCGTAATACGATAATCGGTATAGTATTCTTGCACCTCGCCCGAGAAGTTGTGCATGAAGAGGAACGACCATCGGTCAGTGATTTGTGCTTCGGCCCAGAAAATCACGCGCTTTATCTCGAACGTGTTGGCATCCTTGCCGTCCTTGTGCGTGTAATTATATCCCCCCTGGGCGTATCCATGAAGCCGAATACGCTCCGCGAGTTCGCGTTTCCAATCCGTCTTCGTGTCCACAGTCTGTTGTTGAGCCATTACTCCCCCATTCCATGCCGTTGCAAATACCGCAACGAGCAGCAGCTTTTGCCACATGTTTCGTCTCATTATATTACAATTTATGCGTCCTTTTTACAAATTTGGCTGTAAAGGTACGCAAATTTAGCGAAACTGACATGCTGCGGCGGGCACTTTCTTACAAAAATCAATAAAAACAGACAGAATTGCATCTTTTCTCTTTCAAATTTATCTTATATGCACTACCTTTGCACCGTCCTACGCACGTACATTATTATATATATATATAAAGAGGAAATGAAGATTGGTATTCTCACAGCCATGAGCGTCGAGTATCGGCAGGTAGCAGCCATGCTTAGCGACACCGAGGAGTGTCAGTACGGGCCGCAGCACTACCTGACTGGAACGCTGGGAAAGAATCAGATTATGCTGCAACAATGCGGCATTGGCAAGGTGAACGCAGCTACAGGCGTCACAGACCTCATCCTGCACTTCCACCCCGACTGCATCATCAGCACGGGTGTGGCTGGTGGCATCGACAAGGCGTTGGGCGTGATGGATGTCGTTGTGGGACGCGAGACATGCTATCACGATGTGTGGTGTGGCGACGGCTGCGACCCCGGACAAGTACAAGGCCTGCCCACCCATTTTGTCGGCGATGCACGCCTGCTCTCTGCAACCGAAGGCCTCGATACAGAGGTACGCATTGTGCCAGGACTGATATGCACAGGCGATCAGTTCATCACTAGCCGCGACGAACTGCAGCGCATCAAGGGCGAATATCCCGAGGCACTGGCCGTTGATATGGAGAGTGCTGCCATCGCTCAAGTGTGCCACCTACACGGGTTGCCCTTCCTTAGTTTCCGCATCATCAGCGACACACCGGGCGCCGAGGCTCACTTCGAGCAGTACCTCGATTTCTGGGCCACAATGGCCGACCGCAGCTTCCGTGTCACAAAAGCCTTCCTCGAGAGACTTTAATCCCCCCTTCCCATGTCCGGCGAACTACTCTCCCTGCTGGTTGCCTTAATGTGGACCTTCACCGCCCTGTTTGCCGAAGTCGCAAGCCGGCGATTAGGTGCGCTGACGCTCAATGTATGGCGCATGCTCATCACCCTCGCGCTGCTGGCAGCCACCCTGTGGTTCACGTGTGGAAGCCCGTGGCCGCAGCATGTCCCGCCCTCGGCATGGGGATGGCTATTAGGGAGCGGATTCATGGGATTCGTCTTCGGCGACTATTGCCTCTTCAATAGTTACATGCTCATAGGCAGCCGCTTCGGGCAACTTTTTATGACGCTGGCCAGCCCCTTCGCAGCCATCACTGCATGGATGCTGATGGGCGAACGGATGTCGTGGCTGGCGCTATTGGGGATGATCGTCACGCTGTGCGGCATCAGCATCTCCATCATGGGCCGAGACGACGGCGGGCACCGACGAATGAAGCTACCTCTGCGCGGCGTATTGCTGGGCATCGGCGCCGGCATGGGACAGGGCGTAGGACTGGTTTTCAGCAAGATTGGCCTGCAAGCCTACGAGGCAGCCCTACCCTCCACAGCCGACGAGGTAGGGATGATGATGCCCTTTGCCGGCACGATGATACGCGCAATGATGGGTCTGTTGGGATTCAGCATTGCCTTGATGTGGACACGCCAAACCCACACGATGCCCCGCATGTGGCATGACCGACGGGCTGCTGCCGCTGCACTCGGCACCATCCTGCTTGGTCCCTTCCTCGGCGTAAGTCTCAGTTTAAAAGCCGTGGGTATGACACATGCCGGAGTGGCACAGACACTGATGAGCCTCACGCCCGTTTTCATTCTGTGGCCCGCCCACCTTATGTTTGGTACGAAAATCACATGGACGGAAGTCGTCGGCGCCATCATTGCAGTGGCCGGTGCCTCACTTTTCTTCCTCTAAAATTTGGTCATTCAAAAGAGAAGTTGTAATTTTGCACCCGCAAACGTACGGAGAGATGCCAGAGTGGACGAATGGACCGCACTCGAAATGCGGCGTACGGGTGACTGTACCGGGGGTTCGAATCCCTCTCTCTCCGCACAGATAATTAAAACCCGCCGAAATTCAGCGGGTTTGTCATTTTTGCCCTTTTCTCTCGCTCTATCCTGCTCATTGCTTGATAAAGTGCGGATAATCTGGTTCACCAAGTTTGGGTTCGTATGTAAATCCCTCGTAACTGAAGGCACTGAGATCTTCGGGCTTGTCGATTCGATTCTCTAATATGAAACGTGTCATTGCTCCCCGGCATGTCTTAGCCCATACTGCCTGGATCTTTAAGTCGTTTCCCTTACGGACATAGAACAATGGTTGTATGATACGGACTTTTTTACGGACGCGCTGCCAGTCGAAGAGATGCTGGTATTCCTCGGTGGCAAGGTGAATCAAGATGCCGTCATCCGCTTTCACGGCATCAATCAGCATGTCGGTTAGGCGGCTCTTCCAGAAACCAAACATATTCTGCCCCTCTCCGCTGGGAAGTTCTTCGGCGAGCGAAGCGACTTTGTCGATTACTACATGTCCCTCCATCCGATATGGCAGAATACCATCCAAAGGACGAAGCATACCGTAGAGGAATGAGGTAATCCATAACTTTCCCTGGGAATAATGGAGGTCATCTACATTCAGCGTCTCTGCCTTCAGATGCTTGTAAGCCTGGCCATGATAGGCAAGGATGGCTGGAAGTTTTGGCTTGTCCTCGAAGAACTGCATGAACCTAAGTTTATTCTGGGCAGCTATCTGCTGACTACAGCCCAGCATTTCGGCTATCGTCTCTGTGGAATACTGGGCCATGTCCCTGGCAAAAGCCTGTGCCTCATTCTGGAAACGAGGTGTCGACAGACTAATGTCGGGAACAGACTTTAGCTTGTCATTCATTATTTTTGCGGAAGCGAGTATAATCTGCATGACTATGTTGTTATTGTATTTTCTGATAAGCTAATCTGTCATCGCCAGAGGCCAGATAGATAATACCACAATAGGTAAAACCGTGCTTGGCGATGTTATGCTGCATGATGGTGTTGTCCCGATGAGTGTCAATGCGGATATTTGAATCATGGGAGAAGCAGAAGTCCATAATGCTGCTGAAAATACCGTGAGCATCAGGATAACTGGCAATACGGTGAACTACGTGATAAGGCTGCGTATCATCCATCCACTTGCCTTCGTAGATTCTGGCGTATGTGGGCTCCGGGGATGACAGAAAAGCAAAGTAGCCGACAATTTGCCCATCATCTTCAATGACAAAGCTCCCATCCTTTTCCATATCTGCCATAATAACAGCCTCGGAAGGATAGCCTTCTCCCCATTGGTGCATGTTGCCAAACTGCCGCATAATTCCTTTTGCAGCATCCATGACCTTCATAATCTCAGCCATGTCCGTAGCTCTTGCTTCTCTGATAATCCTCTCCATCATTTCTTCTCTTTTATGTCTCGCAACAGAATGAGTGCAATTGTTCACCCATCACACCCTTCATTACCTTAAATACACTATCGCCCGTACAATGGCTGGTGTAGAACCGTGTATTGGGATAATTACCTTTCAGTCTTTGTGCTAATTCGGTCAATTCTTCTTTCGATTCCTGCCCGTCAAGCAAATGGAAACCACCGATGACCGTATGGACTGGCCTGGGACAAGCCGTTAGAATGTTCTCCAAACCACTATGAGCACAGCCTGTAAACAATAGTCCTTCTGTATACAGAGCCAGTTCGTGACGGAAATCATCATTTACATAGTCACCGTTCCCGTCTTGGACAAGCAAATACTGGTTGCCTTGTGGCATCGGATGAATCTGGGGGATATGGGCTATGATATATAGGTCATCGTCTAACTCGCAGCTCTGGTCCACCATCAACAACCGCTCATTCGCCCCTTTTGGCAAATGTGCTGTAATGCTGTGCAGGTATTTGGCTTCGCCTTCTTCCTTCGCACCTTGGCCTATCGAACAAGTAGGTTGGTTCCCGGTTTGTTGTGGGTTCCTTTTAGAATAACGCTCGAACTTGTTCGCTTTTCGATTAGAAAAGAACTTTCCGCTTAAGGCATGAGGTGAGACAATGACTTTAGCCTTGTCATTGATGCCCATGAAATACTTTAGTCCTCCAGCATGGTCACTATGTCCGTGAGAGATAAACACGTAGTCAACCGTACTAAGACTGATTCCTAACCTTTCTGCATTGCGGATAAACACATCACTGGCTCCAGTATCAAGCAAGATACGATGCTTCTCCGTCTCTAACAGGATTGACAGGCCGTGCTCCGTCTCGAGTTGGCTGTCATTAGTACGATTATCAGATAATACCGTCCATTTCATAGATTGCTATTTACCTAATTGCCCTTCCAAAAACTCTGCTGCATCGGCTACACAGTCAGGACATTCACGCAAGACTATCTTTGTCCCAATGCCTTTTAACAGCTTGCATTGGGTTGCACCATTCCTTTCCTGGAACTTTGACATTATCTGGCGCATCTGTTTCATGGACTTAACCTTGTCCTTGTTGACCAGTCCCAGGACGAGACCTGCTCCAACGAGTGCTCCACAAGTTCCTTCCATATTACCCATACCACCGCCGAAAGCTCCGGCAATGTTCATGGCATCATCCTCACTTATCCCTGCCATGTCGGCGTATGTGTGAAGGATAGCCTGGGCGCAATTATGGCTATTGCACCTTTTCTTCTCTGCTGCTATCTGTTTTCTTGTTTCCATACTTTATTCCATTCTCATCCATATATATAGTATGAATCATATCCTCATAATGAGTATCTATCAACATCACTTGCTCCCCATATTGGGCAAAGCCATTGATATAGTAATGATTGTCTTCTTTCAGAGATTCTAATGTGAAGTCCACGTCATACAGTCTGGTTTCTATGTCAGAAGCATGATTCTTAATATCATCGGTATGAGCATCAATGAAACTGTCTGTCATCGCAAGGCAGACAAACCGAATGGATGGCAAATACTGTTCATCAAAATCTTTC
>JAEEGL013117951.1_pt1 | contig 13381 bp, 12 predicted proteins | sample 9134231 | NCBI WGS metagenome assembly JAEEGL01 (sample SAMN16246548, study PRJNA631951) | gut metagenome | biome: gut microbiome; feature: rumen; material: fiber-attached | host: Bos | place: Iran: Karaj | collected 2018-10 | reverse complement strand
TCGGTCTTTCCGGGATAAACGAGCAGCACGCCGCTGAGGCGCTTGATAAAGTAGGTGTCGCCCGTGTCGGAGAGGATCAGGTTCAATGTCAGGTCGTCCTCCTGGGCCGCGATCGCGTCGGTGGCGATATCGATGAAATTCAGGATCATGTCCCCCGTCATGGACTGGCGCACGTCCGTTCCGCCGTTGGCCACCTTGCCGCTTTCGGTCTGGTTCCCCGTCCGCAGTTCCAGCGCGCCGGTCAGATACGCGTTGCGCCACGTGCCGCTCTCCGCCTGGTAGCCGAGCTGCTCCAGCGCGTCGGCGCACAGATCGCGGGCCGCCTGATTGGACGGATCCGCAAACACCAGTTCTTTCGTGACCTGCGCCACCCACTGGTATTCGCCCTTTTCATAGTCCGCCCGGGCCATCTCCAGCACCCGGTCCGCGTCTCCCAGATACTCCACCCATTTCTTTGCGGTGTCCTCCGGAGACAGGGGGTTCAGGTTCACGGGGTTCGCGTCGTACCATCCCATGTACCGCTGGTAAACCGCCTTGATATTGTGGGACAGCGTGCCGTAATACTGGCGGGTGTACCAGATCCGGTTCAGTTTCTCCGGCAGCTTCAGCGTGTTGCTGATTTCAGCGCCGGTCATGCCCAGGTTGATGTAATGCAGCGTCTGGTCGTTGATGTATTTGTATACGGCCGCGGTATTCTCCAGGTAGGCCTTGATCTTTTCGGTCTCCCAGTGCGGCCAGTTGTGGCTCTGGAAAACGACGTCCGTCTCGTCCCCGAAGCGCTGCTCCGCCGCCACGATGTATTTGGACCACGCCAGGGCGTCCCGCACCTGCGCGCCGCGCAGGGTGTACAGGTTGTGCATGGTGCCGGTGCAATTTTCCGCAAGCCACAGGCCGCGGTACCGGGGGAAGTACGCGTTCATTTCGGCCGGCGCTTCCGTGCCGGGCGTCAGCTGGAACTGTATCTCGAGGCCGTCGATGGTGACGGTCTCGTCGCTGCAGACTTCATAAGTCGGAGCGACAAGCCCGACGTTGCCTACCGCCTGGCCAAGGCCGATGCCCATCGCCATTTTCCCGGTCACTCCGGGCTGAAGCAGCACGCCGTACTGATACATGGCGCGGCGGCTCATGGCAGCATTGCAGTAGATGTTCTCGGAAACGGCGTGCTCCAGGAAACCTTCCGGCGCCAGGATCACCACTTTGCCGGATTTCAGCTGCTCCTCCAGGGGCAGGCCCGCGTCCGCGGCGTCCTCCCGGTCAATCAGGCCCAGAATGCCGCCGTAATGGTCCACATGGGAATGGCTGTACAGCACCGCCTTGATGTCCAGCTTTCCGAAATGCTTTTCCATCAGCGCCTTTGCCGCCGCCATGTCCTGGGTGCACATCAGCACGTCGAACACAATCCATCCGTTGTCGGTGCGGATGAAGGTGGCGTTCGCCATGTCGTATCCGCGCACCTGGTAGATCCCGTCGCATACTTCAAACAGGCCCGCGTACTGGTTGTACAGCGTGTTGCGCCACAGGCTGGGGTTCACGGTGTCGGGCGCGGTTTCCAGCTCGTTGACAAAGCTGTAATCAGCAACGTTCCAGACCTCGTTCCCCTCGTCGTCGTAGATCACCAGCGCCTCCGGCGCCTCGATCAGCCCGCGCAGGGCGCATTCCTGTTCGGATACGTCGGAGAAATCCAGTTTGTCATACCAGCTTTTGTTCGCCTCCGCGGTGAACTCCGTCGCGGGTTTGTTCTCCGCCATTGCAGTACATGTCAAAATCATCAGGAGCGCCAAAGTGAGAGAGATGAACTTTTTCATATGCTTTTTTTCCTCCTCTGTCCGGGTACATCCTCTGTATTTTAATATTCGCCGTGGTCCCCGTTCTTCCTTCATCGCTTCTCTGTCTCTTCGGTTCCTCCCTGATCCCCGCAGTATCTCAGAAGGAGCAGATATTCGTCCGTATCCTCCTCCGGTTTCCTTTCTCCGGTGGTGGCAAATCCGTGTCTTGCATAAAAGCGCATGGCCCTTTCGTTCTTCTCCAGCACCCACAGATGATCCGCCTGATGCTCCTTCACCGCGTACTCCAGCAGCTGGCTGCCGATGGAGCCGTTCTGCAGAACAGGTTCCACAAACAGTCTGGCGATATAGGTCCCCTCGATCTTGATGAAACCCTTGACCGTCCCGTCGTCGTATACATACAGGCTGTCCAGCTGGGATTCATACGCCTGCATCATGGAAGGAACCTGCAGTTCCTCAAAGTAATATTCATCCGACTTGAAAATCGGATAGAAATAAAGCCGGTAGTTAAAGATCTGGATCTCCGCGATGCGCGCCAGGTCCTTTTTTTCTGCTTTCCGGATCATCCCGTCTGCACCTCTTTTCTGCGGTAAATGCTTTACCCGTCCATTCTCTCTTCGTCCTCCCGGATCCCCATCTTGACGATCAGATCTCCGAGAGATTTATCATACTGTTCCCGGGAAATTGCGCCATGCTCCAGAAATGTATCCAGCAGCTGTTTCTGCCTCTGGAAAAGTTCCTTTTTCTTTTCGTCCTGATTACTTGTCATTTGATCATGATCACTCCCGGATATTTTCAGAGCCATAGGCCGTCCCGCCCGGGTCAGATATACCACGCCGGAATCTGGAACAGATTGTCCCGGAGCATCCCGGGAGCAGGGCAGGTACATATGATGGCTCCGGATCCGCGTTTTTTCTCACTTACTTTGTCAAGAACGGGGAAAGCAGACGCTTCATCAGCGCTGACTTTTGCCGCCTGTTTGATCTCGATCGGATAGAGCACCCCGTTCTCTTCAATAATCAGATCAATTTCGCTTTCAACTTCGACGGTCTCACCATTCTTTTTGACTTTTTTTCTGTCGCGGCCTCTGTAATAGGACACGCAATAACGATAGTCAATCCCTCTGTTGGAATAGGACTTCAGGATCTCTGAAATGACAAAGGTTTCAAAGAACGCGCCGCTCATCGCCCCATTGGCCAGTGTGTCCGGGGTAAGCCAGCGGGTCAGATATGCCGCAAGCCCGGTATCGCGGAAATAAACCTTAGGGCTTCTGATCGCCCGGTTCAGCACGCCCGGCGTATACGCCTCGAGCAGATATACAATCCCGGAAGCTTCCAGAATGGACATCCACGCTTTTACTGTCGTCTGATCTCTCCCGATCTCATCCGCAATATTGCTGTAATTAACCATCTGTCCGGTCCGCGCGGCAACGGCGACCATGAAGCGTCTGAAATCATTCAGATTCTGGACGGCTGTCAGTTTACGCACATCTCTCTCCAGATAGGTTTTAACATAGCTGGAGAAAAACATGCTCCAATCCGCTTCCGGATCCTGCAGCGCGGGATACCCGCCCCGGTGAATTCTCTCCCAGATATTCGCCGGCGCGGTGACGCTTTGATTGCGCTCTTTGATGTAATCCATCGTGGGAACGAAAGGAAGTCTGAAGGAGTCACGGTCAATCTCGCGCTGGGACAAGGGCGCAAGTTCAATGACAGCGACTCTTCCTGTCAGCGATTCAGAGGCTTTCTCCATCAGTTCCAGAGGCTGTGAACCGGACAGACAAAACCGGGCGTTTTCATCGGATGCGTCACACGCAATTTTGATATAGCGGAACAGATCCGGCACTCTCTGAACTTCATCATAGATGACAGGCGGCGGGTTGAGCATCATGAACATATTCGGATTTTCGGCGGCCTGTTCCTCGATGAACGGATCGTCAAGGAGCACATACTTTTTGTCGGGAAACAGCTCTTTTATCATTTTTGTTTTCCCGGTTTGCCGCGCTCCGGTAATAAGAATGCTTTTGAATGTTTTATCAGAATGCAGGACAATATCTTCGATAGCCCTTTTGATGTAATCCATTCCAAGCCCTCTCTTTCGGCAAATCCGGGATTCAATCCCGGATTTGCCATAATTATACCGCCGTGCAATCATAAACGCAAGAAATAATTTCGACAAATCCAGGATTCAATCCCGGATTTGCCAGATATAACGCATATTCACTTTTTCGCCCGCATTCTCAATAGTCGCAACTCCTCACTGAGGAGCTTTCTCCTTTTCTTATCTCTTCGGTCAGAGCGTTTTGACCATCATATAGTCGTTGGCGTAGGTGCCGTCAGGATATTTCATCCCGTGCGGTCTTGTGCCGTAAACCTGAAAACCGTATTTGACATACAGGCTGATCGCCCGGCGGTTGGCGGTGACCACTTCCAGCTCGATCTGCTCGAATCCGCTCTGCCGGGCGTGGGCGATCAGCCGCTCCATCATGGCGGAACCGATGCCCTGGCGCCAGAAATCCCGCCGTACGGACATGCCCAGCGCACAGCGGTGCAGCGTGCGGCTCTTCATCCCCATCGGCGTCACATCGCTGACCGCAATGATTTCCCCATCGGTTTCCGCGAGGATCATCAGCGCCCGGGGATCATCCCGCCGCCGTTTCAGCACTTCCGCTTCTCCTTCCACGGTATAGCTGAACTCCTCCGGCGTCCGGAGCAGGTAGGGCGTTTCCCCCAGCATAATCTTCATATATGCGAGCATCCGCTCCGCGTCCTCCGGTTCAGCGGAGCGCAGAACGCACTGCTTCCCGTTTTTCAGCAGAATGGTTTCCTTTTCCATTATCATGAGTCTTCCCCCCAATCAGTTTCCGCCGGTCAGTTTTTGTTTACAGGTGCAGAATGACGTTGTTGCTGTTGAAGGTGTTGAAATACCGGAAATCCTTCGCCAGCTTCGTCACGGTCCGGATCCCGGGCATGGTTTCCGGATCCTCCGCGGCGTGGGCCCGGTAGAAGGCCGTCGGGTCGAATTTCCGGGTATTGTCCCGCAGGCTCAGGCAGACGCCCCCGTCCTCCGCGTACAGCCGGAAATCAATCCTGGCCGGCCGCCGGGAAACGGGCGCCCCGTGTTCGATCACGTTGCCGGCCAGCTCTTCCACAAACAGAGCCATCAGCTTCGCCTTTTCCGCCGGAATCCCGTGGGAAAGGCAGAATGCCTCCGCCTTCCGGCTCTCCGTCACCACGTCCTCCGGATTCCGGATTTCGGCGTAGAGATTGTCCGCTTCGCTTCCGCCGAAGGATTCCGGCAGGAACAGATAATCCTTCCATCCCCGGGGACGTCCTTTGCAGCGCAGGCAGATATACCCGAACAGCAGGATCACCGAAAGGAGGTTCCCCGCGGCGAGGGACGCCATGATGCCCTCGGATCCGAAGAGTCTGCCCAGCGCCAGCGCCGTCAGCACCGGTATCACCAGGCGCCCCGCCAGATTGATGATATTCAGCAGTCTGCGGTTTTCAATCGCCTGCAGGTAGTTCTGAAAAACGGTCAGCAGCGTATCCGCGATCAGCGCGACGGACATGCAGCGGATGGAAATCACCGCCAGCCGGATTGCCTCGGGATCCCGGGTATAAAACCCTGCCAGTGCCGGCGCCGCGGCCAGGGCGACCAGGCCTGCCGCGCCTGAAATGATCACGGACAGCTTCATGGAGCAGGCGAACAGTTCCGTCAGCCCGCGCCGGTCATTCGCGCTGTAAAACACCCCGGCCATCGTCAGCATCGTTTTGCCGATGCCCAGCCCGATGCAGTACAGCAGGGTCAGCAGATCGTTCTGCATCCCCCGGGCGGCGATGGCCGCCGTGGACAGGGCGATCACCAGATTGATCCGGTTGATCAGCAGGTCCCGCAGGGTGATGGCGGCTTTCCGCACAAAGGCGGGCGTGCCGTTCCGGATGATCCCGCGGGTGAGCGACAGACGCATTCCTTTAAAGGAAATCCGGAAATAGCAGTTCTTTTTCAGAAAGTGCGTCAGCAGAAAACAAAGCTGCGCCAGGAAGGCGATGGCGCTGGCCAGGCCCATGCCGAAGGCCCCGCCTTTGAGCACGTACGCGTTGATCAGGTCCCCCGCCGCGTCCGCTCCGCACATGACGACGGCGGAAGCGACAAAGAGATTTTTGCCGTTGTCCATCACGATCATCGGCCCGAGGATCAGGATCACCATCATGGCGGGAATCCCGATCCGGTACCCCTGCAGGTATTCCAGCATATGCGGATAAATCCCCGGATGCCCGTCCGCCGACACTCCGCAGACGGCAAACAGCTGCCCCGGAAAGAAAATGCTGCAGAGCAGCAGCAGCGCCGAGACCGCAACGGAGATCACCAGGGCCGCGGCAAACGCCGCGTTGGCCTCCTCCTTCTTCCCGACGCCCACCAGCGAGGAGATCACCACCTGGCTCCCGGCGGAAACAGCGCCGCCCAGCAGCAGAATCACCCCGGTAAAAGGGCCGAGCAGGGAGATGGCGGAATAGGCGTCCGCCCCCAGCGCCCGGCTGCTGATGACCCCGTCGATCAGGGTGGCCGCATAGCCTGCCACCTGGGTGAAGATCATCGCCACGGCCGCTGAAAAAAACATGGAGGGAATAATGCCTCCGCTGCGCTTCTTTCTTCTCATCCGATCAGTGCAAGGACCTCTTCCAGAACCTTCCCCTCGCTGTCCTCCTCCCTTACAGGAATCCGGCAGTCATACAGATGCGCCTTTTCAAACCGGGCGAACAGCTCGTTTTCCGCCTTCGCCCGGCGGTCGATCTCCGCCCCGGTATCGTCCTTCCGCTCCTCCGCCCGCTGGCGGCTCAGGGCCTCCGGAACGTCCAGATAAATCACCGTCACCGGCAGGTTCAGCGCCCGTACGGTTTCGACGCCGTCCGGGTTCAGCACGATGACGGTATCCTCGTCGCCCAGGTAATCTTCCCGGGCGGAACCGAAATAAACGTGGCCGAAACTGCCGGTAAAATCAATGGTATCCGCGAAGAAGGAAGCCGCTTTTTTAGCCAGGAATTCCTCCTCCGGTATAAAATGATAGTCCACCCCCGGGGTTTCGTCGGGGCGCCTCGGCCGGGTTGTATACGTGACGATCCGCCGGTATCCCCGGGCCGTCAGCTCCCGCTCCACGGTCGTTTTCCCCGAGCCCATCCGGCCGGCGATAATCAGATGTTTTCCCATTTTTCTTCCCGTTTCGTTCCTTTTCGTCAGAATCCGGAGATCTCAGAACAGATGGAAATTATATTACACACGTCCTTCCGCCGTGTCAATTGCCGCCGGCCCCGGCAGGGATTCAGGGGCCGGAAACGAATTTTATATCCGTGAATCCCTTTGGAGTGAAAACGGAGGCGGAAGGATATGAGACAGGTTTTTATCGCGAGCATCTGCCGGGAGGGCGTGCTCGGCGGCGGCATCACCGCGGACGACGAGGCGCTGACCTTCCGGACGGGGAAAGTGACCGTTTCCCCCGCGCTGCGGCACCTGGTGCTGAAATACAGCGATATGCGGGGATTCACAAGGAAGCAGGCGCTCTGTTTCCCGGTTTTTTCCATTGAAATGAACGACGGTGAAATCTATAAGTTTATCATCTTCAGCCCGAAGCGGTTCAGCGCGCTCCTGCGCGCAAAAGTAAAGCCGTCATCTTAATTGACATTCCTTTTCCGCTTCCTTTGCCAGCAGAAAAGCGCCCATTATGCCGCTTTTCGTGCCGAGGCCCGGCTCGACGATATAGCTTTCCATCTCTGAAACAATTGCGGGGTGCGCGATGTATCCGTTCAGAAGCTGCAGTACTCTTTCGCGGATCATGGGCAGCAGGAATTTCTGCTGCATCACGCCGCCGCCCAGAATAATCACCTCCGGCGAGAAGGACAGCACCGCGCTGGCGCAAAGCTGCGCGAGGTATGCGCTTTCCAGCTCCCAGGCCGGGTGGTCCGGCGGCAGCTCCGCGCCCGGCTTTCCCCATCTTTTTTCAATGGCGGGGCCGGAGGCCAGTCCCTCCAGGCAGTGGGGATGATAGGGGCAGATGCCCCGGGGCATCGGATCGTCCGGTTCGGGCACCACGCTGATATGGCCGATCTCCGGGTGCATGAGGCCGTGCACCGGTTTCCCGTGGATGATGACGCCGCCGCCGATGCCCGTCCCCACCGTAACATACAGGCAGTTTTCCTTTCCCTTTGCCGCGCCCAGGCAGGCTTCCGCAAGCGCCGCGGCGTTGACGTCCGTATCCAGGCCCACCGGCACCCCCAGCGCATCCCGGAAAGCCTGCAGCAGCGGAAAATGGCGCCAGGCCGTCTTGGGCGTCTCCATGATGGAGCCGTACCGGGGGGAACGCCGGTCCAGGTTCAGCGGCCCGAAGCCGCCGATCCCCAGCGCGGAGATGGAATGCGCCGCAAAAAACGCGATCATCTCCGGCATCGTCTCCTCCGGCGTTTTCGTCGGGATCCTGGTCTGATCAAGGACGTTTCCTGTCTCGTCCATCACGGAAAGCACCATCTTGGTTCCGCCCGCTTCCAGCGCGCCGTAGGTTTTCATGCCCTGCTCCTCCTGTTCGGCCGGTTCGGTGCTGAATCACGGTTTTCCGGCCGCTCTGCTGCATTTCTGTGCAGTATTTTTTTATCAGATGTTGTAAAACTGGAAGACTGATCCTGTCTCAGAGCTGCCGCAGCCAGCGGGCCGCCAGATCGATCCACTCCTGGCATTCCGGGCGGATCCTGTCCGCTCCCGACGGATAAACCTGGTCGCTGGCCAGGGAAAGACCGTGCTCTCCCCGCTGCCAGATGTGCAGTTCAAAAGAAACCCCCTGCCTGCTGAGGGCCTGTGCCATCAGCAGGCTGTTTTCTACGGGAACGCTTCCGTCTTCCCGCGTATGCCAAAGGAAGACGGGCGGCGTGTCCTCCCGCACAAAATGCTCCAGCGACACTTCGTCCTTCAGGCTTTCATACGCTTCCCCCAGGAGGTTTTCGATGGATCCCCGGTGGGCGTATTCCCCGGAGGTGATCACCGGATAGGCCAGGATCATCGCGTCCGGCCTGCATTTTCTTCCCTGCGGCATCCGGTGCCACTTCAGGCCGATGTGCGCCGCCGCGTGTCCGCCGGCGGAAAAACCCATGACCGCGATTTTCTCCGGATCCCCGGACCATTCTGCCGCGTGCTCCCGGGCGTAGGCCACGGCTTCGGCCGCCTCCTCCAGGGCTTTCGGATAGCGTGCCGGCGCCACGGAATAGCGGACGATCACCGCCTGGAATCCCAGCGCCAGCAGGCGCAGGGCCACCGGCTCCGCTTCCCGGTCGCTGCGCCAGGCGTAGGCGCCGCCGGGGAAAACCAGCACGATGGGCCGCCGTCTTTCCGCTTCCACCGCCCGGTTATCCGTCAGGTAGGTTTCCAGCTCCGCGCCGGTTTCCGGGAGCCTGATCACTTCATGCCGCATTTCTTTTTTCCTTTATTTCAAAGTCTTTATTTCACAATCTTCGCCGCGAACTCGGCTGCCGCCTTCAGGTCCGCCTCGTTCGGCCGGCCCTTGTGCATGCCCTTGAATTCGCCCTTGCAGTGGAATTCGCGCTCGTCCATGGCGATGCCAGCCTTGTCCGCCTCGGCCTTGACCTTTTTCCAGGTGGAATTCAGCATGGCCGCGGAGCCGAAGTTGACGATTTTGCCCACCTTGCTCTTGTCCAGCGTCCGCACAAAATCCCGGACTTCCGGATCGATGCTGAAGGCGTAATAGGAATTTCCGAGGAACAGGATATCCACCGTCTCCGTGACGGGGGTGCTGATCGGCAGCGCTTCCGCGCCGACGGCCTTCGCGACAGCCTCCGCGAGGCGCTTCGTGTTTCCGGACTTGGTGTAGTATCTTACCGCAACTTTCATGGTGCTTTCCTCCCTGAAAAGAATTTACTGCGTATCTTTGAAACAATCATATTTTATCATACATATTTTGCCCTGTCAACCCGTTTTCAGCGATGCGGCGCCGGCAATGCGCAAAACGCGGAAAAAACGGAGCGGCTGCTCCGTTTTTCCTTCGCGGTGTTTTATTCGGATACTTTCATGCGGATCTCCGCCACGGCGCAGCCGGGCATCTTCACGCGCAGGGTGTCCCCCTGAATGCTGAAATCGCTGAACGCTTCCGTTTTCAGCGGCGCGTTATCGAAGTCGTTGTATTCGCCCATCTTTCCCTGCAGGATGCGGCCTTTCGCTTCCTGCACCGGGACGCCCGCGCAGATCTCAACCTCCTCCGCCCTGTCCGGATCGAGGTTGGTCAGCGTGATTGTCACGACGCCGTCCTTTTCGGAGGCGGAAGCGGTGATCCCGGGCAGGCTGTGCTTCTCCGTGCCTGCCTGCGCCGCTTCGATGGTGCAGCCGAGTTCCCTGGCGTCCATGTGGTGCTGGTACAGGTCGAACACGTAATAGGTCGGCGTCAGCACCATCTTCCCGTCCTTTGTCAGGATCACGGCCTGGAGCACGTTGACCGTCTGCGCGATGTTCGCCATGTAGACCCGGTCGCAGTGCCGGTTGAAGATATCCAGGTGGATGGCGGCCACCATGGCGTCCCGCATGGTGTTCTGCTGATACAGGAATCCCGGGTTGGTGCCGGGTTCCACTTCAAACCAGGTTCCCCATTCGTCGACGATCAGGCCGACCCGCTTCTCCGGATCGTATTTGTCCATGATGTCCGCGTGCAGCCGGATCTTCCGCTCCATGTCCGCGGAGATCACCAGGGTTTCCCAGTAGTCCTCCGCGCTGAATCCGGTGGCCGGGTTCTTGTGCTCCCAGCCGCCGGGAATCGTGTAGCTGTGCATGCTCAGCCCGTCCATGCAGAACGCCGCGTTCTTCATGAGGACTTCCGTCCAGTTCGTGTCGACGTCGCTCGGGCCGCAGGCGATCTTGTACAGTTTGTTGTCTCCGTAGTTCCGGCAGAAGTGCTGATACCGGCGGTAGGTGTCCGCGTAGTATTCCGGCCGCATGATTCCGCCGCAGCCCCAGCTCTCGTTGCCGACGCCGAAGAACCGGACGCCCCAGCTGTCCTGCCGGCCGTTCGCGCGCCGCTCCCGCACCACGGAGGAGTCCCCGTCCGAGTTCAGGTATTCGACCCATTCGCTCATCTCCTGGGCCGTTCCGCTGCCGACGTTGCCGGTGATATAGGGATCGCAGCCGACCTGGCGGCAGAGTTCCAGGAATTCATGCGTGCCGAAGGAGTTGTCCTCCGTCGTGCCGCCCCAGTTGGTGTTGACCATGTTCCGGCGCTGTTCCTTCGGGCCGATGCCGTCCCGCCAGTGATACTCGTCCGCGAAGCATCCGCCCGGCCAGCGCAGCACCGGCAGGTGAATGGCCTTCAGCGCCTCCACCACGTCCGTCCGGATCCCCGCGACGTTCGGGATGTCGCTGTCCTCCCCGACGAAAATGCCGCCGTAGATGCAGTTGCCCAGATGCTCCGAAAAGTTCCCGTAGATATACCGTGAGATCGTTCCGGCCGACTGATCCCGCCGGATCGTGATCTTTGCCATATCCTGTTCCCCCGTATGCTGTGATATTTTTTTACTTTATTCTTTCGCTGAAAAAACAGGATTCCCTTTTTCGTCGTACCGGACCGTCCGCAGGAAGCAGTGCCGGTTCGGGTCGCTCAGCGCGTCCCCCTTGAATCCCGGGTACGGCCGGGCGTGGAAGACCAGGATGTCGTTTCCTTCCGCGTCCTTCGTGAAGGAGTTGTGTCCCGGTCCGAACAGCCCGTTCTCCTCCTCCGTCACCATGACGGGCACCGGGGATTTGATCCAGTCCTCCGCCCTGAGCGGATCCCCGTTTTCCTTCAGGGTCAGCAGGCCCATGGCGTAGCGTTCGTCCGTCGCGCTTCCGGAATAGGTCAGATACAGCCGGCCGTCATGGATCAGGCAGCCCGGTCCCTCGTTGACGAGGAAGCCCTGGCATTCCCAGTCGAATTCCGGTATGCTCAGCCGCACCGCCGGCAGCTTCAGCTCCAGGGCGTTTTTCATCTCCGCGATGTACAGGTTGCTGTTTCCGGGAATCGCGTAATCCCGCTGGGCCCAGATGAAATACCGTTTTCCCCCGTACAGCACCGTCGTCGAATCCAGGGAGAACGATTCCCATCCGGTGTCGATCCGCCCGGCTTCGGTAAATCCGCCGCTCATCGGGTCCGCTTCCCCGTTGACCAGCGCGTAGATCCGGTGGTCAAACACGCCGGATTCATCCGCCCCGGCCCGCGCCGCCGCGAAATAGATGTACCATTTCCCGTCGACGAAGTGCAGCTCGGGGGCCCAGATATTGCAGCTGAGGGGGCCTTCCGCGTGCCGGGTCCACACGACCTTCTCCACCGCGTCCGGCAGTTCCTCCAGGGTCCTCGCCCTGCGCAGGATAATCCGGTCGAACTCCGGCGCGGACGCCGTGAAATAGTACCAGCCGTCTTTCAGGATAATGTAGGGATCCGCCCGCTGCTCAATAAACGGCTTCACGGCGCATCCACCTCCTCCTTCATGTCTTCTCCTCTATTCATGCCTTGTTTCTTCGCTGAGCCAGAGGCACTGTCCGTCCTCGCTGATGGCGGTGATGCTCATGACTCTCCCGCCCCGCTCGTCGTCAAACTGGTTCAGCGCGGCGCCGTCATACCGGACGCCGTCGAGGACCAGCGTCACCCGGCTGTCCTCTTCCAGCGCATACGTTCCCCGCTCGCCGATCTTTCCGTCCGCGAGTCCGATCCGCTCCGAGCGCTTCGGCTCTTTGTTGCTGTCCGTCCCGTGCAGGATCAGGTTGTATCCGCCTTCCGGAATCTCCGTAACCGGCGCGAAGTCCTCGCCCTGGTAGCTCATGGGCATCACCAGCGGCCATCCGTCCCGGGACAGGACCATCGGACGGATCTGCATCGCGAACCAGTATCCCGGCAGGGACTGCGTCCGCGTGTGGTGGCACAGCCAGATCCGGTCGCCTTCCACGGCGACGGAGCAGTGTCCCGGCGCCTTGATGCCCTTGGAGAAACCTTGTCCGGGATCGTGCAGCAGCTGATATCCGCCCATCAGCTTGACGCCGATCCGGTCCTCGTTCGCCGCCACCAGGTCCGCCAGGTTCCTTCCGTTCGCGTCAAGATACGGCCCTTCGATGGTCTTCGACCGGCCGACGCGGATGTTGTAGTCCTCGGACAGGGATCCGTAGGATACAAAGAGATAGTAGTATTCCGTCTGCGGGAGCCAGATCAGGTAGCTGCCTTCCGCCCGGCATCCGCGGAATCCGGCGATCCGCACCGGTTCCCCGGTCGCGAAGCCCTCCGCGTCCAGCTCCGTCAGCCAGATCCCGCCGAAGAAGCTGCCCCAGGTCATGTACTGTTTCCCGGAGGGATCTTCAAACAGGCAGGGATCGATGGCGTTGGGTTTCGATACGGCGTTGGCGTCGCTGCGGATCACGATCCCCCGGTCTTCCCAGGGGCCGGTGATGCTGTCCGATACGGCCATGCCGATGGCGGACCGCGTCGATCCGAAGGTGGACGCGCTGTAGTACAGCCGCCACTGATCCCCGGCTTTAATGGCTTCCGGAGCCCACAGGCCCTGGTGCGCCTCCGGCTTCAGTCCGGCGGC
>JAEEGL011147981.1_pt1 | contig 13381 bp, 23 predicted proteins | sample 9134231 | NCBI WGS metagenome assembly JAEEGL01 (sample SAMN16246548, study PRJNA631951) | gut metagenome | biome: gut microbiome; feature: rumen; material: fiber-attached | host: Bos | place: Iran: Karaj | collected 2018-10 | reverse complement strand
CCCAGAGGGAGAACGAGAGACCAGCCTATGGCCAGCACCCCAACGACGGTATGCAGAACAATAGAGAAGAGATATGAGTATGCTATGTTTTTATCACAGAATTTGATATAGTAGTAGTAACAGTTAGTAGTAATAGTTAAGTTATTGATTTTTAGAATAAAGTATGATATAATTAGAGTAGATAATGGGAGAAAATACATTAATATAGAGGGAAGAAGATTTAGCGTAGAATTAGATTTATGTGAGGTGAGATTGGGGAATGGGAATTGCAGTAACATTTTATAATTATACTGGTGACCCAAGAGTTGCTAATAAAACGTTTACTAATGGATATAACGCAACAATATTAAATCCATTAAGAGAAATTAGCAACTTGGAAATTGAGTTTGATATTAATTATAATACGAACGTAATGAATGCAGACTATGTTGCCGCAGAAGGGAAATACTACAAGATTACTGATAGAGAACGTTTATTGGCAGGCGGCATGAGAATTAAAGCAAAGTTAGATAGTGTTAAAACCTATTGGGATTAGATTAAAAACTGTGATGCAACTTGTGGAAGAAATTAGACCAAATATAATTCACAGTTTGTTGATCCTAAATATATGATGCTTCAAAACAGAGAAATTGAAACTTTTAATATTGGAAAGTTTGCTGAATTTTAGGATTTTAAAATTATTATGTGTTATAACGGTTCTGCACCAAAAACAAGTGGTGCTGGTTATACTCATACAACAGATGGCCACGCTTTTGGCGGTGGCGGCGGAAGCTGGTGGTGATATAAATGGCAAATGTTTTAACAACTTTTAGTGATTATGAATGTAAAAGAGAAACCGGATTGCCGCTCTACCCAGGTAAGGTTGAATTTTATGCTACTTTGAGCCATTGGGAGTCTTAGTATGGAAGTACAAGTTGGGCTTCAGTAAATGGTGCTTATGTTCTTAATAGATAGCCTTATCCAACTGAGGTTAATTTTGAAGGCGGCGCCGCAATATATGACATTAACGTTCCATATAATCTTCCTTGGATAACTGAAGAAAGCGGTTCAGAAGCAGAAAGAGATGATTATGCTTTTGATCCTTCGCATCCAGAATATGAGTCTTTTGGAAAGGTTTATAATATAAACTTTATTAGTGTAAATTCAGTTGATGGATTTTCTTATTGTTTTGGTCTTTGGTGCGATAAATCTGAATACTCTTTTTATTGGAATATTGCATTTTATCAATATGAACAAGAGGTTTGGGGAGTACCTAAGAATGAAAGAACCTCCTGGTCTTATGGAAGTATTGATGGATCATCACAAGCACCATTATTTTCACAACATTCAGACCTTGATCTTTCAGGAGAGGCTGGAACATATTCATAGGTTAAAGTTTTTGAAGCAGATTAGGATGGAATAAAATGCTATGTTTTTGTTTTTGGATTAAAGCCAAGCGGCGAAGTAGGTCCTAATACAAGAATGATTGCTGTTCCTATCAGTTTCTTTGCTAATAGAGAGCCAGAAGAAAGAGTAGGTCCTGTTTCAGAGGATGCTTCTAGCGAATCTTTTGCAGAATTGAGACCATTGTCAAAGGATACGGTATTGGGTTATGATATGTCTTTAATTGATAGTGATCCGCTTGGTCTTTGTTCTGGAAATGGAACAACTCATATAGTAGAATTACCAAAAGGAGAATATCTTGCTTTAATTACAGGAATATTTGAAGGTTATTCAGGTGGAACAATTGGAACCGAAAATATAGGAGACCTTAATGATGGACCTATATTTGCGTCAGACGGCGGCAGAAGTTCAGCAGATTTATAGCAAATGATTGGAGCAATTCAAACAATTCATTTTGTTCCTAATTTAAATATTCAAACATATGATAGAAAAGCAATAACATCTATTGGAGGATATTCTTTAGGAAATGAAGTTATAGTTTATCCATTAAGGAAAGCAGTTATTGGTTCAACAGAAGAAGAAGGAACAAAACTAACTTATAAAATTAGACCGCATCTTCCTTCTTTTATAAATTATAGTCCGTATACTCAAGCAACTTTAGTAATTCCATGGGTTGGAAGTGTAAATATTGATCCTTCTGTGTTATATAGTATTGATGAAAAAGGTAATACTCAATGGGGAACAATAACTATGGAATATGCTTTTGATGCCTTTACGGGTCTTTTAACAATATATACAAGTTGTTATGTTCCAAATCCATATAATCCAGATACACCTCTTGTCCCTAATCATTGTATAAATGTTTCTTAGACTAATGTTGCAGTAGACATACCTATTTCTGGTTTAGGAACAGCAGGAGAGAAAGCTGGACTTAAAGCAATTTCTGCGGTTTTATCTACTGGAACAGCAATTGCAACAGGAAACGTAATGGGAGCAGTTAGTGGCGCGCTTTCATTAGCAGATTCTGCAATTGATATGAGTAAGTCCTATGCTGTCTCAAATCATAGTGTATCAGGTGTTGCACCAATGTATTCACCAGTAGATGCAGCACTTATTTTAACATATCCAAAATCATTAAATGCAGGTAAATTTACAGAGCACCTTGGATATGTCTCCAATATTTCTGGAAAAGTAAATGATTTTAAAGGATATGCAGAATTTATAAATGTAAAACTTGATAATATTAATGCGCCGCAAGCAATAAAAGAAGATATTATCGCAAGACTTAAAGAGGGGGTGATTATATGATAGTATTCCTTTCAATGGATTCTGTCGGTCTCGCCACTACAGGTTCAGAAGTATAGTGGGTTAGGGCTTTAATTTAGTGTGATACAGTATCAGAACTTCCAACATATGATCAATTCAAAGTCACTAAAAATATTCTCTTTTATCCGGGATCTGTTGCACAAATAACTGATCCTAAGTCAAGTTATAAAATGAAATCTGATGGAACATGGATTATACAAGATGTAGGAAATGATTATTATTCAAAAGCTGAAACTGATGACTTACTTGATGATAAAGCAGATAAGGCAACAACCTATACAAAAACTGAAACTGATGCGCTTATTGCCGCCAAAGACTTTTGCTCTGTTGGTACGACAATTCCGGCAAACTCTGATTTAAATACATACACAACAAAAGGTATTTACAATTGTGGTGCAACAAACGCCGCAACTCTTACAAATTGTCCTGTAACCGCCGGCTTCCGTTTAGAGGTTGTTGAGATTGCATTCTCTAGTAGACATCAACAGAGGCTCTACACGCAGCAAGTCTCAGGAGATAGTTTTTATATCAGAACTGAGGGCGGTAGCGGATATGGTTCTTGGTATAAATTTACTGGAACCGTAGTAACCTAATAAAAAAAAGAGAGCAGGTAGAAATTAATCTATCTGCTCCTTTTCTTTTATACTTTAATATTTCGTGCCGCCGCCCTAAAACCTGCAATATAATCTCCTACGGTATTGTCTGAATAAAAGACGCGGCCGGTAGTAAAGATATCATTCATTAGTTTAAAAATTGGATGATTTCGATTACATCCTACAATTCCAAAACGGTCAAGCGGTCTTTCCAAAGTTAAGTAATATTCTTTCTCTGGAATTTTTTTAGTAGGGCGGTAGAATAAATAATAAACATTATTATATCTCATTATATCACAAGCAAAATTCTTACCTGTGAATTCAATATAAATTGTTCTCTTTTTCTCACTGACTCTATAAATACCGCGGTCTAGGTGTTTAACATTTTCCAGTTCCCAAATTCCTTCTGTGATACTACGTGCTTTTTCATTCTTAAAGCCAAAGTATTCATCTGCAACCGTAGAACAGCCTTCCAAATTGTCTGCGATATACTCAAATGCGCATTTCATTTTGCCTTCTTCATCATATTTAATTACATAGATTTTGCCTTGCTGGGCGGCGTTAAAGTCGATTCCCAATTCATCAAAATAAAGACAGAACTTAGAAATAGGGTTAGCAAGCATATAAATAACAGTTCCAGGTCTATTACGAACCAGAGAGGAAATACAGTTTTGGAAGATTGACCATTCACCTTTTAAATAGCCATTACGCGCGATTACTTCATCAAAAATAATATAGCGCATGAAGCCTAAGTCCTAACCTTTATCATTATCCTAGGTGTTCAAACTAACTAAAACACCCATTGGCTCAGCACTTTTCTCCATAACTTTTCCTGTCTCATAGTCAACATATTCAAGCCAGAAACATTGTTTCCAAATTTTAACGTGATTATAGCGGCCATTGCTTAGTTGAATAATCAAATCTCTATGCGGGTCGATAAGTGTACGGGTCTTTGTAGGTCCGATTGATTCCTTATAACGGCGCACATAAGCGAACTATTCTCCTGTGGCAAAGTAGTTTTCAATTGCTTGTTTGATTACGGCGTATGTTTTGTCAACCGCAGCCTCTACCGCCCAGTAAGAAATTGTACTGAGCACCCACCTTGTTTATTTCAGCAAGACTGTAAAAGCTCATTCGGCTTCACCTCCTATATATTCCCAATGGTAGCCGCCGCAGGTCTATCTAGTTTCTTTGCAACATTGAGCAATATGACTATCCCCAATTCCAAGTTCTCTTGCGGCATCAACAATTGCGTCATAAACTTTTCCTGTTTCAACGCAACGAACTTGTTTTGCACATTCCTTTCTTATATTCTCTGTATTTGTTAACCATTGGAGATTTTCAAGATTATTGTTTAATCTATTTCTATCTTTGTGGTCAACTACAAGGTAATTACTATTAGAGTTTGGTCTAAAGTTTTCAAGCACTAACCTATGAACCTTAAACCATTTAGTTTCATGGTCTTTACTTAATGCTACTCCTAAATAGCCGCCTTGCTTTAAATGTTGTTTTAGTATCCCACCTTTTGTTCCCTTGCGCGGCAAAGATTTCACATTACCAAGATTAGAAACCTAATAAAGACCCTCATAGTTTTTAACATCAATCCATTGTTCTTCCATCGTCTTCTACCTCCTCACAATATTGCTCTAAAAGTTCTCTAAAAGCGCACATAACAGTAAAAGTTGCTACATCTCCTTCTGCCAATGCTTCTTGGATTCCTTCTTTAACATCTTTCATACATTTTTCATAGTTAAATCTTTTCATTATTTATCCCTCCTTATATTTCCGCTGCGGAACAAAGTGTTATACCACATTTCTTTTTCTTCTATTGCCTGAAGTAATCTATCCTCAAACTCTCCGTAATCTTCACAGGGGCAATAGAGAATTCTAATATATTTCTACAATTCCCAGTACTTATGACCGGCGGCGTAGTATTCATCTTTTTTTTTCTAGTATTCTTGTTTATAATGTAAAAATTCTTGTAGTTTCGTCTAACTTGTTCGATTACCCATTTTTTTACCACTTTTATCAACTTCATCTCTTGGGTCGGCTAGTAGGAAAGGTTCAGAAAATTTAGGGCAATAGAATAGGTTGTTTTCTCTTCCTGCCGCGCCATGCCAATCATCAGTTCTAGCTAAAATTTCTTTCAAATGAGTAGATAATCGTGAGTAAAAATTAATTGTAGAACCTACATATCTTTTCTTATTTTCAAAAACAAGGAGATAAACGCCGGATATTTTATCTAAGTCAGGTAAAAAGTCAGTTCCTAGAATATACCAATCTCTTTCTCTTGCGATTTCTTTAAATTTCTCATCAACCATTGTTATCTCCCTCCTTTTGATTTACACTCTTTCTGAAACAAGTCTTAGTGCCATAGTAAGAGAATCCAAATTCCTTATCATAAGTATATCCATCTATTAAGAAGAATTCAGTATTCTGATTAATTTCGTCGTAATTCATTTTATATAAGTTCTATATACCAAGCTTATCAATGCCGCCGTGCTTAAATTTTAATTCACCGTTAGAATCAATGTATTTTGCAGTAATGTGAGAATAATAAACACATTTCTAAAAAACTTCTTCTAAAACAAATTTACCAAGCTCTTCAAATTCAACTGTTTTATTATATTCTTCTATTGTCGCGGCGTGGTCTCCGATAAACTTTACACTATCTGTATGCGCATGAACCATATCTTTTAAACCAATAGAATGAATGAGTTTATTAATTATCAATCTACCCTAAGATACGATATACTAACTGTAATGTGCTGGCGCGCTAGAACCGATAGTAATAAAGAATCCATAGATACGATTCAATAAAATTTTCTCACCTTTGTATGATTCACCATTTCTTTTCTTTGCTTGTTTTATTTCAAATTTTTCTAGGATTTTCTTTCTAAGTTTGTAGTCAATTTTTAATTCAAACCTAATAACTTTTGAAGAAATTTCATAGGCGTCAAAGTAGTAATTTTGCTTTAAAATCTACAACAAATCTTTAAGGAATCCATGTAAAACAACTTCATCTGCTTGAACTATTTGCTGGCCGCGGCAGACTATATTCTTTCCTTGCTTATCATGGGTAATGCCTTTATTATTCTTACCGACAAGAGTAAGTGGAAAATAATTCTATTTTGCTTTAAGATTCTTAATTATAATCCTACCATAAAACGCCGCATTAGGTTCTTCCAACTATGACTCTGAAACAAAATCTACCATCTTATCAAAATGTGGCAATGGCTAAGTAAGTAGATAAGGATAGAAAGAACAAGCATCATAACACTAAACATTTTTAAACTCTACTAACGGCTTAGAAAAAATATTAGGTGCCATAGACGGCGGCGAATCAATAGTCAATTTACAAAGCTTTTCTTCAAATTCAAGTTCTTGTCTTAACTAAGAAGTATATCCCTACGTATAGATTTTCTAATTAAAGTTTTCAATTAGTTTCAGGCTTTCTTCTATGCTCAATTCATCAGAGCCAATTTTATACTTAACATCATAAAAAGTTTTAAAAGGACGAAATCTTTTTTTATTCTTATTGTCAACATAGAATCGGTCAGTTTGAAAAAAACTGAAACCAATAACCTTATTATTATTAACTGTTAAAATTTTAGTATCGTATCCCTTGCGCGCGGAGTCTTTAATATAATTATATATTGCTTGAAGTTTTATCAGATTAATATAAATCGCAACACCTTTTGCGCCAAAGTCAGAATATAAGAATTCATCTAAATCCTCATAAACCTGCCTACCCTTAGAGGAGTAGAAGACAACTTGTTTTTTGTTTAATCCAAAATTTAAAATACCCTTTAATTGTTTCATCTTCTACCCCTCCCGAAAGTAAATCAGAACTCAATCATTGGCCCCCACGGGTCTTCTTCTTCTGTTTTATAAACATCTTTGAAAGACTTTATTCTTTCGTGCTTTTCTTTATTTGAGATTCCTTCTTTATCCCATTCTTTTTTCTTTTCATCGTAATAGTCATCGCCACTTAAATTCTCCCCTTGTGCGGCAATGTCTTCAATTGACTATCCAAGATATGCTTCTGCTTTTGTTATCGTAGACTTAAGTGCATTCAGTTCTTTATTTGCCGCCTAAACCCCTGAAAGTTGAGATTTTGCTGTTGCAAGTTCTTGTTTTGTTGTGGCAAGTTCGGATTTAAGGGCTTCTATTTGTGCATAAAGTGCCTGAATCTAAGAGTCCATTTCATTAGTTGTTCCGTTTGACTCAAAGTTAATTGTTGGTGATGTAGTATTGGCAGCAATTTGTGCATTCTATTGCGGCATCATTTGTGCCATCATCATAGACATCATTTGGTTGTTCTGCATCATCATCTACATCATCATATTCATAAGTTGGTTATTATCCATTTTATCACACCCCCATGAGTTCTGCAAATGTCATTGATTTAATACGGGCGGCTTCCTCTTCTTTAACTTTCTTTTGGTAGCGACCCCATGCTTCGGCAAAGATTAAATTGCCTTCTTCAAATTTGTCATTTTCCCAACAGTAGCAGAGACTGTTATATTCTGCTTTTGTCATTCCGTATTCTTCATAGTTCATTTCTTCTCCTCCTTGATTACTATCAAAAGCTCTTTAATAACCTAGGTATTATTATCTACTGATTTTCTCATTTCCTCGAACTATTCTGCATGACGTTCATCTTGTTTAGAAAGACGATAAAGAAAGAACAAAGCTACAAGAACAGGAAATCCGACTGTTGAGATTGCGCTTATGACTAATTGAAAAGTTTCCATTACTTATCACCCCTTACCTTTTCCTTAATTGTGTCAATGAGATAATCGACGGTTAACATAAAATAAAACCAAATCCACATTATGCTTCACCCCTTTCAGAAAGAAATATTTTTTTAACTTGGTAGTAGTAGTTTGATACGCCGCGGTTTAATTTGCGACCATACCATTCCATATCGAATTCGTCTTTGCTAGGTAGTCTATTCTCTAATCTGTCATAGTTGTAAAAAATTTGAATTGCCTTAAAAGTTCTTTTCATTTTTCATTCCTCCCCGTAATAAAAAAACATAACATTTAGCCTGAAAAATTTGGGAGCAGAGCGGCTACTATTCTCTGCCCCCTATATTCAGGAGGTTAATTAAATGGACTGATAAATTTGATCGTGGTCTTTATCCTTCCATATAATAAGTAATTTTCACATGACTCTCATCAAAAAAATTCATTCCGAGATAGAGTCGAGACTTCAACTCAAGACGTTTGTATGGATTTGAACCATTAGCCTTGTAGCTTTGCCCTAAACATTGCGGATAACGTCTTTAAGGTGGATGGGCGGCGGCAATAAAATAAGAAAAGGAGTGATTTCTCACCTCTTAAAAATATTTGAAGCTCTTTCGCCGCCCTTGCTTCTAATTATAAGTAGAATTCTTTTATCTTTTCTATAATAATTATATCACACTTTACCAAAAAAATCAACCTCTCAACTTCTACCAGTCATCTTCATTACATATACCATCAACAGCTAATCTATTCTCAAACTGGAAAGCCAATAGGCCGCCAAGAGTAATTTTACCAAAACTGCCATCATTTTCTCCTTCTCTCAAATAACCCTTTTTAATTAAGAGTTCCTGCATTTCTTTTACTGCGTCGCCTTTATCTCCTTTTTTAACCATAGGCTCAATCGGCTCAGGTTGTGCGGCGAAACCATTAAGTCCACGTTTCTTAATTTCAGTAGGATAGTCATAGAAACAATAATCTGCATCTACATCGCCATTAAACGCAGGACTTTTCTTTTCAAGTCCATACTACCAAAGACCAATAGGAAGCTTATATTTTGTTCTAGGATTACCATTAGGGCCGAGCCACCAAGCAAGCCAATAGCAATAACGAGTTCTAATGGATTCACTTACTCTTGCTAATGAATCACAAAGAGAGTGGTAAAGTCCAACCCAATATCCGCGCTTTTCCATTTCTTCAAGGAAGGCGGCAATAATATTACTAAATTGAGTCTTGTTTAAGGTTGTAGTTTCTTTTGCTTCAATATCAAGAAAAACTGGCATTTCAAATTGTTTACCTTTAATTACAGTCGCAAAAGCTTCTGCCTCTTGTCTTGCAATATCTACTGTGGTAGCATGAGAATACCAATAACAACCTACTGGAATGCCGCGCTTCTTTGCATTTTCATAATGGGACTCAAAATACTTGTCTTTGCCCTTTGGATAGCGGCCTTCACCAGCTTTGATAATAATAAAATCAGCTTGAACCTTATCCCAATTTACTTTGGGCTAGCAGTAAGAAACGTCATAGCCTTACCACTTTACATCCTTCCATCCTTTCCCCTCACCTACACACAAAGGCGCCAAGCCCAAATACCTGCCCCCAGCCAACGATTTAATTTAATTAACCGATTTTCTTAACAACATTTTTGCCCTTGTAGGTATTCCAGCTATAACCCTGAGCGGTAGTTTTGTCAGATGCGCTAAGCTGTGTATATTTCTTGCCATTGATAACGGTTGTGCCACTAGAATCTGCAATGTAGTAAGGAGAATTTGCGATTGCGTAAACGGTATTCCAATCTGCAGGAGCTGCATCAGTAGGAAGAGCAGCAGGAGCGGTGTAGTCATCAAGAACGAAAACAACACAGTTTTCAAGAACATCGTTCATATACATTGCATCCCACTTGTAGAAGTAGTTGGTATACTCTCCACGGCCATTGTAAGCAGATGTTACACGGTAGTTCTGGTTGCAGACGGCTGCGGCTTCCTCGTCGAACATAACAGCAACAATACCGTCCTGAACGACTTCTGCGCCGTTTTCAGTGCCGTTATCAATCTTAACATTAATCTTAAGTCTGTCATCATTAGATGTACCAGTACCCTGCCAGAAAGCAACTTCCTCATAACCAGGAAGATTTACGAACTCATTGTGGTAGGTATCAGAGTAAAGATATGCGTCAAGAGACTTAGAGAATTCAGTGTTTGCAATAAACTTAAGTCTGTCAGCAGGAGTAAAGGTAAGATAATCGCCATCATTGTAAAGGGTAGATGCGGTTGCAAGATATTTCTTATACTGTGCGATTGTCTTAGAAGCAAATCTCAAGAACTCCTTATCAGTAAGAGCCTTTGCTGCGGTTGTTGCGCTTCCAGCAGGAACGATTGCATTGTAAAGCTCAACAAGGTTAATCTGCTTGCCGCCATTGATTTTCTGAGCCATAAGGTTTGCGATAGTTGCCATAATAAGACCATCATTGCAAAGGGTAATCTTCATAGCAATACGGTTTTCAATCATAGCAATGAAACGACCAAAGTCTTTTGCGCTACGGAAAGCTTCACGGAGCTGAACATCGGTAAGAGTAATAGGAACCTCATAAGTTGCCTTAGAGTTGAAGAACTTTGCTGTTGCGGTTGGCTTAGAAAGTTCAAATGGGTCAGGATAAGCTGCGCCGCCGTTGTAAGGATAGTTGAACAAATCCCAAGTAGCATTGTCGCGTGCATCAGGAACTTCACAACGAACCTTCTGAAGGATAGAACCATATTCCCAACCATCCTTCAAAATGTTAGGAGCCTGTGATGTGTATTTGCGGTCAACAAACATAACTCTGCCAACCTGGTCAATAAGGTTGCGCGTAAAGCTGTCGTAATTTGTGTTACCCTGTCCGGTATAGTCAAGAACAGTCTTACCAATATCAACAATATCAGAGAGGTCTTCCTTTGCGACTGCCTTTTCACCAGTAGTCTGTTCAAGAATACCAGTTGCATTAAGAGTACCGTTAAGTACGTCTGCCAATTGCTTAATCTTCATTTTGTTTCACCTCGTTAAAATTTTAAAATAAATGGGGCGGCGGCATATAAAGGCTAATATATAAAGGGAAGAAGTGGTCTTATTTCATTCTTTGCTGCCGCCGCGCTAGGATTTCTGTTCGCCTTCATTAAGAATGTAAAGATTAGCACTTATTCCTCTAAAAAAACAATCAAAATACACCAATTAAAATCTGTTCATTAAGGTCTTTGAAGAATTCTTCAAGAACAACAAATTTAAGGTTCTCACGTTCTGCTTCAATAAGTTCCTAAGTCTTAGTAACGCCAATATTTCCTTGTCTGACCTTGCGCTCAGTATGGAATTTATCGCCACCTTTGATATCTTGACCGAAAGCAGATTTTGCATTATATTCTTCTTCAACGTCATATTCATTCAAGTTCTTTGCATTTTTGTGAGTATATACTTCATCATCATAGTTATTTGCCGCAAGACCTGTTTCAGTAGAACTTGGACGGCCGCTTGTAACTACTTGCTATGCCTAACGACTTGTAGAATCATAAAGGTTTACGTTTGTAGTTTGTGTGCTATCTAATATAGCTCCAACGGTTTTATCAGTGTTATGACTTGTTTTCTTATCTGCCATTCCTTCATTTTCAAGATAAGTATAGTCCTCAACACCATCAACGTTCCAAAGTGGATTATAGCTATAGCCTTGAAGTTCAATAAGTTTCAAATATTTACCTTTATTCATCTAAAAAACAGACTTAATGCGGCGGGTAAGTAAACCAATTGAATTAGAATACTCAAAAACACCGTCTGGAACAAGAGGTTCAATTAAAAGATTTGGACCATAATAAGTTGTATAAATAGCAACAATATCATCAATGTCCCAACCAATACGCTCATAGGTAAAGTCATCCGGCATACCATTTGCAGTAGGAATTTTTACAGGAATATAAATGTTGTCGAAGAAATAGGTTGTAGGATTAGAACTTACTTGAAGAGCCTAACGGAATGCGGCATTAAGACAATAAAGTTCTGATTGAGCAATTGTAGTGCTCCATTGTTTTACAGTTGAATAAGGATTACATACCATCATTAGACTCTCCCTCCTTTTCTTCATTTTCATATGTATCTGCCGCGGCGTCAATAATTGCATCAGCAGCTTGTTCAATTTCATTTATTGTTTCTTCAACACTAGACTCTTCCGGCTCATCAGTCTTTTCTTCCTACTCACTTTCAGAAGCGGTATCACTAACTTCCGGCTCATTTTGAGATGTCTCATTTTCTTTGGTTTCAATTTCTTCATTTTCAACTATATTTTCGGTCTCTGAAATTGCCTCTTCGCTTGCTTTGGTTTCTGTTTCTTCTATTGCGGCTGTAATACGTTCAATCAAAATTGGATTAAGCTCAACCTAGATATCAGTTCCATACATTGCATTAACCTCATCAAAGCCTTGTTTCCAGCTTTCAAGCATATCTAAAAGACTAATTCCAAGGTAATCATCTTGTGAGTTAATCTCATCTGTAATCATGCGCTCTTTCTTGTTAATTGCATTAGCTTTAATTCCAACTGCCTGGAAGAACTGTGCAATAATATACTGATGAAGCTCAACCAATTCTCTAATTTTATTACTAGTGGCTGCCGTAGCAATAGGATTAACACCAATCTTTTCAACTACATCCTATCTAAGAATGTTATATGGTGCGCCGGCATAAAGCTTTTTAAGTGCAATTTCACCTGCGGCTGCCTAAGACTCACTATCAGCAGTAAACACAGCTTCTACTCTTGTATTAATCTATGCGCAGTTAATAGAAACAATATTATCTGCTAAAAGCGTTGATGTCTATTTAATCAACTAGAAAAGTCCACCACCAAACATATACTCGCGGTCTGTTGGTGTATTGTAAATAACAACGCCATCAGTTCCAATATTAACAACCTTACTTCCCAATACTGGATTAGCAATAATAAATTCTGTTGGTCTGTAATACTCATTCGGTGCGCCGCCACGTGATCCAATTGCAGCATAAAGATCCTCACCAAACTTAGTAATACAAATCTCTCCATCAAGTAACAAATGCTCTTTAAGATAACTAATATCAATTGTTCTTGGAACGTTCTTTAAAACAAAAACATTTTCCATTTTGCTAAGCAACCATTTAAAATAGAATCGGTAGTTTTGTTCTATATCACAAATTCCAAACTTAAATCTGGTTGTTAGCCACTTATCGTTCATTCCCATTCCCCAATCTCACCTCACATAAATCTAATTCTACGCTAAATCTTCTTCCCTCTATATTAATGTATTTTCTCCCATTATCTACTCTAATTATATCATACTTTAT
>JAEEGL010662353.1_pt1 | contig 13381 bp, 13 predicted proteins | sample 9134231 | NCBI WGS metagenome assembly JAEEGL01 (sample SAMN16246548, study PRJNA631951) | gut metagenome | biome: gut microbiome; feature: rumen; material: fiber-attached | host: Bos | place: Iran: Karaj | collected 2018-10 | reverse complement strand
CAAAAAAATGCTGATAAACCGGTATTTTCTAAAAATCAAAGAGGGAGATCTGGTCACTCTTGGGCAAGCCCTTGAAGCAGCCGCAGGATTCCATGGCGGAGACGACGCCGCTGTTGGCGCCGGTGCGGGCGGCGAACTCCTCGACGGAGCGGAAGGGCTCCGTGCCCCGCTTCTCCGCGATGGCCAGGGCTGCCGTATCGCCCACGCCGGGGATGGCGTTGAAGGGCGGGCGGATGGCTCCGTTCTCGATGACGAACTTGGTGCCCTGGGACTTATAGATATCCACGGGCAGCAGCTCGATGCCCCGCTTGTTCATCTCGTATACCACTTCCAAAATGGTGATCAGGTCCTTGTCCTTCTTGGAGGCGTCGGCGTCGGCGGCGTTGAGACTCTTTTCAAGGGCATGGATCTGGCGAAGGACCGCGTCCGCCCCGCCCAGAGACCGGGAGATGTCGAAGGCGTCGGCTCGAACGGTGTAGTAAACGGTATAGAACTCCAGGGGATGATGGACCTTAAAGTAGGCGATGCGGAAGCCCATCATGGTGTAGGCCACGGCGTGACCCCGGGGGAACATGTACTTGATCTTCTTGCAGGAGTCGATGAACCAGGCCGGGATCTTGCCCGCGTGCATGGCCTCCTCCATCTCGTCGGTCAGGCCCTTCCCCTTCCTCACCCGCTCCATGATCTTGAAGGACAGCGACGCCTCCATGCCGTGGACGATGAGGTAGTTCATGATGTCGTCCCGGGTGCAGAGGACCTCCTTCAGCTTGGCGATGCCGTTGACCACCAAAGGCTCGGCGTTGTTGAGCCACACGTCGGTCCCGTGGGTCAGGCCTGAGATGCGGACCAGCTCCTCCATGGTGGTGGGCCGGGTCTGTTCCAGCACCTTCTGGACAAAGCTGGTACCGAATTCCGGCACACCCAAAGTGCCCACGGTGCATTCGAGGGCAGAAAGGTCCACATGGAGAGGCTCCGGCGAGGAATAGATCTTCCGGGTCTCCGGGTCGTCCAGGGGGATGGTGGTGGGGTCGATGCCCGTCAGATCCTGGAGCATGCGCAGGGCGGTGGGATCGTCGTGGCCCAGGATGTCCAGCTTCACCAGGCGGTCGTCCATGGCGTGGAAGTCGAAGTGGGTGGTGATGGTCCCCTGCTCCACCTTGTCCGCCGGGTACTGGATGGGGGTGAACATGTAGATGTCCTCATCCTTGGGCACGATGACGATGCCCGCCGGGTGCTGGCCCGTGGTCACCTTCACATTGAGGCAGCCCTGGCTCAGGCGCTCCATCTCCGCCCGGCGCAGGGTCTGGCCGGTGGCTTCGGCATAGTGGTAGACGCACTCAAAGCCCTTCTTCTCCGCGATGCCGGCGATGGTGCCCGCCCGATAGGCATGGTGCCGGCCGAACATCTCCTCCACGTACTTGTGGGCCCGGTGCTGATACTCGCCGGAGAAGTTCAAGTCGATATCGGGGGTCTTGTCCCCCTTGAAGCCCAGGAAGACTTCGAAGGGGATCTCGAACCCGTCCTTTTTCAGCGGCGCGCCGCACACCGGGCAGGTTTTGTCCGGCAGGTCCACGCCCGTGTTGTACTGCAGGGGATCGATGTCAAAATCGCTGTATCTGCATTTCGGGCAGACATAATGGGGCGGCAGAGGGTTCACCTCGGTGATGCCCGCCATGGTGGCCACGAAGGAGCTGCCCACGGAGCCTCGGGAGCCGACGAGATATCCGTCGGAATTGGATTTGTGGACCAGCCGCTGGGCCATGAGATACAGGGAGGCGAAATGGTTGCCGATGATGGACTTCAATTCCTTGTCCAGGCGCTTCTGGACCACCTCCGGCAGTGGGTCGCCGTAGATGCTGTGAGCCTTTTCCATGGTCATGCGGGTGAGCTCGTTCTCCGCATCGGGGATCATGGGCGCATGGGTGCCGTCCGGGAAGGGCTTGAGCACTTCGATCTCGTCGGCGATGGCGGCGGGGTTGTCGATGACCACCTCTTTAGCTCGGTCGCCCAGATACGCGAACTCCTCCAGCATCTCCTGGGTGGGCTTGAAATACAGGGGCGCCTGATACGCCGCGTCGTCAAAGCCCAGCTTGTAGAGCAGGATCTGCCGGTAGATGGCGTCCTCGGGCTCCAGGAAGTGAACGTCCCCGGTGGCCACGGTCCTCTTGCCCAGCCGATCGCCCAGGGCGATGATGCGGCGGTTGATTTCATGCAACGCCTCCGCGTCGGGCAGCTGACCCTCCCGGATCAAAAACGCATTGTTGCCGTCGGGTTGGATCTCCAGATAATCGTAATAGGAAGCGATCTTCAGGAGATTTTCCTCCGGCTCGTTCTGGAGCACCGCCCGATAGAGCTCCCCCGCCTCGCAGGCGGAACCCAGGATGAGGCCGCCCCGAAAGACGGAGAGCATGCTCCGGGGGATCAGGGGCTTGCCGCCCCGCAGATGGTCCAGGTTGGAAAAGCTGATGAGCTTATACAGATTCTTCATGCCCGGCTGATCCTTGGCCAGGATGACGATATGGTAGGTCTTTTGCTTCTCCTTCTTCCGATGATTGTCCCGCTCCGTTGCAGCGTCGGGCACCACGGGCAGGGTATGGACGCCCATGGCTTTGAGCTCCGCCACCATCTTCATGAGCAGCATGGCGCAGGAATTGGCGTCGTCGTCGGCTCGATGGTGACTGCCCATGTCGATGTCGTAATGGGCGCAAAGGGTGTCCAGCTTGTGGTTTTCCACGTCGTCATGGAGGATGTACCGGGAGAGCATGAGGGTGTCCGCGTAGGGCAAGTCGAAGCGGATGCCGAATTTCTCCCCGTGATGGGTGATAAAGCCGATGTCGAATCGGGCGTTATGGGCCACCAGGCAAGCGCTGCCGCAGAAATCGCGGAACCGCTTCAGAGCCTCCCGGCTGGAGGGAGCGCCGACCAGCATATCCTTGCTGATGCCCGTGAGCTCGGTGATCTTCCGGGGGATGACCACGCCGTCGTCGATAAAGGTGTCGAACCGCTCCGTGACCCTGCCGTCCACGAGCCGGACCGCGCCGATCTCGATAATGTCGCAGGACTCCGCCTTGAGGCCGGTCGTCTCGATATCGAAGGCCACATACTCCCCTTCCATGGGATAGTCCACGGTATCCGGCTGCAAATAGCCCTCCACGCCGTAGAGGGCCTTGACGCCGGTGGCTTTGGCCGCTTTGGCGGCCTCGGGGAAGGCCTGCACGTTGCCGTGATCCGTGATCGCCAGAGCCTTGTGGCCCCAGCGAGCGGCGGTCTTGAAGGCCTCTGTCAGGTCCGTGATGCCGTCCATGGTGGACATACGGGTGTGCAGATGCAGCTCCGTGCGCTTTTCCGGCGCAGTATCCGAACGGAGGCTGCGGTCCACATAGTTGCAGTCGTTGATATAGAAGTTCAGCTCCGGATTGAATTTTCGGCTTCGACAAGCCCCCTTGAGGACAAAGTCCTTCCCCTTCTTCTGGGCGGTTTCGATCCAGAACAGGAACCGCTGGGCCTTCCACTCCTCATAAAAGGTGGCCTCGCAGTAGACGGAATCGGTGAAGTCCGTGATGTTCATCTGGACCCGCCAGCTGCTCTTGCCGTTCTCCTTCTTGTTGCCCCAGCCCTCCCGGAGGGTGGCAGAAACCAGACGCCCCTCGATGGTATAGAGCCTGTCCCCCTCCGCCAGGTCGTGGATGGGCGCTCGCTTGCCGCTGGGGATGTGGCTGCCCAGGAGGATCCCGTTCTCCGGCAAATCCGCCTCCACCACATTGGTCTTCTTCACCGCCACCGCTGCAGAGGGCGGCACGGGGGCGACCGCCGGGGCTGCTGGCCGGGGCGCAGGCGCCGGCTCCCGGGCCGGCTCCTCCGCCACAGGACGGACTATATAGGAAAAGGTCAGGATATAGCGGGGGAGCAGGGCCGCCAGGACGTTCTCAAAGGCTTTCACCCGTTCCTCGGGCAGGGGCGCAGCCATAGAGCAGGACACCTCCACCGCGTTGGTGCTCCGAATCAGATGCACGTTCTCGATGGTGATCTCCCGTTCCGTGACGCCCGCCTGTTCATATGCCTGTCGAAGGGGCTGCTCCATGCTCACCTCTGAATGTTATTGCGCTTCCAACATTTCGTTGGCCTCGCGAACCAACCGGTCCAATATCTCCCGGACCGGGCCCGCGGCTTCCTTCTCTCCCCTGCGGAACAGGACCCCGTTTCCCTGGCCGAAGGCAATGCCAATGTCCGCGTCCGAAGCCTCCCCCGGCCCGTTGACGGCGCAGCCCATGACCGCGATCTTGAGATATCCGGCGTCATGACGCACATGCTCGTTCACATACGCCGCGATGGCAGGAAGGTCCACCCTCGTCCGGCCGCAGGTGGGGCAGGAGATGATCTCCACGTCGTCCCGCCGCACGCCGATGGCGGAAAGGATCTTCTTGGCCGCCAGCACCTCCTGCACAGGGTCGCCGGTGAGGCTCACCCGAACGGTGTCGCCGATGCCGTCCATGAGCAGGCTCCCGATGCCGACGGCGGACTTGATGAGGCCCGCCTCGCCGCTGCCCGTCTCGGTGACGCCCACATGAAGAGGATAGTCCGTCAGCTCATGAAGACGGCGCATAGCGGCCACGGTGCAGTGAACATTGGAATGCTTCACGGAGATGACCGTGTCATAGAACCCCTCGTTCTCCAGGAGCTTCACATGCTCCAGGGCGCTCTCCACCATGGCGGTCACAGGGTCGTCGGGATGGTTGGCCCGAGCGTCCTTGTTGAGGGAGCCGCCGTTGACGCCGATGCGGATGGGGATGTGGTGCATCTTGCAGCAGTCCACCACCGCCTTCACCCGATCGGCAGAGCCGATATTGCCCGGGTTGATGCGCAGCTTTTTACAGCCGTTCTCCACGGCGGCGATGGCCAGCCGGTAATCAAAATGCACGTCCGCCACCAGGGGGACGGTGATGTTGTCCACGATATCCCGGAGGGCCCTGGCCGCGTTCATGTCGAACACGGCGGAGCGGACGATCTCGCAGCCCGCCGCTTCCAGCCGATGGATCTGCTCCACGGTGGCCGCCGCGTCCCGGGTGTCCGTGTTGGTCATGGATTGGATCGTAACGGGTGCGCCGCCGCCCACAGGCACGCCGCCCACCAGTACCTTCCTGGTCATGCGTTCACCCCCGTATCAGTCGCAGTATATCGTTGAAGGTGACGACCACCACAAAGATCATGAGCAAGGCAAAGCCGATGAGGTGGACCATGCCCTCCTTTTCCGGGGGCACGGGTTTGCCGCGGACCCATTCGATGAGGATGAACATCAGTCGTCCGCCGTCCAGAGCGGGAATGGGGAACAGGTTCAGGATGCCCAGATTCACGCTGAGCAGCGTGCACAGATTCAGCACCGTGTACCAGCCGGACTCCGCCGCATGGCCCAGGAGTTGGACGATGCCCACGGGACCAGCCATATCCTTCAGGGTGGCCTCCCTGGTGATCAGCATGCCCAGGGATTTGAACACCAGTCCGGCCATCTCCCCGCAGAGGGCGCCTCCCTCCCGAATGGCGTACCCCAGGCCCACCTTCTTTGTGCCGTAGATCAGGGATACGCCCATGAGATTGGCGCCTTTTTCCTCGTTGTAGAGGTTCGACAGGATCAGGGTCTGCTCCTGGCCGTCCCGCAGGATGACCACCTCCATGTGGCTCGAATCCGCAGCGGCCACAGCGGCGGTCAGGGTGGCGTAGTCCTCCACCGGTTTGCCGTCCACAACCAGAAACCGATCCCCTGCCTGCAGCGCCGCCGCCTGGGCAGGGCTGCCCTCATTCACTTCCGTGATGAAGATCTTGCTTTCATCCGCCACACCCCAGCCAAGAAGCAGCGCGACGGCCAGCACGAAGGCCAGCACAAAGTTCATGAGAGGCCCCGCCAGGATGACGATGAACCGCTTCCAGGCCTTTTGAGCGTTGAAGCAGCGCTCGTCCGCCACCCCGTCGTCCTCCCCGTAGAAGCGGCACATGCCGCCCAGGGGCAAAGCGCGAAGGTTATATTCGATGCCGTTTTTCTTGAACCCCACCAGCTTGGGGCCCATGCCGATGGCGTATTCCACAATGGTGAAGCCCAGCAGCCGCCCCGCCGTGTAGTGACCCAGCTCATGGATCATCACCAGGACCGAGAGCGCCAGCAGCGCTTCCAGGATGCGTACAACAGTCATGCCTTACTCCTCGTATTCTGAAACTCGGCCACCAGCCGCCGGGCCTCCCCGTCAGCCAGCAGGATATCCTCGAGATCGCCCATAGGCCGGTTCTGGAACCGGTCCAGAGCGTAGCTAACGCTTTCTTCTATCTCCAAAAAGCCCAGCCGACCGTCAAAAAACAGCTCCGCCGCCCGCTCGTTGGCGCCGTTGTAGACCACGGGACAGCCGCCGCCGGCCTTCAGGCAGTCGTAGGCCATCCGAAGGGCAGGGAACCGGTCCATATCCGGCTGATAAAACGCCAGGTCCGGCTGCTCCCACAGGTTCAGAGGCCGCGCCGGGGAGGGGATGCGATCCGGCCAGGTCATGGCGTACTGAATGGGCAGCCGCATATCGGCCGCGCTCAGATTGGCCATCACCGTGCCGTCCCGATACGCCACCATGCTGTGGACCACGGACTGAGGATGGATCAGCACCTCGATCCGCTCCCCGGGAAAGTCGAAGAGCCGGGCTGCCTCCATGACCTCCAGGCCCTTGTTCATGAGGGTAGCGGAGTCCAAAGAGATCTTTCGGCCCATGGACCAGGTGGGGTGCTTCACCGCCTCGGCCGGGGTGATGTCTTTCAGCGCCTCCCGAGGCCTGCGGAAGAAGGGGCCGCCGGAAGCCGTCAGGATCAGCTTCTCCACCTCGTCCCGTCGGCCGTTCTGCAGGCACTGGAAGATGGCGGACTGCTCGCTGTCCACGGGCAGCAGCTCTCCCCCGCCCTGTCGCAGCGCTTCCTGCACCAGATCGCCGCCGCAGACCAGGGATTCCTTGTTGGCGATGGCCACCCGCTTCCCCGCCTTCAGCGCGGAGAGCAGGGGCGTCAACGCCGCGATGCCGGAGATGGCCAGCACCACCACATCCACCTGGGGATCGGCGGCCAGATCGCACAGGGCCCGGACGCCGAAGGACAGCTCCACGCCGGGGACCGGCTCTAAAAGGGGCCGGGAGAACACCGCCCGCCGGGGCCGCGCCGCCCGCAGCAGGGCCAGGAATGCATCCTCGCTGCTATGGGCGCTGACGCCGTACAGCCGGAACCGGTCCGGATGGGCCTGCACCACGTCCAGGGCCTGCCGGCCGATGGAACCGGTGCTGCCCAGGATCGCCACGTTTTTCATCGTCGATCTCCTTTCAGGACAGGGCCAGGATACAGAAGGCCAGCACCACCGGGGCGCACAGAAGGACGCTGTCCAGCCGATCCAGCACGCCGCCGTGCCCCGGCAACGTCTCCGAAAAATCTTTCACATCTGCGCTGCGCTTGAGACAGCTGGCGAACAGGTCCCCGAACTGACCGGCCACGCCGCAGATAAAGCCCAGGGACACCAGGGCAAAGAGGCCCATGCCCGGCCCCGGCTCCCAGAGGTTCTGGGCAAAGTACAGCCCCACGCCCATAAGGGTGGACCCCGCCAGGCTGAACACAGCCCCTTCCACCGTCTTCTTGGGACTGATCTTGGGGGCCAGGGGGGTCTTGCCCAGGGCCATACCGCCGAAATAGGCGCAGGAATCCCCCATGGAGGGGCACAGGATGGCCGCGCAGCAGGCGGTCTTGGCCATCCAGGGGGGCAGGGCAAAGTAGATGGCCACCAGGGCGCACTCGCTCAGAATGGGGTACACGAAGGGCAGCAGGCAGTAGGCTGCCGCAGAGAAATCGTCCTGCATGAGCAGGACCTGGCCCACCACGGTGGCCACCACCATCAGCAATCCGAAGGCGAACACCACCGATAGATTATAGGACGTCAAATAGTAAACGATGCCGAAAAACCCGGCGAAGATGGAGGCCGGGGTGATGACGATCTCCTTGCCCATGGCCTTGAGAAGATGGTCCATCTCCCGGACGGTGATCAGGAAAAAGGCGCCGAAGATGAGCAGAAACACGATGTCTCCCAGGTGCAGACACAGCACCAGGAGGCCGATAAGGAATATGCCCGTGAAGATGCGGATCAGCGTTTTTTTCATCAGAGACCTCCGAAACGACGGCCCCGGCGGGCGAACTCCCGCAGAGCCTGGATATATTCGTCCCGTGTGAAATCGGGCCAGTAGACAGGGGTGAAATAGAGCTCCGCGTAGGCGGCCTGCCACAGGAGGAAATTGCTGAGCCGCTCCTCGCCGCTGGTGCGGATCATGAGGTCCAGCTCCGGCTGCCCGGCGGAATAGAGCTCGTTTTCAAAGGCTTCGTCTCCGGGGTATTCGCCAAGCGCCACCGCCTTTTCCGCGCACCGGCGCACCGCCCGCAGTATCTCCGCCCGGCTCCCGTAGTTGAGGGCGATGTTGAGCCGAAGGCCGGTGTTCGCCCGGGTCTTGTCCTCTGCCCGGAGCAGGGCCGCCCTCACCTTTTCCGGGAAGGGGTCCTTCTCGCCGAAGATGGTGATGCGCACGTTGTTTTCGTGGAGCTCGTCGATCTCGCTGTTGAAATACTCGATGAGCAGGGAGAAGAGCACGCTCTTCTCCTCCTCCGGCCGCCGCCAGTTCTCCGTGGAAAAGGCGTAGAGGGTCAGGGCTTTGACCCCCGCGTCCGAGGAAAAGCGAATGATCTCCCGAAGCCGCTCTGTGCCCGCTCGGTGGCCGAAGCTGCGGGGCAGGCCCCGCTTCTGCGCCCAGCGGCCGTTGCCGTCCATGACGATGGCCACGTGCCGGGGCAGGGTTTCCCGTTTCAATCCGAGGCTGTTCAGTTGTTCCTCCGTTAGCTTGGCCATATGTTCCTTTCATACAACGATGCAAAGCGAAAACCGCTTTGCATCGCTTCTGTTCGCTTATGCCTTGAAATTTGACCAGGTGAGGCGGCAAACGCTGCCGTCTTCCACCTGGCGCACCACCCGGCGCTGACCGGCGGAGGTCTCCTTGCGAGGTTTCGCTTCACACAGCTCCACCCGGACCCCCTCTGCCTCCAGCCGGGCCACAGCCTCCTCCAGAGGCCAGCAGAGCACGTTCGTCAAACGGACATGATCTCCTTTTCCTTGGCCTGGGCGATGACGTCGATCTCCTTCACCTTCTCGTCGGTGAGCTTCTGGACCTTCTCCTCCAGCTTCTTCTGATCGTCCTCGGTGAGAAGATTATCCTTCTTCTGCTTCTTGATATCCTCCATGGCATCCCGACGAATGGAGCGGACGGCCACCTTGCTCTCCTCCGCCTTCTTGCGGATGACCTTGGCCAGCTCCTTGCGGCGCTCCTGCGTGAGCTCCGGGAAGATGAGGCGGATGACCTTGCCGTCGTTGGCGGGATTGATGCCCAGATCGGATTTCTGGATGGCCTTCTCCACCGCGGGGATCATCTTGGTATCCCACAGGGCGATGATGAGCATCCGGGGCTCAGGCACAGAGATGTTGCCCATCTGATTGATGGGCGTGGGGGACCCATAGTAATCCACCATGATGCGGTCCAGAGCCTGGGGGTTGGCCCGACCGGCTCGGAGAGAGTTATACTCCTGCTTCATGACGTTGATGGTCTTGTTCATTTTTTCGGTGGCAATATCTAAAATTTCCGGCATGGCTTTGTACCCCTTTCCTGTTCTAACTTATATATTTTACAATAGGCCGACGGGGAATTCAAGAGGTTTATGGCCGGCTATCTATCAAAGTTCCCACATTTTCACATTCCACCGCTTCTTCCAGCCGGTCCAGGGCGAAGCAGAGGATGGGCAGCTCCTGCTCCCGGCACAGGGTGATGGCGGTGAGGTCCGTGGCCTTCAGGTTGTCCCGAATGACCTTCTCATAGGAAAGATGGCTGTAGCGCACGGCGTTGGGATCCTTCTTGGGATCAGCGGAATAGACGGCGTCCACATTTTTGGCCAGGAGCAGCGCATCCGCGCCGATCTCCGCCGCCCGCAGAGCCGCCGCGGTGTCCGTGGAGAAGAAGGGGCAGCCGGACCCGCAGGCAAAGATGACGATGACCTTTTGACTCAGCAGCTCCTTGGCCCGACGGCTGGAAAAGCTGTCGCAAAACCGGTCCATATCCACGGCGGACAGGACCGCCGCCTTCCGGCCCAGGCCCTCGAAGGCGTCCTGGAGCGCCAGAGCGTTGATGGCCGTGGCCAGCATGCCCATATGGTCCCGCCGGTTGCGGTCGTGCTGTCCGGCATCACGACCCCGAATGATGTTGCCGCCGCCCACGACGACGCCCACTTCGATGCCCTTCTCTGCCAGCGCCGCGATGCTGCGGGCGGTCTTCTCCACCTTCTCGAACCCGATGGGGCCATTCTCCCCCATCAGCGCCTCGCCGCTGATCTTCAACAGCACTCGTTTATACATCTTCTCATCCTCCCCCGCATATTTTTTCTCAGTATACCACGCCCCTGCGAAAAAGGAAAGGCCCCACCGATGTCCCAGGCAAAAAAGGAGCCGCAAAGGCGGCTCCTGTATGCTGTATGATTGCACCACTCAATCATAGGGCAAGTCAATAGGTTCCTTCCAGGGACTGCCCGAATTATCTGGTTCGTTTCCAGTAGGACGGGGCGTTTCCGTACCGACTTGTTGTGTTGGACTGCTTGTCGAAATGGGTGTTGAATGATACTCCGAATCATTGCCTGCAGCTCCCGTGCCTCCTGCACCCGGTTTGGATCCAGGATCACCCATCGTAGATTGATTCTTCCCGCCAACCACTATATCGTCATAAGGTAGTTCATCTTTGCCGTTTTGTTCATCGGTCGTCGTCGTTTCGATTGGATTTGAGGTGTTATCTTTCTGAAAACTTGTTACAGTCGGTCGCAGGGTTTTGAGCTCCTTCTCGTCCATCTTGGTATTATCGGAAATACCTTTAGGTGACATGGAAAAAGCGACGCCGATAGACACTATCCCTATGATTGCAAAAATCACCAGAAAAACAAGGATCCTTCTTTTCATGTGCTTCATCCTTCCAGCAGTCCTTCAGCACGCAGAATCTGAACAACTTTCCTAACGTCTTTGAGAGCACGTTCCAAGCTCAAGTTGCTATACTCTTCGACCATCTGATTGGCTATTTCCTCTTCGGTTTTTCCAGCCGAAAGACCATCCCAAATGGTTTTTCCGGTTTCGTTTAACCTGACAATGCCCCTAAAGTCATCCTCCTCCGTTTGGCAAGATACCGCTACGTAATCTCCTGCCATTTCCATCATTTGCCATTCCTTTGATATTTTCATTCGCTATGCCCTCATCCCTATCTTAACCTTTGATACTCCGCCTTCATCTGATCCTTGATTCTCTCTATTCGCAGCGTTCGATACACCTCGGAACACCCATGCTTTGTCCTCTCACATTTTTTCAGATTGATGCACAATGGATACAAGGGGCACGACTCGCACTCAGGGATGTCGTGTCTTTCCTCCTTCCAGGCGTTCACTTTCTCAGCGTTCAGCTTGTTTTCATACACGCTGCCGACCAGTTCCTTATCGCTGAAATGTTCGCATTTGCCTATTTCGCCATTGGGAAGGATCACTACGCAGGCATCATTATCCGCCATGCATTTGTTTATATACATCGGTTGAGGCAAACCTGACAGAACCGGCAGCCCCAAATCCCGTGCCTTTCCTACCAGTTTGAAATAGGCTTCTGCAGCCGAAAAACCATCCGAAAACTCAATGACACTTGTTGTAAATGATTGAAGATACTGGATGTTTATTCTGCAGCCTTTTTTATGTGCGAACCGCACCGCCAGTACGTCCAAAACATTCAACAAATCATCAGCATTGCCTTTATCAAGATTCAGACGGATCGTAACGGTGATACCCGCATCCAAAGCATGCCCAATATTGTCAAGGACGCGTTGAAACGGATTTTCACAGGCGTTACGATATGCTTTTCTCCGATTATAGACCGGCTCTGTGCCGTCAACTGCGATTTGAACATGCTGTAGACGCCATTTTTCGACGGCGCACCGGGAGATGTCCTGCGTCAGGAAATACCCGTTGCTTATCATCTCTGACCTGAATTCAACGCATTGCTTAGATAGCTCGGCCACTATTCCATCTATCGCGGCGATGTTGAAAAGCGGCTCTCCGCCAAACCACCGCAAAGTCACCGAATGGCCCTTGCTGGCTCGTATTATGTACTGAGCTGTCGCCCTGGCTGTCTCGTCAGACATGGATTGTCGATGCCAGTTGTTCTCAAAACAGTAGTAGCATCTGGCATTGCAATCCGTTGTGGGAAGTATGACGTATGTATCTATAAACTTTTTTGAAGATGCTATAGCCCTATGCAGTTGTCGGAGTTCATTTACAAATTGCTTCTCCCGTAAAGAATCCGGTACAAGAAACCACTTGCGGATCATATCGTCTTCCTGCTTAACAAGGCATTCTTTATTCTCACACAGAAGCAACTCTCCCGTTAACGTGTTGAAAAGCAGTATGCCTTCTTCGCACTCCTCTTCAATACAAAACCGGCTTAAGTGATATGCAACACCTGGTCTCTTTTTTTGATATCCGCATAATTCAACAACGGACTGTACGGGAGCTTTTATAGTTCTTGGCATTTTCCTCATTAAGGGAAGAAGAGGCAGGACTCGCCTGCCCCTTCCTCAAGTATCCCATTCCGTAGTGTTGGTAGCGTCATTAGCTCCACAATCACTGGCACAAATAACATCACCTGATTCTAAGTGAACAACGTGAACTACAGGTTCTTCATACTCCTTCATCAGCAAATCCTCTTTTCATATCATCAATGTTCTTTGAAATAGATCAAGGCTTTATCAAAGTAATTATACAATGCTTTGCTCAATTTGACAAGCGCCGGTTTATTACTATTCGTCGCTTTGTTATACGCATATGACAGCGGTGAATAGATCATGTATCCATCCTCACCATTATAGCTGAACTCCACTTTGAAGTACATGTTGAGTGCTTTGGCGGCAATGCCATTGATTTTTATCAACTTAAGACCGTCAGAGATCGACACGGTATAATCCGGCCCCTCCGTCATTGCTATACCGCCTGTGCCGTTTTGTGCGTCACTGAATGTCTGGTAAGCAGTAACTCTGGTGACGGAGCTGTCAATCGGAGAAATACCGAAGTTCAACTCTATGCGAGAAATCAGTGTTAAGTTCTTCAGTCCGGTAGCGCCGTCGGGGATGCGGTTTTCCATACCATACTCAGGAACCACAATACTGTCAACGGTACCGGTTCCGTAACCACCCGCGTTGGCAAGCTGGTCAGTTTTGTAGTTGAAATACACCTGGGCAGCGGCGCCGTAGTCAAGCACCGCGCGGCAGAGGTT
>JAEEGL016185857.1_pt1 | contig 13382 bp, 10 predicted proteins | sample 9134231 | NCBI WGS metagenome assembly JAEEGL01 (sample SAMN16246548, study PRJNA631951) | gut metagenome | biome: gut microbiome; feature: rumen; material: fiber-attached | host: Bos | place: Iran: Karaj | collected 2018-10 | reverse complement strand
GCCGACGTGCGGAGCAACTGCACGATGCGCTGCCAACGGCGGTCACTCACGTAGAGCGAACGGTGGACGTCTTGGCCCGGCACTGCCACATCGGCCAATGCCCTGCGTACGGTCGTTATGGCCGACAGCACATCGTCGGGCACCTGCACACGAGCTATATTCTGCTGCAACTGCGCAATTTCACATGGCGCGAAAGCATCGGGCACCGCAGGCTCGTCACCCGGCGTGTCGCACAACATCTGGCAGAAAAGTGCCTCCGACCGTATCGGGTGGCTCACTACGCGGATTATGAAACGGTCCCAAAGTGCCTCCAGACCTTCGCCCTCGGTGGGCAGCTCGTTGCTCGCGCCGATGAGCAGCTTGAGCGGCAACTGCATGACAGTGGTGCCGTTCAGGTAGATCTTCTCGTTCAACACGGTGAGCAGGGTGTTCTGTATGGCGGGGCCAGCCTTCCAGATTTCATCGAGGAAGACCACATCGGCCGACGGCAGGTAGCCATCGGTGAGACGTTCGTAGCGGTCGTCGTCCTTGAGGCTTCGGATGGACACGGGACCGAAAATCTCGTCGGGCGTGGAGAAGCGCGACATCAGATATTCGAACGAGCGCGCGTTGACAAAAGCATATTTCAGCCGACGCGCAACCATACTCTTGGCCACACCTGGAGGACCAAGCAGCAGGATGCTCTGACCCGACAAAGCGGCAAGCAGCGCGAGCGAAATTTCGGTGTCCTTCTCAAAAACGCCTTCGTTGAGGGACTTCAAAAGGTTCTGGATGCGGGATTTCATAGGTAAATGTATTTGTCAAACCACTCGCGGAGAAAATGAATGTTTTTATAACCACGAAAAACACGGAAAAAATATCTCTCTCGCAGAGTGGAAAGGAGTGTAATGAAGTTTCTCTAATTCTCAAGAATTCAATGAATTGAAATGGAAACTCTCAACATTCTCCAATTCTTGAGTTTTTTTTCATTCACACTCTGCGAGCCTTTTTTTCTCAGAGTGCGAGGAAGAGGAAAGGAGTTTTTATGGCCGATGTCACAAGCCACGCCCCTCCCCTGCTGTGGGCTGTAGGCGGGTCCATTGGCCTTTAAAAAAACGAATGACTGCCAAAGGAAAAAATCCTTTAAGCAGTCAATAGCCCATTCTTTTGCCTCGCGAAGCAAATCAACGCATGGTATCGCCCACGGTGAGGTTCTTGCGACCCTTGGCACGACGGGCAGCCAATACGCGGCGACCGTTCTTGGTAGCCATACGAGCGCGGAAACCATGCTTGTGCAGACGGCGATGGTTGTGAGGCTGGAAAGTCATCTTCATAGCTCTGAAATTTTATATAGTTTATTGTTTTTTGCCGAATTGCGGGTGCAAAAGTAGCGTATTTTTCCCAAACCGCCAAATATTTTCGTAAAAAACTTTATTTTTTTTTGCCAATCTCCCGTTTTTTTGCTACCTTTGCCCCGCGAATGTAACAAAACGAAGGCTCTACGCCCCTACAAGACGCATTTTCTACGAATATAAATAATCAAAAATCATCACTTATGGCAATCAAGTCACAAGACATCAAGAACGGCACCGTCATCCGCCTGGACGGCAAGCTGCAGGTAGTTGTGGAGTTCCTCCACGTCAAGCCAGGCAAGGGCAACACCTTCATGAGCACCACGTTGAAGGACGTTGTTTCTGGATATGTAGTTGAGAAGCGCTTCAACATCGGCGAAGTACTCGAGGACGTACGCGTTGAGCACCGTCCCTACCAGTTCCTCTACATGGACGGTGAGGACGCTGTATTCATGAACCAGGAGACCTTCGACCAGGTCAACATCAACAAGGACATGATCATCGGCGGCCAGTACATGAAGGAGGGCGACGTCGTTGAAGTTGTGAGCGACGCTTCTACTGAGACCATCCTCACCGCCGAAATGCCTGTCAAGACCATACTCGAAATCACCGAGATGGAGCCAGGTGTAAAGGGCAACACCGCTACCAACACCTTGACCAAGGCTACCGTCGAGACCGGCGGCATCGTCATGGTACCTCTCTTCTGCAAGCAGGGTGACAAGATTGTTGTCGATACCCGCGACGGCAGCTACGTTGAACGTGCAAAATAATCAACTGGCATGAAAATCACCGAATGGGCTGAACAAGACCGTCCGCGTGAAAAAATGATGGCCAACGGCTCTTCCTCCCTCACGGAGACTGAGCTGTTGGCCATCCTCATTCTCACCGGCCAGCGCGGCAAGACAGCCATCGACCTCGCCCGCGAACTGCTCCAGCACTGCGACAACAGCCTCGTCACACTGAGCCACACACTGCTGCAAGGCTCCGAAGAGGAACGCAGCAGCGTCCTGAAGGGCATCGGTCCCGCCAAGATGTGCACCATCCAGGCCGCACTCGAACTGGGCCGCCGCCACCAGCAGGAGGTCGAACGCAACAACGAGCGGCGCAGCATCATCACGTGCAGCGACGACATCTTCCGGCTGTTCAACCAATACCTGTCGAACCTCGACTACGAGGAACTCTGGGCCGTCTATTGCAGCAAGAACGGCAAGGTGCTCTACCGCCGACGCATCAGCGAGGGCGGAGTCGATTTCTCGGGCGCTGACATCAAGAAAATCTGCCGTCCGGCCATTGAATATATGGCATCGTACGTCGCCCTGTGCCACAACCACCCGCACAGCAACCCCCGACCGAGCCGCCCCGACCTCGACATGACGGCAAAAACGAAAGAGGCACTCGCCCTGCTGGACGTGCGCCTCCTGGATCATATCATCATTGCCGACGGGAAATACTATTCCATGAACGACAACGGGGAGATTTAGGTCTTGGCCGATGATTATTCCTCAACGATTTCGACAGAAATCATCTTGACATCCTCCTTCGGACGGTCGCCGGCTGCAGTCTCGACCTGCTGGATCTTGTCGGCCACCTCCAGACCCTCAACGACCTCGCCGAAGACGGTGTAGTTGTTGTCGAGGAACGGAGTGCCGCCCACCGTGGTGTAAGCCTCGCGCTGCGCATCGGTGAACTTCGGGTCGCCCAGCTCCTTAGCCTTGGCATAGGTCTGCTTTTCGAGTTCCTCCTGCAACTGCTGCAAGCCGGCATTGTCGCGGTTCTTGCGCATCTCGAGAATCTTGTCGCGGTTCTCGACAACGAGCTGGTTGAAAATGCTCTGCAACTGCTGCTGTGCCATCGACTTTTCGAGCTGCGTGAGCTTGCCTGCGCTATAGACCTCGCCCGTCACGATGTAGAACTGGCAGCCTGACGAACGACGCTCGGGATTGACCTCATCGCCGGTGCGGGCTGCGGCCAATGCGCCCTTCTTGTGGAAATACTGCGGATAGACGAACTCGGCCGGAATCGTGTAGCCGGCATCGCCCGAGCCGAGCGGCTTGCTCATCGGGGCATTCTTGCTCTCGGGGTCGCCGCCCTGGATCATGAAGTTCTTGATGACGCGATGGAAAATCGTACCATTGTAGAATCCCTCGCGCGCGAGCTTCAGGAAGTTGTCACGATGCTGTGGAGTCTCGTCGTAGAGGCGCACAGTGATGTCGCCCAGCGAAGTCTTGATCAATACTTTTGCCATAAAATAATCTCAAATTTGCTATTTACGGCGGCAAAGATACGGCTTTTTTCCTGAACGGCCAAGATTTTCATTGGCAAAAACCTTAAAATTCGTTAAAATCTCGACGGGGAGTTTGGCCGATTGAAATATTTTTGCTACCTTTGCACCGCTCAAACCGAAAGGATGGCACAAAAATGGCGCTTTCATCTAGCGGTTAGGATACCGGCCTCTCACGCCGGGTACACGAGTTCGAGTCTCGTAGGCGCTACCAAACAGAGGAGTATCACACGATGCTCCCCTTTTTTATTTCCACACCACCAGATATGGCAAAAATACAAGACGCAATTGAAAGGACCATCCAGCCGGAACTCATCGAGCAGGCCCGCGAAATCGTGGACCGCAGCGAGAGATTCGTCATCTGCACCCACATGTCGCCCGACGGCGACGCGGTAGGATCAGCATTGGCCACAGCCAACTATCTACGCAACAAGGGCAAGCAGGCCACCGTGGTCTTCAACGATACTCCGGGCAGCAACCTGAACTTCATCCCGGGCTCCCGCAGCGAAACCGTCTATGACAACCAGCGCGACGGCACCATCGACACCCACGACAAGGCCCTACAGGCCATCCGTGAGGCCGACTGCTTCATCCTTACCGACATGGGCACACCCGCACGTATGGGCGACATGCAAAAAGAGGTAATGGCCAATGGCGCTCCGAAAATCGTCATCGACCACCATCTGGATCCAGACCGTTCGGCATTTGACGTGGTGATGGCCAATCCGGAGGCCGCAGCCGCCTGCGAACTGGTCTATACCTTCATCCTCCAGATGGGCGACGACGCGCTCATCGACAAGCAGATAGCCACACAGCTCTACTGCGGTCTGATGACCGACACCGGCCAGTTCGTCTTCAGTTCGAGCCGTCCGCAGGTCTATATGATTGTGGCACGACTGCTGCAGGAGGGCTTCGACAAGGAGAAGCTGCACCGCGACCTGATGCTCGAACCCGAACGGCGCACACGGCTGAAGGGCTATGTCCTGCAACAGAAGGTGCAGATTGTCCCCGAATACAAGGCCGCCTACTTCAGCCTCAATAAGGCCGAACTGAAGCGGTTCAACCACCAGAAGGGCGACAGCGAGGGCTTCGTCAACATGCCGCTCGACATCTACGGCATCCAGGTGAGCGGCTACTTCCGCGAAGAGAAGAACTTCGTCAAGGTATCGCTGCGCTCCAAGGGCGAATTTCCGGTCAACCTCGTGGCCCAGAAGTTCTACAACGGCGGCGGTCATCTGAACGCTGCAGGCGGCGAATTTTTCGGCACATTGCAGCAGGCCGAATTACTTTTTGTTAAAGCGATGCAACTTTTTGCCAATTATCTTGAAAAATGATTGCCGCTTTCGAGAAAAAAAACTATATTTGCACCCGCATTTAAAATCCGTGCAATGAAGAAGACATTCTATCTGTTTTTAGCCGTGGCATTGGCCAATGGAATTTTCTCATCGTGCAGCAAGACGCAGTCCTATGCCGAGCTTGTGGCCGATGAAAAGGAATACATCAATTCGTGGCTCAGCAACGACCCGTACGACGTCAACTTCGGCCATATCATCAATAAGGACGAAGAATGGGTGAACGATGTGAGCAGCTACGTGCTCGAAGACTCCATCCATCCCAGCAAGTATATTGACCTTGGCCAATGGTACCAGATTACCGAAGGCGACTTCAAGCGCCTCTATTTCCGCATCAACAGCTGGGGCCACGACGGTCTGGACTCACTGCGCGAAAAAGGCATCGAGCCAACGGACGAGGAATACCTCACGGCGATGCGCAACAAGAAGAAATTCTATGCGGGCAAGTATGTGCTGGTGCGCTACGACAGCCTGTACTGCCTCTCGACGTTCGACTTCAACGACATTGACGAGAACTCGAAGGCCGACAATCTTGACCCGAACAGTTTCCAGATCTGCTACAACTGGAACACGTCGTACTACGCCTCGACCTACTACGGCAATTACTACAGCAGCGGCTCGAGCTACGAATGCACGTCGGGCGGCGTGGCGTTCCCCATCCGTTTTCTGTGGGAAGGCGGTGAGGCATCGATCATCTGCCCGTTCTCATTGGCCGAAAGCACTTTTGCCAGCTACTACTACACGCTCTATTACGGCAAGATAACCTACACGAAGCCGAACTACTTGCCGCAATAAAGACCCAAAGGACTTTTAAGGGAAGCTAAAAGGGAGCAAAAGAGGAGTAAAAGGGACGATACCACCTGCCAGTCACAAAAATTTCGTGTTTTTTTGTGCATTTCGTGGTTATCTCCAATGACCCTAAGTAACCAAAGTTTCAAAAATAAAAACAAAAGCAATATGTCACTCATCAAGTCAATTTCCGGCATCCGTGGCACCATCGGAGGCCAGACGGGCGAAGGTCTGAACCCGCTCGACATAGTCAAGTTCACTGCGGCCTATGCCACAGTCATCCGCGAGAAAATCGGCGCTGGCAAGCGTGGCCGCATCGTCGTTGGCCGCGATGCCCGACTGTCGGGCGAAATGTGCTACCAGTGCGTCTCGGGCACACTGATCGGCATGGGCTTCGACGTCATCAACATCGGATTGGCCACAACCCCTACCACCGAAATCGCCGTGACAGCCGAGAAGGCCGACGGCGGCCTCATCCTCACCGCAAGCCACAACCCGATCCAGTGGAACGCGCTCAAGCTGCTGAACAACGAAGGCGAATTCTTCGACAAGGCAACCGGCGAAAAAGTGTTGGCCATAGCCGAAAAGGGCGACTTCACGTTCGCTCCCGTTGACCAGCTCGGCCAAGTGACCAAGAAGGACTACACGAACTACCACATCCAGAAGGTGCTTGAACTGCCTCTGGTCGATGTGAAGGCCATCCGCAAGGCCGGCTTCAGCGTGATGTGCGACTGCGTGAACTCGGTGGGCGGCGTCGTCATCCCTGCCCTGCTTGAGGCACTCGGCGTAAAGCAGATTTTCCAGCTGAACTGCACACCGAACGGCCAGTTCGCCCACACTCCAGAGCCGATTCCACAGAACCTGACCCAGATTTCTGGCGAAATGAAGTTGAAGAAGGCCGATGTAGGCTTCGTGGTCGATCCGGACGTTGACCGCCTGGCCATCATCTGCGAGAACGGCGACATGTTCGGCGAGGAATACACGCTGGTGAGCTGCGCCGACTACGTGCTCCAGCACACTCCGGGCAACACCTGCTCCAACCTCTCGTCAAGCCGTGCCCTGCGCGACGTGACCCGTGCGCGCGGCGGTGTCTATAATGCCGCAGCCGTGGGCGAAGTCAACGTAGTGACCAAGATGAAGGAGACCAACGCCGTCATCGGTGGCGAGGGCAACGGCGGTGTCATCTACCCAGAAATCCACTACGGCCGCGACGCATTGGTCGGCATCGCCCTGTTCCTGACCAACCTGGCCAAACTGCGCGAACAGCAGCCTGACCTCACCGTAAGCCAGTTGCGCGCCACCTATCCGCCATACTGCATCGCCAAGCAGCGCATCGACCTCACTCCGGAAATCGACATCGACAAGCTGTTGGCCACCGTCAAGGCAGAATACGGCAAGCAGAGCGACACCGAAATCACCGACATCGACGGCGTGAAGATCGACTTCCCGGACCGTTGGGTTCACCTGCGCAAGTCGAACACCGAACCGATCATCCGCGTCTATGCCGAGGCTGCAACCGAAGAGGAGGCCCAGAAGACAGCCGATGCCGTGATGAACGAGGTCAAGAAGTTCCTCTGAAAAGGGCGTTGAAGGGGAGGATTCTCCCCACCCCTCGGTTCATAGGAAGATTTCACGAAACCAGAACAAGATGAAAAAAGAAATACTGATATTGGCAGCTGCGGCATTGGCCATAACTGCATGTAAAGATACCAAGCCGGCGGAAGCCGACTTGGTCGTTTTATATACAACCGACGTACACGGAGCCTGTCTGGCATACGACTTCAAGCGCAAGAAGCAGGAGAAGACCAGTCTGGCCAATGCCAGCACCTACTTCCAGAAGGTACGCAAGGAGAATCCGGGCCGGGTCATACTGCTCGACACAGGCGACTTCCTGCAAGGCCAGCCATCACTCTATTACTACAATTTCATCGATACGGTCAGCCCCCACATCGTGCCACGCGTCTATAACTACCTGCAATATGACGCCATCGGCGTGGGAAACCACGACATCGAACCGGGCGCGGACGTCTATGAGCACCGGCTGCCCCAACAGTTCAACATGCCGTGGATTTGTGCCAATGCCATTGACACGCGCACCGGTCAGCCAATGTTCAAGCCCTACACCGTCATTGAGCGCGAAGGTCTGAAAATTGCTGTGCTGGGCATGGTCACGCCGCACATTCCTTATTGGCTGCCCAAGACGCTGTGGCCGAACCTGCAGTTCGAAGATATGGTCGAGAGCGCACAGAAGTGGGTGCCCATTATCCGACAGAACGAGGAACCCGACCTGCTCATTGCGCTGTTCCACTCGGGTTATGACTATTCCAAGAACGGACGCGACTTCGACTCGCACTGCAACGAAAACGGATCGGTGCCGGCCCTCGTCAAGGTGCCCGGCTTTGACCTCTGTCTCATTGGCCACGATCATGAAACACGTCTGACCAAAGTGTGCAACCAGGCTGGCGACAGTGTACCCATCATCGATGCCGGAGTGAATGCCTATCACATTGGCCGCGCTGATATCCACTTCTCACGTCGCAACGACGGCACCTACGACAAGCAGATACGCACCCAGCTTGTCGAAACCTCCGACTACCCGGTCGATACGCTCTACACGGAACATTTCCGCCACGCCGTCGATTCCATCAACCGGTTTGTGTTCGAGCCCGGCGGCGAAATCACTACCGATTTGGTTGGCATTGACGGACTCATCGGCCCCTCCGTATTTGAAGATTTCGTCCACGAGGCGCAGCTGTGGGCTACCAAGGCCGACATCTCACTCCATCCCGTCCTGTCGCCCAATGAGACCATCCACGCGGGCACTATCACGATGGGCGAGCTGTTTGCGCTCTACAAGTACGAGAACCTGCTCTACACCATCTACATGACGGCCGATGAGGTGCGCCAATATCTTGAACACGGCTACAACATGCAGTTCAGCACGATGCGCTCGCCCAATGACCATGTGATGAACTTCGAGCCGGGCGACAATGCACGCGGACTGAAATTGGCCGGCTTCACCTTCAACTACACATCGGCCGCAGGTATCCGCTACGAGGTGGACCTGCGCAAGACGCCGGGTTCGCGCGTGAGAATGATTTCTATGGCCGATGGAACTCCCATCGACCCCGACAAGCTCTACCGCGTGGCCATCAACAGCTACCAGTATTCGGGCGGCGGCAACTTCGTCCCGCTCGGCCTCCACTGGAACCGCGAGAAGCTCCAGTCGCGCACCATCGACGTAACGCCGATTGACATGCGCCGCTACCTGAAGCTCTACATCCAGTCGTTCGGTCCGGTCACGCCCCACCTGCTCGGCAACTGGAAAATCATACCCGAAGACTGGTATCGCATTGCCCGCGAACGCGATATGGCCATCCTCAAGCAACCGTATTATTAAGGGCTGTGAAGGGGAGTAAAAAAGAAGTGAAAAGGGAGTGAAAGGGACGATTGCTCCAGCAGACAACTCTTATTTCCTAATTCTTATTTCTTAACTCACTCCAAAGTCATGAAGTTACAGAATCTTGGCATTGGCCACAATACAGAAATCGTTTCTGGCATCGACGCAGAGTTGATGCCAGGCGTTTTTGTGTGCCTCACAGGACGCAACGGCACGGGCAAATCGACACTGCTGAAGACATTGGCGGGCCTGCTACCGGCACGTTCGGGACGCATCGAACTGGACGGGAACGACCTGCGCGACTATTCAGCTGGGGCATTGGCCAAGAAAATAGGCCTCGTCCTGACCCATATGCCCGAGCTGCCCAACACGACCCTGCGCGAGATGGTGGTTTATGGCCGATTGCCTTACACGACGTGGCTGGGGAAACGGAGCGAGGCAGACTGGGCGGCGGCCGATGCCGCTATCCGGACGCTCGGCATCGGCCATCTTGCACATCGTCGCATCGGAGAACTGAGCGACGGCGAACGACAGAAGACGATGATTGCGCGCGCCCTGGCACAAGGCACCGACTACCTGCTGCTCGACGAGCCATCGGCCTTCCTCGATTACGAAAGCAAGCAGGAACTGATGTCCCTGCTTGTACGATTGGCCCACGAGGAGCACAAAGCTATTCTGCTGTCGTCCCATGACCTTGAACTTGTCCGCCAATACGCCGACGAAATCTGGCATATCGAGGGTGGACGAATGACATTGGCCACAAAACGCTGACTAAAACGACCTTACTTTCCTGATTCTTTCAGATAATCCTTGCTGGCATCGATGACGACCAACACGTTGTCGCGGCCGGCACCATAGCTCATGCCCGTCTGGAAAGTCTGGCTCTTCACGTTGTCGAACTCGCCGAGGTCGGTCAGCACGCCCGTCGATGGGCTGTACCACCACGCGTGCTTCTTCTTGCCCGAAATCTTGGTCAGGTCGATGGTCAAAGGTGCTCCAGTGTAGGTGTAGGCCACAATATAATCCTTTCCACGGCTGGCTATCGGACGCTCGTAACGCTCGCCGTATGTACCGACAAAGACGTTCTGGTCGGGCACTCGGTCGAAATAGGGTGGCTTCAGAAGCAGATCCTTCACGAAGTGCATCTGCTGGAATCCGGGGTCGTAAATTGCCTCATACCACGGCGTCTTGCAGCCGTATGCACCCATCATTCCGGGCTTCCAGAACTGCATAAGCGCGTTGTTGCCGTAGGTGTGACCGCAACTTCCGGCCAAGACCGACCACCATGCGTAGCGACGGCAATCGGCAGCCGACCACTGCGGCTCGTTCACGTCGTGCAGCCCCTGCGGAATGCGTTCGTACGACGGTTCGCCGTCCAGAATCGGCTTGATGGTCTTCATGGCCAATGCCGTTTCCACGTAGCGCCAGTTGTCCTCTTCGGTATCTTCGGCAATGGTGTAGTCGCCGTCGCCGTTGCGTTGGCCATAACGACGATGACCGGACTGGAACATATTGAAATCCAGCCACTCAGCCTCGTTGAACCATGCAGACGAGCTTGTGCGGCCACGCGGATGGAACGTCATCAAGTGGTCGGGGTCGATGGCTCGGATGGTCTTGGCCAATGTCTCCCAAACCTCGGTCTTGACATCGCCACGGATGTCGCCGCCGATGATCCACACGATGTTCGGACAATTCTTGTAGCGGTTGGCGAGGAATGTGCCATAGGCCACAGCCTGCTGCTCGTCCATCAGTCCGGCCTTGACCAGATTGCCCCAGATGCAGACCATGCCGATGTAGATGCCGTAACGCTCGGCCACGCTGACCAGATAGTCCATGTGCTGCCAATAGCCGTACTGGCCGGGCTTGTCGATGGCCGAAAAATCGAAGCCGTCGGGATTGGACAATGCGCCATAGACGTTGATGGCCGGAACACCGTTAATCGTCTGAATCTGAACGACATTGTAGCCGTTTTTATTACATTCCGAAAGGTAGAACTGCGCCTCCGAACGGTTCAGGTTTTCGGGCAACAGCCAACCCGTCTCGCCCAACCAGAAGAAGGGTGTTCCGTCGGCATGTTGGAGGTAGCGATGATTGGCCGACACCTGTAGCTTGCCATGTTCCCACGGCTTCTCGATGACGGGCGCGGCCGATGCATTGGCCATAAACGACACAAAAGCGGCAAGTGCCAGAATGATTTTTTTCATATAGTTTTTTTGTTTTTGGACAACGGAGATAAGAGTTCAACTTATTTTCCGACAAGCACATACGTCTGTCCGGCCTTCGTCGCGAGGTCATAGACATACTGCTCTGGAGCGTCGACTGCGTTCAACTTCGCATCGGCCGAAACCAGCACTTCGGCATCGGGCACGAACTGGGCGAAAAGCGGATTCGGATTGGCCTTCTTGACCGACTGGCCGGGCTTGGCCAACAACTTCAGACAGCTGCCCGACAAGGCCGATGCGCTGCGCAGACGACAGTTTCCGCCGATGCGGCTTGTGACGGCCAAACGTGTCACCTTGCCGGCCTTCCACTCCATGTCGAGCACGAAACCGCCGCGAGCCACCAGTCCGCTGATGCGTCCCTCTTCCTTCCAGAAGTCGGGCAATGCGGGCAGGAGGTCGATGGCTCCGTCGTAGCTCTGCATCAGCATTTCGGCGATGCCTGCGGTGCATCCGAAGTTGCCGTCAATCTGGAATGGCGGATGCGAGTCGAACAGGTTCGGATAGGTACCGCCTGTCGGTTTCGAGCCATCGGCCGGATTCTCATGAACGAGCTTCAACTGGTTCTCCAACAGCGTGTAGGCGTGATTTCCGTCGAGCAGACGAGCCCAGAAGCAGACGCGCCAGCCCATTGCCCAACCGGTCGAAATGTCGCCGCGATGAATAAGCGACGTGCGTGCAGCATCGAACAGCTGCGGAGTGCGTCGGGGCGATATCTGGGCCGATGGGAAAAGCGCGTAGAGATGCGAAATGTGGCGGTGCTGGTCTTCGGGGTCATCCCAGTCGCCAATCCATTCCTGCAGCTGGCCCCATCGGCCGACCTGATTCGGCACAAGACGGTCGCGCACCTCGGCCAAATGCTGGGCATAGTCGGCATCGCGGCCAAGAATCTGTGCTGCATTGATGACATTCGAGAAGAGGTCGCGTAGCAGCTGATTGTCCATCGCACAGCCATAGCTCGTGGTTGCGCCATGTCCCTTCGGCATATTTTCGGGCGAGTTGCTGGGCGAGACGACGAGCCAATGGTGCTCCGGCTCTTCAATCAAGGTCTCGTCGAAGAACCGCGCCGCGCCGCGCATAATCGGATAGATGCTGTCGAGGAACGCCTTGTCGCCGGTGTAGAGATAGTGCTGCCACAAGTGCTGCGTGAGCCACGCTCCGCCCGACATCCACATGCCCGACGGTGCATTGTCGATGGCTCCCGTCACGCGCCAGATGTCGGTGTTGTGGTGCAGCACCCAAGCCTCGTCGCTCTTCGTGCCGTACATGATTCTGGCCGATTCGCGACCCGTCTGGGCAACATCGGAAATCATCGAAAAGAACGGCTGGTTCAACTCCGACAGGTTGCAGACTTCCGACGGCCAATAGTTCATCTCGGCATTGATGTTGACGGTGTATTTCGAGTCCCACGACGGCAGCATCTTGTCATTCCAGATGCCCTGCAGGTTGGCCGGCTGACCGCCAGGTTGCGAGCTGGAAATCAGCAGATAACGGCCGAAACGATAGTACATTGCAGCCAGATGCTTGTCGTGCGTGCGGCGGAAGTTGGCCAATCGGACATCAGTCGGCTGGTTGGCGAATTTGTCTTCGCCGAGCCAGAGTGTATTGCGGTCGGCCTGCTCCTGATAGTGTGCTACGTGACTTTGCCACAGCGAGTTATAGCCTTTCTTTATGGCCGATGCCATTTGGTTGCGCGTGCGGGCCTTCTCGTCGGCCGAGATGTCGTTGTAGTTCACAAAATTGCTTGCGATGGCGACGTAGATGATTGCCTCATTGGCCTTGATCACGTTGATCGAACCGTCGCGCGACAGCATGATACCGCCCTCGGTCTCGATGTGCAGACGACCCTGAAAGCGCACCTTGTTGCGGCGTTTCTCGTGACTGCCGGTCAGACCCGACACGGTCACCTCGTCGCCCTCACTCTTCCAGATGCAGTCCTGCTGCGGCGTGGTGAACTGCGCGGTGAACGACAGACCTTCGGGCCTGTCGGTGGTCAGACGAATCACGACG
>JAEEGL014405824.1_pt1 | contig 13382 bp, 14 predicted proteins | sample 9134231 | NCBI WGS metagenome assembly JAEEGL01 (sample SAMN16246548, study PRJNA631951) | gut metagenome | biome: gut microbiome; feature: rumen; material: fiber-attached | host: Bos | place: Iran: Karaj | collected 2018-10 | reverse complement strand
CAATGCTTTAGCTTCTGCTACATTAGCGTATTTGGTTGAACAAATGGAAGAACGTTATTCCATTTTCGAAAAAGAATTGGTCCGCAACATCAGCGAATATCACGAAAAATGCGGTGCAATGTCCTACATTGTTTGTGTTATTGATGAGTTTGCGGACTTGATTGCCGCTGACAAAACGGTTGAAATCTCGGTTCAGCGTTTGGCACAAAAAGCCCGTGCCGCCGGCATACATCTGATGTTAGCAACCCAACGCCCGTCTGTTGATGTTGTTACCGGTGTCTTAAAAGCCAATTTCCCGACCCGTATGTCTTATAAAGTTGCCTCTCAAGTCGATTCTCGCACCATTTTGGATATGCCCGGCGCCGAAGACTTGTTAGGTCGCGGTGATGCTCTTTATCTGCCTCAAAACGGTGAACTCAAACGTGTTCACGGTTCTTATGTACCGGATGACGGCATCGCTAAATTACTTGAGCCGCACCGTTGCAAAATCGAGCCTCTAAAGCTGAAATTGCCGGAAACAGCTTCTTCAACAGCTGTTACCAAGACCGCAGATGGCAAAGTTGTCAAAAAGAAAGAAGGCTTTTTCCGCCGTTGCCTCAATTGGTGGAGTTCTCTCCGCGTTCGCGAACAAAAAACGATAGTTCGCTGGTTTAAATACTTTTTAGCTTTTGCAATTAGTGTATTTGCCGCTAAAAAAGGAGCCAACATTCCATATCAAATTACGGATGAACGCACTACAAAACGCAAAACCAAAAGTACAAAACGTCGCTATTAAGAATTAAAAAAGCCTCTCAAAAGAGAGGCTTTTTTAATCATTTTGTTTCGACTTCCGGTGCGAGCGGTCGCTCACTACCATGATGTCTTCCGAAACGATGAAAGCTTCTTTCTTCCATTTTACGCTTATGTTCGTCAATCATTTCTTTAAATTTTACCTGTTGTTCAGGTGTTAATATTGCTTCAAATGATTTCATGTTTTCTTTGCGCATAGCATCCATTTTTTCACGCAATGCTTTCATTTCTTCCATCAAAGGTTTCATTTTTTCAAAATCGGCTTTGCGAATTTCTTCAGCTTTTTTGCGCTGTTCTTCACTCAATCCCAATTCGTTGGCAAATTTTTCTGCACGCATTTTAAGATTATGTGTTTTATCTGCAAGTGCTTCATTCTCTACTGGGGGAGGAGGAGTTTGTTCATCCAAATTTTCAACTGCCCAAGCTCCGTTTGAACCAAGCATCAGCATTGTCGCACAAGTTAACGTTAAAAATCTTTTATTCATCATAATTCTCCTTTTAAATGAGCTAGTTTTTGACTTAATATTTTTTTGGCATTAAATAATCGAGATTTTACAGTTCCTAGTGGAAGACCGAGTTTTTTAGCTACTTGTTCCAATGGCATATCCTCAAACTCGTGCAAAACAACCACTTTTCGCATCTTATATGGCAAGTCATCAACGGCTTTCAATATAATTTTCTGTCTTTGCTTGGCATCAATAATTTTTTCTTGCGAAAACGTGTCGGGAATATTGTTCAAGACTTCTTCATCTCCAATCTCGGTCGACTGTTCACGGCTTATTTTAGATCGAAAATAATCGCGGCATACATTGGCGGTTAACATTCCCAACCATTGCTTAAATTTACCTTGTTCTTGATAATTTTCCATATTGCGCCAGGTTTTTATATACACTTCCTGTTCAATATCTTCATTATACGAACCGGTTACCTTACGGATTACGGACCGAATAAAACCTCTGTTTTCTTGGATAATATCTTTCATTGGCTGACCATCAACAATCCATATTCATCAACAGGCAACCCCATGTCTTCAATTTGGGAAGTCTGACTGATATATTTTTCATAATCAATCCACTCGCCATCATCAACAAACGTTGATTTTTGCGGCATAAATGTACCAATCATAACCACGCCGACTAACATGCACAACACAGTTTTAATTCGATTGCGTTGTTTTTTTCGCGCTATATACAAAGGCTTGGCCTCTTGCAACAATTTTGAAATATCATCCATTTTAACCTCCTTACACTAGCTAAAACGAAAAAACCGGCGTCAGAGTTCATTTTTTCATAAAACATTTAAAAATTAAGGCTTTATTAGAAAAATTTCAATAAAAATATGATTATCTGTTGCGAGATTCAAAAAAATATTTTATATTTTTAACATATAAGGAGCAATAATGTCGCTTGAGCTAAGACCTAATGAATATGTCAAAATAGAAGTTCACTTTAGTTATAAAGTGTTCGTATTTCCCATGTTGCTTATGAGCATAGGCATTTTGATGTTATTGCTTGTGATGAGTGGCGCTGTTGACGGCTTGCATATCACGTGGTTGCACATGGCCTTAAAAATCTCGACAGTATTGGTTGTTGCCGGCATTGCTTTGTTTATTCCCTATATGTACAAACGCCTAGATAACCGCCTTAAAATATATGCCGTCACCAATCAAAGGGTGTACATTCGTCGCGGTATCATCAATATTAACGAAAAAGATATTCCTCTGGCCAAAATCAACGACGTTCAAATCAGCCAAACCCTTTCGCAACGTTTGTTTGGAGCCGCTGATGTGTTGATACAGGTTGGTAACGATGAAAGCAATATTTGTATTGAAGACGTTAATTATCCACGTCAATTTCGTGATACCATAATATCTTCAATTTACGAATTACAACGGGAAGAAGCCGAGCGTCAACGTGAATATGCTCAGCAGCAACAAAATTTTGGCTCTCCCAATAACTATCCACTATACAACGGGGGCGGATATCCGCAAAACGGCTATAATCAGGGAGGTTATAATAACCCCGACGATTATAATAACAATGGTGGTTTTAATCCCAATCGTTTTTAGATTTTTAATATCCATGCCACGGCATAGAAAAGGTCATCGGTTTTGACTTTTTCCTCAAAATCGCCATGTTCAATTATACGGTATTTTTTTACATCATAGTCATATATCAAAAAATTCTCTTCATCTTGCCCCAAAATAATGCAGGATGTTTCTTCATTTTTTAATATATCCATGTTGAATTCAACCAAGTCAGGGAAAAACATTGTTTTTGTATCAACACCAAATATAACATTGCCATCACAAGACAAACCGTTATATTTCTTGAGCAACATTGCAAAATCCCCAGGAACTTCATTCAATCCATTTTTACGCAACTTTATATTAGCAATGCCTATCTGTACGTCAGTTGCAGCATCATTTTTACCGATTTCTTCATTCTGGTCTATAATATCAATAAATTGTTCAAGGTTCATTGCCGTACCACTCCTTGTTGATATTCTGTTTGTTGTCTTACATTATTCCTTTCTATCTCGGGGTATAAATCTGGTCGACAACGATGTTCTAAATCAAATTTTCTTCTATCTTCATCAATTATAGCTTCAAAACCTATCATACAAACAACACCTGCCGCCGGTTCAACACGAGCAATAACCTGATTTTCATCACTTTGTACATACTTACCAAACTTAGTTCTCACCATCTGACCATTTTCAAAAGTCGTATCATGATTGTGCATTTCGCCATGCGATCCGGCCAAAAGTTTTTGTTTAATTTTTCCGATCCAGCTGTCTTTTTTTACAGATTGGCTCCGTTCAGCACTCTCACTAAGAACTTTACTCATCATACCGACAGTACCGCAGTCCATCATACACAAGTTCGGTAACTGGTTTATATCTTTCAATTGCAATCCCATTCTGGGCAACAGGAACAAATCTTTTTTTGCAATAATATGATGTAGATTGACCGCGGTTTGATCCTTCCATTCCGGATGTGAAGACAAATAACGTGTCATATCTGTATTTCCTCGTTTCATTTCTTCTATAAGAGCATCGACATAATCGCTTCTGGCGTGCGGTTGCTTCATCATCAAAGCTTTGAACTGATCACCGTATTTTTCAACAAATTCAATAGTTGCAGCACGTTTTGCACTTGTAGTTAAAATATTTCCGTTATCACTACGCTTTTCATTGCCGTTTTCATCCAATTGTGGAAACAGTCTTTTAAATGAAATATTCTTTTCTTTGCCTCCGGCATCAATAGAGCAATGATCAAACAAAAAACGTTTAAAATCTACAAGTTTCATTCCTGGCAATATTTCTGGAGGAATTCCGGCTTGTGCCATTTTTGATATTACTTTCTTTTCAATTGAGGCAAATTCGGGAAATTGTCGCATTACCGCCCACAGACTTTTTTGTAAAAATTCGGGATATTCCTCTTCTTTACGAGGGGTTTTAGCATATTTATACGGGTAGTTAACAACTTTCTGATATTCGAATGAAAATCCTTTCCATGGCCTGCTGATTTCCCCACAAAAAACAATGTCTGCAATCTCTTTCTTTTCGTCTTTTTTTCCTGCTTTATATAGAGCCAGTCGACAACTGTTTCGTTGCAATGCATGTGCGAGCTTATCTTCATCCTCTTTACTGAAAGAAGCGCGAAATTTTTGAAAAAGTCGATGAATTATCTTTGATGGTTTGCTTCTCTGAAGTTCATACCCTTCTTCAGCAAACAATGGATTGATTTCTTCATGTAAAATTTGTGATTGTTCATTTTCTTCAGTATATGCCGTATTTTGTTTGCTGATTTTTTCTTTAGTCTCGGCAATTTTCTTTGAAATATTTGATGATGATACACTTGGTTGTTGTTCTGATTGTTGAACATAAGGCTTAATTTCTTCTGCTGCCACAGGTTTCTTTGTGCCTGTTTCAGACACATTTGTTTGTTTATTGTGATAATGAGAATCATATCGCTTTCCCGTACCAGGGTCTTGACGCATTGCTTGTCGTTTAGGTGCATCTTTTTTTAATTTATTTAAGTCCATTGTTCCCATTTTTTCACGTCCTTAACCTTATTACTTATATTATAACCTGTTTTTGTCTAAAAGCAACAAAAATACGACTTTAAATTGTTTTTTTTGCACATATATTTAGCCTGAACAACATATATTTAAGGAGAAAAATATGGCAGAACAAAAGAATATGACACTTTCTGAAGCATTTAAAAGTGCTGAAATATGGAGCCTATGCATTGGAATTATTATGATAATTTTAGGGATTTACATTTGTGCCAACCCGGTTATGAGCCTGGTTGCTTTGGCATTATATATCGGGGCAGTATTTATAGTCTCGGGTATTGGTTATTCGGTTAGTTCACTTTCGCAAGAATCCGCATGGAAACTATTTGTCGGCCTGTTTAATATTCTCATCGGGCTGTTTTTGGTCGCAAATTTAGGGATTATTACCGCCAGCCTTCCGGCAGTATTTGCTATGTGGTGTTTAGCAATTGGTACCATACATATTATCCGAGCTTTTCGTTCCTACAAAAATTCTCTGTCTTGGTGCGGAAGTCTTACAATTGGATGTCTTGGTATATTATTTTCTTTTTTGATTATCATTCATCCTGCCATTGGAGCTTTCACAATTACCACGCTAATCGGACTTTATATAATTATGTACGGAGTTTTTTCAGTTATTGAATATTGGTATCTTTCTAAAATTTAATTTCTAATACCAAAAAACACCCCGATTGGGGTGTTTTTTTCATACAAAGATGGACTATATTTTATAAACGCTTTTGGTTGGTTTTTCATTAACATATAACATCTTTATTCCTATACCCAACAAAGCCACTACTGCAATAAAGAACAACCATGTGGGAACGCCAAGACCGCAGAGCCCCAAGAGCATTACCAACAGAGATGTAGCAATATATGCCAACGCACTCATACGCATAGCCGCCTGATAACTGAAGAATACTTTATAAATCTTTGCCCAACCAAGAGCAAACAAAGCATAGAAAGCAGTTAATATCAAATAAACGATAAATAGTACAAACAGGGCAAATACTCCCATTATTAAACCACCATATACTGACATTTTCTTAAACAAATCTGTATAGTCTTCTTTGGGCAAATCAACAGATCCGCGAAAATATTGCATAGTTGTTTTTTGCGGCTCAACAAAATAAACTGCTACTTTAGAAATATAAATACCGCTGGCCAGGTTTACGGTGTCAATCGCATCAACGGTTGTATCTAAAACAACAGGAAATTGCCCCAGATCTTCAGATTCAAATTTGACGGCTTTTATAACATTTTCAGGTTCAACAATCACGCCGTTTTCGACCTTTATCGGAAGCAACTGATCAGCCACATTTTGCAATGCTGGAGTAGCAACATAGCCCAAACTTCTACACATTACTCCAAATATTATAGCTCCGATCAAAGCATATAAAAACAACCAACTTGCACCAATTCCGCGTCCGAATTTAATATAATTTACAATTTTTCTCATTTGCATTTCTCCAACAACAAAACTGCACAAAATATATACTACATTTTAATGTTTGTAAATACGTTTTATAAATATTACTTTAACCAAAATCATACGCTTTTACATATAGACAAAGGTGTATTTTTATGGTATACCAGAACCGTTAACATTCATTAATTTATCTATTATTATTTCTGACGTTATGAAAAAATTTTTATTAATTGTGGCGTTATTGGCGCTATTGACCTCCTGCGGGAGCGTGCGGGAAGTAAGGTATGTTGATGGCTCAGCTGTTGTAGTATCACCACCATACTATATGGGTTATTACCACACTCCGCCACCACCACCGCCGTCTAGAATGTATGTGGCTCCACCACCGCCTCCTAACCGTCATGTGGCTCCGCCACCGCCGCCCTCTAGGCGACACACGACACCACCACCGCCTCCTAAACGCAGACACCGTCGCCGTTAAGCGGTTATTTTAAAAACAAAACGAGAGTTTCCCTCAACAGGAAGCTCTCGTTTTGTTTTAGAATTGCTTTAATCTTCATCATTAAGCGGATCGGTGTCACCCGGAGGCAACACATGATTGATACTGTCATCACCATCCCCCAGAGAATCTTGAGCTGAGTTCTCTCCACTCTTGTTGCAACAGAAAAATGCCGCTACAAGGAGAATGACAGCAGGCACAACATAAATGTACCATATCGCTACCGATACCCCCCACAGCACATGCACAAAGAAGTGCATGCATGCAGAGAACACACTTCCAAACAGGGCTGTAGCCGTCAATTTTTCGGCCAACGACTCTCCTTGTTGGCTAACGATAGCCATCCACAGATAGATGGAGCCAATGGCCAGGGACAGTGCCGAAATTAGGGCTACACTAGACCAAAACATGCTCCCCCAATAGCTGTGTGCCAGGACAGAGAATAGGGTAACAACTAATGCATAGGACCAGCGGATGGTCAACCAATTAATGCTAGCCTCATTCGCTCCCCTGTTTTTTGTTGAATCTGAATTTTTCATAAAAAAACGATAATTAGTTATTAATAATATAAATTTTGCTCCAATGTACCAACAAAAAAGTTACATGTCAATATATTTTGTCTATTTTTTAATCTGCAAATAATATAATGTCCTTTTCTATACAAAAAGAGGCATTCCATGGCTAGGAAACACCTCTTTTAACAGATGATATCTGCAGTGCTAAATAATTTCATCCAACAAACTTTTGTGTTTGAAAATGATGTAATAGCACCGCAAGTACACTACCATGAATGTAGCGTTCAAATACAACGCAGTTGTTTTAACATCCATGTCATTTCGAAAATAGAAAATCACCCCTAAGTATATCACTGCCCAGATCAAAATTTCCACAAAAGACTTTTTTAATCTGGGGTCATACAGTTTGGCCATCTCAACAGCAGATTCAAACATTATGATAAAAGCCAAACCTGACGTCACTCTGTTATACCCGATGATTCCTTCTTCAATATATACAAGATAGCCAGGTATAAAACATATGAGCATTGCAGCAACATACCCTGCTATCAACTTAATGATACTATAAAAACGTTCCATAATAACAGATTTTAATAATTATTATTGAACACTCATTATAGCACAAAATGCATTTTTGTCAATCCATACAATTTACCCAGAATCAAACAAGACCTTCCTCCGTAGCATTTTTTGCAACACTTTATGTGCCTCGTTTTTTAGCCATAACACTTTTTGACGAATCATGTCATACTTATCACTATCGATATAGCGTTTTTCAGGGACGATTGTGCTACCTTCGACCTCATTATCATCCGGTGGCGGATCTTCCTCATTTTCACCATTAACCGGAGGATCATCCAGACTTTCATCACCCAAATCATCAGTAAAATTATCTTCATCCGGATTATAAAAGTCCAGATCTTCATTTTCATCCAAATCAAGGTTGAACAATTTCAATTCTTCCTTCAAATCATTGCTCGGCGCCTCAAAGATTACCTCATCTTTCAAATAATCCGGAATATCCTGAAGATCTTCATCAATTTCTGAGGTATCGAGCCATATTTCTCCTTCCAAATATACGGAAGTATCGTCAATCAACACATCTTTCTTTTCAGCCAAAACATGTCCATCTTTACTTATTACTAGCTTATAAGTTCCATAAGGAACATCGTCTAAAATAAACATACCTGAGGTATCGGCAAAAGTTTTGCCCACTTCTTCGCCATCATCATTTACGGCGGCAATCATATAGCCGAACATAATTATTCCATAAGGATTAGACAACTGTCCTTCAACAGCACCTTTATGAACAAAGTTCATCTGCAAAGTTCGTATTGTTCCCGGTCTCAACACCAGCTTATACTCGTCTTTTACAGCTTGTAAAGACACATCTGGTAGGGTTTCGGCATCCACTCTTACGTTTGTTTTTTCATATACCTGCAAATCCGAGAGCAGGGCATGTCCTCCATCATCGGTATAAACCTCTTTTTCCAACCCGTTAGCATTAACGCCCACACCCTCGATAGGCTGATCAAATTCATCTTTTACGGTAACATACAAACTTCCGGTATCACCGAATTTTGAGTTTCCGGTATATAGAACTCCTGCCTTGGCCGGTTCTTTAGCAAAACTGATGTTATAAGTTAAATACGTGCTTATATTCAAATCTCGGTCAGTAGACATTGTCAGACTTAACCCACCAAAATCAAATACTTTACTAGCCGAAATTGATAGATAATCCATATTAGTCTGCAAATTATGCGTATACTCTCCCGAAACATAAGTTCGCCGTCCTGTACGCCAATCAGCTCGAAGTTTCAGTTCTTTAAACTCCATATCTGGTTTTACGTTATAAGTCAGCCAAGCTTCAGTAGTAAAAGCTCCCCACCACTTATACGCTCCAAACCTTAATTCATCGGTCATTCCACCATGTCTATGTGAGTTAAAATAGCTGTTTTCAACGTTAATATTAACGCCCATTCCAACTTGTTTTGACAAGCGTCCTAATATTTCATCAAAATGGTAGTTATTGCTTTCATAGCGTCCGTTTTTCCAACTCAAATAATACGGCACATAATATGGCAACATACCGCTCAATCGCGCTTCCCAACTATTTTTCACATAATCACCGCCGACCTCGGAAGCTGGTGAATGAATACCGTTATAATCATCTACGGCCGCATATAATGTACCGATATAAACATCGCCTTGAGCTTCAATATGGTGACCTGTCTTACTGGTATCAAGGTTTCTTTCCAAGTTATATTGCAACGACAATCCGTCGATAGCATATTGCAAACCGGTCATACCGAAGTTTTGTGTAATTGTTTTTTGTTGATTTGGTGTTTGCGTATACCCTCCCATCAACGTCAAATTATCGTGCAAACCATAATACCCGACCATATCGAGAATAGAGCGATCAGACTTTCGTTCGTAAGCCATCGGCTCATTTTTCTCAATAATATACCTATCTGGTTGGTAAGCGGAAAACGTATATCCGAACTCGCCGGTTTTTACCGGGCTTGTACCGGAATAATAGCGTTTTTCTTCAGTTCTGACCTCACCATACGGACCGTAAAATACCAACTTAAAGACATTCAATCCGTATGATACCGGAATATTCGGGAAGTTGTATTGCCCATCTTTTGCGTTTTGACGATAACCGAGTAGTTGCTCGTTCCAATACAGTTCAACTTGCCATCCGTCTTGCAAAGGACCTGTAATATCAATAGTTTTGTCTGCGGACATTACAAAGTTTTTGAAACTGCTGGCACTCACGCCACGCCCGCTTGCTGAGCTTGCAAAATACGAATTCCCCACGCCGGACAAATCACCGACTTCAATTTGTTTCAAATTAAGCGGATTTTTAGGTTCATTAATAAACTCTCGACTTGCATTCAGCCTAAATGTTGGCTTGCGAGCATTAAACGAATCACCGCTGATATAGGCATTAAAGTCCATGCCTGCCGTCAACCCTGCGATAGTCAGAGCATACGAGTCGGAATTATTGGTTTTTCCGCCCTTAAATCGCGACCAACCTTTACCAATGGCCAAATCGGCAACGGGAGTATCAAACCACCGTTCATCAAAGCTATATTCCTTAAAGCTTTCGATTTCTCGTTGATAAATTCCGCTTGACCGTCGTTTTTTGATGTTTTTAGCCATCGTTGTCGGAAATTCGAACGGGCTGTCCAATTTCAGCTGCATACTCAAGTTTTCGACGGTTGCATCAATATTAAACACTTTTTTCAAAAACTTATCCGACACAAAAAGTTCGTTTTCAAAATATTTGAAATCGTTATTTTGTAAGGCTTCGTTTTTGCCGTCTATATCAATGCTTTTGCGTGCTAAATCGACACTAACATCTTTGGGTGAGTTATTCCAATGGAGTTTGATTTTTTGCCCGTCTTTGGTATATTCCATTCCCACCCATACGGCCACCATAGACATTGGAATATAAAGATCGGAGTTGATTTGATATGCATAAGCATAGTCTGCTTCGGTATAATTTTGAATAACCGGTTCCAAAATCAGCGGTCCGCTGTCATCAAAAAAGTCATCAGCCGAAAATGCCGTTATGGGGACACTCCCCATAACAGTCAAGCAAAACGCAATCATCCACGGTCTAAAACCGTGGCATATGCTCGCTATTTTCGACTTCAGCCAAAACATCTAATACAATGCCAAATCCTCAAAACTGCAGATCCTTTGTCAAAACGACTTTTTTGGTTTTTGCATCTTCAACTTTCAGCACTGCTTTACTGGGCAAATCTTTATCAGTTCCCATTTTCATAGTCAGTTGATTGGTGGTCATATAAACTTTTACTTCGTTCAAACGCCCGATTACTTCGCCGTTTGCGTCTTCAATAACCAAATTGACGCGCGATGATTTGTTACCCAAACGTTTGAGCACAAACTCAACCTGTTTCGCACCTAGTTTTTTGTAGCTGACAACCTCGGTTTTGCTGACCAAATTGTCACCTTTTTCGATTGTTACCGGAATTGTAATTGCAAATAGCGGTGTCAAAGTCATTGAAATTGTTTTGTCATTGGTATTTTTCTTTCGATTAGGATCACCGAGCAAAACTTCTTGCACTTTCAGGTGTGAAACATATTCGCCGTCGGGCAGGTTAGCCAGACTCTTGCGTGCAATATTAACCGTTTGCATTTCTCTTGGTTTCAAGTGGAACTGTCGCGGCGACCATGTCAAATGGTTGCGTGCAAAAAACTTGTCATCGCTATTTACTTCTTCAAGCGATCCGTCTGGTTTTTGCACATAGTTTACCATGGTTACGCGATAAGTCTGCTCTTTGTCAGAGTTATTGATAACCCTAACGGTTTGCACCCTTTTGCGACTTGAATTTTCAAAATCGATTCTGTATGGAAAAATTGAGATATTGGCCAGAGCATTGAAAGCATAAGCTGTCATCAGCCCCAAAACCAATCCAAAGCATAGTAAATTCTTGATTTTCATTTTTAGATATCCTGATATGTTAATAAAACGTTAACAGGATACCATGAGCCTACGCGCGCGCGGGTATTTTATATATATTATACACAACTTTACGCGAGCGCGTTGTATTTGCGTTGAAAATTTAAACAGCTTCCGAGTCTGATAGAAGCTTTGGTTTAGACAAAAAAAAGAAGCAGATTGTCTCACGACAACCTGCTTCTTTTTTGTCCACCTAGGGTGGTGTGACGCTAGCCTCTCTTCACCATCATCACAAACATGCTGATTAGAAAAGTGAGTCCGGCTATACTGGTCGGGAGGGTTGTTATAGATGGAAGCTCTCTTACAGAAACCCCCATCCATCGCGCTATGGCACATATGCACATTGTGTATGCCACTACAAAAAATGCGCCAATGATACTGCCCTTGTAGTACCAACCGGGGCAGTGACCCCAGATGGTGATGCAGCCGACGATGCCGGATACACCACCGACTGCAAACAGCGTTGTCGATACCCATGCCGGAAATGCTACTGACTGTAGCATATACATCCAGCAGAGGAACACAAACATCACACACATAACAGCGGTCGGCCACATGTAGCGCGGCATTTCGTCAAAAAACTTCTTCATAATAAACAAATTTTTTAAAGGTTAATAAAAAAATGTCCATTATCAAAGTTTTGCGAACACGTCACAATCCAGAATAATAGACAACTTAATTAATTTAGAACTTCATTATATCACAATTTTTTCCCTATGTCATCAAAAAAACAAACCGTCATCCCTCGTTTTTATTAAAACAAAACCGTCATCGCTCCAATAAAAACAGTCATCCCTCGTTTTCGCTAGAAAACGTCCAGGGATCTTCAAATTTTTTCTTATAAACCTAACCAGTCATCCCTATTTTTTGCCTCTGGCAAAAAATTCCAGGGATCTTCAAATTTTTATTGCTATAACGAAAGTTTTATATCAAGATCATCTTATGAAAAACATGTATGTTTATATAATGGCAAATACCAATAATACCACTCTCTACGTAGGTGTTACAAATGACCTTGCTCGCAGAGTATGGGAACATAAAAATAATATTTTACATGGTTTCACGGAACAATATGAACTACATAAACTAGTGTATTATGAATGTTATGAAGATGAGATCACTGCAATAAACAGAGAAAAATATTTGAAAAAATGCTATCGTAAAACTAAAGAAAAATTGATAGCTGAGTTTAATCCTTTGTGGAATGATTTGTTTGACGATATATCAGAATAAAAACATTGAAGATGCCTTGACGATTTTGACGAGCAAAATCGAGGCATGACATTTTTTTATTAACCTAATCAGTCATCACTAAAACAACTGTCATCGCTTCAATAAAAACAGTCATCCCTCGTTTTCGCTAGAAAACGTCCAGGGATCTTCAAATTTTTTCTTATAAACCTAACCAGTCATCCCTATTTTTTGCCTCTGGCAAAAAATTCCAGGGATCTACAACTTTTTAAAACAATATTGAAGATGCCTTGACCTCGGACACTTGTCCTCGGAGGCATGACAAGTTGTTTAAAAACCATCATAAAAACCGTCATCGCTCCAAAAGCGTAAGTCTTTTGGTCAAGCGATCTTCAAATTTTTTCTT